>Ga0065711_1001565_pt1 | contig 42078 bp, 29 predicted proteins | sample Hoacrofraction12_FD_59098 | JGI IMG/M metagenome (GOLD analysis project Ga0065711, IMG submission 59098) | Hoatzin crop microbial communities from Cojedes, Venezuela - Epithelial fraction 12 v2 (version 2) | ecosystem: Host-associated > Birds > Digestive system > Esophagus > Crop | place...
TATTCAAGACCCGCCTGGACAAGGTCCTGTGCAGCCTGCTGTAGGTGACCCTGCTTCGGCAGGGAGGTTGGACTAGATGACCCACAGAGGTCCCTTCCAACCCCTACTATTCTGTGATTCTGTGATCTTTGTTGGACTTAACTACTGTTTTCCTATCCACTTTGAGTATTTTATCTTGGTCACAAACTGAAACACACATAATGAGGAAAGGAACATCACTCATTATTGTCTTTTTGATTGGAAGAATTGCATGGGTGAAGGCAGATGTGGATCTCTTGGGATGCTGCAGCTATCGTGGCAGGAAATTTTTCCGGTCAGATATTCAGATGAGATCTGGGAGATGAATGTGATTTGTCTCTAGTTTTATTTTTAGTAATTTCACATCCTTGGCTTAAGTATTTCATTCCCTTTTATTGTCAAGATTTATTACCAGCACTGTTGTGAAGTGCAGCCAGTTCCAGTCCTCCAGCTCCTTCTTCCTAAACTTAATTTTTGTCAATGGAATCATTTCCTGTAAAACATCTAATTGTTGGCTTATTGGCAGATTACGTCCAAGAGCTTTTTTAAAACTGACTAAGGCCAGAAGCAATTATGTGGCTGGTGCCAAGTCCCTCAGTTGCTGATGGGATAAATGAGAATTTCAGTTGTTTCAGAGCTGACTGCATTTTTGGACAGTGAAAACTTAAGAACATTAAGTTCCTAGTTCCTAGCTGCAGTATTGGTGTTTGTGTTTCTATAGCTCCATTCCTTGACATCTCTAATACATTTATTGACACTACCTTTCTGTTGGGCAGGAAGTGCTGTTATCATTATTTTTTCAAGTGGGAAACCACAACCCCAAGAAACTATAGCCAAGTTTATATTGGAAGGTACATCACATGCGGAAGAAGAAGCAACTTTCCCTAGAGGGGACGGTAGGTTTTACAGGAGTGCTTTTTGTGATGAACTTTTTATTTTGTCTGCCAAGAGAAAGGATAGACTGAAAACAGGGAAATTCATGCTGTATTTTTGCATCTGTACCAGGAGATTTTGTTCATAAGAAATCCTTGGAGGAAATCGTACTTCTAACTCTCTAGCCAAAATGGCTTGCCCAGGCCATGGTATCTGGGATGGAGGACGAGGCAGATCTAATGTGAGAATCCTTGGAGGTGAGCCCTTTCCCCCATAGCCTTACTGAGCTAGGACTTCCCTTGCTACAGACAAAAACGTCTGCCAAGACAATTACTACAAGCATTTTTCTTGAAAGCAGTGACTTCCACTGAGTAATATTTGGGTCAAAATACTGATAGGAACATCTTTGTCTTCCTCGTCACAAAGACAGCATTTCCAGGACCTCTATATTTGGGTTTCTGTCAGGTGGCATATGCTTCTTCTGTACATATTCTTTGAAAGCAGAAAACAATCGACACTGTGATTGTAAGCTGTGATGAACATCTTAACTGCAGACACACAGTTTCTCCGTAATGGACAATAAAGTCACATGCCTTAAACTGTACCTTAGGGGGAGGTTCAGCTCCTTGCCTGTACCTAAAATTTATTACTCAAACTTGTATTTAAGCTGAATTTTAAAATATTCTCTATTCTAAAGGAAAGGAATAAAGAATGAAAAAGTAGGGAAAACATGTGGATTTTACTCTACTTGTGAGTTATGTCAAAATACAAATTTTTGTGGCTTATTTTCTTTGTTTGTGTAGGAAATGTCATCTAATTCTTTGATGAAAGCTAATTTTAAGTATTTATTTTCCTTTAGCTTTATTCCTCCCCACCCAAAATACAAACAAAAAGGTTAAGAAGCAAAGTTTGACTTCCGTGTTCCTGAAATTTCTTTGAAAGTCATGATAGAGCTGTCAGGATGATGAGTTATTTGTTGTCAATAAAGTAACTATTGATCATAAACTTCCAGAATACATCCTTCATATGTGTGTAAAAACAGCATATGCTGTGGACTGCAGAACAGAATTAATTACTTTGTCCCTAAGGGAAGGGAAGATAATTACCAAATAACATTTCTATCAAAGCTGTAGCTAAGTCCGGAGTGTTACATGAGGCAAATTCCACACTCCTACAAAATGAATAAACTTGTCAGTACTTTCACAGAAATTAAACCTTGTAACATTTCAGTAAAAATCCTATTAGGAATGTCCTCATTTTTATAATTAATTTGAATTTCTTTAAGGGCAAAGGAAAAATAGATGTTGGAAAGAGTAAGCGTATATTCAGAAATCTTGTGCTCTCCTGTGGATATTTTTTAAAGTTTGGTTTTAAGTTGTTAAATTTTAAGAATTCTTTTATCACTTGTTGATCAATGTAAGTCTTAAAGACTTTCATACTGATGAGGTCTGTACTAGGATGGTTGAAATACACATTTTGGAAAGCAGTATTGTAGTGAAAGGTTCACTATGAAATTCATGCTTTGCACTAATTCCCTCCTATCTATTGACATAAATTACAGCTTTGAGAGAAGGAGATGCTTGAATATCTTATTATTTGATGTACCAGCCTATGATCAAAGAACAGGGGAGATTTTGCAGCTAACATTTTGCACGACATCCAAACTTTTTTAGTTAAACATATGCTACCCGCCAGAATCCAGTGGAGATGACTTCTGCTCGTCAACAAATACTGCACTGAGAATCATTTGTGCAAAGCCAATCCTCTGTTTTAGAATGCAGGACTTTCTATTGGAAGAGGCTGAATTATTTATCGGAATTAAACTACCCAGCAAATGTAGCTTTTTTACCTTGTTTGCAAGTTAAGATCTGATTCTGAATTCCAAGAATGTATTTGTTCTTCAGAAGTCTTTTCCAATAAAATTAAACACACTGCTGTGGAAACTGTCTAATGGCTGTTCGTGGTACAGGACCAGTCACCTCCATAGTGCATGGCATAATTACTGCCTACCTACAACTCACTGAACAGGGGTTTAAACGCACTTCCCAACCCACCTACCTCAATGTGTGGAAATTAGGGGAAATCAGGCCCCTAGTCAAGAAAAGGAAACTTTACTCACAACTTCACAATATGACCTTTCCCTTAAGTGCTTTAATGAACAGTGAAATCACAACAATGCAAATGTCTGAAGTGGTATTCACTCGGCACTTGAATGACCACCTCAGGATTAGGTTATAAGGACACTTCTTTTGTCTCGGCCAATGCAGACTTCCTTGGCTGCACCTTCCCACTGCCTCAGCTAGTGAGGCTCTGTGGTGAACAGGCTGAAAATTCATCTAGAGGTGAAAATAAGAGGACAGCGGAGCTGGCCTGTTTGCTTCCTACTGCTGCAAGAGGGAGACATTATTTCCCTGCACTCTTCCCTGTTCTCCCTGCTTCTGGCTCCCGATCCTCATCTGTGCGCTGTGCATCCTTCCCTTCCTCCTCCCCAGCTTGCACTAACTCGAGTACCCACTGGGCTCTGCACTGAGATGACTCAACTCACAAAGCCCCACAAAACTGTTGGTTTTCTTTGGCCAACTTAATTTTCTGCTTAGTTACTGAGTTGCATCAGTGCCTACAAGAGTCTATTGAGTGTCAGTGCTGGTGCAACAGTATGACCTGATCTTTCAGGCAGTAGTGAGCTCCTTAATATGGAAGTTCACTTAACATGCTGATCTAAATACTTAAACATGTGTGCAGTGACTAGAGGTACTCTTCCATCACACACCAAACAAAGAAGATCACCAAATAAATGATTGCCCTTGTAAATGGTACCTTCTGAGAAGGAGAGTATATTAGAAATAATATTCATGGGGAAAAGTGGCCGTACTCATAAGCAGACTACAGGGAGGAAAGGCTTAATTTTCAGTTTTCAGAGCCTTCGTCTTTCCTGAACCAGAGGACTCTAAGCACCCTGCAAGGACCTTTGAATCTCTGGGCTGTGGAAATGGTGTCCTTTACAGGTCCAGAAAGCAGCCTGGGGGAGTTAAGATGTAAGGGGACCAAGGACACCTGGAGTGTGATGCTATTGGATTAACAGCTAAAGAAAATGGAACAGAAAAGGAGAAGAACATCCATGGGCACAACTAAAGGTGTAGGAATCTCACACTCCTAGGACGAATAGACATTACAGATGAGGCAGACTTCTAAATAGGGATTACAGCTTCTTAAGGTCGATTGCCTGCTTTCCTATAAAAGGAAAGAAGAAAATGCAAGAACACCGAGACTCTGGTCGCTGAAGTGCTCTGAGACATTGAACACTGATGCACTTCCAGGGAGCAGTGGATTTATTTGTTATATATTGTCTAGAGCAAGGAAGTACAGAAAAGCCTTCGGACTTTCACAAATCCATTTACTGTGGCATTGGTTTGCACAATATCTGGGAAAAATACTGGAGCTGAAATCAGGGTCTCAGGACCTGGGAGGTTTCCCACTTAAGAGTTATGAAACTGTCAGGAGAAAAACATAGACTGAGGAAAACAGAGCATGGGAGAATGAGTAGATCAGAAGCATATTTCGAGAATATCTTTTGCAGGTCTGTGGGAACAAGCTCTGCTTTTGCTCCAACACAATTGTAAGCTTTGAGGATGTAGCTAGTCCAGTGCCGAAGCCAAGCAAATACGTTCTGCTGTAAAAAACGACAGTAGCAGAAGCAGCTGTCTTGGAGTCCAGACAGTGTGAGCTCATATCTGTTCTCAGAAGACTGCAGAACAGGACCATGGGAGCAGTAACAATGTCTCTATGGTGTAAACAGAGACTTAAGCCTGAATGTGCTTTCCTGTATGTATCCTGGAAAGCTGAATTCTCATGCTGGAAGGAGGAAGAGGATCTTGGAGATGAAGGTAGGACCAGTATTTTGAAAGCCTGGGAGAAAGAGAACATCTCTTTGGTGCTCTGGGTTTGACTCCTACAGTAGAGTTATTTTCCTGTACATGCAGCCTTGTTGCAGAGGAATGAGAAAGGTCTATCAGCTATTTCCATTTCCTGGATCAGAAACAGGCATGTGCTGTTAAAATAAGAATGGTGGGTTCTGCGATGGGTTAGGAGAAGGAGGGAAGCCAGCAAAAATTGCTTTCTCACTTTCATTCTTGTCTTCTGGGTACAAACCTGAGCAAACAGGAACAACCATTGCCTGTCCAACAGAACATGGATGGTTCCTGGGAGAAGAAGGAGCAGAGGTTGCAGGATTTTGCTGGAGGCATTTTTCACAGTCAGTTCAGGAACTGAACTGCCTCCAGCACAGCTCTGCATTGCAATTGTGTTGCACAGTCACTCCAATGTGACAGAACATGAGACAAGAGCTGTTTATAGAAAAGTGTTCTTTTCTTATGGACAGCATGGCAGGTATTTCTTCTGGGGCTTAGTAACTGTTTAGCCATAATACACAGTAGAGTAACATAACCTAACCTAAGGGTATTGAGTTTTGTAACAACAGACATGTTTTAGACATCCACATCTTAGAGGGATTTGAGAAGGGAAACATATAATCAAACAGATGTATACTCTGAAAGCTGAATCAATGGTCAGGTGTTGTCGAGTGCAAGCATTACAGTTCTCAGGCCACTGTTTGGTCCAAGCCCAACCAAGAATATATGGAACAGTTACTTTTGGCTGGGATTTTTGGCAGTGAAGTACTTGTTTACTCAGTAGTGCAGCTACAGCTAGGAAGATTGAAAGCATTTTATGCAACAAAACATACTGTTTAGGAATTTTATGCATCCCAGATGGAATGGTGGATATTGAGCAAGCAGATCCTGGTGGCCTCCCTCTGTTCTCTCTCAGGGTATTTGTATACAGTAGATTATAGTCAAATATCATGTGAGAGACCTTCATAGCCAGGAATGTGTGGACGTGAGGATCTTTAAGGGAATAAGGAAGGAAATAATTCCATGTTGAAGGAGAAGACTGGGAATCAGACAAATTTGCAAAAAGATTGAAGACGAAAACAAAGGCATTCTTCTCTGCTGTATCTGAAGGGTGTAATGGAAAGCATTATGAAGGGGAGGCTGAAGAACACAATTTTGTGAGATCCGCTAGGCCAGAGGGACCAAGCCACCGAGCTTCAAAAGCAAGCGGTGAACCTGGGCTTCAACTAAATGTGGAGCTGATTTCCTTCCTCGTCTTAGAGCCCTGACCAATATTGCTGTTCCACTGACAGGACCACTGGTCTGGCTGGTCCACAAAGACTGTGCTGGTATGCTGGGGACACTTTAGGACTATTACAGTAATGTATTTTAGGAGTAAACCAACTCAAATTTCTGAAACCATTTCTTACAGTACCACAGGAGTGACAGAGAGGATCAAGACTCCTGCACATGACTGACAGATTCCTCAGCTCTGTTATTGGGGAAGGATGCAAGTTCCCTCGGGGCAAACTGTTGACAAAAGAATTAGATTTTCATGTTTATTAAGCCCCTCTGTATGGCTTTCAATTATGTCTTTGTAGTGGCATCTTACCTTGAGTTTCTATTACAATATAATAGCAGTTGATGTGACTTAGAACCACTTTTTGCTTTGCTTATTTTCACAAAGAGTGAGATTTTCATGGACTTTATTTGCAGATTTGACCTGGAAGTATTATAAAGCTCAGTGAGAACAAACACAATTATTCATACTCTGTTTCTGCTGCAATTTTGAAAATCTCTACCTTATTCTTAACTAATAAATTAATGGAACAAAATTTTATTATTATTATTATTATTAGCGGCCAGTTTTGGCCATATAGTGGAGAATGTAAACAAATTAGGCCATCAGCCTCAGGTATGTACTGTATAAGTAATATGACGATAAATTCACTGGGAGGGTTATCTCTAATGAATAATTCGTCCAGTTGCAGGTATAATGAAGAATGTAGTAGAAAGTTATCTACTGAACATGTAGTTTGGGGTGTCTATTACAACACTCTAGGCAAAATTTTGCCAATCAGGTTTTATTTCTCAGGACTTTCTTTCAGGTCATGGAATCTTCAGTATTATTTATATGAGGAACACAGAAATGGAACTGTTTGATTTTTTTTTTTTCCCAATGTGCATTACTTCATTTACTTGGACTGTGCAGCACTGTGAAGAATGATACACTTGAAATATTAAACATTTTGCTAGATGCCTCATCTTGCAGTCTCTCTCTGTGCTGAACTAATTTACTGTGATGTCCATGTGATTTTTCCACACAAAATAATTATATGATCATGGCCTAAATTTTTAACAATTTGTTATACCAATAACAGGAAAACCACACTGAGATAATTTGTCTTCTCATACACGCACACCTCTTTATCTTAGCATGTCCAACATCCAAGGTGGTTAAACCTGTTCCCTTGCAATAGCAACAAGAAGGACTAATACTTGAGCAGATGCTGGAAGCAAAGTGATTGCAACAACAAACATGAGCTGTGAGTCAGTTGATAACATACAACCTATGATAAGAAAGCCACGCTTGTCTTATTAATTATTTATATTTGGACAGTGCTTATAATATTCTAGAAGAGGCAAGGTTTGTAGAGAGATATAATTGGGAATCAGTTAGGCTAATAAATGACATACTAAAATGAAATTAGATTAGAAATACATTCCAGAGAATTCACTGTGTAAGAGAGGAAAATTAATAAACACACACCATCTCAACTGTTCTTTTTCAAAATATTATGTTGATAATAGAGACTAAGTAGCTATTAGTATCTGTGTAGTTCGCTGCTTCTTCTCCACAAAGGCAGATCTAACGCTCCCCAGGTCTGAGGGTGGCCCTTTGCAAACTGCAGCCTTTGTAAGTTACAACAAAAATTAGAATCCCGAGTTACATTGGAAGTGTCCAATTGTTCTGGAAAAAAGTCTATGCTGAAAAATGGAGAGCAAAAAAATGAAAGATGATTTTTTTTGCTAGTACCATGGAAAGATTACAAAGTCCACTCCTGCTCATAATGACATTCCAAAACAGTGTAAGAAACATGTGCTGGCTTCAGCTGTCAATCACTGTTTAGAAATGTCACCAATAATTTGTACTCTGAAAGTGCTCAATGTGCAGACCCCTGGCTCTAATTGGATCCACTGATTTCAGTTAAATCTCGTCCTGTCAGCAGCTCAGCAGTAGGTAGGATATTGAAGCTCTAATGAATCCAGTAATAACTTTAAATTGCCAACTTGAATTATTTAAAATTTTTTCTGGTGGAAAGACTTGTGTTTTCCTGGGGAAGAAATATCTTTAATTAGTTCCTAAATAACTATGCTAGATTACTGACCAAGCAGGTGGGACATACACATTTTATGTAGCAGGTGGGACATACACATTTTATGTATGTGTCTGTGTATGTGTATGGTTCCATCAGTAGAGAAAAAGAAAATTAGGAGAGAATGATGTCCAGATAAGTTGGACTAGAGGAATATGATTTCATCCTTTCGTTTAGTAAGCATAGAGATAATTATGGAAGAAATCCTTTTTTCTGAGAAATTAGGATGAGGAAGCCAGAAATCTGTACAGCAACCTCCTAGATTATTTCAGTAGATGCCTGTGTGAGACAGGAGCAGTTCTGCTGTTTCAACTCCTGAGTTCTTACCCTCGTTGTCTAAGCAAATGAGATGTACACATAGTGCTACACGTCTGTGTCCGTCTGTCTGTCTGTCACCTCATGTCTTCCCCCAGGAATTGTAGAAGATGTGATGAAAGTTTAGCAAATTTGACAAAGGATTAAATGTCTCACAGATATCAAATGCATACAAATTTTATCTTTACCTGTGTAGAAAGACCCTATTCAGAAGCGAGAGTTCAGTCCCCACTGTCCTGGTCAGCCTCCTCACAGCTATGCCATGGCAGCTGGAAAGCCATCGTGCCACCTGCACAGAGGTGGTGACAGTGAACGAGTATGAAGCCCTGCACTATCAGTCCCTTCATCCCCTGCTTGGTGCCAAGGTCTGGCAAAGGCCCTTTAGTGATGAGAGGAAATATCTCAGGCTTTTGTAGCAGGGGTGACAAAGGCAACCCCCCACTTCGTGAGGAAAGGATGGAAAGACCTAGCAACATCATAGGGGACGGAGAGGATGAGAAAAACTTCTGGAGACACTAGGGAGCTCAGCAGGTGCCAGAACATGAAAGGCAGCTTCAGCTAATGCGGGGACATGGTATGGAAGTATTGGAAGATAACACACTAGTGGTTTGGGCTGGGACATGTGGGGAAGATTCAGGGAGATTAGGAAGAAAAGTAGAGTTACCAGTGATGCTGCAGAACGCAGGATACAAATCCAAAGGCAATAAGCCTTCAGTAGGTCTGCAACACATGGAACAGTTGGGTTTGGTTTGGTTTTTTTTAGCTCTGACTCATTTCTTCCTTGATATGTCTGTGCTGAAATGACACTGCCTTAATATATAAGGCAGCAGGAGCTATCACTCAGCTACAGCATGAATACTCCCAAGAACACCTGAAAGTATGTTCTTGTGAATCTTTCTCTAGGCTAAAGTAAAAGGTGTTTTTCACAAATATGATGCATCTTTTTTATTATCCAACTACATAAGTGTATAGTGTGTATCATAAAGCTGAACAAGCTTCACACAACACAGAACTACAATATCATTGTGGCTTCCTTGTCCTAGGAGCTGAACACATATAACTGAAAAATATATTCTCTGTCTGAAGACATCTCAGCAATTTTCACCCCAGCTATTACACATTCATAATAAAATCAATGAACTAGAACTAAGAACAACTTTTAAGGCATTGACTTTGTCCTTTGATGAATTATGGACCTTATTCTGTATTGCATGTGGAGCAGTCATTTGCATGATCATTCTGACCCATTGTATTTTTCCATCCTGCCCTCTTAGTGCTGTTAACATCAGTAGTAATTGTACAGTAATATAAAATTCTGCCTTGTATTTATAATTCCAGTTTTTCTAGTTTAAAATTGTCTGGTTTAAAATATTTTCATGACAAGCTATAGCTTTGCTTGATTGTTATCTCATTATTAAAATTTTGTTTTCTGGTATTCTCATGAGATAATCTTTATCTTTAGTCTAGACTCAGCTATACCTTCATTTACTACTTTTAATATTTGTTCTCCCTTCTGAATGCTTTCTATATTCAAATGCCAATACACATCATTTTCCTGTGGTATGAAATAGTCTGAATTTGGTCAGCTCTGGCCACATTGAAGAAGACCTGTTTGATAGGATTTTAAAAAAAGAGATAATCATGTGTTTCCTAGGCACTAGAGAAGCAGAAGGAAGGTTTTGTATGTGCTTGGCTGACTGAGCTCTCCTGAGCTGGTGGTTTGAATACATCTGTGATTCAGTTGTACTGCTAATAGTGTGCTAAGACACTGAGAGTCCAGGACAGAATCTTTCAGTTATTGTTTCAAGCCAAATAAATGAATACCAGAGAGATATCGCATTCTCCTATGTCATAATTTACCCAGATTTTAATGTGACTTTATACAGACTCTCGATTCCTTCAGCTTGTTTTCTCTCAGTTCTCTCATCCTCCTGATGTTGAAGTATCCAAAAGAGAGGAGAGCAAAGCGATTGCAGAAGCAAGATAAACTTGGAATGTAGGAAGCTGCGGTTGTATTATTTTATGTGTAAGCTGGGTTGGAAACTGCAAGCACAGTACAGAATGAATATATTCAGATTTTGGCTTGCGAGAAAAGGAAGCAACTCATATGAAAAATGACCACAAAAGGAAATGGGTAGCTGAAGAACAGGAGGATGTAAGCCTGCCACCTGCCTCCTTTGGAACGAAGTAGCTGGTGTATGCATGTTTTGCTTGGATTTGTTTCAGTCCAGCTTTCTAAACTTCTGCTTTCCTTAATCTTGGCTCCTTTCATGGAGGGATCTCCCCAAAGATCCGTTATTATTTTGCTTCAGGTATGTTACTTTATACTGCTGCATCAGCCAAAGCTGCACTCCTGTAAGTAAATGTTGCATAAATTATAGAGAGGGGAAAGGAGAAGGAGAAAAAAAACCCATCAGCAACACTAAGATTGTAAGTGTCTGATAACTGTTTTAATAACCGTACATTTGTCTTAAGGATCAAAGACTCCAAAGGCAAGTATGTGGATGTGCAGCTTGTTTTCATTGCTAAGTATATCTGTAGGTGGAGAAACAAAAATAAACATAGATAACACCAAATGGAATGAGTGATTAGAAAGCTAAACTCCTTAGCCCCTTTGAGGTATTTTATCCAGCTAGTAAAGTTCTGCAAGAGATGCGCAGTAAATGATAAAGAAGCAGTACTGTTTAATTAGCTAATATTTGTAATGTAAATGTTGATAACAGTGAATGGCTGGATTTTTTCGCTGCAGAGAGCTGCTGAAAGGGACAGTCCATGGAGGAAAGGAGAGACTGCAGCATAAGGTGCCCGCAGCTTCCCTTGTGCCTTTGCTGGAGAGACAGACAACAGCTAACATGACAGCAGCACTGGCTGCGAGAAGAACAAACAAGGAACAGTCTTATCTGGTGCTGTGCTCTGCTGCTTCTGTCAGTCTTCCCATTGACTTAGTCTACTAGGAAATTCAAGGAAATTGGGAAGGGAAAGTGGAGAGAAAGCTTCCTCGAGGTGTGCACAAGATGTATGCATGCAGCCTCCCGCTAAGCATGTGTCAGGATTTGAGAAGTGCAAAAAAATAGATCAATAGTATGTTGTGTACAATAAGTTTTTTTAAATCAGAGGTCTGAGCACAAAATGCTTCACCAGCAATGGTTGAGGTCTTGGCTGGGAACCTTGATAGCCAGGGGACCGGGACAGGGAGTTAAGGCTAAAGGCAAGACCCTATTACAGCAGTGACACAAAACCAAACCAGTAGCTAGGACAGTGTGAATGACAACTCCTGTGTCTGTAGTCTGAATGGTTGTCCGTATTTGGGGATCATAGAAATGTCTGAGCTGATTTCTTCTGCTGTGCTATAGCAAAAGTTCCATTTTAGAGTGAAATGTACTTCTGTAAGTGCCTCGTCCAAAATGAAAGTGTTAAAACAGAAAAGCTAGTCAAGAACTGCAACAGAGGAATGCTTGGGAAATATTAACTGGAACATTCATTGCTAATTTTTTTAGGGTCAGATTTTCAGCATTGATTTCTCTTCTTGTGGATAAAATTTCATGCCTGTAAATAATTACAAACACATTTTTTTCATATAAGCAATCATGATGTTTTCATTCAAGTTTTAGAAGCCAAATACTAATATTTACAACTGCAAATCAAAGGTCAAAGCTAGAGGTACCTTTATTATGCCTTCAGATCTACATTGTCTTTGCAAAAAGTCAGACTGCACAACATTTGCTTGTCCTGCTAAAATAGCAGCAAAAATTCTCACTATTTTCATGGCAACTAGAGCAGGAAAGATCCCATAAATTCTTTTCTAACTAAAACTAGAAATTATTTGAATACAGAGCTCTAAGTTGGACAAAAATGAGAAATTTTCATGAAAATATATTTACTCCAAATACATATTATTTTTACAAGATCTTTGGCTTGCAAACTTGCCTCAAAAGATTTGTAATAACTTTATTTCAGTGTTCCTTCTTTCAACTTATTCCCAGGGACTTGTCTGTTCTTTGACAATGATTAATCCAAGACATTTCAGTGCCCCCCATACACACAGGAACAACTACTGCTCTGTCTCTCCTATCTATACACCTTTTTTAGTGAGGGATAATTATCTTTCTTTTATATACATCCCATGCCACCGTGGCATCGTTTGTACCTGACAGTGAATGCACAAACATGGCAGGAACAATGGTTTTGAATAGCTGATTGCTCAGAAAAGCTTTCTGGAACTGGGGATACTGTGATTACTTTTTGCCCTGAGTTCAGAGTCCTTGTCAAAGGTTGCACCTTCAGCAAGTGATGTGAATAAGTTCGCTATAACGAGCGCAGAACCACGTGCCTTTTCTCTCCTCACAGCTCTTCTGTAATGTGGGCTATGTTTCTCCTACGTCTAATGCCCTAAAGATGAAGAGGTAATGCTTCTGCCACTCAGACTGTTAGAAATCCCCGAGGGCTTCCAAGGGCAGCCGGCCATGGGTGCAAGGCTGTGTGTCAGGAAGGGCTAAGACACTCTTGCTCTCCCTCCTTGCCTTGTTGCCTTGGCTGGGACCTTTCTCTGCCTTCCTGCCAGATGCTTTTACCTGTGGACAGCGAGTAGTTCTCCGCCTCTGCAGCCCTCATCTGCCACTTCAGGAGTTCACAAATGACTACTCAAGCCCTGGAAAAATCCAAAGTGGCTGCTGAGTTTTAATTCAAGTGTTCAGAGGTAGCTGGCAATTAGCAATAACCTGCATACCCCTGCCTGCACAAAGACAATGGGCACTAGCACTCATTCTGCTTGTTTATGATTGCTAAGAAAGGCTGGCTAAAAAGTGTCTGAGCTGTTCCCTCCCTCTCCCTCTCCCAGCTGGCTCTATAACCATCAGACCATTCCACTCAGCCTGTAAAATAGCAGTTAGCTGAAAAGCAGAAGCTGAAAAATGTCAGTCACTTTCATAACAATATGGTAACCACATTCATTGGATAGCTGCGATGGGCTGCGATGTTGCCACACATCTGTATTTTTTCTGGTACAATGTGGGCAACACCAAGCACAAATTTAGCATAAGCCATAAGCAGGTTTAAGCGTTTCCTCTGTTTCAGGTCACATAGTGCAGCATGAAAACGCTGATGTGCTCCTACATGTAAAGATGTGTGAGTCCCTGGAGACAGGAGATGACACTGACCTAAGAAGAGATTCTGATATTCTAGGTGTAGAAGGAGCCATCACAAAAACTTTCATTTTTAATGTCTGTTTAAAGTAACACACAGTATAGTATATACAGTAAGAAAAACAATACATAAAATTATAGAATAGAATCATAGAATTATAGAGTAGTTTGGGTTGGAAGGGACCGTTAAAGGTCATCTAGTCTGACCCCCCTGCAATGAACAGGGACATCTACCACTAGACCAGGTTGCTCAGAAACCCATCCAACCTGACCTTGAACATTTCCATGGATAGGGCATCTACCACCTCTCTGGGCAACCTGCAGGCACTAGGCTGAGAGGCACAGTATTTTTGAAGTCGTATTCTGTATTCAGGGACCTTGCAGTCATCAGTTAGGAATCAAGTAGCTGACACATTTCAGAAGTAGTGTTTAAATATCCTTATGCGGGCATTCAGAGCTAGTGTAATTAGTAAAAAAAATGTTTACTTGAATAGAAGCAGTAGGCTGAAAGTAGCATGGCTTTTTTAAAAAAGTATGAATGATATATTTTGCAGTAGTAAATTATGTCATTGAGGTTAAACCCACCTGTCTAGAAGAGGCAAGGGTATCTTTGGCAACAGGCTAGCCAACCTGGTGTGAGGGCTTTAAACTGAAGGACTCGGGGGGTGGGGGACAGAGTCACAATGCTCAAGCCATCCCATCTGGTTGGGGATTAAGAGTGGCCAGTCAGAGCAGTGACAAATATTCCTCAGCTGTGTCCCAAGCTGAGAAGCAGAAGACCAACAACCTTCAGGGTGGGCACGGACATGGCAGATCCTCTTGCACCCCTCCAGGGAAACCAGCGTGCTCGATTTCCTCCCTGAAATGTCTGTACACCGCTGCATGCAGTGTGGGCAATCAGCAGGAACAATTAGAGATCTGTGCGCGGTCGCAGGGCCACAGTCTCATTGCAATTACAGAGACGTGGTAGGACAGCTTGCATGACTGGAATGCTGCCATGGATGGCTACACACTCTTTAGGAAAGACAGGCCAACACCGTGAGGTGGTGGAGTTGCTCCTTGTGTGATGGAGAAACTGGAATGTACTGAGCTCTGCCTGGGGGCTGATGAAGAAAGAGTTGAGAGCTTATGGGATAGCATTAAGGGATAGGCTCATATGGGTGACATTATTGTGGGTGTGTACTGCAAGCCACCTGACCAGAATGAGGAAGTTGATGAGGCCTTCTACAGACAGCTGAAAGTAGCCTCACAGTCACAGGCCCTGGTTCTCGTGGGGGACTTCAACTACCCTGACATCAGCAGGGAAGATGACACAGCCAGGCTCATGCAGTCCGGGAGGTTCCTACAGAGCATCAATAGCGGCTTTCTCATGCAAGTAGTGGAGGAGCCGATGAGGACAGGCATGCTGCTGGACCTTGTACTAACGAACAAAGAAGAACTGGTTGAGGATGTGAAGGTTGGAGGCAGCCTCAGCTGCAGTGACCATGAAATGGTGAACTTCAGGATTCTGCGTGGAGGAAGTAGGGTAAGAAGTAGAATCAAAACCTTGGATTCAGGAGAGCTAACTTTGGCCTCTTCAAGGACTTACGTGGAGAAATCCCGTGGGTCAGGGCTCTAGAAGGCAGGGGAGTCCAAGAGAGCTGGTCGCTATTCAAACATCACTTCCTCCATGCTCAGGATCAGTGCATCCCTCTGAGAAAGAAATCAAGCAAAGGAGGCAGGAGACCCCCGTGGGTGAGCAATGAGCTTCTAGCGGAGTTCAGGTGGAAGAGAAAGGTCTATGGAATGTGGAAAGAGGGACAGGCCACTTGGGAGGAGTGCAGGAATGTTGTCAAAGCATGCAGGATACAATGAGGAAGGCTAAGGTCCACCTGGAATTGAATCTGACAAGGGATGTCAAGGACAACAAGAAGGTCTTCTTCAACTACATCAGCAGCAAACAGAAGACTAGGGAACATGTGGGGCTGCTGCTGAACGAGATGGGTGTCCTGGTGACGGAGAATGCAGAGAAGACAGAGTTACTGAATGCCTTCTTTGCTTCAGTCTTTAGTACTAAGACCAGCCCTCAGGAATCCCAGGCCCTGGAGGTAAGAGAGGAAGCCTGTAGAAAGGATGACCTTCCCTTGGTTGAGGAGGATTGTGTGAGGGATCATCTAAGCCATCTGTATGCCCAAAAATTCATGGACTCTGATGGAACGCACCCACGAGAGCTGAGAGAGCTGGCGGAGGTCATGGCTGAGCCACTCTCCATCATCTTTGAAAGGTCCTGGAAGACAGGAGAGGTGCCTGAGGACTGGAGGAAAGCCAGTGTCACTCCAGTCTTCAGAAAGGGCAAGAAGGAGGACCCAGGGAACTACAGGCCAGTCAGCCTCACCTCCATCCTGGGAAAGATCATGGAGCAACTCATTCTAGAGGTCATCTTTAAGCAAGTGGAGGAAAAGAAGGCTATAAGGAGTAGTCAGCATGGATTCACAGAGGGGAGATCATGCTTGACCAATCTGATAGTTTTCTATGATGGTGTGACTGGCTGGGTAGATGAGGGGAGAGCGGTGGATGTTATCTACCTCGATTTCAGCAAGGCTTTCGACACAGTCTCCCATAATATCCTCCCAGGGAAGCTCAGGAAGTGTGGGCTGGATGAGTGGACAGTGAGGTGGATTGAGAACTGACTGAATGGCAGAGCTCAGAGGGTTGTCATCAGTGGCGCTGAGTCTAGTTGGAGGCCTGTAGCTAGTGGTGTCCCTCAGGGGTCAGTACTCGGCCGAGTCTTGTTCAAATTATTCATCAATGACCTGGATGAAGAGTTAGAGTGTACCCTCAGCAAGTTTGCTGATGACACAGAACTGGGACGAATGATGGGTACACTGGAAGGCTGTGCTGCCATCCTGCGAGACCTGGACAGGCTGGAGAGTTGGGAAGAGAGGAACCTGATGAAGTTCAACAAGGGCAAGTGCAGGGTCCTGCACCTGGGGAGGAACAACCCAATGCACCAGTACAGGCTCGGGGCTAATCTGCTGGAGAGCACCTCTGTGGAGAGGGACTGGGGTGTCCTGGTGGACGACAGGTTAAGCATGAGCCAGCAGTGTGCTCTGGTTGCCAAAAAGGCCAATGGGATCCTGGGGTGCATCAAGAAGAGTGTGCCCAGCAGGTCGAGGGAGGTTCTCCTTCCCCTCTACTCTGCCCTAGTGAGGCTCCTTCTGGAGTACTGTGTCCAGTTCTGGGCTCCCCCATTCAAGAAAAATGTGGAGCTACTGGAGAGAGTCCAGCGGAGGGCTATGAGGATGATGAGGGGACTGGAGCATCTCTCCTATGAGGAAAGGCTGAGGGAGCTGGCCTTGTTCAGCCTTAAGAAGAGAAGGCTGAGAGGGGACTTTATAAATGCCTACAAATTCTTCAGGGTGGGCGTCAGGAGGATGGGGCCAGACTCTTTTCTGGTGTGATGCTGCCCAACGACAAGACAAGGGGCAATGGGCACAAACTGAGGCACAGGAAGTTCCGTCTGAACCTGAGGAAAAACTTCTTCCCTCTGAGGGTGACGGAGCACTGGAACAGGCTGCCCAGGGATGTTGTGGAGTCTCCTTCTCTGGAGATATTCAAGACCCGCCTGGACAAGGTTCTGTGCAGCCTGCTGTAGCTAACCCTGCTTTGGCAGGGGCGTTGGACTAGGGGGTCCCCAGAGGTCCCTTCCAACCCTGAACATTCTGTGATTCTGTGATTCAAACCATTCACACTGCTTGTGACTAGGGGAAGAAAAAATACTTGCCTATTCCTCAGCCTGGACTAAATGCTGGAGGTTTTGGCAACATCAGTGGTTAGCTGGAAGCACAGAGATGCATATGCGGAGATTCTCACACTGATCTGTGCAGCATACGTGGTTCGAGAGGTTTCAGGGAAAAAAAGTTTCAAAACTCTTTCTGGTTGAACATGACTAACAATGAGGTAATGGTGGCCCAGAAACATGTTATAGTTAAGGTTGCACTCTAGAGACTGTGGTTAGCTTCCCAGGCTCTGCAATTGGGCCAAGAAAAGTAATTACAGTGATTAATAATAATGTTTGATTTGCCAGTCACACAGTCCACTCCTCTGAGCTGGTTGGTCTGAGGGAGGGGGAGGTAAATTGTAGGAAGGGAATTAGAGCAACAAAGTACAGTTCTTGCAAAGTGTAATCCAAACACTGCTGGAGCCAGCTCAGCCTGGCATCAACTATTTTTATACAGCTGTATGCTATGGCTATGGCTTTGTTCTGTACATCAGGAGTTAATTTATGTATCTGTATATTACTGCTATGGATGTGTGCAGTACAGTATGGGATAATTCACGTACTGCACACTACAGCTGTGGTATTGTGCTGTACAGAAGAGGCTGCTTCTTGTAACTGAACACCACACAGATGATGCTCTGCTTTGTAGACAAGCTATTTTGTAGGTTTGGATGCTACAACAAGGATAATATTTTGAATTTCTGAGAGTGAATAGCTATGAGTACCGCACCTTTCTGATGGGAATTTACTGGGAATACAGCAGTAGCCGGTGATGTGTAACGTGGCTTGAAAAGGAGCTTTGGCTGTAACAATAATCATAAAACCTTAATAACATCCCTTTGTGTGCTTCCTGCCCTTGCCTTTGGGTGTGACTGTGGGGAAGGTGGGGTGGGTAGGAGGAAGCAGTGATGCCATGGCAGAGCTGGGGCAGGGGAGAAGGTAAAAACCGATCCCTTGGCAAAGTTGGGCTTCCTGATTACAGGAGTCCTTGGTGGCATCATGATGAAGAGGAGTTGCCATGGAAACCATTGCAAAAGATTAAGCATATCAAGGAAACCTGATTGTGAGAGAATGGGTGGAAAAAAGAGAATTAAATTAATGCAGAAATGATGTTTTTGTTTCATTCCACAAGTCATGGTAGAAACCTTTACATTCACAAACATCCAATTAAGAGAGAAGTTATAGTGAAATCTGCAAGCCCTGTTTCAGAAAAGCATGATTGCTCTATAATTAAAGGAAAATAAATAGTGTTTTACTATCCAAAATGAAAATCCAGTGGTGCAGACTCTGTTATTCTTCACTTTCCCACTGTAGAATCTGCCGAGTTTTTTTGACATTTTGAGGCAGACAGGCCACAGTGACCCCCTGGGATGTACTCACAGGTGCAGTGGCTTCCAGCCATGGACTGGCCAAATGAATTTCAGACATTTGAGAGAGGAAGGGAACACTTAACTCCTCATTCTCTTTTGTCACACGCTGGCCAGGCTCCTGGACCAGCTAAGCTGCACTCATTTGCAAGTTATGAGAACAGAATGGCAAAGGTCAGCAGTTTATTCTGCCTGTGCTGGGCACTGCCTACGCCAGCCCTTGGCATAAAGCAAAGCAGGCTTCAGGCTGTTTTATAGTCATGAGAAATAAGTAGCACAGCTGGCTTAGGCAACTGGGAAGAAGGTGGGCATGGAGGTCATGATCACTCCTTCCACTCCTGGTGACGCCCCAGGGACAACCAGGGCCTTGTCATCTGGACCCTACAAAGGGGACTAAAGCCAAGTACCCAGTTAAAGCTTTTATGCAGTGCCAGAACAACACAAAGTAGCATGGATGTACCGGAGAATCCAGCCCACTGACGCCTGCTCTTGCACCAGCACTTTGATGTGCCATCATCAGCAAGGGATTTGCCTCTTAAAGATAGACTGCTGGCAGAGTATGAAATTAATGGCACTGGCTTCACCCTGCTGCTACGGGAATGTTTCTCGTAAAAGTGGAGATTATGCTTCATTAGTGCAAGCACAAAATCTTGTGTCAAGAAAAAGCAATGAAGTGTTTTGCAATAACACAAGACACCCCAAGAATGACAGAGTAAGAGTGCACAGAGGTTCTTTCTCGGTTTGAAATAGACGTCTTGGACAGGCTGTGTCGTTAGAGCTGTCTTGCTTAGCTCAGAGTCTCTGAAATAATGACACTGGAAGGTCTGAAGAACACAACTCCTCCATCTCCTCCTTGGACTGAGTTGTGTCCATGCATCTGTGCAACTGGCCAAAGCTAGGCAGCTGAGATTTTGTCTTTTAAAGGAATATACCTAAAGATAATGGAACCATTATGTTGTCTTGCCATCAATTAGGAAATACAGAGCTGCACTTTTTTTTTTTTTGTTGAACCTATGTGATGACCAGTGCCTGATTTTCCATTTGCTTAAGGCATTGCCTGAGGTGACAGAAACTCACACCAGAGAAGACTAACACAGTCCTTCATGATTTGTTTTTACTACTGAACCCCAAAATTTTCATCCAGAGTGTCCTGCACTGCACTAGCCCCTGCACATTCATGAAAAAGGACCTAAGTAACTGGCACAGTGTTCATGGTATCAATACCACACCAGCAGGTGGTAGGTGATTAAACTTCAGCAGTGTGTCACTGAATGACAGAATAGTGTTGGTTATTTCACATCAGGTCCAAAAAGTCACGTGTTGAAGATGGCTTTGACACTGCACCTATCTGTTTTAGTTTACAGCTGTCACATAAAAACTGTGACCCTGGGCAATATTTGTCTTGATTTTGCAAGATCCGAGACCTTGTTACTGCATGGTGCTTTAGCTAAGATACCTCTGAGAGCCCTTTGGAAACTTGAGTTGGTGCAGATGATTGCTTTAGATGCTGTGAGTAGAAGTGCCCTGGTACTCAGGTGATGAATGTAGAATAAAACCCCGGATAAAGGTAATAGCTACACCCACAGACATCAACAGCTATACTGGTTTCCTGTTTGCATCTGGCTTCAACTCAAGCTGCTGAGATAGCTCTCTAAAGTCCTGCATGGCTGGAGTCCTACTCTGCTGTGACTGCCTCAGCCTTGTAGTAACAAATTTGCAGTGATATTAAAAGCCAGTTGAGATATATGTGCTCATATTTTGTTGCTGAGGGCAGCCAGGCAGGGTGCAGCTCTCACAATCTCAGCTGTGTTCAACAAGAACAAACGAGATGTTTCCAGGATCTGGCTCCAATCTGGTTTTCCTCTCAGGCTTTGTCAGAAGGGGCTTGGCACTTAGTTTGTTTTCTTGGTGGGTTTATATGCTGGTACACATCAACAGCATAACACGTAGTGTTTGTCACTACTACACATGGATTCTCAGTCCTGTACGGATCAGGAAATAAATAAAGTACAATGAAATGAATCCACAAAAGCGTGTTTTCTTTCTCATTCCAGCAGACAAGGGAAATGTATGGAAAAGAAGAGAAAAAACTTTCAGGTCTTGTAATTATTTAAGGTTGTATCTCAATGTGAATCTCTGGTAAGAATATACAGTGCTACAATTTTTTTTCTTTCTTCTGCCGTTCCCACACTGTTGTGCTGTACACTTTATTATTGCTGTCACAATCTTCTCTCTGTCCAATATGATTGCTATCCCCAAAGGTTTATTCTACATAGCAAACATCCTGTAATAGTGAACTACTCTAATAACAGGAAATTTATTTTTAAACTCCATAATGCCTGCTCCATATTAATCTGTTTCTTTTCCAAAAAAACGTTTGACATGAAAATCTACTAATATTGCCCAATGTCTGATTGGTTTCCACAAAACTTTGTATCTTCTGAAGTCCATGGTGTTCACTCATTTGAGATAGCAACCAGACATTTTTGCTTTCCTCTTCTGGTCAATAAATGCTAAGTAATAAATATCAGCAAACAATATCAAAGCAGTCAAACATCAAAGGTCAATGCTCATCAGTCACAGTGGTTTTGGAAGCAACTTTATTATTCTCATTTCAACCAGTAGCCGCAGAAAGAAGTTAACCCTTGAAGTGCATAGATTGTGGTCTAAAAGGGCTTGTGACTCACCATTCTGGTGCTCCAGAATGAGTTAATTTTTTCTTAACTGTGTGCCTCTTCCCTCCTTCTTTACCTAGCCTTGCCTTTGCGATATCCCTTTGGGGTCAATGACACTGTTATCCAATGGGTGATAAGACACCAGTGTTGATTTTTCTGTCTGTAAGTGATTTTCCTGGGAAGTAAGGAAACCCATCAAGTCAGCTTCTTCTTCAAAAGGCCCAGTAAGTTTGTATTCACTACAGCTGCTGGAATATCTAATGAATAGGTGTAAGCCTTTTGGGTTTGCTAACACAAGGAACTAACACATCTTAGACCATATTTTAATACTCTTAAGCCTGAAGGTTCACATTATCAAATTGCTGTTCTATCAAAGCATTTTCAATTGCTTCTTTTTTTGACTCTCTTTAAACATGATTTGACAGTACTTCTCCCAGATCCATTTTATATTCTGTGTTGCCTGCCTCAAGGATATCGTATGCATCTTTATCTTAATGAGGTTGAGTTCTGTATCTACTACCAGGCTATTTTGTCCCAGATAAATCATTATGTCTGCTTCTGTCAATGCATCTAAAGGAAGACACAGATGAGAACACCAGCTGATTTTCATTAGTCTGTCTCTCTTCTCCCTATATCACGGCACTCTGTGCTGCGTAACTAGCCCCTAGTGCTTCCCTCATCACCGCTCTGACACTGATCACCTTTACGCTTCATGGTTTTCCCTTTTGGATCTTCAGCTGGGCCTCATGCACTCAGACCAGTTTGCAGGAAAGAAAATGTGCTCTGTGTGTTAGACCCTCTGAGAATTCAAACAAAAGAATAAGACAAAATTTAGCAAAACTTCAACATAGCTTTCCTTCCCAACTTGGCTAAGCCCTTCTTCAGATAAAATGCTCACAAAGCTGCCATTGATTCTGACAGGAAGGATGTGCTTAATGCTTCGCATTGGTACTTTCCCTGTTAGCATTTGACTTGGACAACATTTAATAAAAAGCCTTACATGTCATGTCTTAATACTAGAACTGAGGCAGAGTGTAGAGCCATTAATTTTTGTATCTGGTGCCAAATATCCTGAGAATGAGTGCATTGCTACCAGTTCTATTTGCTAAAATGTATATGCTGTCCACTGTCTGATGGGCCACTGCACTCCTTTTAAGGGTTTTGAGTCATTAAAATAAAACAGTTACAAGACGTTTGGTTGGTTGTGTTTCCAAATCTCTAGATGGATAGTGACTTTATCTGACTTGTGCCTAATTGAACTTCTAGACAGGTGACAAATACCTCTTCCAATTCTTTGCTGTATTTGTTTTTGAAATGCTAGTTCTATTTATGGAATCCCTGTTGGGGAGTGGATATGGCTGAAGCTGTTCAGCCTGCATAATGAGGAGCTGCAGCCTGTCCCTCCATGCTGTCATGGTGACAACTTGAAGCCAGTGCACCAAATCCTTCACACTTCCATGGGTGCAAACAATAATGCTAGGCAAACTGTTCTTTACATAAGCTTGTGTCACCATTTTTCTCTTTTCCTTCTCTCTGGGTAGGCAGGATTAAATCTGTGTTAAAAACAAAGGAAAAAGGAAAAAAAGCCCAGTCAGTTACCCGAATGCACAGCTAATTTCTTTGGTGTAAAACACCTTCCTTTTTACTTCTGTTTCATATTTCAATAATTCTACTATATGTAATAAAAATAAAACATAGAAACATATCAGAACACTTCTTAGTTTTTTGTCCATCACCCAAAAGAAGAACATCTGTGTACAAGAGGACCCCGCAAACAATAAAAATTGAATAAAATGAAAGATTTCACAGACTTCTGTAAAGAGTTGGGAACTGTACAAGTCATGCCATGTGGACTGCAGTAGCAATGTCCTATTCAATTTCCTTAGAATTATTTTCCACATAAGCAAACTCTCTTTGATACTTTATTTTAAAATATTACACCAGTTCAACACACTTTTGCAATGAAAGACCAGTTGGCTGACTTCTAGAGAAAGGCCTCTCCTCCTGGAATCACCACAATATTTAGGTAAAAGTAAAGATTACACCTGTTATGATCCATAGTTTACACTCTTAAATAACACAGCAATTATGCTCTCAGATCTAATGCCAACATTCAAAATGTTTACAAAGACAGCTGAATACTGGGGTCAGACAGAGTGAGGTGGAGCTTCCCACTTTCTGGCAAGTGAGTGTTTCTGAATTTTTATAATGAGCAAGCCAAAGCTTGTAAAAAGTATCTATGAACTTGGATAGGAGTCTGTCCTTGAAGAGAAAACAGTCAGTGTGATTATGGGCAATAATGAGGCAGGTGGAGGGATGCTCTGAAAACATGTAATGAATGAATAGAAATAGAAAACAAAAGTTGAAAAGAACTTTCCTTGGCATTTACACTGTCAAAACTGTCCTGATCTTTGTTTGGTGCACCTAACACCTTTGCCTAGGCCTATGTCTGGGGTATATTTTGCTAACAAGGATGTCCTAGTATTAAAAGTAACTATGCTCGTAACTTTCTCTTGACCACTAGTTGACCGCTGTAAAAAATTTTAGGGAAATATATCTGAGAAAGAACAACAGATTCCAAAGAAAAGTAATGCATTGTAAGGAACAACAATAAAGTGGTGGAGGAAATGAAGGCAACAGCACCAAATTAGGATCATAGAACAGTTTGAGTTGGAAGGGAGCTCTGGAGGTCACCTGGCCCACCTTCCCACTCAAAGTAGGTAGCAGGGAGCACCCAGCTGCAGATTAAGCAGACTGAAATTCACTTACAAAACAAAAATATGAAGAGAAAGCATTTTTGTACAGTTAAACGCTTGCCTTCTCTTTATCTGAGACATAATGTGGTACACAAGGTGCAAATAATCCCCTCTGTGATACCATTCAATGCCCAGAATACTGCACTAAACAGCCCTCTTTATCAACTGCTTTTACTACCAATTACTGCTACACATCCCAGCTCCTGCTCCTCGCATATACTAGCTGACTGATGCTGCTGAAGTCACATAAGTGCTGATAATACCAAGAATTTGGCCTGCGCTTTATCAGCAGCCCTCAAATCTCATTACCAGGTGGGTAGACATCGTTATCTCTTTATCCCATTGGGAATAACAGTGCACAGAGAAGTTCCTTTCTGAAGGTCATACAACAAGTCACTGGAAGAGTCTGAAAGTAGAATTAAGGTCAGTTGTATCCTCATCACGGACACTCACATGTTGATAAAGCTGTTGGCATTGCACCCATGCAGTTATCAGGACCATTAACTGAACCTCCTTGTAGTGGGCATGGGAGAGCTAGTGACTAAGAACTGTCAGATGTACCTGTCTAGAAAGATGCTCTTTGTCCTGAAAGGTAAGAACCAAGCCAATGTTTACCTTATGGTCAAAATCCAGGCTTCTCTAGTGTTTCATGCTGCTGTCATATTTTACTTTGTGTTGCATAGTGGGCCCTTACAAAATACTTCTTCTGCCTTAGAAAGATCCAGAGTACAAGACACCTAAAACTGGAAGTGTTACTAAAGCCAGCACATATATCCTGAACTAAAATGAGCATTTCAGGTTTATCCACTGTGGAAGATTCATGAAGATAGCAAGACGGGCTACTGAGGCTTGCCTCTGCCATGATGCTCTGCCAGTGATCGAGTGAAATCCAGTGATGTTTTGCTACCCTTCCCATAAGTGAGTTTTATTTCATTTCTTTGTCATCCTTTTGTAAGATCAGGCAGGTCTTTCTGTTTATCTATGCAATTATTTTATTCGTTGTTGCTTTCTTTTCTTTGTTTCTTTCCCAGGAGACATCTATATTCATTAGATCTCTAAGTCTTTTTCTTTAAGTTCTCTAGCTATGAAATGCAATATATAATCCCTCAATTTATTCCAGTTTAAGAAAGAAAATCAACAGAAGAAAAGCTCAGGATATGTCATAAGATTTATTCCCACTTCAGTATTTTAGACAACAGATGATCCATTTACAAAGCAGTGATCTGTGTCCAAGACTGGACTTTCCTGACAAATGGACATTCAACGCAAAGCTACGCATTCTGAGTATGATTTCTGATTACCTATGACAGATACCTGAGGGTGTCTGTCTCTCTTATAGTTTGAAAATCTTTGTATGGCTCTTCATGTCAAAAATAAAATTCTGCTGAATTGCACTGAACTGATAAACTTAGGGGATGAAATGAGCTCCTGATTGTTGCCAAGAAAAATGGTATGATACTTGGTTCTGTTATTAATCTTGAGAAAATGCTTTAGGGTAAAGAATTACTGTTTCAAATATATGCGAGCACTTTTCAAAAAATGTTGAAGAGCTGAAAATAGCAGAAGAGAGGCAACTTATAAAAGAATAAAGGATTTTTTTTTTCTAATTCAAGCTCCTTAAAATAAATTTAAATGTCTGTCCCTAGTGTAGTGTCTAAGATAAGCTACAGATATTCACTGTTGCCAAGAAGGTGAAGGTGTGGTGAAAACACCACCAAGGGAATTAATTTCAGCCTATTATTCTTCAGCGTGTATATTGTTCACAGTATAATTCTGTTACCAGATACTATACTGAAATGGAGCAAGCAGAGCCAATTGGAGTGCAGGGATCTTGAAGAGATGCTCACAATAGCACATTCATTTTCAGCCACTATACAATATGCAAACGTATTCATTGTGATTCGTCATTGACCTTAGAACTTACCATCTACATGCCACAGTTCCCGTATGGCAAGTACTGTTCACAGTTTTCCTGCCATTTTGTCAATAAAGTATCTCATCACAAAAGTTTCACAAATATAGAATACAGTCAGAAATATCTTGAGAATTTTTTCCTTGCAATTTCAGAATTAGCCCTGTTTCACGCTAATAATTACATGGGGCCTGTGACATTCCTCAGCTCAAGATATAGCAATGACTTGATAAATAGAAACAATTCCTTTTTATGGTTTATCGAAATCGAGCCATTTGAGTGGGCAAATGAGATTCTTCTGAGGCACATCTGGTGTAGATAGTGTTTGGTGGAGCTGGGTTGACAGTTGGACTTGATGATCTTCGAGGTCTTTTCCAACCTTAATGATTCTAAGGTTTGATGATTCTGTGGTCATAGTGGGGCATAGGTAAACAGAACTCTGTTTCACCAGCTCTTTGGATTCTGGTGAGATGGAGAAAGGGACAAGGATGGAGAAATTTGTTGCCTTGGGGTGACAGTAGAGTTAGTGCCTGAAGCAGTCGGCACTGGATGTGAATTCTTCATCGGAGTGATAGCAGACTGACTGCCCTGATTCAACCAGGGAAGCTGTTCAGCACAGCCGTAATAAGATCCTCTGCAGAAGCACAGGCTATGTGGATCAGGGCTAAGGGAAAGGGCTACACCTTTCTACCTCTGGCCTTCTTTATGTGCGACTAGAATGAAAGGAACATCATGATGGATTTCCTGCTCTGATGCTCCTTCCTATCCCATCCCTAAAACAATTCTATTTCAACCAAACAGTACTACTGGGAGTGGTGAAGGAGACGAAAATGGCTACAAGCCATGAAGCTGAGACACTCCCTGACCATGGTGGGAGCTTGATCATGCATCTATTGAGTACTGTTGTCCTTCTCTGCCTCTTTCCCTTGTCACTGAGTACAAACAGTTACTGAAGAAACCCAAGGTAATGGGTAGAAGGTACCTTTTACAGAATGTGGTCATTTCCCTGTTTTGTGGGGGTCTGACAATCTGGAAGTGCCGCTGCTCATTTTATTCTTGGGAGTGTTTATCCACAGTCTTCCTTCACATTTTAAATTTTTAATCTGAGAAGTTCTGCTTGACAGAGAGACCTTTTACTGGCCAAGTTAAATACTATTCTATTAAGCAAAACTGTTCTGTGGAACTATGAAACCTACTCAGCTTACCAGGAGGCTCAGTAAGGGATAGTACGAATGGAGATTTAAATTAACTAAGACATTTGTAAGCTGAGATCTAGCCAACATTTCTGGAAAATTAGAAATCAAGAAAAGAAGGCCAGCTATCCAAATATTCTTATCCCAGCTATTTAATTTGCTAAGCATACTTGCATTGTGTTTGTATTGTATGGTGTATTGTATTTTACAGGGGTTTAGAATATTGTCTCTTGGTGGAAAGGAAGTTGTTAAACAATTGTCTTTTTACATCTGTCAGCTCAAGGCTATTCAGATTTATTCTAGTGGAAGGTGAACCTTTCAACTATTTCCTCATATTCATCTGTCTTATCCCTTGCACAACAGGCACAGAATCCTCCAAAACAAATCTGAGACTTTCACAAATGATGAGGTTACTATATGTAATTGTGAGCTCCCCACAGTACTGTACTCAGTACATATAAATAGATTATATGTTTTCTGATTATAAGAAACCTTGCCAGATAAATGCTGTTACACAAGTGTCTCATGCTAGATACTCTTCGGCACCAAAATGATGATATATTACACATTTTGAATAGTCTAGTCCACACACAATGTAGGACCCACTTGAACATTTTCATTTTGAAAGTTTGATTTGGGCTGATAATAAATGACTTTGTATTCCACTAATAAGAGATTGTGGGAAAGGTGGATAGAAGAGAAAAGACACAAGCTAATGAGGAGTGAAGCTACAGAGACTGAAAAATGAAGGGGAGCAGGTTTATCCATCCTTATTACTTGCACAAAAGTTAAAACAGGATAGGAATATCTGTTAAAATGTAGACCAAAAAAAATGGTTTCTGGCATCTCTCAACTCTGCAGAAACATTCTTGATAATTCATATTTCACACAGGATATCATAGCCACATATGCCATTTTGAGAAATTCAGATTTCTGAGATTTGAAAAGCTCTTCTATTTTTTCAGCACAATAGCGCTACAGTGCCTTAAATTATAAGGGAGTAAATCAAGAATAAAAGATTTCACTTTAGTGGAGTCTGTCTGGATTTACATTCTTGTGATTGAAAGTCTTGTTGTTGAAAAGCCATTAGATGTTCTATGTACTTGTTCCAAAATGCAAGAGGGCTGGTCGGTTATCTCCATAACCCGAGTAATGAGACCATTTCTTGCATTTTTGGGGGGAACAAATAATTTGTGTGAGTTTTTCTTTCATTTATTTCAAGTAACAATGAACAAACACTCTGAAAATGCAGGAAGCAGAAACAGCAGCAGGGTTCTAGCAATTTCAGTGGCTCTATTAATAAACTAATCAAGGCCAAAGCACGGGTGCAGGCACTGTCCTGTGGCAGCGCAGACCCTCCCCACATCAGTTCCCTCTGCCAGGCATGGCGTGGGCCAGGGCTGGGTCCTGACACCCAGCGGGGCCAAGGCCAGCCGGCTTTGCAGGGTAAGAGAGTTTAGCTTTGTGCCTTCATCTGGGTCATGCTACCTGCCACAAAGCAGTGAGAACCAGCCACAGCTTGTTTTATTTACGACTATAGAAGTGATCAGTGAAGTTACTCAAGGGTCACAGGAGGGAAATGAAGTGGAGCCACTTTGGAAAGGGAACAGTGGTTGGCAACAACTCTTTCTTCATAACACCTGGAAACAGTTTGATGAGAGAATGAAGAAGGTTCAGGCCAGTTCTCACTTTCATTAGTTGTTGGAGTTTGTTTTTTTCCCTCCTTTCTTCAGGTATGAACCAACAGGCTAAGAGAAACCCATATGTCACTGCAGTTTTCTTGGAGTTAGGTGTGAAAGCTAAAACAGGCATGTTGTACCTAGTGGCAGAGAAGCAAAAGCCCCAAATCCCAATCTATACAAGAAGGAGAATGACCTGGCAGTTGAGGGACTTCTGCACTGGTCGAAGAATGGGTAAAATGCAGCTTTATGGGGCAGACTCTTCCCACACACCTCTTAAACACCCAGATCCAAGTAGTGGGTGGGTCACACACACTGGGATGCTGCTAACACCCGCATGGCCCTGGGAGAAAAATGCAGAGGAAATCCAGAAATGCTGGCCTTGACCCCCTTCCTCATGGTCCACCCATACCAGTCCTGCTGTGGCACTCTGCCCTGCTCCCTCCCAGCGCTCTTAGCCTAACTCCGCTGACCGAGAACAAGCACCAGTGGGAGTCTGTGGCGTCCCCAGCTGTTGGCTCTGCCTGCGAGCACTCTCCCACTGTCCCTCCCTCCCTTTCTGCATTCAAGGAGTCTCTTCAGTTTGTAAACTCTTTGGGGCAGCAACTGCTCGTCTGCGTGTGGCACTAAAGGACATCACTCTTGGCCGGCCTCAAGGCACATCAGAATAAATGTGAATAACAACAATAGTGACAAACAACATCAACATTAGTAATGACAATAATAATTATTATTGTTATTATTATACAGTCTACCAGAATGACTTGGTAATTATTTGCATAATTTGTATATATAATTTGCATAAGCAGAATAGAAGACTGTTCCCATATCCAGAGAAGATTTCAACCATAATGTTTTGTTCCCTGTATGTGCCAAGGATTCCCACTGGTGTCAGTGGGAGATTTTTTTCCTTACTTATTCTCAAAGCCAATTGCTTTGATGACAGAAATCAGTGGGAGTCCCAATAATATTTGGCTTCATCCAGCCGGGTGCTGAAGGTGCTTTGCTACCTTTATCTCCAGTTAAGCTCTTTGCAGATGGAGGTACTCAGCACTTTTCAGAAGCTTCTCACGATGTACAGGATTGAGCCCCCCAAGACAGCTGTCTTTGGGCTCTGTCTATGCAAAGCTGAGCAGAGATTATTTTCTTCTTCTTCATTTTAATTGTCTATTTACAAAACAGATTCCAGCAGCTCAAGAGCATTTATGGCCTAATGGAGAAAGCCGCAGTGGGTGGCTTTTTGGCTCTCAGAGAGCGAGAGCCTCATCAGTGGCAGAGGGAAGAAAGTATAGATTGTGCACACAAGGCAGGGCAAGGAGCGCAGGGGAAGCAGCGGCGACTTACAGAGGTGTTTGCAGAGTGCTCTTCCACAGAGCCTGGCAGTGCCTCCAAGCTGCCAGGCTCAGGAGTACAAACATTGTATTTCAGTTTTGTGCAGAGAATAGACTCTGAATGTCTGCAGCAGCGTGTGCTGTCATTTCAAGGGTGTAGTTTCTTAGGCTTCTTGCAGAGTTCTTTAACTCCAAAGCACTTGCATGCTGGGTCTCCGTGTGAGGGGTGTAGCTCCTGGCACATGACATTGGGGCACTTTGCTCCAAAGGCAGCCTGATAATTAAGTTAGAAGGATGTTAAGGAAAGGGCTGCAAAATGAAAAGCTGGCATTTTATGGGAAGGCAGGGCAGAAACTTCAGCTTGCCACAGAAATACCCTTCCAGGCTTAGGATTTGCAGCTTAATGCTGCGCTGAATTCTCATATGTTGAGACAGTTTGACTTGGAGACAAACAAGAGTCAGCCTGAGAACTTAAAGATTGTAACACAAACTTTCCAAGGCACAGAAAGCTCTGGGCCCCTCTCTGCCCCTCCGTCAGACCTCCCTAGGCTGGGAGCAGGGCTCTGCACTGCCTGCTGCCGTGCGTCACCCTCTGCCTGCCGCGGAGCCCAGCAGAGCCAGGCGAACGCACTGTGTAAACCCTCTTCATCTGTCTCAATACCAGCCGGGTTAGATTATACTGCAGGCAAAGGCATGTTTTCAATGTTTACTTTCTTGTCGAGTAGTCAGTGCTCCCTTTTGCTTCTGGAACTGCTCTGGCTCTGCAGCTGGAGCGGAGTGTAACAGAGGACAGACTGCAATCGCTGCCATCTAAACACATTATTAAATATGGGCATGCCAGATCTCACAGAGATCTCTGTGAGATCTGGCCTTCCTGCACTTCTTTAACTTGGCACTGAGCAAGTCAGAGCTTGCTTCCAGTCCACACAAATGCGTCTGCACCAAGGTGGGAATTTCAGCTGCTAGAGTCTTAAAACTATCAGATAAGATAATTCTTTGTGCGATACTAATTCGTCTTCTGTCTCTGTAAATGGCTCTTACCTTGATTGTGAGGACCCTCCACAGATTCTCAGAAACTTCAAATTAATGATGTGTGACCATGAAGGGAAAAATAATGACCTTTCTGACCGTAAACCCAAATCTACTCACAGTGCTTGTATTTTCCATTTATTTTATGGCCGTAAGGATGATTTTGGGGTGGTTGTTTTTCTGTGCTGGCAAACATTTTAACCCAGCTACCCAGCCACCTCAATAATCTCTTAACTACTATCCCTCATAAACTAGCAACCCTACCCACTGTCAGCTGCAGTGTCATGTTGATTTTCACACAGGCCACATTACTGCCCCTGTCCTCACAACTCATTGCCTTGGGGAATGTCTGTCTGTGTACCTTGAAACATTTGTTCCACCCAAGATTTTAGTTTTAAATATTGACAGACAATGTGGGAAGGAAGATGCTTCCGAATCATTATTCACCACCTTTAGATAACAGTGCGTGCCCAGGAGAAGAAGATTTTTGTATCTTGTAAGTCCAAAATGCTTTAGTGGAAGACACAGGTAAGTAACCTGTACACTAAATGTGAGAAAACAAGCAACCCCTATAGATTGTTCCCAATTTCTCTTCTTATCCATGTTCTCATACACACAGATGTTATTCCCAAAACTATATCTTTTTCTTTTCCTATAAGTGAAAAATTAGTTTAGTGCCTCCAAGTCAGAAAAGGATCTGATACCCAAGTTTTTCTCAAAGTAAACCTCCATTTTTCTGCTCCTCTCCTGGTAATAGCTTCATCTTCCAGAGTTAATTTTCTTTTTGCTGTATTGTTATCTCCAGATTACCAAAAGTGATACCAAAACTGACTCGTAATAGTTGCCCACAGAACATTGTTTTTGCATTATATAGCATTGGGTTTGGAATATGATTACATTATTAGATTTTATATGTGAAAGAAGTATCTGTATCTGAGGAATCAGTTTGGAGGAGAGGAGGAAGGCAGCCTTTATGTCCTATATTGAAAGACTAATGCCTAGGGCTTGATTTTGTGTGTAACCCTGGTTTTTTTTGCACCTGCACAACACTAAAGGCATTTACATGTCTAGTTATTATACCTGATTGCTGGCTAATTATGAATGTGAGAAGGGAGATGGGGGAGGGGGGAAAATAGATCTAAAAATATATTTTTTCCTTGGTGTTATAGATAAACTGAGATATTTCCCATATAAAAACCTTTACAACAAGAGACTTTTGGCAGGGAAGTGGGAGGTATGGCGTATGAATACTGTTACAAATACCATTTTCTAGCCATGGCATCTGAACATAAGTGAAAACATGTTAAATGTTCTCCCAGTCAAATTTCAAAGCAAATTAGTCTTGATTTTATTCTTCAAACTTTCATTAAGGGTTGGAAAAGAAAATGCATACATGTTTCAATACCAAAGGTATAGCAGGTTATTTTGGTCATGGCTTTGTCAAGCAGGACTGTTTGCTCTAGGACTATGCTATTTTACAACTCCTTGTCCTCACTCAAAACAACAGTGTGTGGAGTACAGATGATTTGATGTCCTCAACACCGTAAATCACAGCTGCATCAAAGACATTTGCTAGAGGGAGAGGAAGAGGGAAGATAGAAAAGATTGTACTAGGGCTCCTGTATTTTTCTTACTCTAGAGAGGTTAAGGAAAAAGGAAGAAATGAGAAAGAAACTTTGTTCAGTAATGGAGTACGCGTCCATGATAGCTGACCAAATGCTCCCAAATGTGCTCATTTTGTCTGGCATTATGTAGAAGACATTTTCAGGGGTGGCAGGTTACTAAGTCCTCAAATCCATTTACTGTGGCCTGGAACAGTTGTTGATTTCCATTTCAATAGTTATTAGGGTTTTTTCTTTAGTCATCAGTGAAGCTTGAAATAAATACATTTTATTAGAGTTGGCAAGTCTGAGAACAGATGTGAGATCTCCCATAATCTAAAGGCAGGGAACCCATGGGACAACAGCGTTCAGGATGAGGGCTGTTTTCTTCCAGAAAGCATTAGCTGTGGAAATTCTCAAAGTGTGTGAGGTCTGCACACATTTCAGTTATGCAAAAGGAGAACTGAAAGGTATTTTACTCAGTTTGGGTGCTTGCTGTTTCATTCTGTTAATACACAGTAAGCTATAATGCATTCAGTCGTGATAAATTTCTTTGCACTTATTTGTGATGCCTAGCCCAGGTTGCACAGACATTTTACAGTGTTAGACCCCAAAACCCAGACTCATAAATCACAGAGAACATCTGTCATACCCTTGTGGGAAGGGTCTTAAAAGAGTGTCTTCTGAGCATCTCTGTTGTATGTCATTTATTATAAGTGGGCCCTCAGCCTGGAACAAAAGAGACCTCCTACATCCTCTTCCCCAGACAGCAATTAACTGACCTCATCTTCCCGCCCCCTTCATCAGCCCCCACAATCAATTATCCCAATCAGCCCTTCTGAAGGAGAAAACTGGGCAAACAGGTAAACCATTATTCTAAATAGTTTGGGGTGCCTAGAAAAAAACGTTCAGTGCAACAGTGTACTCATGCAACAGTGGCTGCAGTTGCAGAAAAACTGATTTATGAAAGGATATATGATTGCAAAGATCATTACAATTTTTTCCATGGGCTTTTTTTTGTGAATAAATGTTTGTATACATGTGCCTGCATGTAAAATAAAAATTCACAGATCTTTTGAGTTTTTTCCAATTTACTGGATAGAGTTTATCTAAGTTGTAGTAATTCTGTACGCCTGTTGCTGGCCTCTCAAAAAAAACTCTTGGTAGCATCATATAGCTCCTAATTGTTGTCAGAATAAGAATGTGTGCATGGAGGCTGACATCAGCCCATGGGGTTAAATAGTAATGTGGTAGAGGGCAGCAGACTATGGTTAAGTGAAGCAGAAGTGCTTTTGATCCCTGGACAGACATGGACCACAACGATGAGTATGCAAACTCTGTCATTCAGGTGACAGAAGCAATTCAGCTCCTCCCCTGGAACAAGACAGCTGAAACAATAGACGCTACTGTCCCAATCACTGTCCTTGGGGCAGGCCTTGACTAAAGGAGAAGGGGACATTTCCTGAATGGGAAATAAACATTGCTTTGATTGTGGGAGTGCAGAAGAAGACGAACAAGAGGTGCCCTAGAGAAAATGGGAAGATCACTGACGGTAGTCTTGGGAGACAGCAAAAAGAAAAACAAGGTCTTTTGAACAAGTAACTGGTAATACTGGGGTTTGAACTTCTGGAAAAGAGAACATTTGTTGGTCTTAGGAAAAGTGAAAATAGAAAAAAGAATTTACAAAAGTGAAAAACGTCAATTCCTTTCATCAGTGGTATCACAACAGAAGTATTACTGAGGTCTATAGTACTAAGAAAAATATATGACAGATGCATGAATGAAAATGTTAAAGAATATTCTCAGACATTAATTAGAGAAACCACTCCCATATATTTTCTGTGTTTCCCTTCTCTTTTCTGTGCAATTTTCAGCTCACAGTTAATTTAAGCCACATGAAATTCTGCAGTATCAATGGAGCTGCATATAAGAGTTCATGTGCACGTGATAAACAGAAAACTGGTACCACACTGAGTATAGTGTGCACATATACACCTTTGATTCATACCACAGATTGTGCCTTAGATCTCTGAGAACTAATGCAAAAATAGTAAGTGTCCAGTTTTGTAGCATTTTCCAGACAGTCAATCTTTTAGTAAAGCAACAGGTTTACTGACTGCATCCTTCTTGGCTGGCTTAAATGACTTCAGTATTCAAAATATCCTTTCTCAGCTTGCACTGTGAAACATGGGAAATCAGAAAAGTAGCTGTTTCTAATCCGATTGTTTCAAAGTCCATTCTGAAACTCGTACCCTGCCAAATCAATGGCAAAACTCCAACAGACTTCAGCAGAGCCAAGATTTTATCGATGATCTGGAATAAAGGAGTGATTTTTCCAGACTTCCACAATAAGTATTTTAATCTGGTGTTTATTTATGCACTACAAAATAAAATTTTGAGGTTTTGTCATTCTTTTATTGGTATCATTTTGCCATTATACTTCATATTCTGCCAGTTGACTAGAGATGAGCTCCAAACTACATCAAAATGTTGGGCTTGATACTAATGGAGCCTGCAAAACATGCTCTGGCTAAGGAAGATGTCCCTGTTTTTGTAACTAACGTCTCTATATTGGAACATTTTTACTATGAACAAGGCTATCTTCATGCTTTATTTGAACTAAAAGTCTAATGGAAGTAGGACCCTAAAATTGGAAAATGTCACTGCATTTACGTGGTTACATTGTACAGTCTTGGTATTTTCAGCTGATTCACTGAAGCTTGCTTATATATTTTCTACTGCATTTGTTAAGTTGCATTGTCAATCCTCATGCTGTTAGCAATATCAAGTGATCTTCACTTTGCAGAAAACACCTAGCTCTTGATTCCAAAGCACTCAATTACACAGCAGATAATTATTATTACCCCGTTATATAGACATGGAAAGAAAGGGGGCAAATCATCTTTCTTCAAGGACAAGAGTCCATGTGTTTTGTGTCTTCATCTAGTGTGCTGTGCAGTAGGCCGTACAACTTCCAGCTGGCTGCTGGTGATTAGGTGTTTTTATAGCTAGCTCTTTGTAATTCTTTTTCCTAAGATAAAGGATTGGTGCATGGCTGTAATGTCTATGAAATGCTAAAGCTGTTAAAACACAGTTTTTGTTGTATGTCATCCAATTTGCAGTTGGGAAATGGTAAAATTTCCTTAAATTGAAAACATATGTTGTGCTGGAAAGTAGGTAATGGAATTGCCACCTTTGCATGTTTGAGTCCCATGTCTTTTCTGCAATTTACACAATAATAAACCTAACTAACAAAGCTATTTTAACCATTATAGATCATTTTATTCGGTGATATAAGAGTCTTCATATGAGAGCTGGACAGGAAACATTTTTCATGTCTTGTAAAAGCTTTCGTAATTTTGAAATTGTTGCTGTTCAAAATCAGATGAGCCTAGAGGTTACTAAAAATGCAGTGCAAAAGAAGCTCCTCACCCATCCCAGCATGACATAAACGGAAGGCCAGGCACTCCTTCAGGTTATGGGATGCTCGACTTAGAGCAGGTGGTACTTTCTGATTTTCACTAGAAATTCCATACTTTTTAACTGGTATAAACATTTTAAGGAAAAAAAAGTTTTCAATGAATTTGTTTTCCTGTTTGAAAATTTCTGTCAAATACCCCTTTATATTTTCATCAAACATACTGTGACTGAGCTATGTCTCCTAAGAGACTTTGTACTGCGAGACTTTCTTGCTCTCTCCACTCAGAAATGGGCACTTCTTTCAGTATTTATTTTACGAATTGCAACCAGCCACCCTTAAAGTGTGGATTCAAAGTGTGCTGTGAGAAAAGCCTGTGACAATGTAACACAATTTCTCCATTGCTATCCTTCCCCTTTCTTCTTTCTCTGCCACTGTCTCCCTGCACTTGTTAAATGTCTTTAAAGTGAAGATTTCACATTTATCTTCAAACAAATGTGTCTTAGGTATTTTATTTTTCTTGGCTATATTCTAAATTTCTCTTTTAAACCTTCACTCTTACCTTCCAGAGTTTCTTCCTGTTGTGCTTGACTGTTTTCTTCCTGTCATCTTTTCCTCTTTCTTGCTATCTCTGATTGTCATTCCCTTTAGGATGGGAAATGGCTGCAGGCCAAAAGTCAGAGAGCAATCATAAAAGCTATCAAAGGAGGAGTAAGAGATGAGAGTAAATATGATAGTGTTGTCTTCTGAAAGCATAATGACAGCACCTACCTGCCTCGCCTGGTTATAGACAAGGTTATTCTGGGAGTGTTAGAAGGATAAAAATTGTACACTCCGTTCAGTCAGACACATGACTAATTCTGAGTGATCACTAATTAAATTACATCTGATAAATACAAAACTATTCCCTGAAACTTTATAGAAATAATAACTGTTACCTCCACAGAAGGCCTTAAACTTTGAGGGAGACTTTACTTTGAATATGAAATAATGACAGAGTAAGAAATGAATTTGTATTCCCCCCCTCAGTCTACTTAACATCACCAAAGGTGGTGACATACCCTCTGCTGATATGATGAGCTAGCAAAAGTAGTGCAGCATCTGTCCCCTGAAATTTCCTTGCTACTTCAACTTGGAGTTGTATATTGCTTTGTATTCTCTTCATTTTCTACCAGAAAGGATCACTCCATCATAAACAAAATAAAGTTAAATAATATTCCCATAATCCATCAGTAATGATCATATTTTAGTTTCCTTGAAGTTGACTTGACATTTTTTGTCTAATTTTCTGCTCCTTTTCTGCTAGCCAGTCCAATCTAGCATTTTTTACGTCAAAGAACATAACGTTAGTAAACACCTCGCGCTGAACACCAGGTACATGAAGGAAAACACTATGAACTTTGATGCATACCCAGAATTCTTGCTTTTCCGGCTGAGGGAGGACACAAGCTGGTGAGAAGACCTGGCAAGTGTAAAGGCATGGATAAGCCTATAGAAATTAATTTTTTTCACAAAATAATTCTTCTTCTGTAATTCTAGAAACTTTACATTGTTAAACAAATATTACAACAGGAAACATTTGAAGTACACTAGTAATCACCTCTCATTGCCCAACAGTTTAAACAAGCCACTATTAAAATAAACCTGTTTGCTGAACAAGAATTTCTTCTTTATCTTTTCTGCATTGTTCTCATTTTACTGTTATCTTGGTTATTGCTATTATAATTAGTCCCATTGCTTCTGCTGTTGTGCCACAGTCATGTTAAAAATAATATACTCTTTAAGAAATCCTATTGTAAGAAGAAAACTCTTGCAATTCAACCTCAGAAGGGTCCCCTTTCTCTTCTGTTGAGCTTCTTGTCCCATATATATTTCAGATCCATGTCTCAAGGACACCTCTGACCTTTTACAGCCAAATATCACAGCCTTAGCAACTAAGGTTAAAACTTATAGATCACAGTGGAGAAGACTATTGATGTATCATGCATCTCTGTATCATGTATCTTCAAGTAAAAAAATACTATTGGTCTTTGTGCTGTGCCATCCTCCTTGTTATATATTTGTGCATTGCCTAAACCACTGGATTTCTAACCTATGGTTAAGAAGTCAGCAACAACACAGTAACATTCTTACACCATCTCATGTGTTCAAATGCCAGATATACTCCTTTTAAAGCTACCAAGCAGTATATTGAAATTTGTTTGGGCTGCTGATGAAGTCAAAGTGTATAGCTAATTTACTTTACTAGAAAAAAAATTGCACTGCAGATCTGCCTCTTGCAGATATAACTCGTTACAATTTGCTTTCCCATTTAGGGTCTGGTTAGGCAGAAATATCTGTATAAGAGTATAACCCTCAAACAATGTCTATGGAACAAACCAACATCTTAACACACTCCCGCCTGCCTTAAGAGGCCAATGTAGAGATCTAGTAATGTTATGAGCTTAATAGAGTTAGTCTTTTCATAAACTTACCTCAGAATCATATTCACCATCTTGGGGAACATTTTGACATGACCTCATGCTGCAAGCAGCTCCTTGATTAGAGTGATTTCTGGAAGAAGTTTATCTGTGTTCTGCTTCAATACATTCCTTTTTTTTTTTGTTTCATCATTATGCTGGAGGTGTGCTTCAGCTGCAAAGACCAGATCTGTATTCAAACTTCTTCAAAGTTGGGGAGTGTTTGAAGTCTAAGGGCAAATGAAGGTTCTGCACAAAATAAGGTTGCAGGCAAAGGCACGTAGCAATTACTATCAGATGCAGGATGAGAGTTCCTTGAAAAACGTTGATGCTCTTGTTCTTCACTTTGTTTATGGCTCTAGGGATGAGTTTCAAGAAGCAAAAGAGTGGAAATAGGCCAGGATATGTCTCTGTTGGGCAGTCTGCTGTCCCAGTTGTTCTTCCTGAGCTCTTTTTATTTATATATGCCCATGTCTGATTTTCTGCCACAGTAAAAAATATATTCCCACAGAAAGCAAATATTCTTATAGTCTCTGGAGGCAAAACCAATGCAGTGTATCACACTGTGGCTTTGAAGTCCCAGCACAGACTGGAGAATGAGCGTGAAGCAGAATTGGCACACAGACTGGATGAGAGGTCAGACATCCATGAATTCTACTGGCTGCAGCTCTTGCTGTTGACACTGAAGAAGAGTGGCAGGTTCATGACAAGGTGTGGTGGCACTGACTGGAAAGGACCTGAGAAGGATCTGTAGAACCCTTAGCAGCTGCAAGGAGCCCCGGGGAAGAGGAAGAAGTCCTAAAGGGAATACTGAGACAGGCACAAACAAGATAATAAAGGATGCAGGATCCTGTATGCTACTAGATAAATCTCAGTGTGATTCTGGCTTTATCTGTCTGTTAACTAACATCCTTTGCGTGTGCAAACTTAGCTGCTTTTACTCAGTTTCATATTAGCAATGTAAGGAACCTGGGCAGCTCTGCCTCTTTTTCCATTGTTAGTGCTATACTTTAATGGTTGGTATCAAAGAAGGGGTGAAGTAGGAAGGCACCTCTGGAAGTCATCTAGTCCACACCCTCTCTCCCCTGCTCGAGCAGGGCAACACATAGCCAGTTGCCCAGGACTACGTCCAGATGGCTTTTTAATGTCTCCAAGGATGGAGACTCCACCACCTCCCTGGGCAACTGGTGCCAGCACTCGGTCACCCTCACAGTGAAAAAGTGTTCCCTAATGTTCAGAGGAAACCTCCTGTGTTTCAGTTGGTACCTTTTGCCTCTGGTCCTGTCACTGAGTACCACTGAAAAGAGCTTCTCTCTGCCCCTACAAGGAAAAGCTGAGGGAGCTGAGACTGTTTAGCCTGGAGAAGACAAGGCTCCAGGGGGGATCTTATTAATGTATATGAATACCTGAAGGGAGAGTGCAGCAAAGACAAAGTTACAGTCCCTTAACCACCTTAGTGGCTCTTCTTTCTATCCAATATGTCTATGTCTCTCTTGTACTGGGGAGCCCAGAACTGGACACAATACTCCAGATATGGCCTCATCAGTATTGTACAAGGAGGAAGGATCACGTTCCTCAACCTGCTGGCCATACTTGTCTAATGCAGCCCAGGGTGCCATTAACCTTCTTTGCTGCAAGAGCACATTGCTGGCTCGTGCTGCCTTGCTGGTTGCTATGCTAGAGACTCATTTCAGACATAAGCTCCAGCAATGGCTTCTTAGTAGCCATTGGCTAGACCACATCACCAGACATTGCTGCCTGGTTGCTCAGGAGAAGCTCTGTTCCCCAGAAAGTTACCCTGATGTTTCTGCATTTCTTTGCCACGCTGGCAATCAAGGCAGAAAGTGCTGCCTTTGCCAGGATTGGAGCTCAGGGCCAAGCCTGTGCTTCCTGATGGGACTATTTGGACCCCCTGGGTTGTGCACAGAGGCAGAGAGCTTCACTTTGTGCTTCCTGTTCAGCTGCCCCCAGGTATGGCAGAGCAGAACAGCGTCCTCTGTTTGTGGCAGAGAGGCTTGTGAAGATCCTCGTTTTCTGCACAAGCTAGCTCACAGTGTTTGTGTACGATTTGTACATTAGTCATGCTCTTTTGGTATTGGTACCTGAGAAGGGGATTAGCTGCAGTCCCTATCAATAACACTGAGCTCTAAAATAGTTCCACATGGCAAAACATAGCCCCAAGTGAGAAAGCATGCATGATTTTCCTCTCACAGAGTGTATGGAACAAGCCATACTGAATGATGTGTCACTTACTAAGAACAACTTTATTTTTATCCTGATGGAATTCCAGGAAGCTGACTCCAGTGCCCTCACACTGACTGCAAATGCATGACGTGTCCTAATAGCTGCAGACGGGACAAGGCAAGTATGTAAAATTGACATCTAATTAGTTGTTCCAGAAGGAGCTGCCTTGTTGTTACATAAATGGTGTGTTTCTGACAGGCTTGAAGGTATCTAATGATTTATAACACTAGAAGAATTTTGATATATTCAGTCTAGAAAGGCTGTGAAGTTTATGAGACTGATCTTTTTATGTTTCTTTAGTGAGGCATATTGGAATTTAAACTAAATTGAAGAAAAGACCGTGTTTCAGGTCATCTTAACCTTTAAACAAGGCCCTATTGTTGGAGTAGGACAGTATCTCCAATTTCAAATTGTTTCAGTTGCATCTTCCAGTCCTGCAAAAAGAGCAGAAATCAACATCTGAAGTACGATGGTACAGTTGTTCTAATTCATGCTTTAGAATAATTGCAATTTGTTATCTATGTGCAGTGCAACACCTACACAATCTTCATCAGTGAGCAGGGCCCCATTTTTCTCAGCATGCTGCAGTTAGATCTTGTTCTGTCTGCATGCGTCAGATAAAATGTGTTTGCATTTGAGCGATTTACACAGTGTATTAAGGGGAACACAAAGATACATCATTCTTCTGACCAACAACATTTGGAACCGTCTTACTGAATTCTGCTATTTTGTCTCTCAGATTTTCCGCTACCTGTGTTTCTTGAAATACGGGATTTCTAACTGTACCTAGCAGCCCAATTTGAATCCCAATCAGATCCTCAAAGCTTGTGACTCAGGCAGGATTTTTCCCAGTCATAGAATAATAGAATCATAGAAAGTTTTGGGTTGGAAGGGACCGCTAGAGGTCATCTGGTCCGACACCCCGGCAGCGGGCAGGGACACCACTAACTAGATCAGGTTGCTCAGAGCCCTGTCCGACCTGGTCTTGAATGTTTCCAGGGATGGGGCCTCCACTACCTCTCTGGGCAACCCGTTCCAGTGTT
>Ga0065711_1028306_pt1 | contig 42073 bp, 27 predicted proteins | sample Hoacrofraction12_FD_59098 | JGI IMG/M metagenome (GOLD analysis project Ga0065711, IMG submission 59098) | Hoatzin crop microbial communities from Cojedes, Venezuela - Epithelial fraction 12 v2 (version 2) | ecosystem: Host-associated > Birds > Digestive system > Esophagus > Crop | place...
CTAAAGGGATTATTCAGGAGTCCCTTGTCTTGCAACCGTCCTAATATTCACAAAGAACCAAGACTTGTTTCTGACAACCTGAAGTGATAACATCCCCCACATGTTACATTTGTTACATTTACAGTTATCAGCTGCTTGGGAGCGCACAGGGCACCAGGCGGTGAGAGTTGCTCTGTGCATTTCTGTGTTTATTTTATATATCAGTATTGTTGTTGTTACTGTTTGCTTCCTTTGCTGTTCTGTGAAACTGCCCTTATCCCGACCCACAAGTTTTGCCTTTTTCTTTCCATTCTCCCCACCCCAGCAGGGAGAGGGGCGGCAGAGTGGCCGCATGGCCCTTTCTTGCTGGCCAGGGCCGAACTATGACACCCCTACATTTTTGTGTGCTGCCACAGCAATTTTAATACTGTGGAGGACTTGTTTATCAAACAAATACATTTGACTGCATGGGTGTCTCCAACTTCAGAAAGCATAAATGAAATTTTTTCCTTAGAGGAAAGAGTCTGATGAATTTCTTGGTTTAATCCACCTAATATCATCTAGTCAAGTAAATTCATGTAACTGAAAGCATTCTGTCAGTTATAGGCATTTCATCAGGCGCATACACATAATTCTGGTGACAAAATGATTTTTGTCAACAAAATACTGCCTGGCACACATACTAAAGTTTGCGTAGCAGCAAGTGAGTACTGAGTAAAAGGCAGGAATCAGATCCTGAAGATTATGCAGTTATAAAAAGACAAGAAGGAGAAAGAAATTATCTGTTTGGTGCCAGACTGTGGGAAGTAGTTTACATGAAAGAGGGAGTTTACAAGGCAACATCAGCTTCCTATGGGCCTTTAGTGTTAGTGTAAACCAAAGCATTGATACAGAGCCATGGTCACACTCCATGGGTGTCTCTTTTCCTACTTTGCTTTTGATCCTACAGTTGGTAGATCTGTTTAATGTGTTAATTACAAACTCCTCTGGTCTTTATCCAACATTTCTTCTGTTTGTTGGTGTGTCTGGCATCAGAAACATGCAAACAAGGTGACTGAATCCTTTCACCTTTTGCGTATCATCAGACCTTCATCTAGTCTGCTTTCAAAAAGCAGCAGCAGTTGAACCTCAGCCCCAAGTCTGCAAGCCTGTGCGTGTTGCAAGTAAAATCCTGCTGAGCCAAGTGCACTGGGTCTGACAGTCGTGGGAGGACTATTGCATTTCCCCTGCTGGGCTGGATCCCCGAGGTGCTCGGTGCTGCCTCTGAGCAGGGAAAGACAGACCAGGCTGCTGCACTGTACACAGGGCAGTAGCTCAGCAGTCCTGGCTCCTGACTCTGCTAAGGCAGCATTGTGCAGTTCAGGCTCCCACCCTGAAACACATTCACTGAAGAGATCGATTTAATCTTGTGATCAGCTTAAACGAGGTACTTGTTATGCCGGAACCTAAATCACGTCCTAAGAATGGAGAAGCCATTGATACTGCCTCAGGGTACTAGAGTGACATCGCTGTTGGGGAAAAGATCAGAATCTGTGCCAATATTAGTATTTGCAATCACCTAACAGAAAACCTACCTATCATATTTCACTGGCTTGGTGCATGGCAGTTCTCATTAACACTGATAAAAGGCCAGGTTTTAGACATAGGAGGCAACAGGAGACAAGGAGCAAGAATCACAGGCTGAAGGTCTGTGGCCATGGGCTGGTCAGAGAGTGGGGAGCTGGGTGCTGTATGAGGTAATTCATGAGTACAGGGAAAAGAAGAAAAAGCAGAGAGGGAAGATACAGCTGGTCAGTGCTAAGGAAGCAGAGCTGCAAAGGGCATCACATGCAGGAGCAAGGAAAGGAGTTTCCTACAGCAAAAATGGAGCGCACACCAATATGAACACACAAAAAGGAGGAGTGACATTAACAGCAGAGAACAGAGCTATTCAATATCATCTGTCCTTGGGAGATGCTGGCAGACAGAGGCAGGAGGAAGTCTCAGAGCAGCTTTATTTATTTGGTGGAAATGCTTTTGACTTCAAAGCCGTGCAAGAGCTGCAGCAGGAACAACCAGCTGGGGAGAGGCTGTGCAGCGCATGCTGCTATTTGCACACCCGAGTTAAAGCAAAGCAGCTTGTCCTGAGCCTTCAGGGCAGAACGGAAAGGTTTTTCTTTCCTTCTTCTAGAGGTCAGCAGAGCAGCTAGGGAAAAGCTTCCAGTGTGCTGAGAAGCAAGAAAAACACTCTTCAGCAGGTCTCAAAACCTTATTTGTGACATGAAAGGACATCAAGGTTTTGACAGGAATTAGTAGCCAAGTTTTGTCTGCCTCCTGCCAAACAGCTTCCTGCGGCCCCCAGCACTTGCCATTTTCTTCTATGCCTTATAGCACCACAAAGCAGTTTTCTGAGTCACCAACACATGTCCCTCAGAAAACCCTCTCTAATTCCTGTGTTAAGTTCTTCACCACTGTAGTAATTTTGAAGCCTTTGAGCTGTACTTACAGTTAGGAGTTTGCAAGGGGAGCTGAAGTGCTTTGACAGGACAAGCTTAAGCAAAAAGCTGTGCTTTTCACACTGGTGCACTTGGAGATGTACATCTGACAGCAGGGTTTACATACCCAGATAATTATTGTCCAGGAGAGAAATTAAATTAGTCTCATCCTTCTCACTCTGTGGTAGCACTTGAGCTGAAGTGGTAATAAAGAAAAATCTCATAAACTAGCCATTGGCCACTGGAGCCATTTATCTGCTATTGATCTGTGGTGTGATTTAATGGGGTGGAAAAGCAGGTACAGCAGAAACGTTTTGTCCCTCTCCAGGTTAGGGAAGCCCTTGTTGAAATCTCACCTCATCCTTACGGGCTCTGCTGGCCCTATCCTGCTTCCACCACATCACCGTTGTGGGTCTTCAGCTCAGGCCCTGCACACGCATTTCACCTCCCAGTGCCCTGGGGAGGTTGGCTGCCTCCGGGATCCAGCACTGCTCATGAGAGGGGAAAGTCCCTGGGAATTGGGAGAATGGGAAATTGTGCAATTCTGTGCCCAGCTGCTGAACCCGAAAGTCTGCAGATTTAATCTCAGTCTGCCACAAAATGGGAGGAGGTCTAAGATCCATCAGGCCATTTTTGCAGACTCTCACGCCCAAACATTTGCCTTGGAAAAAGAGTTTGCTGTTACTCTGCTTGCTGACATTTGCATTCTATACACCAATAAATGAAAGCTGAAGCTCCACCACAAAACACCTTGAAATTTATGACTATTGTCATCAACAGGAACTACCCTCTCCCCATCCATTTTGCCATCCACAAGCCTAGCTCTGCCTAAATCATGCAAAAACCATAAAAAGGAGCTGCACACACCAAAATATAAATCCCAGTTGTCCTGTCTCCCCAGCTTAATACCAAGTGATAAAGATGTCCCAGAGTTTATATGGCTGTAGGTGCTCTCCCTTTGCTGATTGTATACATAAATAAAAACACAGTGATCTCATTTAAGTCCCTTAACCAGCAAAATCGAGTGCCAGGAGCCCCAGCTACTCTAGCTGGAGCGACTCACAGTCATTTCTGATTGAAGCTGACTATTAGTGGATACAATTAAGATGCCGTTTCAGTTTAAAGATGAATTTGCCATGCAGCGACAAATTGTGAATGCTTACTGCTGCCACGCTGAGGCAGGTAATCAGGGAATGAAGCTGTAATTGTGGCACCTCTTGTTTTGCTTCTGCTGGAGCGCAGAACGTGAGATTCAATTTAACAAACAATTTGCCACATGGCTCATCCCTGCTGGGTGGGAAAGCAAAGCTTTCTGGCAAAGCTGCCTTTGAGTTTTGCTCCTTTTTAAACCTGTTATAAGCAAAACTAGCACTTGCTTTAACCTTTGCACCAAAGCAGAAAGGAAGAGGAGAAACCCAGGAGTATCTCTGATGTTGTTTTGAGAACACATTACAGGCTTCATCCAGAGATTATGAAAACCAACCCCTGACGCAGTGGAAAGAGTCATCATTCTTTTGATGCCTTTCAGGTCTTTGCGAGCTTCTCTGGAGAAACCAGAGGGCAGCTGGGCCAGCATGTTGGAGCAGCAAATGCTAATGTGCACAAGCAGGGAGAGATTTATATATGCTGGGAGTTTCTCTCCCTCTGCATGAGATTCAGGCTGGAGACTCTGGGTGATCTTTAAGCCAAATGTCCTTTTTCCACCAATGGAGGGAAGGTTGAACTGAAGAAGCAGCTATGCATAGATTTAGCAGCTCATCAGCAGCCTGACTCTGTCCTGCTGCAGGGGAAGGAGTGCAGAAACTTAAGGCAGATCTTGAAATGCTATTTTGCCTGCACTGAGGAAAAAAACGTGAATTGCTTTGCTATAGTCCGGTTATTACAGTGGCTTTGCTTCCCTTGCACTCTGCAAGGGAAGAAATCTTGTCATGGTGAATCAAGAGAAATATAGTAATTTGAATGGGCATTTTACTTTCAACAGTTCCACATCTGTTCAGTGCTAAATTAGAAGACATAAAACCTCCCATATTTCAATTTTATACCAGCAAGACTAAGTTGTGGGAAGCGTTAAATGCACATACACACTCTGTATGCTGCTACTGTTGATGCTTCCTGGGTCTGATTTTTTTCTCCAGTTAGCTGCTTCAGGGCCGAAGCAGCTAGCATTTAAAGGACTCCAAAAAGATGTTAGCGCCAGAGATTTCCTGGACCAGACTTGCAGAGCAGAGCTTTCTTGGCTTAATTTACCTCTGTTTGGGATTTGTCCTTGCATACAGCCACAGCCTACAAGTTTCTAGTCCAGACTTGGCTCCTCCAACATGTCTAATTCCACAGATGTGTTACAGACAGCCCTTACACATCCTTCCTGCTTCACTGCTGTTAGCGATTCATGATCAAGCAAGTCACTTAAATTTATCTAAAATCCCAAATCTGAGGGATTTTATTCTGTTTTTTCTTAAGGATAAACACATGCTTCCACGTTTTGGGATCTCAGAGCCAACGAGGACCAAGTTGCTCTTGTTACTTCTTCAGGATGTAGACATTGGCACTACCTTTCTGGGCAAAAAGAGGACAAAGAAAACTGTCCTCTAGTTGCTAGTGTGGCTTAGCTCAGATAATGAGGACATCAGCAGAGAGGTCCTTCTTTTTCTCAGTTTGTCTTTGTAAGTGGTTTGGTTTCTCCTTCCTGCAAACATACAGGAATCGAAAAACATCAAAGAGCACAGGGGAACATTTAGTAGTTGGTTACTAGAGAGAGTCCAACAGAAACCTTGAGGAAAAAAACAGAAAAAACCACCAAAACCCAGGGATAGTATCTTCTGTCTTTTTCTGAAGTATTGCTGGTCATGATCTTCAGAGATACAGGACTCAGTATCAGTTGAATCTTGCTCCTCAATCCTCATCAGCCTTGGAAAAGACCCAAGGCAGCCAACAGCAAAATTTCATGGGACTTCAGGCAGATGAAACTCAAAGGAGAAAAAAGCTCATCTAATTAGATTAAAGTTTAGTGTTTTGGATGAAGGTAGGCTGTCAATGTCAAGAGTTGTGTGCTCCGGCCAAGCAAGAAGTAGAGCACAAACACATGGTTCATAATTTGTACATCAGCAGTGCTGGATACTTGAGGGAGGATGAGGATGTTTTTCTTTAAGGGGAATGATCTGCACATTGGTGAATGCTCCTCTCCAACACCTCCGTGCCATCAACCAGCCTAGCTTTGTTACAGAGCTTGCCCTTACTCCAATGTCTTGCAGGAGACTAAGCACTGGCTGAGATGTGATATCCATTACAGGGCTATTATTCTGAGACAAGATGATTCCTTTTTATCAACCCTTATTAAGTAATCACCATTGTGCCATGAAGTTCTGTTTATTGCTCGGTTGTCAAGGGACTGATGTAGACACCATCCACTGCAGTGGCACAATACACTACAGAAAAAGAAGACTAAACTTACACTTAAGTAGATCTCCCACCTCTCCCAGCTAGATAATAACACATTTTATTCTCTCAGACAAAGAAATTATTCACAGATTTCCCTTGAAAGGAGTAGAGAATGAACAGCAAAGCAGTGTTTGGACCCATCCCAGTGCATATATTGAATGTAAAGATTTTGGGCTGGTCAAATGAGTTTCAGGTGTGCTGATTTCTACGTGAAGGCTGCACCTTGAGGCAGTGCCAAAGCTCCCATGGCACAAGCCCTGACCCCAAGGGATACTGCAGGAAGAGCTGTTGGAGCTATTTCACAGCTAGACAAGGAAAGCAAAGGTATGTGCTTGGTTGTAATCCCTCCTGCCCCCTGACACCTGGCCATAGCTTGGGAGCTATGAGTTTAGGTCACTGGGGAGGAAGGGGGCAAATGTGGCAATTCATAATGTCTCCTTCAGGCTGCCCCAGGCACCTAATGCAGCTGTAGATTACAAGAAAAAGAAGTATATATGTCCCAAAAGGTACCCATCTCTGATATCCCAGAGGTAGATACTGCAAATATCCTTCCCTTTGGACACAAGCAGGTCATTTTAACTGCTCCACTGTACAGCTGGGCAGGGAAGTTAGGCAGAAAAAGGTCAAATGCCTCACCTTGCAAATACTTGTATGAATGCTTAATCTCTCTCCTGTGAGCAGTGTCACCAGTGTCAATATGAAGGTAGATATTATATAAAGAAGAGGAAACATATCTAACCCAGTCTGTCTCCAAGATGATCAGGGGGTGTGAGAGACAGAAATCCCAGCCCCCTACCTGAGGCAAATCCCCACTTAGTGCCAGTCTCCTGCAGCTGGACTCCAGTACCAAGCCTGACATGAATATCTCCACCACAAAACCTTTAGTTGTACAAAGCTCTGCCAGAGCCAAGTTCCTCTGGTTTTAATGCACAGAAGATTATGCTCACATTTCCAGGCAAATTACTCCATTTTTTTCAGGTCCCAGACACAGCAGTGAACACTGACCAATCCAGTAAACCATCATCAGCCCTACTACCATAAAGGGCAAGATGCTCAAAAAAACCCCAATCCAAAACAACCACACAATAAAAACCCACCAAAAATCTTACCCCTTTCTGTCTGTCTCCCTGCAACATGGACAGGTTTCTAGCCTCTGCTGAGACACTACACTCCTCCCATCCAGGGAAAAATCTGCAGACACTCCAGCCCACCACCTGAGGCCACTTGAGTCTCCTAATCAGGCAGATTGGGCAGCCCTGAGTCCATCCCCAGCTCTACCTCCCCCCAGCCTTGGCCAGCTGCTGGGTGATTTGGGAGCCCCTCCTCACCATCAGTGAGTAGGAGCAGACACTTGTGCAGCCTTGAAAGGTAAAGCCACAAATGAGCCATCATTTCGGAAAACAATAGGTGACCTCTTTAAGGATGCATTAAGCTGTGCTGCTCACAATCACAGAATTGTAGGGGTTGGAAGGGACCTCTGTGGGTCATCTAGTCCAACCCTCCTGCCGAAGCAGGGTCACCTACAGCAGGCCGCACAGGACCGCGTCCAGGCAGGTCTTGAATATCTCCAGAGAAGGAGACTCCACAACCTCCCTGGGCAGCCTGTTCCAGTGCACCATCACCCTCAGAGGGAAGAAGTTCTTCCTCATGTTCAGACGGAACTTCCTGTGCTTCCATTTGTGCCCATTGCCCCTTGTCCTGTCACTGGGCACCACTGAAAAGAGTCTGGCCCCATCCTCTTGACACCCACCATGAAGATATTTACAGGCATTTATAAGGTCCCCTCTCAGCCTTCTCTTCTCCAGGCTAAACAAGCCCAGCTCCCTCAGCCTTTCCTCATAGGAGAGATGCTCCAGTCCCCTTAATCATCTTTGAAGCCCTCCTCTGAACTCTCTCCAGTAGTTCCTAATCTTTTTTGAACTGGGGAGACAAACTGGATGCAGTAGTCCAGATGGGGTCTCCAGATGGATGCTCCTTGAAGATGTGTGGGGTCACAGGGGACCCCCAGGGCTGAACCTCCAAAATGCTGTTGAGAATCACTAAATCTGAAATTTGTGCCCTGGCTGGAGATGAGGAAAAGCACTTCGCAAGTCAAGCTGCTCAGGTTTCTTGTGTCATAGAAACACAATCCCTGCCGAACCACAATTCACTGTTTTCATCTTCTTGGGGCAGCGAAGAAAGTTATATAGAAAATGCTATCTACAAACGTCTTTATTTGGAAACAAATACATATGTTACTGCACTAAATTAACTGAGCTAAGAAGATGAAAATTAGATCATTTACAAGCAGAGAGCTTTCCCATATTGTTTCAGCAGAATCATCTTTTTTACATAGCCAGGCAAAGGGCTGAGTTTGGGGGAAAACAAACACATCTTTTATGATTATGGCCATTCAAAGCTGTTTCTTGCACTCTAAATTGCCTGACATGAAGAATCAATGGTGTCTTCAGATGATGATTTAATTAACACCTACTCCTTTCTTCAAGCTGAGACCTGCAAAAAACGCCCCGAATGGCTGATGGATGATTTGCCATTACCTTGCCTATTTTCTTTTTAGTATTTTTTTTCAGAATTTTAATTGCTACCATTTGAGGATTATTGATTAACTGTAATTGCTCCTTTTCTCAGGCATCTCCCTAGTTATCTCCAGCTATATGGTCTATGCAAAGGATGAAAGTAGAGTGCTTTAGAACTGTAATGTTTTTTTTAGTCTGTTGATGCAAATGCAGATAGCTTGATTATGTGAGTGCTCAACTCCTGTGCCTGGACCCTGCATTGATTCGAACTTGAAGGTGGATCAGCCTGCAAATTCTTTTTCCTTAAGGAAAGCACACTAAACGCACCAAAAAAATTTTTTATAGTCCAGTTACACTAGACAGAAGCTACATCAATGAACAATTTACAGCACAGGAAAATCCTGAGTCCAAAGAGAAATTCCCCTCTGCCTTCCAGGCTGAGCACAGGGATGAAAGTTACTCCTCCTTCCTATTTCTTTGCATTTCAGGTACATGTAACAGTTCACAGGTTTCAAAATACATGGCCAAATATGCTGTTACACAGGGAGTATCAACTGCAACAGGCATGAAGCTGTTCTTTGCTGCAGGTTTAAGGTGATACTTTATTTTTAGGCTGAGGTTTATGATCTCAGACTAAAGTATTATTGGGAGGCAGCAAATGATCCTGTTAGAGATGATCTGATAAGTCTGGTGTACCAAAGTATATAAATAGTGTGATTAAACAAAAAACCCACCCTGCATCACTAATTCCAGAGCAATTATTTTTATAAGCTGATCATCAGCTAAGTGGGAGTTCATTACAATAATTTGTCTAGAAATAATTTTTAGACAGTTAGTGGATGCCCACAAGACTTAAATAACAAAAATTATGAAATACAGTAGTAGAAATTTGAGAAATTACTTCCTTTAATTTTTTGCCCAGGGATGCCTGTGCCCTGAGACTGACCTGCAGCCCAGTGGGAAGGCAACACCACACTCAGCTCTGCTCTGGCCCCACCACTGCAGCCAGGTACCATCATGCCATGGGAAATCCTTCTCATCAACAGACTGAGTGAGCATCCCACAGCCCTAGGAAAATTGGAGACAAAAAGTTGCAGTGGTTGGAGGCTGCAGAAGCTTTAGCGCCTGAACCCCGTGATGGGCTCACCAGCCTGGCAAAATTTTCCATGGTGTAACCAGCAAGGCACATCACTTGTAAAGGATGCTGAAAATGTAAATTAAAGCCTAGCAGGCAGCAGGGAGACATATGAAGGGAATCATGGATATCTGATCCGGTTCGAAGAGATAGCTTGGGTAGGCAACTAATTGGGAGCCTAGGGAAACAGCTTCCCAGGCTGCACGCAGCAAGAAGCTCATGGAGAAAGGAGCTATATAGGTTTTCTGCATAAAGAAGCTGACTGTTAAATTGAGTATGGTATTGCTGGTAAATGCATTTAATCACCAAATTATACAAAAAAAAATACAGTAGAGAAAAAAAAAATCCCAACGTATGTGTCAAGCTTTTTGAGCCTTTTTTCACTTTTGTAGGGAAAATTTTCTTCCAGTACACAGAGAAAGACAGCACAGGTGGGCTTCCTTTCTCTTTAATAGATATCAGTCGGCTGAAGCAATTCCTTTTCTTATATTTCCTTCAATGAAAAAGAAATTAAATACTGAGACTTCTTTAGTAAATATGATGGTCAGCACAATGTTTTTGTTTTCTACCAATGTGGTACTTTTTTTGGATACACATGAAAACAAGTCTTATGGTTCTGCATTTTGAAGAGGAAGCACTTATTCTGCATAAAAAGATACAGATTCAGCATTAATTTACTGGGGTGACTTTCATTATTAAATCTCTGCTCTACAGCGAGCGATAGACACTCTTCAGGCACATGCTGGGAACTTCAGCTGCCTTTACACTTGAGTTCTTTTTCAGTCCCACAAAGCAAGACTGACATCAAAACAAGTGAAAAAAGATCATAAAAGGAATCAAGAGGTTTTTCTGAGTACAGAAGACAACCTGAATAGTTGGACCATCCAGTCAATGCGAGTCATGCATGCTTTAAGAGGGGAGAGATAGCACTTCTTTTGACAATAGAGCAACTTTTGGAAAGTTGTAACAGAGAAAAATGTGGCATAGAAATAGAGAGATGAAGAGCAAGGTTGGCAGGAAGCAATAAAGGGTTCCACAGGTGAACTCCGTCTCGAAGGCTTACTAAAACTGTAATTCCTGTCCAGTTGTAGGAAGTTTCTTGCAGTGCTTTGATGACAACAAGGAAGGACTTGCCAAAATATGTTTCAATGGAATTTTTTCATGTGATTCCAGATTAGTAGCAGAAAATTTTTTTAGAAGCATCTGATTTTAATAAAACATTTCCATTAAACTAAAAATTTTGGCCTGAACCCTGCTTATTTGGAGGGCAATGGCATTTTTACTTTTGGCTTTGGTCAGAGCAGAGCTGGGCTGGTGAAGTGAACGGACAGCGTTTGTTCACTTGTGTTCACAATAGTGTACTGTGGACATCTGTGTGTGGAGAGTAGAGAAGATCAAATTCACTCCTGTGACTGCCATTAGGAACTTAGGCCCAAGTACAAACATAAGAACAATACAGAGTACTTACAGTGGAAAGCTGACTGTATTAGACAGGCATCGATATTTGATGTATGAATTTAGATGATGCGAATACCCATCTGAGTGCGAAACCCGTCCTCAGTGTAATGCAGTTAAGACAAGGGCATGCATTTGACCATCTGACTAAGCAGTTTGAAGGCATGTTCACTGCTCCCTGAACTAACAGGTCAAACTTTGACTTGTTTCACCAACGTCACAGAAAAAAAAGCATCTCTTGCGAAGGGAGAGCAGGCAGACCGCAGCCACAGGGTGGGACGACAGCCTGGCGAGAGCCAGCGCCCAGCCCTGGGCAGGCAAGTAGCATTAAACCCACCCCAGCCTCCGCCGGGAGCAGGCTCAGCAGGCTGCAACATCGCTCTGAGTATTCACAAGTGTGCTCTGTAATTGTCCTGTCCACACCCAAGTGTTTTCATAACTCGACTATTACATAATTCCATAACTGAGTCTGCCGCATTTGCAAATGTCCTAACAGGACTGTTTCAGAGCTCTTGCAGAAATTGTAATACTATATGGTAAAGCTAATGGGAAAAACTCTTGAAATCAAAGGTTCTGGCTTAATTTGCATCAGAAGGAATTTGTCGTGGAGATCTTTGTGCTATGTTTTATGGAGAAAGAAAAAAAATAGTGGTAGTTCTGCTTTAATGTTTATAACACATCTTTCATACTTCATTAACAGCATTGTTTATAAAAAATGCATTAACAGTTCTGTTTTGTTTCAGGCAGGGGGATCCTTTACAGGATCTTAATGATGACAATGTTCTACCTATGTTCCATGCATGACAGAGAACATTTATGGATATTCAAAGAGATGTTGTAATCTACCTGTAATTTACCTTTCAAGGTTCAGAAGAAAGAATTTGATTTTGTCGCATTTTCAAAAGAATTTAGAATTACAAAACAAAATCAGAATTATTACTATGTATGGGATGATAAAGACAAGAGATACCCTACTGATCCTGGACTGCCAGTGTCCTAGCCAGAGAACAACCATGTACTACCAACTTTCAGCCTAAATAGCCACAACAAGCAAAAGTGTAACAGGAAGGTATCATCATGAGATTTCAGAAACTGCTACTGGCACTGGCTGCTGCAATTTCTCACTTTTAACAATTGGGCATTACTAGGGAGCTTGTACTTTGGAAAGTACGAACTCTGTGTCCCTTATACTGTGACAAGTCAGGCTTTGCTAAAAATAGCAACCAGTGAGGAAAAGAAATTAAACGCTTTTTTTTTATGGTGTCAGTTTTTCTAATAGGGCATCACTGGAAATACATTCCATGCCACTCTTCAAAATGTCCTTTGCCCTCTCCACCCCACCTCCAATTTCAGCTAAAAATCCACTCAGACTAGCCTGTTGCCAGACAGCACAAATGGGCTCCGTGTCTCCAGACTTATGCGGGCTTGTAATTAAAACAAACGCTGCCGTTGTTGCTGAGCAATGGACACAACTCAGCCTCTCTGTGCCTCCTCCCAGTACCTCCTCCTCAGGACCACTTCACTTCCTCCTTCCACCTTGCACCTCATTTTCTGAAGAGATCGATTCAAGGTGCTCTGGATAAGAGCTCAAGATTTCTCTGGGTTTAGGAGATCTAACACCAAAGTGTGGCAGCAAGACCCTTTGACATACTGAGAAGTGACTTCTCGTAGGTCTCGGAGGAAATCAGCCTCTGATGTGAGACCTGAGCACTCATTTTTTGGCATTGTGCTTCCACTGTGAGTGCACTTATTCTTCCATGGGCACCAAAAGAGATGTCAGTCACAGGGGTAAAGGACAGAGGAGAGCTATTGGAATGTCACTTTAGAGTGACAAGGTATCATGCTGTTTCTTTAATTTTTTGTCTGGCAAGTGAAATATATTTCACCAGAAGGTGGGAAAGGACTTGGAACAAAATTGATCTTGGCTGAGCAAACATTTGACAACGTTCTGTGGGAAACAACCATCTGTCTTGAGAGATACCAACTCCAGGAGATATTGATGGCACTAAAAATATCTGCCTTAGTCCACAGTCCCAAGGCATTCAGTTTTCAAGCATGAAGCGCCTCTATTCTTCAACAGTAAACGTTTTTATTTATTTTTATTTTTGGAGTGTTGACTTACCAGGTGTGCAGCAAAAGCCTCCAGTTTTTTCAAGATGCAGTCGCACATGTTTTGGTGCCTGGGCTGAGTGGAAACTACAGAGGAGCTGCAGAGAGATAATTAATATGGATTAAATGGAAAAAGGGCTTTGTGCTCTGCTTCACAAGTACAGACCGTACACAGAGATGGATGTGTCTGTCTCAGAAGAGCTTCCCGGAGCAGTTTGGCAGGCTAGTTTCTTCTGAGGTACATGAGAAAAGAGAGGAAGAGAAAAGAAGTAATCTTTGAAAGAAACTTTAAAAACACACTGTGAATTCAAAACAGCTCCTTACTTCTCACTGACAAAGAGGCTAATGTATTTACTGAAAATGAGAAGCAGCTCCATCCAACGAACCATTTAGACCATTTCACCTTCCATGTGTAGATAAAAATCAAGATAATCCGAAGTTTTTCCAGGGAAATGTGAAGATGGGCCAGCCTAAATTCACTGATGGATGTTCTGCATAGAAGCTGGCAGACCACTTTCATACCTGTGATTTGCTGGTGTCCTGCTGTCCAGGTAGGTGCTTTTCCATGGGCCTTGGAAGTAAGTATTGCTACCAGGACATATTCCTCTTCAGAAAAGGCAGTGCCTTGGCCATCAGGGGTCTCTGTGGGATATCAGAGACCAGAGTATTACAGGTGAAAGCCTTGATCTATTGTCCCTTCCTTGCTCCAGAGTCTCTCGCTGTCTCCATCTGTGATTGGTGCAAACTCCCTGCCAGAGCTATGCCAACATCACATCTCATGAAGAGCTTCAGCTGCAGCAAGAACAAGATACTCATTCCACAAAAAAAAATCTGCGTTTTGCTCTTTTGAGTCCTACCCCATCATATTTCCATTTCCTGGGATATTCATTAGGTTTTGCTAATTTTCCTGTGGTTTTCCCCTTTTGGGGAGTTCTTTTAAGTGTATTTGATATGGATTTATGGTTGTTGCCCAGGAGAGCCAATAAGAAGTGCCATGAGCTCATGCTGAGAGCAAGAACACACAATGCTTCCTGCTGACAGCCCCCTAACAACCTGCAACGGTCTACTAGTAAACCCCAGAGCTGGATGCACTTTCTCCATGTTTAGTCTCTGTTAAAGAGGACTTCTTTTCTGTGGGAAACATGACAAACCTACAGAAGCCCATGTTGTTTACCTTGCAGAAGAATAGCCAGATGATCAAAAGGCTGGGACATGAAAAGGGGAGGCTTACCAGAGCATAACTTTTTGGCACTATGAAGGCCAAGGTAAGCTAGACTGGCAATCATACTTGAATAATAATAATTATTATTTAAAAAAAAAAATCTATGCATGTTGAACATCTATGGTGAAGTCTTCCTCAAAAGGTGACTCAGATGATATAAAGGAGACTAAGAAATAATATTAAAAGCAATCAGATATTCCAGTGATGGAAGAGATGCAATGACTACTTCATCCAGATATGCTCAGGTGGATAAAGAAAAGGGGTGTCCTAGCAGTATAGTGTGTTTGGCAGGATGGATTTTACAGAAAAAAAGAAAATTCCTACTTCTGGAGTAATTGAGGAAGAAAACATAAAAATGTTTTAGAAAACAGTAGCTCCATGGCCCTGGAATAGTAAACACTACATCTGTGTGGGAGAAAGGGAGCAGAAGTTTACTGGGCAACTGGAGCAGACCAGAGCACTCTGGGGACCCACAGAGGTATTGTATCACAGCTAGGAAAGAAGTGAAAACACCTGAAAGAGGAGGGCAAGCAGGAGACGGGACTTCTCCCTGCGCGTACAGTGAGAAAAGGAGCTGAGACAGAAGTCTGATAGGATGCACACTTCTTTAATGATTTTTTTTTTTTTAAGTTGGGTTTGTTTGCATGACAGCTCTGAAATAGGATGAAGTACAGAGAAGGGCAACGCTGCATAATGTGAACAAGTAAAGGGAACTGTTCAGCTTTTTGATTTGAATGCATGAAAATCTGTGAGGTCTGTGCATGTGTGTGGGGGGAGGGCACGAATTTAAAAAAAAACCAAACTATGCTGAAGTAAACAGTGACTCTGGTGAAAGAACAGACTCGATCTGAAGGCTCATAAGCACTGCTGAAATTATGAACTGTGCTAATAGTCCCAGGCTACGTTTTAGGATGCTGAGTGGGACATTGACTCAATAAATACATCAGCAAGACAGAATTTAACACCGGAAAGCCCTCTGCAGCTCTTCATAAACACACCACTGTGGTCACAGAGACCTGGCTGCAAGGAAGAGATGGATGCTACTGATGTGGTATGGTCCTGCCCATCTACAGGGAGCTCCTGAACCCACTGAAGTGGGTGTGCACGGGTAGTGACATGCCAGGTTGCCTCTGTAAGAGTCACTGCACACACCCCGCCGATCCTCTCTGCCTTTTTCATCCCGCTTTTCTTCCCTGGCACCAGCTCTGCTCTGCAAGGGAAGGATGCAGCCCTGCAACTTGGCCTCATGGGGACAGAGGACATGAATGGAAAAGCCAATAGATTCAGGCCCAGACATGCCCATAGAGGGGACAGGCACTCCAGAGTGAAGGGACTTGCAGGTTTGGTGGTGGGAGCAAAGAGCACATGCTTTGCTTCCTGCTTAGTGGTGACACAAAAAATCTCATTCTGTCACACACCGCCAGGACGGCTTCCACCCGCATTCTGGCTACCTTCCTCCATGCTTCATTGAACAGGGGCCATCTGTGTGCTAAGGCAACCTTCAAGGGTGACAAATAGGAATAAAGCACTTGAGACCCTGGACTGCTGCTCAAGACCAGAAGATATTGGTGGCACCTTACCAACGGGAGATCTTGCTGGCTTTGTATTGTCTTCCCCAGATGTCCAAACCCAAAGAGGTTCCTTTTTAGCATCTGAGAGGAGATCATCATATCGCACGAAGCACAGGCTGGCCTGGAAACTATGGAAATGAAAATCAGGTCATTATAAATAATAGCCAATGTCTTCAGATCAACCCCCTTATCCCCAGACCTCCAAACCCCAAACCCAGACAAAGCCAATTAATGTAGAGAGCCACATATGGTCACTAATAATACATACATTTCCGTTGTCCTGTGCAAGCCAAAGAACTTCTGCCACATCAAATACGTTATATCTGTGCACTCTTTATTCAGTAATGATTTATTTATACATGGTTATGGTGCACCCTGAAACACATAGCTTACTAATTAACTCATAGTCACCTAGAATGGTAACTAGCACAACAAAATCTGCAACAAATCCATAAGACAGATCGTGAGATGTACATGCTTGAATCACTGAAAATAGTCAGTTTTAACCCACATAAGGGGGAAAGATGCATTTCAAGTTGAGTGTCAAGAGGCTGTCCAGTGCTAATGACAGGTTTGAAAAATCAGGCTCCAATTGTGCAGGGAGGTGTGGGCTTGAGGTCCCTGGCCTTAGAGTCTGCTCAGTAGCAGCATGAGGATGTGCCTTTCGGTATCATATTAAATAGTTGGAACCAGAGCAAGTGCTGGAAGTCTCATATCCCATGGAAGCATCACTGCCCAGCATTGTCCTCTCAAAGTTACTTGCCAACAGGTCATGGACTGGAGGTTTTGTGAAGGAGAACTGCAGATCTACATGAGACTATTGTACAGGAACCAAAGCAAAATTAAATTTGGACAGAAGACTTAATATTCTATGTGTGCATGTGCAAGATGGCAGCTAAATTCATACACAGCCTTCTGATATTGCAGCTGTTGTGTTTGAGGTTCCCAATATTTTTATACTCATCACCTTGCCTCTTTTGCTACCATAAAGAATTAAAATGACTGAGCATTGCTTGTGCAACTCCATGCTGTGTATTTGCTGCTGATCAGTGAATTTAATCCTGCTGGAAATGCAGAGGTGGGCTAAAGGGTGAATTGCTTCATATCTACCTTTAAGCTCCTTTGTGCCTGCTAAAGTGCTTTGCCTAAAATCAGTGACAACCTGCCCGCTCCCACGCCTAATCGTCCTAAATGTGTGAAAACAGAACCCAGCATAGTTAGTAATTATCCCTTCATTATGCCAGAGTGCTTCTGATAGCATAATCATGATCAGAATACACATGCCTCTCCTCATACAATTTTCTGTTTGCAAATTTAGTTTCTTTTTCTGCTAATATGGATTCTTTAAAAAAACCCCAACAAAACAACAAAAAACCCCACTTTTTGAAGCCTGTGCCTGTCCATGCAGCAGTCTGTGACAAAACATCCCCTGACCTGAAGAATCAGACTCTGCAGTAGCAAACAGCAGTAGAAATAATAGGCATGTGAAAATGCTGAAGAGAAGGGCACATAAAAAACGTTTAAAGCTAAGTTTGAAAGACAGTTTGGTGCCCATTACAGGTGGCACAGATTTTGCACACCCTTTAGGGGTAATTTTGATTAGGATTAGTTAACCAGCAATTTCCTTCCTCACTGGCTTTTAACAATTCTTTGTTTATAGTGAAGGCTAGGAAGATCCACAATAGACACTAAAGCATTTAGGAGAGGCAGCAGAAGTCACTCCAAGGGAATAAGTTAAAGGTTAGCATGTGCTCTTCAGCTGGAAATCATAAAGCATCCCTGGAAACATTTAGCTGACCCCTGAGATGGAAGATAGAAAACAAAGAGGGCACATGTCCTGCTCCCTATGGAGGAGGCTGCCAACAGTCAGCATTGATCTGTGCATTACATGCACTGTAAATGCACCTGTTCTTGCTAATCCTATGGTAAGTTTGACCCCAAATTCTGCCTTTGGCTGCACAGCCTTTATATTCACTTCTGTCTCTCCTCTTGTCTCTGTCTTTAAGGATTGCTTGCCCTTGGCAGTCTCTTCCTCCTTTCACTATCTATCCAAAAACGTTCATATTCTTCCTCATAACTATGCTGATATAGTCTTCTGTCCCACCATCTCTAGCTATTCATTCATTACATGCTTTTTGAGAAATAAAATAAGTAAACTTACTTGTGATCCTGAGAAAATATTTGCTTTGGATATTGCACAGAGAACTTAGGAAGCTGGGATCTCCCAGTTTTAGGAACCAGGGAACTGTTTTACCTTGTACTCTGCCTGTTTTGCAGAACTGATCAGAAAATGCTGACCTGAGCTCTGAACTAGTTATTCAAGAACTAGTGAGTACCGGCAGCCGTGCCAGAGATTTTCAAAAAGGACAAAAGACATTTGTAATTTGTGTTCAGTTTATTTAGTAAGGCAGCAATGGATTTAGGAATGAGCCCAGATTAATTTGTTATGGCTTTTTACAAGACAGCAATGCCAGTGTCTGACTGTTACCTTCGAGTGACTGAGCCGTGACTTCTGTACAAGAGAGCAATGATGTTGCTGTTGGAGGTGAAAGCAGCCATGCATCCATTTGCCAGTGGTTGGAGGACTGGCCACCTCTCACGCGGAACAAAGACAAATAGTCACAGTGGTTTAATATTGACCCTATTAAAGCTCCTCATTCCTCTGGCAAATCGAGTTGACTTTCAGGACAATTAAACTACTTGTGCCTCCATCTAGTCTGTTCGGTGCTGTTAAATTTCAATGCAAAATGAGTCTCAGCAGCATTGGTAATAGATAGTGCAGCTCCTTGTAATAAGATCCTCTCACCTCCCTTGATGAGTTAACCGTGAGCAATCACATTAGTTAGCAACACAGATAAAGCCTAACTACTGACATCTGAGCTAGCAGAAGGGGAAGGGCTTTGCACATCAGAGTTGAAGTTTCAGGCTTCCTGAAAATTGAAGCCAGCCCCTTCCTGCAGAAGGACAAGCAGCCCCAAAACAGTGTCATGTTTGCCACATCTCAGCTAGAAAAATGTCTCTTTGGACAAGCACAAATCTGTGCAAGTGAGAGTGAATCCAAGCCCAAAGCTCTCACACAGCAGCTTTTACAAGTGACCCTGCCATTCATCTTCTGCTATAGGAAGGGCATGCTGCTTTGTCCTGAGGCGCAGTCCCCAGATTCTGTCTGGACTCCAGCAAACTGCAGCTTCACTTGCTGCGATCTAGCACTGAGCACACCTGCTCTTGGCTTTCAGGAAAGTCCAGCTCTGCTTCTCTCCCACAGAAAAATCCTGGTGTGCTCAGCAATTCCTTCAGATTAGTCTGAGAAAGATGAAACAAAACCCCTCACAGACACATAAGGACCTCTACAAACAGTTCTGCATGCCACTCCATGTGCTACACGTGTTTCTTCCATGTTGGCTTTTCTCACTGGAACTCAGCAGAATGCATCTTTCTTAAAGTCGCATACAGAGAAATCTGACCAAAACTGGGCATGCCACTGCACATGCATTTCACCCAGAGGATGTGAAGGCAAACGAAACAGGTAGATGTAAGTTGTGGTTTTTAACGTGCCACTTGAAGATATTCAGCTCCTATAGCGATTAGAGCTCAGAATTCTATAATGTAAAAGTCAAACACTACAAGATGAGCTTTACATGTTGTCCTGTTTTTAAGTACTTCAAGGTGATGTGGCACAAAAATAATTTAGGCAAGAATAGATTTAAAAAAAAAACCAGCTTACAGTTTATGCCTGTGCTTATATCATCATTTGACTTAAGGATTTTGGAGTTCACTTTATCAAGATTTGACACTATCTACTTGACTAAGCAGTAGCTCAAACAAAAAAAAAGTAATAAAACCACTGAAAATGCCATGCCTGTGAGCTTCAAAGCAGCACAAGACTTGACTAATTTAACACCTTTTGTACTCTTAAAGAAATTGCTTACCCATTGATTCATCTTCCATTCACCCAGGATCATCCTGTCACTATTGCTCAGAGCTGCGGTGCATTTCTCTATGTAGAGTAAAAGAAAAAAAAAATTACAGCTATAATAAAAAATTTCATGGTCTCTGCTTAAAGCTTCAGAGCTACCTTGTGATTTTTGTAGAAAAGCTCATTAAAAATGTATTATGCTAACAATAGCCTGCCTACGCAGAAAAGGCTTGCAAAGGTGTGGGGCCATTAAATGAGAGAAATTCCCTCCTAGGGAAAGCAGTGATAGAGACTGCTTTATACTTCTTGACTTATGGCTTTGATTCAAGCACAATGTCACAACCGATGTACATCCGACTGCTCTTCCCAGCCAGGGCTGTTATGTCCTGAGGGAGAGCAATTGTACCCTGGGAGGCAGGCAGCGGTTGCCCGGTGCCTCTTGCACAGTGCCCTGCTAGTAGATAAACAGACCAACAATATCCCTGGCAAATGTGGAGCTATACCTAACCTGTAATGGGAATATCCTGAAACTGCACCAGGGACAGCGGGTGGCATGATTGGAGTGGGTGTCCCCTGGGCTTGCCAAGAGCTTTCATACAATAAGCCCCATCTTCTGTGAACTACTGTGGGAAAATATTCCCAAAGGAGCAAGCCCACATCACCCTGAAATCCTTCTCCTGTTGTAGCAACACTCCCCACACCAAAGTGCAATTCCAGAATAGATGAAATTCAGTGCCACCAGCTGCTGATGTTCAAAAAAAATGAAAATAACAAAACCCAAAACATAATGAAACAAGATGTCAAAGTCCAGGATTTTATTTAGATACAATAAGACTTTTTAAAATTAGCTTATTATTTATCTTCCCTTACTGGAACCTTTAGATTTTGCATGTTCCAGCTTTTCTTTAGAAGCAGCAAGGCAAGAAAACTTGCCCTTTTTTACTTTTTCCTTTCTTTTACTGAAGGAAGTGTGGCTTCTTTCCATGTCATATATTGCATAAGATATTCTGGAAATCAGCAAGAAGATTTGCAGTAGCATTCAGGTTCCTTCTTCATGTTGAACTTGGGATTACAGGGACCCAGGTATAATTTCATTAAAAAAATCAAAGGGTGTCTAAATAGGCAGTTAAAATTAGCATGAAAGTGGAAGCTGTGTTTTTTCATGGGCAAATATTAATTTTACAGAAAAGAAGTAGAAGAAGTACTCTTAATAAAACAGTTTCTCCTTTTAACCAAACATTATTAAAACAAGGAGATCTTTGAAAAAATCCTCACCGAATATACCTGACAAAATATCGAAATTTTCCTCCTTTCCTTGCCTTTATTTATTTCTTTTCTCCTCTTTCAGGGAATTCTTTTTTTTTTTTTCCCCTATTCTTTTGTTGTCACATCTGTGAGGATATTTGTGTTGTTTCTTTCAATATATTTCAGGTAGCCTGGCAGCATGTGTTCTATAAATCAAATTAAGATCCAAGCAGGTGACATACAGGGCTAAAAAAGTTACCGCAAATCAGGGAAGTAAGAGAGAAGCTGGACACCGAGCTGGTGCCTGGGAACAGCTCTTGGGTGCACGGTGCGGTCTTTGACAGTCCCCTACCTTGCATGATGTCAGGTTTGTCACCCCCCGTGTCATGAGCAGCTCTGTCTACTCATCCCATCATCCCTCCAGAGACTCTGGGTCCAGCTGATTGCTAAAATGAAAAATAAGGAATAAAAGCAGCAAAGGGCACTGTGAGCAGTGCAATAGTGCAGAGGAAGGGGCTGTGGGAATCTTGCCCTGTCTGTGATTCTTGTGAATGGCTGCATCCCGCTCTGGGAAGGAAACTGCAGGTATTTCATGGGAAAATCACCTTATTGGATGAAACGGCAGCACACATCCCTACTCCAGTTCAGTGGGAATGGCTCCTTAACATGGGATATGTTAAAAAAAAAAAAAGGCATTTTTGTATCTGTTCTCTCCTTTTGACACCAAATACATTTTAAATTACAAGATTACACAATAAAGGCATGTATATCTGCAGGCGTGTGAAAGTGTATGCATCAGCCTCTCAGTCTGCAATGCCCAAACGTAGCCAACAGACTGAGCAGCTCAGCGGGCTGGAGAGGATTAACACATCAGGAGCAAAACATAGCAAAAAAGCATTTTTTTTCCCCTTCCTGTCTGTGCTGTCTTCCTGAGTATCAAGAGAGGGGGAACATGCTAAAGAGACTGTATTGTACCAAGAGTCATGTGGCATCATTAAATATCAGATGTGACAACAGATAATTTAGATAAAGACCAACAGGCACAAGGACACACAGAAGCATTATCAGCCACCACTCCAACAATGACAGGTTGTTACCACAATTTTCTAAGAGGCTGCAGCTGTGAAGTCTCTTTTTCTTTTATTTTTCACCCTCCCGCTCCGCAACCTTCAGAAACTGGAGTTTAAGTCTCTTTTAAGTTGATGCGCTACAAAGGAACTGAATGAAAGCCTCAAGGGGAAGATATTGGTTTTAGCTATTTGATCCAGCTTTTTACATTGCTATTCTATGCCCAATTCTGAGAAAAAGAAATCCCTTTATCCTCCGCCTCCCTACCTAATCAAAACTAGGTTATTTTATCCAAATAGCCAAACCACATTGCTTAACACCCGCATTGATTTCAGCCCCCAGAGAGTCAGATCTGAAAGATTTTCCTTGAAGGACTAGGCAGAAAGGACAGCAATTTCTACTGCTGCTGTCACAAAGCTCTACCTTTGTCACAAAATGCTACTCTTCCCATCAAGAAAACAAATGGTGCAGCAGTGTGAGGAGGAACCGTGGAAATGCAGGCAACGATGGGTGCAGCAGCCCCGCTTTGCCCAGAGCAGTGGCACAGCACCTTCCAGCTCAGCGCAGAACCAGAAAAGGGTGCTGCAGCCCCAGCTTGGCTGTCAATGGGGCTGTGCACTTTTGCCTGTGTGGGGAAAGCATCAGGGGATGCTGGACTGCAGCATGGCCTCTGAGTTGCTGCAGGAGCAGGGAAGCGTGGTTTTTATCAGGGCAGGTCTAATATTAGCTACAGCCTCCTCAGCAGGCAGATCTCTTCATTGCATTTCTTGTAACCCCAAGCAGGGAGACAAGAAAATCTACAGCCCCAGGGTGTCTGGTATGATATACAGCACATAATATGCAAGTGCAGGGCATCTTCAAACCCCAACCCCAGCTCTATCTCCGACTCTGTCCTGGGGAAGTGGTGCCTGCAGCCACTCCTGTGGAGCCAGGGGACCTGATCCTAACCCCAGCACTAACCCAGCTTGCCCCCATGGATAAAGATACCGGGCAACAGACAAGCAGAAAATCTGAAAAGGTTTCGGGGTTCTGCCACCTCCACAGAGTAGATATTGCCATAGTTGGGGAGAAGGAAAGGGAGGGTTTTCAGTAGGCAAAACAGTAAAGATCTCTCTCTTGAGGAAAGCAGGCTTTACAAAATGCTGCAGGGAAATCCAGCACAAGCCAACACCTATTCAGCATCTCAGTTTTCCTGGAGATTTGCAGCAGGAGCATGGAAGCGTGGGCATCTCTCACTTCTTACAATTTCCCCTTTAAAATATAACCTATTGGACAGGCAGGAAAGACCAAACACTTTGCATCTCTTCCAGGGATCACCATTACACAAAGAATTATTAAATCAATGGATAAATCAAAAGCTTCAATTTCTTTTTCTTTTACAAGTGCCAACTCCAGAGCAGAATATCGCAGCTGAGGAAGCCAATTTTAGAATACAAATGAAGAGCACTTTCTGTAGGTGTCCTGCCAGTAACAAGCTGTGAAGAATACAATCCCTTCGGCTCCCAAAATCATGCAGATAAAACCCAGCCATCATTACACAGTTGCGTTCCTAGCAGTAGCACAGAGAAAAAGAGTAGATTTCAAAATAGTTTCAACTACAAGATGAAGTTGTTCAATTCAGTCAGAAATTGATTTTGAGCATTCAGTGTGCAAAAGAAATACTGTGCCTGCATTTTGTTTCTTTGTTTTCTAATACCTTATTTTAAAAAATACTTCTAAAGTTCTCTCACATGCTGCTCTGTCTTGCTCTTTACCAAAAGAACAAAGGCTGCAGAAGTGTTATCCAGCCTTCAGCCCAACACTAACTCTGAAACTATTCTTAACCTCATCCCTGCAATCTCAAATACTCGTAATATCAAATATGTCTAGATCTACTCTACCAGCACAGGTCATGCTAAAGCCAACATACACTTCTAAGAGTAAGCCCTAACCCAGACCACTGGTCCACATGAATTCGATATTAAGGTCAGGCTGATACCTTCTCCCAAGCCCTGCCTTCACTCTTATGACTCCCAATACCTGTAAAATGAAATGGATCACTGCCAATCACCCATAGAGGGAAGAAGGCTGTCCACTAAGCAGGGCTTACCTGCTTCTACTTTCCTCTCAATCCCCACTTAAAATTCACCCTGACCTTTGCTTCAGTACGTCAAGGGTAACTGCAATGTGCTCACACTGGCAAGCTAACTCCTTCTGAACTCTGCCTTACGCCAACTTATCTTTATGTGCCAACAACAAATGAAGCAGAAATAATGGATTTCTTTTTGTTTGTTTTTTTTTTTTTTTTCTTTTTTCAGTGGAGCATCCCAGAAGACCTTGCACAAGGTCCACTGCCCATGCTGCCCAAGGAGATGCCATTGCACTGCCATCCCCTGTTGCTGTTACTCGTGCTTTAGTAAAGGCAGGCGGGACCCTGAGGTTTTCTCTAAACAGAGATGCAAAGATGAATTTACTGCTTCAAGAAAAAGAACTGGTGGTGCAGAAAGCCACCAATTACTGGATTATGATTTGCTTTGGAGCTTTGCTGGCCAATCCCTCCAAAGAGGCATTGATACTCAGGCTTTTCTCTTTTGAGTGGTTTGGTTGGTTGTTTGTTTATAAAAAGGTCATACAGTCCTGTCTCCTATTTTCTCATCTGAAACTTTATTTAAAGGAATCATGTCCTTTTGCCTTTAGTTAACACCAAAGGAATGATGAGACTGATAATATTATGAAGAACTTTCTCCAGTCGAAACATTGACAATTGGTCAAATTTTAAGCAAAATGCATCGAGACTGTTTTAGCAGTCATTTTTATGAGCTGGGTTTGCTTCCAGTTTCAGCTGGTTATCAGTATTTCTAAGGCTCGGTCCAGAGCTCCGAGCACCATGGTAGTTGTTACCAAACTCATGAGCTTTTGGATCCGCCACGCTTTGCCCCAAAAGACTGTTGCAAATCCATCCACACAGCTGCATACAGCCTAGGAAGAGCTCAAAAGCTTGCCAGGAAAATAAATAAGCACATTGGGGGGTGCCTGCATAAACAATGGGAAACCTCAGCTAATTTCAAAGGGAGCATAATCAGACCTGAGGATAGTTGCGTGAAGTGATACGTGATTTCCTGCGTCTTCTTGATTTTTAGAACTGCTCCCCCCCATCACTTACAAGCTGGCTATTAAATTGTAAAGCTGAAAAAATATTCCATGTTCTCCTCTTGCCTCACTGAAACTACAAAGCAGTGGCAGACCTGCCCACTGCTGAAGCCTACGTGGCAGCTCCAGCCAGAGAAGTCAGACACCTGCAAGAGACAGGTCTGTTTTCTCAGAGCAAGTAAATCACTCCAACATATCCTTCAACAGCTAGGCTAATTCCAAGCCAGGACAACGCATTTGGGATCCGCTTATGAAGCAGAGGTTGCTCTGAGCCCATCACTGTGCGCTGACACATCAGGAAATGGCAACCTTTGTGACTTCTGCAACAGCAGTAACATTTCTGTGAAAGACAAAAGATGAGGGATTCCTTGCCTTCCTCTGAGCACACTCAGCTTGAGAAGGGAACTAAGTCACTGACTACAAATTCTGCAGACAGCCCAGGCAAGCCTCCAGCAGCCTTTTAGTCTGGATCACCACCGCCCCAGAGCAACTTCCTTTAAGGGAAACACAGATGATCCATGCTCACCTTTGGCTGTTTTTGACAGTGCTAACAAAGTCTTTGTCAAACACTAGCCTAAAAATATCCTTCAACATCTACCCACTTACAGCTGTATTTTTTCTGTTTCAAGATTTTTTTTTTTTTAAAGTGCATGCATAGACAAAAGAAAGCAAAATCAACAGGGGAAACAAAAGCATTACTGAAGATGATTATAAAGGAATCTTATTTAATGAGCTTGTAGCATACTGTATTTTCTGTTTGGCATCTTTTTATACAGCAGCTCCTTCTTGCTCTAAAACACCAACAAATTCCAAAGTTCATGTTATGTGCCTGTGTGTATCTGTTAGCAGGTGCTTTGTACCTGAGAAGCAAAGTCACCACTAGGGTTGCTATGGCAAACAAGCTTTTCTATCAGTCAGGGAAATAAAGTGCTGTATAAATACTGAGTAATTACTCAGGGAAGTAAGATCGAAACCTGTAGTAGCTTCACCCAGTGTAATGCAGCTAAACCCCCTCTCTACAGTTAATGGAGATCCTTGAGTGTAGCATACTAATTGTTTTTTTCTATGGGCTGCTCTTCCATGCTAAAACGCAAACTGTGCTTTCACTCACATTGGTGTAAATACAAACTAATTTGAGTGACTTCAGCGATATTATCCTGACAGCCTTAATTTGGACTGTAATCATTCTCTTGGAGTGCATGCTACTCCACCACAGCTGCACGCTTGCACAACTTTCCTGGTTATTACCAGACCCAAACACGTGCCTTACACCTTCACATCCAGGTTTGTTCCAACTCAGGGGGTTGTGTCTGAAGAACCCAGGATCTAAAAGCCATTTCCACCTATTTTTAAAGTTTTTTGGCTAAATAGTCTTTTTACCTGATGTCGCAAATGAGCGGTTCAGTTGCTTAAAAGATTACTCAAAGGTTCTGCAAGAAAAGATTTTACTGAAAATGTAGAGAATGTGATCTTACAGAGTTCATTGGCAAGGTTCACTCTATTACTTATCAAATGAACATAATACAAAATTAAAGGAGTTTTATATAGAAATGATTTATACAGAGCGTAAGAAAAAATGTGTAAGGGGGTAGTTAAGCTGCGAAGAATATTTTCCACGGAATGGTCTACAAGCGAGGTGCGATTTTGTGATGCTTCTTGGTAAAAGCTGATGAGAATGTTTTGGGGGGAGGATGAGTCACCAGGTTCAGACTGGACCCCCTTGCTTTCTAAACTCCTTCCCAGAGAGGAGCCTAGGTGCGGCTGGACTCAGAACCAACCTTAGACCACAACAGTTAATGTCTAAGGAATATGTTTGTGTGTTCACAGTTTCAAGAGAGAGAGAAAGTCACAGGAAGTTAGCAGTTATTAGTTAACATTTACTAAATGATTAAGGAGAAATTGCTATTACAACCACACTAATAGAATATTATGTTGAATCGATTCACACACACATACACAAAAATTCCCCTTGAGTTCAGTGAAATACTTCAAATCAAATGATTTCTCAATGGACAAAGGTTGAGCCTTAAGGAGATCAACCCAGGCAGTTCACAAGTTACTCTGAGAAACATCGCACTCAGAGGAAGGTACTGAGCATAGCCTGATGGAGGCCAGAAGAGCTCAAAGGGCCTCTCTTGGTACCTCTGTTTATAGGGTCTCAAGATGATTGACTTTTGGGATCAGTCACCAGGTGTGAAGCGTGGGGGGCTGCACCACCACTTCTTTTACAAAACCTTGTGATCATTTAAGCAACCTAACCACTCATTCATGACACCTGAATGTAATAAAGCCACTCCAGCATTTTCAAGACACCAAACCTTCCAGCCAACATCTTACATGACCTTCCAGAAATCTTTATTCAAATAAGACGCTTGTAACAGTGTGGCAGATTTGAGAGTATTGAGTGGAGTCAACTTTCTGCTCCATAGTTGGGGGGTTCTTCCTTCATCACACTTTTTCTGAGCTGAGTAACTATACATCATGCAACTACCTGTGTGTTCACAGGGCAGAATCAAATCACTGTGTGATGTATTTCTCAACAAAAGATGACTAAATGACAGCTGTTCAAATAGAATGGCAAATTGTGAAATCCTCATCCCCTAGAGTATTTCTGAGAGGTCTCTGTGGGCTGTATCTTGGCCTCACGCTGCTCAGTATCTCTGTCCACAATTTATGGGAAAAAAGAACACGTCAGCATAACTACCAGTGACGTGTCACACGTGATGTATGACACACATGCATACAGTGACACAGAAATTAGTAGGACAGTAAATAACAATGAAGCCCAGTCAAGTAAATCCAGTGAAAGGCAGCAGTTAGTGGAGATGCTTTTTAAGTTGTCGCATTGAATTCGTAGTTAAAGGGAGCTAGTCAGGATTTCCAGTTAGGTAGCTGCAAAGAGACCCTCCTGCTTCTCCTGTCTGTTGGCTCTTCTCATCAAACATGGCGCTGGTCAAGAGACTCTGCTCTCCACTGCTGGTGCTGAGTTTACCTTCTATCCCATGGCCTGGAGGCACCAGAAACCAGTGTGAATTTCAGACCATCAGGCTGTGGGAACAGGATCAAGTTAGGAGACCCATGGGTGGTAGATAGAAGAAAGTCTGGGAAGACGGGAGACACTTTTCATAGCTCTACCAGAAAGTCAGAGGGATGTCTAAAGATACTAAAGCAAACGGTGTTATCAGATTAGTGGTTTGTTTAGTAGTATTCATGACCAAAATGCAGGATTTTGTCCACCATACTTCTAAATCAAAATTTGTTCTATTGTTAAAAAAAAATCTGTGCAATTAATTTCTTTACCTCATTCCTGGCTGTCAGAAGTCACTTCTGATTGATGTGTCTGTTTAAAGGCTTCATCCAACCATTACAGCACACAGCATATTCCATAAAATCTTCAATATAACCCCCCCCGAGTCTGTCGCAGACTATCTGACACGCAAAAACCAGACTCACTCAACCTTCATGAACTGACAGGCACATCCTCACCGAAGCTGCATGAAAAGTTAATTTTGTCTTCTTACTGGCTATTGTTTCTCACTGTAGAATAAATGATGTCTCAGCTTAAATGATGTCTCAGCTTCTTAAAAAACCAGAAGAATTTCTGATACAGTTGGGTTTTTTTAATTGGTTAAAGTACAAAATAATTTAATAAAACAAAGTTTCACAGTTGTGAACTACAGTTGTGCCTCAGCACCATACAGTCACTAAAGTATTTATCATCACTACATAATTTTCAGGTTACTTCTCCTGATTTCACAGATGACAAAACAGAAAACTGAGAAGGTTATATAGCTGCATAAATCACTGTACACCTAATGTCCCACAAAGAGTCTGCCACTGAATCAGAAATAAAATACCATACCTGTCAAGTCTCAATTTCTCCCAGCCTGATATGCGGTGGGGAGACACTTCCAGAGGGAGGGCAGGGGTTGCAGCTGATGTGTCTCAACCTCACCACTTTTGGGTAAGCAGAGGGTGTCGACAGACGGTGGTGCTCAGGAGGCCATGTTCATTCAGCAGTGCGCAACAACAATACAAAAGCAGAGCAATGAAGAGAGTATCAGCCATGCACTTTTTTTTGTATGTGTATATATATACACACACACACACACAGCAGCTTTCTCTTTGTCTAGATTTTCGTATTTAATGCAAAGCCACCAGGGTAAAGCATCTTCGTGGGTCACTTTCTGTGGACAGCTTTTCTATAAATAGAAAAGTTATAATTCTGAATAATCAAGCCTGCGAAATCATCACCTGGGTTAAAACCAGATCAAGAATTTCCATACATTCTTGGTCATTATCTAGCAGATGTAATTCAAAAGCATGCTCACAGGCATCATGGAGAAGGTATGTCCATCTGTCTGCTCACAGACTTTTATACTCTTTCCCTCACAACTGTTTTTCTGAGCACACCAAACAACTACAAAGCAATGGCTAATTTATGACCCATTTCTGGGATCAGAAATGTAAAGTTAGGCCTTTCATAATTCAGAAAGAGAAAGCGTGCATGCAAGGCAGCATATGCACATGTCTGAAGAGAGTATACAACAATGCACATGCTTGCAGAACCAGACGGAGAACATGACTCCAACCTGCAACCATATTTGCTAGATACAACTTCCAATATTGTTCATCCAACTGCTTGACGCTTTTGTTTGTGTTTGCATGGATGTTTATTCAGGGCAACAGGGGCTGTTTTACACAAGAAGGAACACAGCTGTAGACATGCAGGATAACCTGAATGGTATGTCCGCAGCTGCTGAGAGGTAGGTAGAATGTCTGAATCCTGGAAACTCTTACTGTGTGGCTTACAGAGATGTTCTCTTGTGTGACACAACAGAAGACTGAGCCCTGACCCCCAAACTGGCCTTTGGTTCACCTCCTTGCCTTGAGTACTACAGAGAGCACTGCATCCTCGAGCCCTCTGCACTGCATAGCACAAGACACCTTTTGGGCTATAGCAAAGGCCAATATCAACAGAATTTTGTCTGGTCAAATTAAGATTTCTTTGTTTGCTCGTTCTCCATACATGGTTTGAGCTTTCCACCCCATTTTCCAGGTATGCACCTCTCCAGCTCTTCGAGTTTTGCAGCTGCAAGGACAAAACTTCTAAAACACTTCCCCGCATATCTTTGCACCAGTCTTAAATGCTAATATATTATATAACCCTGCTGTGTGCTGAGGGAGCCTTTACATTATTTAAAGGCTGTCAGTCAGGTGTGAACCTTTCCATTGATTTACTGATTCACTTCTCCTCCTCTCCTGGATGCATTACGCAGCTGCAGCCTGCGACTGGTATTGAAGACCAGCAATTCCATTCGTTTGAATCTGACTTGGCGCTACTCACTTTTGCAGCCCATATAATTCTTCTTACTGTGGTTTGTGTGACATTAATGACAAAATAAATAATTCAGCATGGTTTTCACCCAAATGTAGCCCCATCAGAGACTAATATACAAGCTTTACTAGCTTATTTAATGAAACAAGACACTGAATTGTACTTTTAAAGGCCGAAACTCCCATTTGAATGGAATTTGGTGGAAAAACTCCCCTGAGACCCAATGGAAGCTAACAGGTAGAATCTCCCACTCCTGTTCCTGCCAGCCTGCCTTCCTATTTAGCCCTCACATTTACTCTCTGTACCCATCCAGCAGGTCTGTGCCTTCTTAGCCTGCACATCTTACAAAGCAGGCTGGCTTTTTATGATGCTGCACTTAGCTTGAAGGGACCATGAACTGGAGGTGAACAGCACTAGGGATGTCTGCACGTGAGAAAAGAGAACACTTATTTTCTTCACTAATGAGACTTGGCAGCGAGACTTCGTGAGTGAAACCACTCCTGTTCTGGTTCTCAGGATGGTGGGTTCAGTGATGAATCCAGCCACTCCAAGCATTTGAGGAAGGCTGCTTGGCTACAGAAGCTCTTTAACAAGACCACTATTAGAAAAAGAGAAGAAAAAAAAGCACCTATATTTTGGACATTAATGACAAAATTTCCAGTAACTTCACTGAGGCCAGGATATGCCTCTCACTACTGACTGCCCCAGTCCCTCTACTGGGTGTTTTTTCTTCATTTCTTATACACTCACTCCTACTCGTCCTGTGACCATTAATGCTTTCCCTGGGCTGCCACACTAAAATTGGTATCAACAGCTGTATAATTTCTGCATAAAGGAACACTCCTACCAAGGAAAACCTTGCAGCTTACAGCGCTGCTTTCCCTTAGCAGTGTATCAGCTCCAAAATGATCTCAGGGTTGTGTTTGGATCAAGACCCTTACTTCCTTGTGACTTGATGTTCATCTCTTGCTCTTTTTTTCCCAAGCACACCACCTAATTTGTCTGTAAGCAACATATTCAGAGACGGTAAATACATGCTGCCAAATTATTCTCCCCTGGAGCAGCATCAGTTTGATATTCAGATTGGTTTTTCATTTATCCTGGGTCTGCAAAGTGATTTTGCTTTCTTTCAGCTTCAATTTACCTGAACTATTGATATCTGATTTTTGATTTTGCAGCACTGAACTGTCAAGACTGCTGTCCAGGGTGTTTTTCCTCATGCCCACGGAGTCTGTTTTTCTTGCCAATTGCTGTTTGGAAAGATCATAGTGTGCATTAAGTAGCTGATGAAATAAAGCCTAATGAATGCTCATGAAGAGAGAAATCATTACAGCTTGTGATATCAAAATCATGAATGGGCCATTTCCTTCAAAATAAGATAATAATGAATAGATGATATATTTTAAAGCATACTCTAAGTAAAATTGCTAATAGTTTCCTTGGAGCTGGAAATTGTGCACCAGGAAAGGGATGCACCTGCCCCCAAAACCAACTGCAATTAAGAGGGAGTCGGAGTCAAGTAAGGTATCCGTTCGGGTTTTTCTTCCCCAACCCTGGCCAAGATAACTATAACACAGCAACCAGAAAGTTTGTCACAGCCCAGGTCCATTTGCAGCCCATGCTTCTCCTGGGAACTTCTTCACAGCCCCAGTCCAACCATGGTTTAGCCGCTTCCATAGAACCATAGAACGGTTTGTGTTGGAAGGGACCTTTAAAGGTCATCTAGTCCAATGCCTCCTGCAGTGAGCGGGAACATCATCAACTGGATCAGGTTGCTCAGAGCTCCGTCCAACCTGGCCTTGAATGTTTCCAGGGATGGGGCATCTATAACCTCTCTGGACAACCTGTTCCAGTGTTTCACCACCCTCATTGTAAAAAATTTCTTCCTTATATCTAGTCTAAAACTACCACTTTTTCGTTTAAAACCATTACCCCTTTCTTGTTCTCCTAGCACAAACACTAACCCTAAAAATAACCATAACCATACAGTAATTCCTGTATCATCTTGCAAAGAGACATGTCCAGAAAACAGTCTCCTTTACAGAAACAGACAGGTTTGAGGTCCTGATTGGCTAAACAACGTGATTAGTTGAGAGGCTTTTGATTTATTAAGCCAAAACCTAGAGTTTGTTATGGTTTGGCTGCGGCCAGCAACAAAAGCGCCATGCGGCTGCCCCTCCCCCCGCCAGGGTGCGGAGGAGAATGGAAAGAAACAGGCAGAAACCGGGGGGTCAGGATAAGGGCAGTTTAACAGAACAGCAAACAAAGGGAACAGAAACAACAACCATACAGATAAAGAGAAAACACAACACAAACTGCACAACCCAGAGAGCCGCTCTCCTGAACCGCCGCCGCGAACTCCCGAGCCGCGACTGAGATCCCGCCACCCAGCTCCCCCCCTCCGGAACCCAGCATGATGGCACAGGGTATGGAATACCCTGCTCTGTTTGGCCAGGTGGGGTCAGCCCATCCGGCTGTGTCCCTTCCTGGATGCCAGTGAAAATTAACCCTGTCCTGGCCAAACCCAGGACAGAGTTTGACATGAACAGTCTTACTTTTGAATGCCATTAAGGCTACCTGCTCAGTATAGACTTTAGCTACAACAGTGACACCAGCACAACTGGGAATGAGCAGACAGAAGGTCCCAGAACATTCTCCCTAAATTACTCAGCCTTGTTGGTTGAAGTGACTGTTTTGTCCAACAGCATTAACAGAGTGAAATGTAAATATAAAAATAGAAGATAACTTAATAAATGAGATGCAAATCAGATAGTGGGAGAAAGCACTGCTCCATTCCATCAGTGAGTTCATTTACTGAAGCTAAAAATCCCAAGCTAACTCCAAATGTTTAAGGTACACTCAGTTAACTTCTTCACATCCTTCTCCTTGCAGTCAAGCTCACACAATTCCAGGATTCAAAACTCATTTTGTTTCATATTGTTCTAAAACAACCAAACTCGCAGATCGGGTGGATGTGCGCAGGTGAGGTGGTCAAATAGATGACAATTACTGACACAGCAATGGTCGTAATTTAAGTCTGCAAAATGTTCCCCATCCGGAGGAGACTGGTACCTGAAAAATATCAGACTTGGCTGACCAACCATGCTCCATCTCTGGTAACCATCACCCTCCACATTTAAGCTCAGAGCAAGTGCCCTTGAATTTCAGGCTGGAGTCTGTGCTGCATGTCCTAGCCCCATGTATCCTTCCTACAGGGCAAATATAGCAGCCCACTGTAACAGCTAAAGAAAGAGGCAAAACTTAAAGTAACACCACGGGGACATCAGCACTGGTCTCATAACATGTCATGTATGGAAACAAAAATCAAAGTGGCCTCTTTGTATAAGTGATCCAAGAAAAACATTGCAGCCAGGCAGAGAATAACTGATGCCAGAATGGAACTCTTGCGAAGGGCTATATTCCTGCCTATATGTATGGTTTGCAGTCTTATTTGCTCAGTACCATCTTTAGTTTAATTGTCCATTTAATTTGAATTGCATGCAATACTTAATGGAAACATGTGGGACAGACACGAATACAAATTAATTACTTGGCTCTGGAGTTACAACAGCGACACCAGGAAATGAATTCCCAGGGGCTTTACAAGGGGAAGGGAAAAAAAAAACCCAACCAAAAACCAAAAAAACCGCACTGTTGCCTTTTATTTGAGTTCTTGATATTTTCAGCTTCCAAAAACATTACTGTAGTTAACTTTTTGCACTAAACTTTTTTGTGACAGGAATAAAGTTCTTTTCATTACAAATAAAAAAAGCAAATTCCATGGTGTAGCAGCCCTGCTATCATATTTAAGGCACCTCCCAGGGTAGAGCTGTTCCAGATTAGAGAGAATTTTCATTTGAACCAGAGGCTGGATTGCACTTTTCATTTCTGTACGCCACAGCAGACAGGAGCAGCCAGCTGGGATCCTTTAGAAGCAATGCTGTGCTGTTAAGTGGACTGACTGTATTCAGCAATGCAGCAATTCCCAGTGACCCCATAAACTGCAGCCTAGAAAACACCGGCCAACGCTCGGTCCTGTTTGCCACAAACCGCAGGAGCTGATGACTTCCACCTAGTCCTCCTGAGGAAAGTACCATGACACGGAGCGAAATGCAGAGCTCACCACAGGTGTCGACTCCTTGGAGCAATAACTATTTTTCTCCCATGAAGCAACTGCTGCCAGATTTTGAAGGCTGAAATCTGCTGTGCTTTAAGCCTGACAATGGCATTTTGTTGCTTTGCTCCCAGCTCTTCCATCCAGCTAGGGCCTCAGTACCCCCCATTTTCCTCTTCATGCCTTGCTATCCTTTGCCTGTCAGCTTTGGGGCTGGGGAGGACTTTTCAAGCCCTTGTGCCAGCTTGATCACAACAGTCAAGAGCCAGTGATCTCGTGTAAAGGTTTTGCTCCTTTGAAAAGATGTTCTTTAAAACCAGCATCACTGGCACCAGCTGAATGATTAAACGCTCACAACCCAACCCACAGCTCCTGTTCTGCAGCGCTGCAGTGGCAAGCAGCACGCAGCCTCCTCGCTCACCAGCATATTCAGAAGTCTTGCTGCCAAACCTACGCACAGCCTCCTCCCACTTTTCTGAGATACTCCTGGTGGTTTTGTCAGCAGAGCAGAATACTAGCACGAACAACACACCAGTACTGTCAAGGACAGCAAAGAGCAATGAGCACAGCCAGCCCTGCTCTAAATGCTACCAGAATATTTATAACCTGAGTGCTTTGCCCAGGGAGCTGCAGCCTAATTTAGGCTCCTGTTTGCTGCTTACTTTCCTCTCCCCAAACACAATAGTTTTCTATCATTAATCACCAGAATCTCCAGTGTCCTGAACTTGCATTTCTCTTTTCTGTAGATACAACCTCTCCTCCTACTGCATGGAGCAGCTGACCTGATCATCTTTGCTGGCAACACTCACAGCTTCACAGAATCAAGCCCATTACAATGAATAAACTCACTCCCAGCTGTCTGTCCACACTCGAATAAGATTAGTAGAAGTAGTTTCACACAATAGGTTGCCCAGCCCCAGCTGTATCCTACCATCTTGGTTTAAGAGTGGGTCCTTTCAGATTTATTCCTTCTCCTTCACAGTCATTTTCACTAGACCAGAAGTCAGTCCTGCTTCGCACAAGCGATTGTGATGCTCCTTTTATCCTCCTCAAGCTCAACAGTGCAGTTGCCTGTACTGTCACAGATACCAAATGCAAGGGGATTTTAGGAAATTAAGTGGCAGCAGTGAGGCTACGGGTAAGGATTTTCAGCATAACCAGATTTGAAGTGATGTGAAGGTCCCGGCAGCAGCAGGTACAGGCACTCAGAAGTTGCACAGCTGCTGCCATGCTCGTTTAACTCTATACAGTCTCTGCCTGAGTTACCACAGGCAAGGGAGGGAAGGAGAGCACAGCCTGACCACCCACACCTGCCTATGGCACCTTGCACAATCTGTTTGAAGGATGCCCCCAAAACAGCCTGATCCTTCTGATACAGCCTCTGACTACATGGCCTCTGTACATTTTGACACTCGTGTCCCCTTCGGAGGGTCTTTTCATGCTCTGTCTTTGCTACAGCCTCAAGAAACACTGTGTCTGCCTGACCCTAAAAGATGAGATTGCTGGGCTTCTCTCAGCTTGCACTTTGAGAGGAGAGCAGCTCATTTCCTATGCACTGGACTAAATATCCTTGCCTTCAAATTGACTCACATCATATGGAGGAACAATGGATTAAGGACTTCACTGGTGCAAGCATGTAATTGCTATTAGTGCCAATGGGAAATGTATCTATTTCAAAGATGCTCTTTTAGACAGATTTAGTGCATTAAATAGAGGTAGGTGAAATGTTGCAGGACAGCATCTTTTTCATGAAAAAAAATGCAGAGCTGCTTGACTTGAAATCACTGACCGTCATGGGCATTGGAATGGGAAAAAAAATAAAAATATTTTCAGTTTGCATTTCAAACTATAACTCAAGCCTAAGTAAAACGTATTGAAAAGACCTCAACACTACCAACAAAAATCAAACGTAAAAGGAAAGGATTTTTACTTTTGCTACCTAACAAATAATTCAATTACTCACCCAGCACTAACATGAGGGCAGAGAACCAAAGCATTCCCTGCCCCTGGCACAGGGGAGATTTAGGTGGGTAATTGCATTAGCACTGTGGAAGTCCCTTCACACAAATCTTTGTGGCATTAATGAGGAAAGGAGGCATCAATAATACAAGAAGTTTGGGAATGGTTCCTTGGTTCCACTTCTGGATCTCAAGCAAGGATATCTCAGGTTTCCCATCTCTGCCAGAGCGTGGCTTGTACATTGCTAAATCTTCACACAGGCTTAGGGGTTGGGCTACACTGCAGTACTTTAGAGGTCTCACAGTGGCCCTGGAAGCAGGGAAACATAAACCATTGCAAGTAACAAGAAACACAAGTGCTATTTCCTTAGCATTGACAAATTTGGATGCCCTTAAAAGCTACGCATTAAATTACATAGTAAAGGAAAAGGAAGAGTTAACCATTCAGGAGCGAGCAGATTTGCTCCATGCAGCAAACGCACAAACCACTTGACTCTGTAACATCCTCACCACGTAATTGTGCGAAGGCTGTCTGCGTCACAGCTCTTTTTTCATCTCCTTATCGGCACTGCACACTGCCACGGGCTCTGAAGCCCTGGGACAAGAATCCCAGAAGATGCAACTGAAGCTTTCATGGTCCAGTTTTCCACCTCCCAGCCAGGCCTTTACACACACAGATTAACAAAAATCCTCGTGCAGCAATTATACGGCCTTTCCTCCACACAGGCAACATGAAAATACATACGCTGTGGCTGCATCTGTCCTGACCCCAGCTTGATGAAAGACTTGGCTAGATATGGTTTGAGCAGTGCTACGCCTCTCAGTAAACATCCAGAGCTCAGCTAAAACAGAAGCAGTTGCAGCAGCTTATGCCACCTGAGAGCCTGCTCTTCCAGCATATTTATCCCACTCTGGCTTTACAAACCATTTTGCAACTGTGTTGGCAGCTCAGGAATTTAATTGCAAGTCTCATGATACTGGGTGGTGGTTTTAATGAAAACTTCAGCTCCTGGGGAATGCAAGAATCTCAGCTTTCATTTAAAACTGATTAAGTCTTCTGATTGCAGCAGCAGCCTGAGAACACCCAGCAAGAAAGTCCTAAAGGATGGAAATCTGAAGTTAAATAAAAAGACCCTCTTCCTCTCCTGCACAATTTTTATTTAAGAAATTGCTCTCAGGATTTTCAAACAAATGACACAGGAGGCCCGACTCATATGTACAAAGCTTAATTTTAGAAATACCAATATTAACATAGTAGAATGGGCTGGCAAGGAGGGAAGGTAACAATTGCTTTAAATGTTAGTAATGACTTATTTTTATACTAATAATGAGATTAAAGCATTTTCACTGTAGCTGGAAGAGGTAAAATACATACATTGATAGCAGCCATTAGAAATAGGGTGACATAAGGCAGTTTACCAGTCAGACAGAATTACCAGTTCCATCCCTTTAACATTTATATATCATCAGGATGTGAATTCAGCAGGGTTCAGGGATTACAGGCAGCTCTGGCATATCTGGAATAGAAGAAAAGCACAGCTGAAGTTTAAAAGAAAACTAGAGCACCATGAGTTATGTCAAGTTTCACTTTGAAAATTAGTATCACACACTTTCCTAAATCTTGGAGCCTTGGAGCTATTAATGAATAGAGCCTGCATTATTTATGTATTTAGTATTTATCACAAAGCGATAAAACCTGAGTCACCTTTCACCATGAGGTGATCCTCCTTCACTCAGTATAGAACTTCAGAGGCAGGGAGGGGAAGAGTTCAACTTAAATATCAAAACTTTTTTTTTTTTAAAAAAAAAAAGAGAAAAATTGAAAATAACACCGCCCGCCACTGGTGAGGTGTGGTGTACCAGATGTCGAGTTTTAATGATTTTATGTAGTTGGGTTTTTTTTAAAAGGAACATGGATTAATAGAGGAGAATTTTACAGAAGAAGAGTGAAGAAGAATGAATCAGAAGGGGTATGTCTGTTTTCACAAATCCAGCTGGCATGCAGACGAAAGGAATAAGGATGGCCAGAGCCTTATATTCTAACTGTAAACGATGATTCTGTCTTCCAACTATTTTCTGGTTATTAAATTCAAGTTTAAAAAACAGTTTTCTTTATGTTTACACACCCACACAGTTAACTGGAAATAAAAGTATGTCTGTTTATGGCCAGAAGTGCTACCCCTGTTTGGGAGGAACAGGTTATTGAGCAAAATTCATGTAATTGGTTTCCATAGCCCAAAGCAAATCAGGAATAATTTCTTATAGCAGAGGAGCAGATTTATACTGAAGTGTCCCTTGAAATTTCTGATTCAAAGGCTGATGGCTCTAATGACTGCCTTCAAATTGCTATCAGTAAAAGTCTACACAAAAATGAAATTCAGTGTGCGATTTTGCAAACAGCTGTACATTCACAGCCTTTAGCAACTAATCTAATCTGGGGTCTAATTTCTCTTTGTGTAGATTTGTAATGTACACAGGCTCGAGCTTAATAAGGCCATTAGCACAAGTAGATTTACTTAGGCCCATAAGTGCTTGCAGAATAAGATCCTATTTATAGCCAGCTGGCACTGGGCCAGCCCCATCCCTTACCAGTGTCATTCGGGCAAAAAGGCTACCTGCATTTTTCCCCTTCCCAGCAGGTTCTCTTACCAACCCCCATGGTAAAGGCACCCTGTGAGCTTGAAACCAACTACCCTGGTGCAGTCCCATGCAGAGACACAAACCTCAGGACCCAGCCAAGCCCAGTCCATGTTTGGATGGCTGCCCAGTGCCAAAACAGGGACCTGCTCCCAAAGCCTGGGAGAGTCTCTCTTTCCCAGAGCAACTGGCATTTGGACTGACCCCTTCTCTGCTGATTCAGAGCCAACAGGACAGCTGAAGGAGTAAGTAAATTACCCACTATTTCATTCCTCCTTCACTTGTGGATGAGCCTTCTGAATTCAGAGAGAGGGACTGCCTCTGATTAAATTGAATAGAATGTGCATGTTTACAAGACATTTTGACCAATAAATCATTTTCCCTGCCAGACTGAGATATGACAATGATGATAACTCAAATTTTTAGAGTCAAATGGCTTTGGAAAGCTTTCCTGCCATTACACTCTGTGAATGTCAATGGGTCTAGCTAAATGCAGGCGAAGACTGATGGCAGCACTTTCTGCATCTCCTTTTCCCACCAGAGAGGTCTATGTAACGTTGGCTGGCAGGTCTGCCCCAAAAAAGGATGAAAGAAGGCACTGTATATTATTCTTATGATTTGCACTATATTGAATTTATCTTTGCTTTTACCATTAAAAACAGGCTGCAAAAGATACTGCTACGAGTTAAACACTGAATTAGTTTCCTTCTGAAATAAGAGATCTCCCTGAAATATTGAGGTGTCTAAACAGCTAAAATCTTTCCACAGTAAGCAATAACACTACCATTAAAAGAAAATTCAGAGCAATGTAATAAAAAAAAACGCCCAAGCTATTTTAGAACCACAACCCATTACAGTGAATAAGTGAATACTAATCTTGACTTTGAGTCTGTTTCTCAACCTCTTGTTTCTGGGACAGGAGCCCCAAATTCGTCTGGTACGATTGCAGGGAAGCCCGGGAGCTGCCACTGCTGTCTCATTTAGCCGGCACTGTCCAGAGGTCTCTACAGCTCAATTTACATTTTGAAGGCTTGCTTTGTGAACATAAAAGCTAGAACTGTCTGGTTTTGTGTGTGAACCCCTTTGTCCATCTCCAAAATCAAGACAGTGTGGCAGTTATGCTTAGCACAAAGCAACAAAACAGATGAGAGCTCAGACACTGTATGTCAAACTACCACTCATCATCCGGTACCTTTGCCTTCCTGTTTCTAGAAATGTGGCCATACTGCCTCCTTCCCTGGCTCCTCCTCTGTTTATTATTTCCTTTCCAGGGGTATTTTAAGAGGAAGCAATGAAGAAAGCAGAAAGGGAGAAGAAGCAGAGGCATGGCACAGATCATACCCGTGCTTTGAGCTCCTGTACTGTTCTGCACAGAGAGAGGAGGAAGGGGTAGAAAGGGGAAGAAAACCTCGGAAATAGCATGAGGCAGAGTAACTGACTGGGAAAAAATACAACAGCCGGATTTTCTGGGTGAGAAAGGAATAAGAGAGTAGACTGGAAACTAGCCCCAAAAGAGCAGGGCCTGGAAGAATTTATTGGAAATGTGCACAAACTAAATATTGGTAAGAAAATAGTGTAAGCAAAGAAAAAGGGTAAACATAGGCAATGCAACAGTGAAAGAAAACAGATGATTCCCCATACTAAAAAATGACAAGATTTTTGCTGAAGGAAAATAGCAAAGACTGTTGATAAAACCAATTTCAAGTGAGAGCAATGCTCACTGAAACCACTGGAAGCTTTTGCATCATCTTAAACAGACACTATATCAGATCCTCAGCCCTTGAGCAAATAATTGTGGGATGAACCAGGTGTGCAAACAGCCGTGGGATACTGTTATGCCATCTTTAGCAATGCAAAAATAAACCATGAAGTGGAATTTAAGATACATCATTCATGCTTAATAATCATCACATTTATTCACACAGAGAAAACTGGCCCAAACCTATGCTGTAGTCGGGAAGTTAGGAGTTGGAAACAACACCTATAGAAACAGTTAGACTTGTTGCAGGGATGGAAAACCTTAGAGAAAACCAGGTATCTGTGTCTTTCTGGCACCGCAGTGATAGGGGAGGTACTTTGCTTTCGTTATATCTCCAGTATACATCTGTACTAAACAGACATCTGATAGATGAGCCACTCTGCAACTGCTGACAGGAGGGTCAGGAACAACTGATAAAATTTTAGAGTTTGGGCAGATGAAGGACCAATACAGCACTGTATTGGTGAGGGCTGGAAATGTGAAGGAAGTGCTGTCATTATTCACAGCCACCAGTTGGCAAAACATCCCTGCTTTGGTTTAACTGCATATAAGCAAAAATTTTCAGATGAGTAACCTTCCTCAGGTACCTTCTGTTTAAGGTGACCAGGAGTTTTTTCTCACCCCATCACAGCACCTACCCTTACCTGCAGCAAGAAAGGCCCAAGGTCGACAAAGGGACTTGCTAAACAAAAAGTCTGTGCAAAGGGAGAAACTTGATCATTCATATTGCAGACTAAAGAGGATGAAAACATTTTCTGCATCTGTCTCTGGGGAATTCACCACTATATCCTGGCACCCATTATGCCACTTAACATGGGTGTGTCAGTGCATAGCAGGCCCAAAGCAGCCAGAATGACTAGAGGTTTTTCATGGAGCATGAACTCCAGTGGCCAGAAGGGCCCTATCCAGCAACACTGCCAACACCATCTAGTTCAGCTCCCCCCAGTGCCACACATTTCATTGCCTGCTCTTGAGAAAGCTTTGGAGGTGCATGGTACACCCCCCCCCCC
>Ga0065711_1028307_pt1 | contig 42068 bp, 36 predicted proteins | sample Hoacrofraction12_FD_59098 | JGI IMG/M metagenome (GOLD analysis project Ga0065711, IMG submission 59098) | Hoatzin crop microbial communities from Cojedes, Venezuela - Epithelial fraction 12 v2 (version 2) | ecosystem: Host-associated > Birds > Digestive system > Esophagus > Crop | place...
TCTGTGATTCTGTGACCGCCGGCCGCTGCCCAGCGACAGAAGCGGGGGTTCTCATGGCTCTGTGCACCCCACTGCACCCATGCAGCTTTCCCTCCTTCTTCACTGAGGCTTGGGCTGTTCCTGGCCATGTACCGGTGTCTCACGGTGCGAGTGCTGGGGACCACACGGCTCACCAATGCCTTCCACAGGCCCTGTGACACCTGGCTGAACTCTCTGCTGCTCCTGCGCTGCGGGATGCCCTTGTCCTCGATGGGTACCCCCTGACAGATGCTCCCACATCCCCAGATCTCCAGACTGTGCAAGTGGGTGCTCAGCCACAGAAGCCAGAGCCCCAGGTGGAGAGCGCAGGCATGGCAGACTGAGCCTGCTGCCCAGGTGCCCAGCTGCTGGAGGAACATGTACCAGCATCTCTGGGGCACCCCCAGCCTTTCTCCCTCCTTGAGCAGGCTCGGGCCCAGGATGAGGAGATGCCCTCAGCTGCTGGCCCTGCTCACTCCTGCCCTCCCTCAATTTTTCAGCCAGATGGGACCTTGGCAAGAGCAGGTAGCGTCACATCTCCCTTCAACCCCCCCTAAACACCTTTTCCCATTACACTTCTCAGGTCTGAAAGATACAATTCTGACACTTAGCTGGGCTCACACAGCAGTATCTGGGGTACAGCCACGGAGCAAGGAGAGCACGTGCCAGAGAAGCCAAGCCCTTTTTTAAGATCTGTTTTAAGACAGCTACAGATGCACCCCGTGCTCACTGGTCTGTCCCAGGAAGAGGGAAGCAGTCACAGGGCAGGCACAGTGGAGCTGCCAGTATCAGCAAATTGGAAGGGAGCAGCTTCCCCTACGCCCAGGAAGGAGGGCTGGCAGGCAGGCTAAGTCCTGCAAGCTCTTCACACAGTTCCATGGGTATTTCTTTGCTCACGACAGCTTTCAAGTGAATTTTGGGAGTGAGCTGTACCACAGACGGGGCCACCATAACTCCTGGGCCCTTGCTTGGCTGAGAGGAGATCCACCAGCCACCCTGGGAAGATGCAGTCCGAGGTAAGCAGTACCCTGTGGCACTTACCTCGTCTCTGGAGACCGAGCTGATCTCCGCTGCCAGGGATTCAGAAAAGGAGGCTGAGAAGAGGTTCTTGGCTCCCTGGATGCTCAAGTTAATGATCTGCCCGTTCAGTTCATCGTTCTGCTCCTTCAGGTTCCTGTTATCCTGTTCACAACAGACAAGCGTCAGATGCTGCTGAAGCACGTGGTGCCCCCAGAGCAGAACCAGCTGGGGAGGGCAAGGGCTTTTGTCCTAACCAGCGGCTCACAGAGCACTGGGAACCGCACTCAGTCTTTGATTCGACAGAGCCTGGAGAACCTCGGGTAACACACGGTGTGCTGGGGAGAGCCAGGGGACACAGCAGAGAGAGGGTACGCGTTGCCTTTCAGAGGAAGGAGCCAACGTCTCCTGCCCCAGGACAGGAGAGCAAGCAAGCAGTGGGCTGCCGGCTCCGCGCTCAGCTCCTCGGGAGAAGCCCCTGGGCTCCCACTGACCACCCCTTGTCATCAGGGAACCAGCATCCCCTTTTGCAGACTGAGCAGCCAAGATGCTTCCCTCCCTGCCCAGCCCCGCGTACCTGCTTGAGCTGCTTGATCTCTTGCTCCAGCTCCGTCTCCCGTGTCCTGCTGTTGTACTCCTGGAGCCCCATGCTGCTGCTCCTGCCTCTTCGCTGCTCAGCTTCCAGTTTGAAGAGTTGCAAGTGCTCGAGCTGCTTCCTGAGGTCCTCAATGAGCTGCAGCACAAGGGAAGGGGACAACTGAGCAGCAGGCGCCCTGCAAGCCCGACAGCTCGCACAGGTCATGGCTGGTGTGAGAGACAGGCTGTCCCCCAGCTGGGCACAACCCCATCGACCGCAGGACTGACAGACCCTTTCTGGGGATGCACATGGCATCCCCTTCCTCCCCTACGCCTCTAACAAACAGGAGAGGGGGAGCTACTTAAATACACAAGAGCCGCCCTGGAAGGACTTTGTTGGAGCACCAAAGACGCTGGTTCTGGGTCTGCAGCAGCAGTTGGACCCAGCCTGGCAACGCAGGCACCTGCTCGGGCAGCTTCTCCTGCCACAGTGCTACGAATCCCGGTCTCACCCGAGTACTCTCAGCATCGCCAAAATAATTTCCACTTTGAGGCCCAAAGCTCCTTTCCAACCACAGCAGCAAGCCATGCTCGACCCTCCGGCTGGAGCTACCAACCCACAGACACCTGGAAGGGGCCGGAGGGGCTGCGTTCCTGCGCCCAAGCACACAGGAGCTGGCAGCTCACCCAGTAGCCTCGCAGCCCTCTCCTCCCGCCTGCTAACGCCTGCTGGCTCCACGTGCCACCGTCACTGCGTTTTTGCCACCACTCCTTCGACGCGGAAGAGGAACGGGCTGCATGGGAACGGGCCAGGGCGGCACAGCCCCACTGGGTTTGCAGATGCAGACACGCTCAGCTGAATTTCAACACAGGCAAAAGCACCAGATGTTCTACAGTTAAGCTGCTGTGTTACCTTTCTCTGCCCGGGCAGGACCAAACGCTCCAGTTACGTCTATTTTTGGAGAGACTGTCAAGGCCAGCGTCCCCACGTAGCCCTAACCTGGGGGACCAACAGGACAGGGCTGTGGCAGGCAGCCCCGACTACTTACCTCCTGCGTCGACTCCTTCTCCTTCTGAAACTGGTGCCTCTCCTGACTCAGCTTGTCCCCCATCTTCCTCTTTTTCTCCTGCTCCTCTGTGAGCTGCACAGTGAGGTCTTCGATCTCATCCAGCAGCTTCTGCTTCTCCTGTAACGACATGCAAGGCAACAGTCAGAGGGACTGTCTTCCTTCGGCGCTGCTGGGGCTCTTCCCACTCGCTCGAGGCCGCGGCGCACGCTGAGCGCTGTGGGGAAGGCTCTGCTCGCTGACGCATTCGGATGCTCTGCCTGCTGGGATTTCATTTGCCGATGGAGGGCTTCACAGCCCGAGCGCTTTGGCAGCAGCCAAGAAGAGCCACACACCAAAATAGCACCGCTAAGCAAGAGGCAGAAAGAGATGACTCCAGAATAAATACACACAAGCAAATATCCACACTTGTGCGTCTTTCTGGGCAGCGCGCTGCTGGCGTGGGACACAGCCTGGGCAGGACCGGGGCCAGCACAGGGGCTACAGGCCAAGAAGAGACATTAAATCATAAGGCTCCTCAGTTCTGAAATTCAGAAAAACCAGGAATCCAAGATCTTAAGCCACTCGAGGAATGCTCGTTCTCAGTTTCAGATATGAAAGAATTTAATTGAGGACTGACCCAAGAAGGAATCTGACCAGTTCAAGCCAGGATGTAAAACACACAGCCCAGCTCTCCCGCTCTGCCCCTGCTCACACCCAGCGCCTTGGCTGAACGTCGGAGACGGCAGTGAAGCTTCTCACGGTGACGACAACAGCCCTGTACAGCAGCACCACGACCGCTTCACACCCTCCCCAGGCTCACCGCTTCCAGCCTCGCTGCCCCCGCAAGGACAGGTTTTGGCTTTTTGAAAGCTAAAAACGCCCCAAGACCCCAGCCAACGCTGGTGCTGGACCGCCCAGGCCACGACAAGGTGAGGAGCAGCTCGGAGGGCGAGCTCCAGCTCCTGGGTCCTGGTAACGGGCTCCGCGGAGCAGGGCACCAAAAGCACCGCGCCAGCACGAAATGCAATGCTGACAAAGAAATCCTGATTTCAGACAATGGACAAGATAGCAGCTCATCAGCAGGGCTTCTCTCGTCGGCAGGGAGCGGCAGCAATTGCACCTCTCACTCCTCATTAATCCCATTAACAGCGGAGAAAAGCAGCATGGCTCTGCAGAGAGATTAAGGATCAAAACCAGCTTTGTGTGGCCAAAGGCACCTTCGGCAGGAGATTTCCCCTCAGACCCACAGTGGTTTCCCTACCCCCCACTGCAACGTCCTGTGCTTACAAGGTCTTGGCAGACGAAGACCACTTCACCGTGGCCACGTCAGGATGAGATGGAGCTGCAGTGTTCTCCCACAGGCTCAAAGGCTGAGTGGATGAAACACTTGAGGGCCTTCAGCTGGGCAGAGAGGTTTGATTTCACTTAAATTTTAATCTTACATCTGTCACAAGCTTGAACAGAAACAAAACACAGCCTTTGTACCAGATGTTCCATCTGTGACCCACATTCTCTCCAAAACCGCGGGTCTCGTCCCGCCCCACGGAGACTGGGGTGCCTTGGCAAGCCTCCCACCCGAGGCCTTGAACCCCAAGGAGGGCGAGCAGGGGAGGATCTGGGAGACACCACAGTGCTCTGAAGACTCGGCACGCAAATCCCAGCAAGGGCGCATCCACCTGGGCAGGACGCAGAGATGAAGCATGGCTGCTCCTCTTCCTCGTTCGCAGCAGACTGTCCGGCCGCGGCTACAGGGATGGGGACAGGCTTCCACGAGAGGGCATGAGTCCCCTCCTAGCCAACCAGGACAGGGCTGCCATCGCTTCCCCACTGCCACAGGGAGATTTATCCCACGTTTTGTCGATCCCAGCTCCCAAGCCAAACACTGGGAACCTGCACGGACAGCTCTGGGACAGCTCTGGTCCGAGGCGAGGTCTGCAGGGACTGGCAAGCAGAAGCAGCCAATTTGCTCATTACATCACACACATCTCACGCAGACCCTTCGTGCAAACGCGAGTTTCAGCTCCAGCCACGTGAGAAACCAGAAACACAGCTCTGGCTGGGGCACCCCAACCACACAGGGCCCTCACCTCCTCCAGTCTCTCAATGTTGGCTTTCAAACAAGGGACGCAGGATCTCAGCTCGCTGTTCTCATCATCCAGTTGCTGCAGCCTGCAACAGTGAAGAGATGTGTAAGAAACTCACCCAAGCGTGCCAAGTATAGGAGACTTGGTTGAAACATCACCAGGAATATTAAACCAGGGCCTGCTGAAGGCAAGCCAGCAGTGATTTATCTTTTCAAAGCAAACCCTGAGACTTCCACTATTTCTGCTCCCAGAGGAAAGAGGGGCACCCACGCGACTTCTGGAGAGTCCGCTGTCCAGTGCCATGCCCTCCTCAACCACATCCAAAGCTATTCTTTAGGCCAAGGGCTTCATCAGCCCACAGGCAAGCCTCAGCACTGGGCACCAAAAAGCAGACTCATCGCCCGGGCAGAGCCAGAGCAGGGGTTCAGAGCTGGCTTCAGCTTCGCATTCTCCAGGTAAAGTAACACCCACTTGTCATGGTAACTGCCCTACTACAAGCCCGGTGAAAAACCCCACTGCCTTCATCTCTTCATTTACTGCAAGGGTTGAACAACAGGAAAATACATTCTGGAAAAGCAGCAAGAAACACCCCATCGAAAAACCTGTCAAATAAATGAAACCTCTCCAACACCACTTCTTCCTTCGGAAGCCAACAGGCGGCATGCAGCACCCTGTCCGGGACACGGCCTGCCTGACAGCTCTTCCCTCCCAGACATTTGGCTGTTTCCGTGAAGGTGGAAAACATCTGAGCACCCAATGTACTTCCATCGGTCACTGATAGGAACAAGCACTAACAAACCACCTCTTCATTCACGTGCCGTGGGGCAGGCGCACGGATAGAGAACGTGAGCTAAATTTAAACTGCATCAGGGAAATTCAAAGGAAGAGTCTGAGACTAGGTTCCCAGAGGGGCTAGATTTTGGTAGGAAGGGAGAAGTCGTCGCCAAAACTCAGGGTTCGTAATGACTTGAGTTACACCTTTAACCAAGTTAAACTCACTGTCTACCGCACTTTGCCTCCCCAAAGGCCGCAGCGGCAGAGCGTCAGCCTGCACACGTAGTCCAGCGCGTACATGTGGGTCCAGGAGACCTGCCACCACCCAGCCCTGCCCCAGCCCCACCTGGCCTGCAGGTTCTCAATCTCAATGCTCTTCTCCCTCTCCATTTTGCTCAGCAGCTCCCTCTGCTTCTTGATCTCCTCCAGGAGCGTTTGGTCAGCTCTCAGCTCCTGCTCCTTCAGCTGTTCCTCGAGAGCATTTGCTCTGCGGAGAGGAGAGAGAGAGGATTAAGCGTTCCTGATGGCTCACCCCTGAGAGAGGGCTCAGACTCCCTTCCCAGCCCTTCTCCCACCCTGCAGCGTAACAACTGGGAGAAGGGGGCTGTAGAACAGAGCGAGCTGTCAGGGAAAGCGCACCCATCGCCAGCTCAATCAGCAGGCGTATGAGGGCTTTACCTCGTCCCAGCAGATGCAGTGGGAACGCAACAACGGTCCATGAAATCCCCAAGGACACTACTGCTGGCCAACACCACCTTCAAATAAAATAAGCCAGGTGGTACATGCTGGTGCTGTCTCCATCTAGTTTGCTAAATCTCCAGGCTGCACCAAACCCCTTTTTAAGGGGGAAGGATGAGGGTGAAAGCACAGGAATCATTTTATAACCCCCAGCCTGTGGGTCACAGTCACAGCATCACCCAGAACGAGCTACTTCATTGGAATCTCACCCCAATCCTCCTCCTTTTTCTCATGTTCCTAACAAAAACCAGGTGATCTGCAGGTCAACCTTCTCTGCGTGCCAGCGTAACAGCAATTTCCACGCGGTCCTGAGACTGTGACAGTGCGGGCGGAGGCAGCCCAAGCCCCCGTGCTGCAGTAAATCACCCAACCCCAGCCGCGGCCCGAGAGCGGAGGCTTGCTAGGAAGCTGCCGTGCTGGCGTTTATGCAGGCACTTTGCATAGGCGGGCGGGGAAGGCTTTTGCCAGATGAATCTATTCTTCAACCAGCAGCGAGTACACTCGGGGCTTTGCTTAATTAAAAGCTGACTGACGCTCTGGGCCAAGCCGCTAAAGTGAAAACATTTCCCTTGCCCGCAGAGTTTATCAGGGCTTAGAGAAATCTTTGTTTGAATGGCTCCGCTCCCTGACGCGATTGTTACTTAACAGTCTTACAGCCCTATAGATAAACTCCTGCCGGGTTTATCTGCCGAGGGTAAATATGCTGCTGGAAGAGAGCAGCCTGCCAGATCAGTAAAGACAGCGATTACATCAAATGGGATCCATAGGGCTACACCCCAGCTGGGATTTGAAAGCAACAGGACCAAGGCTGGCTGTGGGGAGAGTAGAGATGGGTAGCGGGGATCCTGCTGTACCTTCCACATCAACCTAATGGGTGAAATGAGGGCGGAAAGAGTCCATACAGAGCGAGTATAAAGTATATATGCTCCCCAAATGGGAAGCTTTCCAAGAAGCACAGCCCTCCTGCAGTCCTCTGAGCCAACCCCTGGAGCTCCAGAGCTCCACAGAGACCTTTCAGGGTGGACACGTAAGAGGGGGGACACCATAAATAAAGATATTAAAATAAAAGACATAAAAGGTACCATTACAAGTGCATGCAACTGAGCAGAACATTGCAAAGGAGAGCGGCGCAAGCTGGCAGCATCGCCAGGTGGGCCATTTCTCCTGGCTGAGCTGCAAGGCATTTCCTGAGCTCCTGGGAATTTGCCAGAGACCCAGAAAATTGTGTGCAGGATGCCGCGATCCCACACATGGGGCCCTCATGCAGAGAAGACAGCCTGAACCCCAGGCAGATTTAGCCAGGGCGGGATTGGATTGGCAAGGGCTGAGCTGTGGGGCTTTCCTGCTGTCTGTCCCTCTCCCTCCTCTCCTGCTGCCTCCTTTCCCGGCACGCTCCGGCAGCTCCGGCGCAGCTCCTGCCTGCGCGCGTGGGGAAGGCACAGGGTGCTGCAGCGCATGGAGAGGGGGGAGAAAAGGCTCCACAGGCGATGGCAAGCTGCTTTTTGGCCGTGGCACCAGGCAGGCTCCCTTACCTGTGCACGAGCTGCAGGTTCTCCTGCTTGAGGCGGCTGTGCTGCTCGCCGTTAGCGGCCGTGTCCTTCTCCAGCTCCGTCACCCGCTTCTCCAGAAAGACAACCTGTGCGATGGGAGAGGGGAGATTCAGCCGCCCGCGCTGAAACCCGCTGGCACAGCAGCACCAAGTGCCGGAGCAACTTCCCCCACCTCCAGCGCAGCATGCAGATGCTCCCCGCTCGCTTCGGGGCCGCCTCGCTTCGTCGCACCGATTCGGAGCCGGTCACCCCGACACAGCTCCTGGCATCACCGCGCAAGGCAGCCCGAGCTGCAGGAGCCATCACCGGGGCTCGCTCCCCAGCGAGCTACTTGAAAACGGATGGCTGTCGCTGGAATCGGGTAGGAATGCCTTGATTTAAAACATCCCTCTACACCCTGGTTTCTCAGTCTTTGATGTCTCTCGTGTACCAATACAGGGCCAAACGCTTCACTCTTTCTTTTCTTCATACCCTTCATGATAAAACCTTACACGGAGGACTAGAGGGATCCCAGCCGGAGCACCAGAGCTCTGCTGCACCCAAGCGCAGCCCCGAGGCTGGGGATGACCACCCGCTGCCTACGACAGGACCGAAAGACCCTGGGCTCACAGCCATGCGTAAATAAAATCACGTAGGAGGAAACAATGCTAGCTGGTGGGGAAGGATCAGAGATTTCTCCCTGTACCTATACGGGGCTTATTTCAACCGTATTTGCATTTTCATTCACTTTCTCTAAATAGTGCACATCTTTGCAGAAAAAAGGGGGCCGGGAGTGCCCCTCTACTTCCCACCCAAGCAGGAGTGTGGGTAGGCAGGGAACTGCAGAAGGACAGAGCTCACCGTTCCAAAAATCCCATTTCTACCCATACAAGAACAATCACAAAAGAGAGGCAGCCAGGAGCATGTCTGTAAAACTCGAACCATCGCTCTGGGGAGAAGGGCAAGCGATATGCAAGGACATTAAAGACAAAAAGACATGCAGAGACACCAGGCCCTTCCCAGAACTGCGTACGCAGTTTCCCAAGCCACCTACCATCAAATTGGGAGTGTTTCATTCAACTTTCAGACTTGGAAAAATGTTGATTTGGAAACAAAAATTTTAAAGGTCTTCTATGCATTACAATCATAGCAGAGTGCAGCCACACAGATATGTATTTCTCTTTCACATTCTGCTCTGTGCAGCTATTTGTGATTCCAGAATTAAAAAGTCATTTTCAAGGAGCGGCAGGACTACAGCAAATGCTTACACAAGCCACAACTCACCTATCTTTACCTCTCTTGCTTTCCCTCAGCCATTTTTAGCTCAGAGGGCTCAAACAAAAGCTTTTTTGTGCTCGTGCTCTGCTCCCATCTTGCCCCACAATCCTTTTCTCGTAAAACCCCAGTAAAACCCATCAGGACCAGCACAAGATCAGTTTCACATCTTCACGGCACATGCAGCAGCGGCAAGAGCATGCCGAGGAGAGGAAGTCCTTGTTTCACATCAGGCAACTTTGCTCATCTCAGAAAAGCAGAATTTGAGAACATCTTCTTACATGAAGAAGAAGTGAAAACACAGCCTGCAAACAGCTCCGCCCTGCTCCCAGCGAGCGGGAGGGAAGCCACCCTCCCAGCAAGCGGGACAGCACACCTCCAGCCCCAGGAGAAGCCACCAGTGCCACCTCCCGACTCTGCACAAGACCTCTGCAGTTGGATGCCAAGCACCCTTATTCTCCATCCTCTCGATTCAGGGGGTCCATATGTCCCACCGCAGTGATCCACCTGGGGCCAGCTGGGCAGCAGGAGAAGCTTCAGCCCACCTCCTGCCTGGGGATCTCGGAGGACTGTGAGCCACTGCATGCTCCAGGACAGCGTAGACAGCGCTGCTCTTACCTTGTCCGTGATGTCCTCTTCTGTACACTCCAGCATATCCCGGTAAGAGCCCTCCATCACCCCCACGGACAGCGTGCTCGTCTGGTGCAACTGTCTGTAACAGAGACAAACCACCCCAACCCACAGCAACACCAACATCAGAGCGAACATTGCAGGGCATGCCGACTTCAGACGACAACCACCATTGCAGGATACGGTCCCCTCTCTCTCCTCCTCAACTGCCACCTCCTTTTCCAAGGGGATTTAATAGCTCTGCTCCTTCTTGGGCTGCAGGATTTACAGCAAAGGATGGCGTGGGCCAGGTTCTTCTCACCACCGCTAGCTCTGACGGGCAATGGGTACCAGGGCCGAGTGGGTGGCTGCTTACCAGCTGCCCAAATGCACCTCGCGAGGGAAGCGCAGACGTGGACACATGCCGCTGGGACTTCATACCGTGATCATTTGCTCTTGCTCTTTGGAACGGGAAGAGATAAGAGCTCACTTTTCACTGTCTTTCTTTACGAACGCACCAAGGCGGTGTGTTATCCAGCAGAGGACAGAGTACTCTGCTCTAGCCACCGGTAAGGTTAATAAGAAGCACGGGGCAGCAGGTGTTAAGGGGAGGGAGGGGAGAAAAAGCCCTGAACCTCTTGTGAAACACCCCAGCCCACCTCCCCGCACCAGCCGGGACAGCCGAGAGCGAGCTAATCATTAGCAAGGCCTTGTGACATTGGTGGCCACAGCTTTGCAGTGATCTAAAGGATACCCCGTGGAGGGGCTCATCCGCGCTTAATCCTCGTGGTATCGCTGCAGGTCAGTTCTGCCGTCTCGTGGCACGAGAAACTGCTGTTGCCAAGGGGAGGGGTGGTTGTATTCCAGCTCTGCGAACTCCGGGCAGAGGCCGCCTGGAGAACACCACTCAGCTCTCCCACTGCACCTCAGACGATGAGCAGCCTGATCTGCCTTTGAAGCCAGCACCGCTCTGAGCAGGAGGTGAACAAGAAAACCACAGAGGTCTCTTTGAACCTCGGTTTTCTGAGGAATTTGTAACGTGGGCTCTCAAATTCACCCTGCTACACAATATGCTCATGCAAATATTCATGAAGCATAACTGGCATTTACCGAAGAGACCACAGCTGAGTACCAGCCTTATTTTGCATCCTCACCCTGAGTATATATTTAGATCCTGAAGTCTCGGGCACATTTGTCATTTAAATCATGCCAAGCACAACAGGGCCTAAGCAGCTGACATTTCTTGGCACAAGCAGAACCTGGATAACAAAAGTCAGGAAAGAGCCCTTACCAAAATAAAATCAATTTCCTAAAAGCAAATGTTTTGGTATTATTCAGTAATTACAGTATCTGTAACCAAGGGCTTTCTTTGAGCTGATCTTCAGGATCTGGCTCTACTCTGCAGCAAAACCCTCTTACCTCTGTTGGTACCACGAACTAAACTCAACTGCTCTTGATTTAACCAATATTTACCTAAGCCCACAAGTCCCAGCCTCAGAAAAGCATCTTAGAAACGCGAAGGGCCAGGAGGGCTCAACGCCCAACAGACAGAGAATCTCCATTCCCAAAAGTTTAACTCAAATCCTCCCCAAATTTGCTCTGCCAGACGCGGGACAAAAACCAAACCGCAAACAGGAAACCCGGGGCCAGGCTGCTCCCTCCAGCCTTCTTTCCTGCCAGTGTTTTTAACAAAGATCTAGAAAGTGAGATGAGCGGAACGAGGAAATGTAGTATCAAGGGCCCGCTTCCACGCCAGGAGGAGAAGCCGCGCCAGGGGAGACCTGCTGACCGCAGGAGAAATGGAGAAGGGAAAGGTGCGAGCGCGCAGCCGGGAGGGAGAGGCGTACAGAAGCCGCTCCGGTCAGCGCAGAGAGCAGATCGAGGGCCAGGGCAAGGGGGTACGAGCATCACCTGAATCTTCCTGTTCCTCTGCAGCATCCCTGTCCTGCTCAGAAAGGAGCAAAGAGAAAGGCAAGGTCTGCAGAGGGCAACCTCCCTCCCGAGCGGGGTGGAGGCAGGCAGGGCAGCTAAGGTGAGCCTCAGGATAGTCTTAGCAGCACGATAACACAGGAGAGGGAGGGAGGGTGAAGCTGGGGCAGGAAAGGTGAACACCAAAAGCAGATGGACCCTCCACCCCAGCAATTCTGAGCAAACCCTGCTACTTTTCCTGTGCGGGCAGGGATGAAAATGCCCACGAGGAAAGGGCGACCGGCACCACACGAGACCATCCCACAGGGCAGAAGCAGCAAAGCATTAAACCCCAGGGTGGGGTTACCAGCGGTCACCCCCCGGGAACGCCCCAAAGCCCCCCGATTGAGCTGGGAGGGCTGCTCCAGAAAAGCCAAGCACTGAGGATTACACTGAGCAAAGGCAAACGGAACCGCAAACGGAACCACAAGAGTTGTCTAAGGCGGCTGGCTTTTTTGGGGTGCTGAAGAAATCCCTCTGAGTAGGTGTGCTGACCAGTCCCGTCTTCTAAAGGCTCTAGAAGCCCACTAAGGTGACATTGGGGAGGAGACAGCCCAGCCAAGCAGCCCAGAGGGACATGCCCTCCCAGAGACTCCCTCCCCGCTCCACATGCCCCCTGCCAGGGCACGCGCAGGATGGAGCGTGGAAGCACCCCTACTCCTGTCCTGGAAAAACATCAGGTCGATGCCAGCCTCCAGCTGCCTGCACGAGGGCGAGATCCCCGTTTCAGAAAAACAGCTATTGCAAACCACATCAGAATTAAACGTGGTTTTCCCCAGCGCTGTCCAGAAGTACAACACTGCAAACTTATTGTGACAGCCTTTCTGGCCGGCAGCTAGTTATAGGCACCCCTCTCACCGAGCAGTAATACGAGCACGAGCTTACCTTGCCACCTTCTTGCTTGAGAGTCTTTTATTTGGACTGCAAAATGAAGAAAAAACAGGAAAGAGTTAGGAAAGCTGACAGTGGAGCACGAGGGAAACAGGAAACTGGAAGCAGTCCGGGGCACATCCTTCGCTGGGGCAGGGGAGTGCCCGCACAGCATGCACCACCGCACCCCCGCGACGGGGCAGGCGAGGGAACCGCTCACGTCTGTAACAACCCAGCGATAACGAATGAGCCGGAGTAACGCCACAGAAAACCTCAGCAACGGGATCCTCTCACCAGCCGATCCCTGTCCTGAAAGCTGATCCCCAAGGCAAGGGCTAATAATAGCAGTGAGGTTGGTGGGGCTCAGCCTGGTGCTGATGGCAGCCCGAGCTACGTCTCCTGCACCCCGCAGCACCCCAGCCCTCGCTCCCCTACCGCCCTCACACAGATTAGTCTCGCTGTTTGGCTCTGGATCACCAGACAACTGCTGCCTACTTGTAGCTCAGACATTTTTAGGAGCTGCCAATCGCATCCCTTTCTGGATTTTAAGCACCCAGGCACTGTTACGATTGCTGGGGACAGGTACAAGCTCTCCTTTGCACAGATAACCGATGGAGATCACACACCCCGGCTTCCGTGTACGCCTGAGCTAGCTGCCACCATACCACAGCGGTCAGGGTTCAGCTAATGCTCGGCCTGCCCCATGGTTTGAACAGCCAAGGTCTGCGTTACCCTGCCCTTCGGGATGGGGCTGCACGCCCCCCCTGCTGAGAAAAAAAAGCCTTTTTCAGAACCAGCTACTTGCTGAGATGCTCCTTCTAGTCCTTCGGTCGTGACTGATGCAGCTGCATGCTAGCGAAGCAAGCGGGGCTTGGATCTCACTCCTCATCTTCCACCCAAACGCGCCCTGCTGTCAAACGGATGCTGGCGGGACCCATCGCTGGTACCAAATCATCACTGAATGACGGCAGCAAGCACAGCTCTAGCCCAAGCAGAGAAGCAGTAATTGCATTCCCTGGTGCTTACCTCAGTTTAAAGAAAATAAATATAATCGTCTAGGAGCTCATTCCTACCTAGGACTGCAACAATTACATTAGTTCTTCGAAGGAGGACTAAAAAATAGCTGAGGACAATTTTCTTTTTGAAAAAAACAATGACCAAGCAGGGGCTGTTGTCAGGGTTACCAGCCCCCGTGTCAGAAGTGCATCCTCAAACCCCAGGTTTCCAAGGCGTGCAAGAGCCGCTGCTGGCCGGGCTTCAAGGACACTCGGCACCCGCCCGAGGGGAGGAGGTCAGGCCCTCACCTCTGCCAGCAATTGTAACGAGTCACGTAAGTCCCCAGCACCGGAGAGAGAAAAAATATTTTTCTCTGCAAACAGCATATCGTAAAGCAGTGCCGGCACCTGCGGGTGTCCCCGGAGGGGATGAGACACACCACTGCTGCTTCAAGGGCACTAAAACAAAACGTACTTTCACAAAACTGGTTCATCCCAAGCTCCTGGCGGACATTTTTCCCCTGCCTTCCCGTGCCGTGGGCTTGAGCAGCGGTGCCCCAATGCTGGGACCAGGCTCCCCACCTTATTCCAAGCATAAGCCACCGTATATATGCCCACAGCCTTTACGAGTGAGGTTGTTACCCGGCGGTTTGGGCTTCACCCCAGCTGCTAGCATCCTCTGGAGCCGATGTCTTCAGCAGGCACTGTGCAAGGCTGCTTGGGCCAGATTTTGGTCCAGTTTCTGCTGCTCTGTTTTCCTGCAGCCTGGGACCTATCCCCTGCACCGAGGGCTTTGCGCTGCTGGTGATGCTGGGAGCAAACAACAGGTCCTGCCACACACCACACGCTGCACGGGGATGTGCCTCTCATCCTCGCCGCAGAAAGGGTGGGCAATGCCCCTTCCATCGGGGCAGTGCGCAGGGGCACTCGGAACCAATCTCCAACAAATCTGAGCATGGGAAACCCTGAACACAGATGGAGGAACGACATCTACTCGCCCTGAGCCCAAAGGGCACACGCTAAACCGAAACCTCCAGAATCCCCACCGCGACGCCATGGGACGGAGAAGCCTCCTCTAGAAACCCCAGCCATCGCTGGAGGCTCTGAGGTGTTTGTTCAGCTTTGCAGGTAGATTTGGTGGAGAAAGCCTGAAATAGAGTGGGGCTACTGGTGCATCCAAGGAAGTCCAGCATTCTCCTTAATAACTGCATAACCTGAGACCCACCACTGACTCTCAAGGCCTCCAACAGCAAAGACAACTATTCACCCAAGAAAGAGAAAGGGAGAGAAGCACTTTTTCCATTAAAAAAATTAGGGTCACACTCCTATTTGTTTTCCAGTTCTCTTCCCATAGCTATATAGACCAGGGGAGCTCCTACGTCACACTGTCCCCGGAGAGGACAGATAGAGACCAAGAGGATGACCAAAAACCAGGCTTGAAGGAGCACACCAGATGCGAGCAGAATGATTGTCATCGATACAGCCATCCTTCCACTCAGTGGACTGTAAACAGCTCCGAAAAAATAAGGAAATAAAAATCCCTCCCCACTTGTCAAATCCGCAAATCCTGCTGCTGGCTGGTAGACCTCAAACGTTGCATCCAAAACCTCGTGCCTACCATGTCTACCTGGCTAGTGGTGGCACACAGGAGGGTGGGCAGCTGGCGAAGCTGGGCAAAACAAGATTTTATTGCTGCAAAGTGAGAGTGCCTACAGGAGAGGTCCCAAGCCACAGAGAGCAAGCTGATGTTTCCAGGTTACTGCTGCAGCGGGGGACGGGCTGTACCTGCCCTTCCAGATCGAGCAGCAACTCCGGCGTGCCTCCACGCCGGGAATCACCGGCCAGAACCCCTGGCAGTCTTTTCCTTGGTGACTGAAATACTGTACACGATCAGCTTGCGGCTTCACATCCCGGTGCAAGAACTGCATTACCCGGAGCGTGGAGAAGCACCCACCACTCACTGGGACATGCAAAGAGGCTGCCCAGAGCAGAAGGGAAGGCTCTCATTGTCTGCCAGCCTCCGTGGCTCAGATTAATGGAAACTTCTGCTGACCCTCCATAACATCATTACAAACCTTTACCACCCGGCAAGGCTCACCTTGTTTGGTGAAACTCATCCTCTTTTGCAACAGGAATCAAGCAAGGCACAGCAAAGGGAAGCTGTGCGAGACAAGGAGAGTCTTCCCTTCCAGAACATCATTCCCCACACTGAAATGGCCACATGCAAGCCCAATTACCTATTCATTTCAAGATCATTCAGGCGAGCAGAAAGATCCTCGAGGCGGTTGATTTGTTTGTGGCACTGGCTACAGTAAAACTCAAATGCTTCATCTGCGATAATGCTGTGCAGTTTCGCAGCGAGCGGATTGGTGCTAGAGAAATCACAAGGGTCATTTTAACAGGACAGAACAGACCAGACAGGGCTGATTCTCGTCCGTGGCTTCCACAAGCTGAGCGTACGTTGGGGCAGGGGAGGTTCTGCTGCGAGGTACAAGACTTTTACAAGCCAACTGGCAATCAATATGGAGTTGCTATAAATTAGCAGGACCTCCACCACCCTCGTACCAGAGACTTACAGCAGCTGAGCTTGGCTTACGTCTGCAAACCCCTGTGCCAGCCAGCTCTCGTGGAGAGCCCCGGGAAGGCAAGGCACATGCTTTCCACATACCTACATGACTACAAAGTTTATTTTTTGCCATGGTTTTCCAAGCAGCCTCTCTCAGGAGGCTCTAGCAATGGTCCTGCCTTGGTAAATGCAGACCGAACTCACACACCGCTGGACCAGGCGTTGTGAGAGCCAAACCCTTTGGTCAGTCGCAGCACGTTCCAACGGGATGCTTTAAAAATAGAGCATCTGTGCTGCTGCAGACCCTCCATTAGCAACGCACAGAGTCAGATTTTCATTGCAAAGAGCTGCCCTTTTAAGCTAAGCTCAAAAAGGTGGCTGTGATTCAACTGCTGTCTCCTATGCAGTGAAGCACGCAGAAGCTGAAGCAGCAGCTGTGCCTTCTTGTAGGAAACATCATTTGGCAAGGGGACATGGGGAGTCCACAGGACTTTAATGGCCTGGGGAGCTAACGGGCCCAATCAGCCTTTCATTTTCAGCTGCTCATGTGGAAAGCAAGCTGCGGAGGCATTCACCGACACTTGGCAAACCAGGGAGCCATCTCCCCCACCTGACATGACTTGGGCAGGACAGAGTTTGGCCAAGGGATTCTGAACAGCAAAGAGTTTGTGTTACTTTGGGGCCAAATCTACTTCACAAATCCTTTCTGTAGGAAAATGTGCTTCTGGAAGCCACGGACTTTAATCAAAGAAAGGTTAATAGTGAAAAAACAAAGCAGTTCAATAAGAAAGACAGGAAAAGGTGTGAGCAAACACAAGCAACGTTAAAACCAAAATGCATCTGAAAGGGCCGGTTAACCCCGTGAATGCAGATACACACTGGCAAGTCCTGGCCCGGGAGATGCTGAGGGCCCAGGACACCCCAGGAGGGGTCTCCTGGCTCAAGACCTTCACACAACCCCTCAGTGATGTTTTTTGGTGGCAGTGGGGTGTCAGCAGCCCAGCCACCCCCAGGGTCAGGCCTCTGAGTTTGTGCTGTCTGTACAGTATTTCCGAGCCCCCTAAGAACAGGCAGCTGGACAACAGTCAATGCCGAATTGCTCATCTGTTCCCATTCCTGGAAAAAAATAATTGGGAAACATTCCCCTACCGTCTAGGGCAGGTTCGGACCCAGGGCTATCGTTACCCACCAGCAGTCAGCTCAGTCGCTCAGGCTTTGCGCAGGGTAAGAGGTGACAGAAGCTTTGTGGCACCTGGAAGAAGTGGTATGCCCTTCTCCGGGCTCTGCCCCCACGCCTGGCCACATGTGAGCCCTGTTCAAGCAAGTCCTCCTCATCCCTGCCCGGAGGCAGAAACAGCTCACCCGGCTGGGTGCATCCCTGGGAGAGGTGTGAACCCGAATCTTAACAAGCGTTAATCAAAACGGGAGAAGAAGCGTAGAGGAGAAGCCGGAGGGCAGCCTGGCAACTCTCCGAGTGCGTGCAGATAGACGTGGCCTCTGGCTGTGCTGGTTGCTCGCCCGGTGAGTGGGCGAGAGCTGGGCTGCACTGCGCCGCGGGGCATCCCCACCTACCCTCGTGGCAGGCTGCCATGCTCTGTGCCGTATGCAGCCCTCCTGCCTCCTCCCGCCGGCTCGTGGAGCAACGTTCCTCTCCCACAGGTCACTGGTGCTTACTGACACGGCATGTCGGCAGCCGAAACGGGTGCGTGCAAGGAGCTCTTCCTTTCAGTTGCCATTTGGCTCCCACCAAGCGCTGCAGAGAGACTTCTCCTACCCGATGGACACGCCGGGGAAGAGGTGGCAACCCAAGAGGAGAGATCACCACACACACGCAAAGACCACATGGGAAAATGCAATACGCCATAGCATTCCTTGAAGGTTCTTGGGTTTTGTATTAGTCCTCTGGTGAAGATCTGGAGCTGTGGCAGGAAAATTTGTCGACGTTATTCCTGTTTAGAGACCCTCGTAATGTAGAAAGGGTGTGTGGCGATGTGATCGTTTAAGAGCGATGCTGTTCCTTGTATTCAAACCACAGCCAAAAGAAAAGTTCAGCCTGAACCAGTGGTATCCTGTAGTTCTTTAAGGCTTCACTACATTTAAACAAACTGGGGTGGCAGGGCTTTGTTCAGAAAAACAGCGCTATCTCAGAGAACGATCAGCTAAGGACCTGCACGCATGCAACGATAATCCAAGGTAACGGCTAGACCCGAAAGGCATGAGGAAATCCTCTGTTTCAAACAGAGCCGCATTCTTTATGCTGGAGGTTTTGCAGGGTTTATCTGCAGCCTGCCTCCCTCGCAAGCCCCAGCAGCGAGTCTCCAGCACAAACCAGCACGAGCTGCGTGGCCATGCGCCGAGTGAGCCCCTCCCGGCAGAGGAAAGATGCTGCAGAGCAGGATCTCGTGGATGAGATCCAAAGAGACAGAGCAGCAGAGGGGAGACGGTGCCCTCACAGAGCAAGATTTGGACACTGGGAGCACAGGCAACCTGGAAGCTCCAGATGGGTATTAAATAAAAAGTTTAACTGATTGCAAAGCTCCTTGAGCTGAGCATTTTCTTGCCAGGAGCCTTTTGGACTAGGTTGGAGGCCCACCCTCAAGGAGCAACTCAAAACGAACACCAAGGCTGGTTTTTATCTGAGAGCACTTCCTACGCTGCAGCGCCAGTACAGCCAGCCACACTCGGCGTTTCTGCACAGCGTGATCGAAGGACAAGCGTGGATGAGCGACATGTCCCTTGCCCTCCAGGATATCCCATCACATCCAGCACTGGAGCACTGGTTTCCTGAACGAATGGGTTAGGCGTGCTTTGCAGCAACGCTCTCCTGCCACAGGTTTAGTTAACATCTTCAAAATTGCTGCTGCACCAGCAAAAAAGAAAGTCAGCCCGGACCTGCAGCAAAGTGCAGGTGTGGAGATTTGACAACAGTCCTTCCCCACCAGGCCTGTACAACCAGAATCGCCCAAACTCTACGCAGGGCGTTGGGAAGCTGGTAGAAAACAGGTAGACAGCAAAAAAGAAGTTATGGCAAGTTGACACTGCTGCAGGAAGCCACAAATACATCACCCCAAAGGAAAAAAGCATGTTCTTGTCTTCAACGCAAGCGTGTGTGGCTGCCAGGTACCACTGCTGCCTTGCGCAGAGAGGCACTGCCCGAGGGAGAAACATCTGTCCCCGGTGTCATCTGTCATCACAGAGACTTTGTAGGCTGCAGCAGCGGATGATCGTTCCAGCTTTTACTTTTTTCCCTTAGAGAGTAAGTATTGATGGGTTTTGCATTGCCGTACCAGCTCCTCAGTCCACTCTGCAGGGGCTGGAAAACCAACATTTGCCTGGTTTCAGACCCTAAGGCAAGGCATCCAGGAAAACGCTACAGCCTGCTTCTTGCTCCACGCATCCCTGAGGATGCCTAGAGAAGGAAGGCTGCCGCAAGCTCGGGCAAATCCAACGAAGCATCATCTCAAAGACAAAAATAGAAGCACAAGAGAGAAAGAAGAAAACCTGATGTCATCCAGCAGGACCAGGGGTAAAGCCGCATGGTGGTCTTCTCTACCAGAAGGTTCTGTGAGGGGCCACGTCCCTAACAGGAGGGGGAACGGGAGGCTGTCCTGGATGCATGTGAAATGCAGACTGCTCTTCCCCCTGCTGCTGGGCATTAGTGCCTCTGGATGGGAGGATGGGCACTGTTCAGGAAAAGGAAAGACCAAGGGAGGCAACTTCTCTGCCAGTTCCGAGCCGAGCATCCCCTTGTATCCAAAGTTTGGCAGGAACCCCCTCTCGCAGGCCGACTGATGTGCAAACCCAGAGGAAACAACTGTCTCGCACACAAAACACAGGCGAACGCACGACGCAGCCGAAACCGGTTAAAACATCGCCGGCACCGTGCCGAGCATTACCTGGGAGAGAGGAACGAGGAGCTGTTAAAGCTGCTTTCCCCATTACACAAGCTGTCCGAGAACAAATCTGCTTCATTCCCTTCTCCGTAATCCTCAAAGTGCTCCTCTCCGCTGATGACCGTGACGATGGAGTGGCCGAGGTCTGAGCCCAGGGGCAGGTCGTGCGGATGGGATCTGTGGGAACAGAGGGGAAGACGTTACAGGGCGGCCACCGCAGCAGCCCTTCCAGTTGCACCCGATGCCTCTGCTTTCCAAGTCCCGGCTCCCATTCTGGCAGACCAGGCCAGCTGTTCCTCATAGTGCAATTCACCCCGTGCCTCGAACACCGAAGGGGCAGCCCAGGCACCACCGGGAAGCCTGCAGCAACTTTTTTCACAACAAACCAATGCTTTTTCATGCAAGCTCCCCTGGCACCTGCAATATAGGATCTGGAGGTAGGAGTTGAAGGACAGTACCCAGGGTTGGTGGCAAACCCTTGCATGGCACGGGCGCAACCAAAAGCACAGCAGAAAAAAAGCTCAAAACACACCCTAAAGATGTTTTGAATTACACTGTCAGCCTGTGTGCCAGGTTCATGCTTGCTTCTTGCTGTATAATCCTATCAGAAGCCCAACACTGGGGTTTAACACTGTAAACTCCTCTCCCTGCCCTCCCCACAACACAAATCCCGGCGTTTTACAGCCAAACCCGGCAGCGACAGAACCCCTGGCAAGACAAAGGAGCCCTTTCCCTGCTCCTGCTGGGAAAATGCTGTACACACTCCTGGCGATCTTGGAGGGGGGAATGCTGTCTCGTGCGTTTCCAACACCGGACCCGGCAGGCTGCAGCGTGTTAAGCCTCAGCCTAAACCCTGCACACCCCCAGCACAGGTCCTGGGATGTCCCGTGCTTCGGAGGGGACACAGCTCATGCAGAAGCCAGCATTTCTGTGCCTTTTCACATGCGCAGTGCTGCATGAAGCCAAGCAACCACGGCAGCATGCGCCCACCCGCACAGGGCTTTCCTGCCCAGGACCGCAGAGGTTTTCACATTCAGCTGGGGAGAAAAGGCAGGGGGGATTTGTAAGAACCAGGCTGTGAAAGCAGCTCATGCGTTTGTGAGCCACAGGTATGAGTTCTGCGGGGGACCAGCACCACTCTGCTCTCCAAAATTCAATGTTAAAAAAAAGATTGCATTATAAAAACTGATATTTCAGGCTACACCCCCATCTTCATCCACTTGCTAGGAGAGGGAAAATGGGGGTATGACTAGATTGCTGTACTAAGCCAGAAAGAAAAAGATTACAGATAAGCCATTTATGACAAAAACCTGCACCATCTGAAGGATTTACCCTTATCCTGTTAATAAAACATGTCAACCCTCCAGCCCAAACAGTACTCTATTTAACCGCAGACAAGTCCAGTCCAGCTTTTAGGCATCCGCACACCCTCCTTGTGCACCAACCGGCGAAAGCACCGTTATTCTGCAGCGGGATCCGTCAGAAACCCATCCTCCCCAGCGGTGAGTCAGAGGCTGCACCCAGCAGACCACTGCCGAAAGCATCGGAAATCTCTCCAGAAATAGAAGGCAGGGGGTGGAATTTTAAACTCACCAGCTAAATCCAAGCCCAAATCTCTAAATTTGGGGCTGTGGTTTGACAAGCACGGTACAGAAGCAGATCCGATCAGGCACCTGGAAACCCTCAGCCAAGGATGCTCTGGGCAATAAATAGTCCGAGTATTTCATTTACACCTAGTGGGGACTCTAGCAGTTCTGAGATCCGGAGTCCAACTGATCTTTACTACACACAGCCTTAATAATGTAAATAATCTAAGGTATGCTGAGCTTTAGCAGCTACTGAAAAGTAGTGTTCAAGCTCTGAGTCAGTCCACCAGCTGCGTTGGTCGGATTGTACTTACTGATTGTAAAGGTGTGAAACTGTTGTCCTGCCTGGGGTCTGATGGCACCAAAACCAGCCCTCAACAACTTTGGAATAGGCTTCCGGAGGCTTCTGTCTCAAGCCTTCTCAATCTTTAAGCCAAATTAACTTTTTCCTTATTCTTTTTGGCTACCTGGAATTTGCGCACATTTAACACACCTGGCAACAGGCACCACTGCGCTTGGACAGAGCGCCCAAAGGACGCCCGACCTTCCCAAGACCACACTGGGAGTAGCAGGGAAGCCTCAAGAACAACCTAATCTTAAAAAATTTCCCAAGCAAAGTATTTTGTACCTACAGGCAGGCGAATCCGAGGCACGTCATTTTCCCCAGAGGACGAGAGCGCACACAGGCTGCCATGGCCCCTCCAGAGATCCTCCGCTCAGTCGTCGGAGAGCTCAGCAACCAATTATATCCTGATTTAACTGTGACTGAGCCGAACGCGCTCGGGCGAGGAGAGCCTAGCCAGCTAATCCCATTTCTTCCCTAATCCACAGCACCCTTTCAGCTCCGGCGCTGAGTGCCCAGCAGCACTGACTGCTCACCGCATCTGACGCTCCCCACATGTGATTTTGGGGTGGGAGGGAAGCCCAGTGCTTTCGAAAAGCAACGGGAACTGTAAGTACTCACCAGAGCACCATGCCTGGGTGATGTGGTTTTGGCCAAAAAAATTCTGTGCGTTAGCAGACTTTAAGCGATGACGGTTCCAGAGCTGTCAGCACAGACTGGTGCCCTTGGGTCACTGTTAAAGGAGTTATTCCCTCCCTTCCCGCCGGCCAGCATCCCAGTTTCACCCCAAAACCCACTTTTCCTGGAAAACCTAGGAAATGAGGGGGGCCCAGGAGCAGTTTCGCCAGCAGCAGTTCAGACCCAGGGAAGAAGATCTTAGCTCACACTTCTGTGCTTCGGGCACTGGTTCAGAACTAGTTATTACAGGAGGTGGCTGCACATCAAAGGGCACCCGCATGTTTAGGTAAAACAAGAATACGCTGAGTTCCCCTCCTGACTTGAAAATTACATGTTGTGTTTCTGGCTTAAGTGATAGATTAAAAACTGCAAGTATTTCAGGTGTTTGGATCATCTGAGAACTTCTTTTAGAGGTTAAAGATGCTAATGAGGGTACAGAAGTTCTCCCAAGGCAAGCAACGATTAACTCAAAGAGATTGCCAGGCCAAGCTCCAAAACAGCCTACACATGGTGCAGTCTAATTATTATAATTATTCTTAAAGAAGAGCTATTTTGGTCTTGCATGAAGTTACAAAAACAAAGAATAAACCAACCAGTTTCAGCAAGACAGACTCAGCCCACTTTATTTTAAATCCTCAGGCTGCATCTCCCTGCTCCCAGTTTGCCAGGGTTTCCTGCCCTGCATACTGAGCTTTGCTCCTGGCCGTTCCCACTCACCCATGCTCCGGCTCCTCGATGGGATCCGTGAACTCCGAATGCACAGTGGAGTCGATGGCACTGTCCGTTTCTACTTCGTCGTGCATCTCGTGATGTACTAGTGTGCTGGTGTCTTCATCCGTGAAGGTCTCGCACTCGCTGTACGTGCTCTCTGAGCCCATGTAAGCACTGTCAGTCACCTCATTTGCCTGGTAAAAAACACAGGAGGGAAAAAAGAGATAGTATAGCTACGAGGTTTCATTGCAGAGCAGGACAAAGCGCGTATGGAGCAGCTAATTACTGCTGCACTGCATTTCTAAGCACAGAAATCCAGCCTCCCAAAAGCAGCGTGTGCTGTACCCCAAGTCCAGCTGCTGCTCTGTCCCCAGCTCCAAGGGCCGAGTGCTGCCCCGGGGTGCACCGTGGCCTTCAGGCTGCACAGACTTTGCAACAGCAGTGTTTGGAAAGCAGATTACAGAAATATATACTAAATAAGAGTCGGAGGGAGATTTTGTTGCGAGCGAGTATGGATTTGTTGAGTCCGGGAGGGATTACCCACTGCTTACTCAGCAGTTCTGATCACCGTTGCTTTCACCCACTCCATTTTAAAGAGGACACACGATTAATCTGAATTCTCTGCAAAAATTACCATTCAAAGCTCCCAGTTAGCCCTTAAAGCACTTCTTCCCTCCCGTCTAGTAACACAAGGGCACCTTCCATCCTTCAACAGAAAATAAGCTGGTTTATAAATCTTCATTACAGGGTCTAATTTGCACAGACGGCATCAGCAAGACCCTCCAATCTCCACACTTCAGCTGGAACAGCACCTCGAGCAGTGTGTACCACTTTACCACACCTGCTGCAGGCTCTAGGAAAAAAGCGCAGTTTGGTTTTCAAGACACCACGCTACGAGCACGGATGACTGAGTTTTGCTCTCAGTTCTGCCCCTTAGGCAGGCACCCATCTTTGGTCCTGCTCGTACGCAAGGGCAGAGATGGTCCTGCCTGGATCCGCACGGTGCTGAGCCGGAAACCACCCCCGTCTTCAGAGGAGAGCCATGGGAGCACTAGAAGAAACACCCTCCTCAAGCAAAAGCTCTTGTTACCCATCAAAGCTCGTTTCCCAGCGTTTATGGGACATCCCCAGCGCGCCTCAGAACAAATCAAATCATTTATGGCCCTAGGATCTCAACCGTGGTGGGATCTGTCAGTGCTGGCACGGAGCTCCGGCTGATCCCCTGTCACCGGAGGTGTGGGGCCGAGGGACGGGAGCCCTCTTGCCTGGTCTCAAGAGGAAAAGATGCTCGTGAAAAGCCATTTGCTCTACTTGAAGTTCACCCAACGGGACCAAAGCTGCTCAGCTGCTGGCTGCACCCCCTCCAGCATGGCAGCAGGGCAAAGCAGCGGCATTTTGCATGCAGGCACCAACATTGAAGCCAACCCCTCTTCCCCTGCCAGAGAGCACACAGGGCAGCTTTCAGTGCTTTTTCCAAGGATTTTCGAGAAAACGAGATTTCTCAAAGCCCTGTAGTACAGTAGCTGGAAAGAAAACACACAGATATACTGTCCTTGCAACAACAGGATGAAAAATGATGTTAGAGATGTTCATTCCAAGCAGGGCATGGATGTGGCAGGATGGAAGAGTCCTGCTCGCTGCTGCAGGCGCTGCCCTCCAGCAGAGGAGCAGCTTTTAGGGCACGTGCTGTATTTGTACAGCCAGAGAGCACCAGACAAAGAGACAAATGTCCCACTGCCACTGCGGTGCCTAGACTTCGCAAACGCTGCTCTCGCCAGCCTGATTCTCCTCTTTCGGGTAAATGCTCCACACCCCAAAGAACTTCTGCAGCTTTCACTGGTGCAAAGCAGCTCAAAACACAACCAGCGCCTCATTTTGTTTCACCCACAAACTCCCAGGCAGCCTCAACACATACGAGGCCAGAAAGGGAGACAAGAACTTGTACGGGTGCTCCAAAAACCTCAAAAGGATGGATGGAGAGCTGCTCTACAGTGATTCCTACCCTACCTGGACACCGTGGAGCCAAGCAAAGCGACTGAGTCAACACCCTGGCTTTGCTCCCTGCCGAGCGCTCTCATCAGCCCCTGTGCCAACTGAGCACACTCAGCTGGATGATGGATAGAGACAGACAGACAGACAGCAGCCCCTCTTGTAAGTTTGGATCAGCTTTCACAGACCCACGCTGCCCTATGGACATCAGCGTCTCTCTAGGACACCACCCTGAAGTTAAACATGACACAAACCTTCACAGAACCCGAGTCTGAAGTCAGCATCAGGAGAAGAGGGGGTTGTTCAAGGGAACTTGATTCAAACAGAGCAGAGGCTGTTGCAGCGAACGGCATCCCTAGCATGGGGGAAGGTGGCTTTCACCAGCCTTCGAGATAAAAACAAAAGCCTCCTAAAATCCCCACCCACTTAGAAAAGCATAAATCCAGCATGACTAATTATATACTTAAAGCTTGGGACTCGCTTAAGTGCTTTAACTGGATTTATATCACACTTCCTAGAAACACTGGTCAGGCTCCTAATGCTTGAGCAGGAGGAGGACGAGGGAGATTTGGAAGAGGAGGCTTGGAAGAGCGGGCTTGGCTCCTTGCCTCGCAGACAGCCGAGGACACTGCACCATTCCCGAGCTGCCGGCAGCCCCCCAGCCCAGGCGTGCTCGGGCAATTCGAGTGCTTTTCCAAGCTACCTGCAGGGTACACCGAGTTTAGGAGAGGCCAGGCTTCAGCGTATCGGACAACGCTGTGCTGCAACCCTGGTTATGTTCTGCTTTGGGGGAAAAATATCCCATCTCCAGCCCACGCCGCATGTCCCCGGTGCTCACAGCAGCGACCATGCTTCGTGCCGGACTGGCTTGGCTCTGCTGGGAGGGAAGCAGCGGGGACCCAATGCAGCAGAGAGTGCCCGAGAGATGATGGCAGACATCCACGTCTGCAGATGTCCCTGCGTGCTTCAAAGGGATACTTCTTCCCTGTTTGAAAAAGATTTAATGCCAAACTGGAAATAACTTTGCTTGCAGACTCTAAAGTAAACGCTGCTGAGTCTTTTCTCCCCTTCCCACTGGAAAAGGTTCAATTTAAGCATACATTGAAGCATTACACACAGCACAAGGTAAAGACAACTATTGCAAAAAAGAAAAAATCCCAAAGCAACAAAACCAAAGAACCCCAACCCACAAGAAACTTGATTAAAAAACACCCTGTCATGGTTACCATTGCTGGCCCTCTCAACATGGAGCATAACCAGGAGCCGAACAGCTCAGGGCATCAGAACATCGCAGCACCCTTAACTGGATGATTTATCTATCAAATTGTTACAAAACATCTTATAGATGGGAAATACCGGTGCAGACAGGCTGAATGAGGGAGCAACCCTTCAGAGCCAGAAGCAGCCTCCAGCACGTTAACCATCTTCCTTCAGCCACACCGAGGATGTGCAGCAATTTATTTACTTTTTTTTTTTTTAAAAAGATGACCTGTAACATAACTTGCAAACTTTCTTTGTATTTAGTAAAGGAGAATAATTCTTCTCTTGTAATACTAGCCTACATGCGATTTCAAATGCAAAAGCCCTATTAAAATTAAACCTACGTGGTCAATGAGTTAAGAGGCAGTTAAGACTGTAAACAAAGTCCTTCTCCCGAGCACAAGTGTGGAGAACTTTGCTTTACATTTCATCACAGATTAAGTAACTAAACCTCAAGAAAAGATGCAAGGAGGAAACTGGCAAAACAAGGGCACTTAGGTAAGGAATTAGCAAATGCCCGAGAAAGCAAAGCAAACCCAAGCCCCTCTGCCCTGGGCGAAGGTGCAGCCGCAGGTCGCAGAAGGCTCTTTTTTATGGCCTCACGAGCAGCTGCTTTGTGCACTGACCCTTTAAACCTCCTGCCACATCTCGTGTTCGGCCAGGTTTGCCTTGCTGTGGGCATGTAGAAAGCAAGCACTTTTTCCAGACTAAAAAAACCCCAACATGATACACTTAAAGACATCTGGCTTGGGACCGCCAGGCTAGGCTACAAGTGCTCCAGGGACTTGCCAGGAACGTCCCCACCACATTCAGAACTGGGTGGTGCCACCAGTATCAGTGTATTTTAAGTTTTATCAAATAAAACACAACCTTAGATGCTTCAGGTAAACCACAGACCTTAAAACTGGCACACATGCGCACACACACGGCCCCCGAACTGAAACAGGATCATGGTTCAACCGAGGTTCCCATCTCCGACTCCAGCTCCGCCACGAGGTATTTCCCCTGGTGACTTGTTTGCCCTGGCTGAACATCACATCAGCCATCCAGGCAAATTTCTGATCATTTAGAAGCATTCAGCAAAACGTCAAGGATTTGAAAGCCTGGCAGTGAGCCCTCCTGCTTCTAAAAGGAAATAAATGGATGAAATCAGCATCGGGATGATGTAATCTGCCCTGATAAAATGGGCGAGACGATGAACCACCTTTAGGAGACTTCTACGGCAGCAGTTCTTCAATTCCTTGAGTAAAGACCATTTGATTAAATGTTATAAAAGAGCTGCAAAACCCACACTGATTAAAAAAAGCCGTTTGAGTACAAGGAAAAGAAACAAGACTATCGGGAGTCACCTGCAAGGTCTGGGCAGGGACAAGTTAAGCTTTGATCTGTGATGGACGGAAGGCTTAGCCCAAACATTGCCTTGGAGAGGAGGGCAAAGCCTGGCTCCCAGGGAGGTTCCTCCCAGGCATTTTCTGCAGGGCTGGTCCCCTGCCTGTGCCCAGAGCTGGCCCGACATCCCCAGGCTCCGCTGTCCTTGGCCACAAACACTTGGAACCTTGGGAGAGGAAGCAAGGGGAGAGGAAAAGGAGAAACAACTCTGTTTTCCCAGCGAGCGTGAGCCTCTTTATGAAGATCGCCAGTTCTCACTGCACCCAGGGCAGACAGCGGGAGATGGACCAGCTACGAAACCCACCCTCCAAGGACACCCTCGCCAGCTGACCGCAGGCAGGACCCCGGTGCCAGTGCCGGGCTGGGAACGCTGCCCTGTCTGGAGCCGAGCCAGTGCTGGCCCTGCGAACGCCCCGGACCCACACGCCATGGCTGCGGGACAGGCTCCGACCGGATGGAGATGAAGAGCATCCCACCCACTGGGTGCAGCATCCCACGGAGGCAGCCAGGCCAGCCACGTTGAGCCCAGCATGGCTATCGGCACTGCGGCATCAGCCTGCCAGGGACACGTGCCTGCCCAGCCCTGCAGCAAGCAACCGGTGCTTAAATTGGATTTAAACCAATTTAAAGCCAGGGAGAAGGGAGGCAAGTTGTGTTTATAGTCCCACCTGAGTCTACACTAATACAAGCACCCCTGAAGCCTCTGAGTGCGGGCAACCAGAAACCCATCATGCCACCGAGCGATCCCACATTGGAGGCTGCTACCGGCAGCAAGGCATTGACCTCGACCTCTATATTTGCCTCTTCCCGTGTATTTGGGCAACATTCGCTTTTCAGAGAAGCCAGGGAGCCCACACTCAGCCCAGGGTGAAGGCAATGGCTTCCCTCCTTTCATAACACGGTCCCTGAAATAGGGTTTCAAGGCTGCTATGCTTGATAATAACCCTCGAGGCTGGGCAAAGAGAACTGTGTTGCATCTGTTGGAGCAAACTGACAACACCCACCAAAAAACCCCCAAACCAAAGAACAGCTCACAAGCACCCCAAAAGCCTGCAGCCACCACCCCTCCTGGGCCAGCTCCCCCAAGATGACTCAAGCAGAGAGGGCTACGAAGATACCATCGTGTGCACACACCCCATGGACTACGGGGGGGAACGGCCATTCCTAAGCACGATGCACACATCAACATGCTTGGTAAGAACACAGCAAGTGGCCGAGTCGAGCAGACGCCCAGCTGCCTCCTCCCAGCACCTCTGGGCTGAGAGCGGTCCCAGGGCCGGAGATCTGCCGCTCCCCACAAACCCAGTCCTTCCCTGTTTCGTGCCAGGGCTCAAAACCCACCTGCGGACACATCGCCTCCTCGCCCAGGTCAGACCCAGCTCCGGGAGCACGCACCGGCAGGAGCTGCCGGATGCTTCTGCAAGGCAGGAGGGAAGCAAAGTCCAGGCGACGCCGGGCGCAAGGCTCACCACTCAGTGCCGGTGCCGAACAGAGCTCCTTTTGTTCCCGACCTCGGCGCCCGGCGATAAGGAGAGGCGAGCGAATGCACACCTCCCTGCCCCGTGACTGCAGCCCTCCCCTCTAACGTGAATACCAAAATAAAAGCACAACTCCGAAGGCCCACGCAAGGGGCCAGCCCCACTCCAGGTGCACGCGGCTTCTTTTCCCACGAAACCATCACCAATTAAAAAGGTTAATTTTGAAGACGACCTAGAGAGGCTTCCAGGGCTTATCTCATCCTTCCTGATATTTCTGGTGAATATTTAAGCGCTAAATGACAAATTCCTTCCTTATAGCCACAAATAGAAAAATTAATAAAGTTTGCCTTGATCACTAGGGGAAGATCAGGAGCACTTTGCTACTGATAAGCAATCACAATCACTGCTTGGGTGACTCAAACGGCAATTTAGGATACCCGACGACAATATTGCCCTCAAAGAAGGGCTGGTGCCTCGGTCGTGGGTGACAACCGAGTTTACAAACACACCAACCCCACCGCTGCTGGGCTCTGCGAGCCCTCACCCAAGCAGCCACTCTGCAAACGCAGGAGCCGTGTCCGAGCCAGTGCCACAGGGCAACCCGATCCCCGGGATCCTCCCTTTCCCTCGGCAGCCTTTAGCATATGGAGACAAAGTCCCCAGCAGCACACAGTTTCTAACGTGCTGCTCAAACCCAGAAGTTTTGAAGATTTTATCTGTTTTCCTGTTTCCCCTCTACAGAAACTTCGCGTACTTCAAATCTTGGTCTGCCTTAGCCGTGCCTGTCTAGCAAAAACAAGCTTATTTCTTTCCATTACCTTCACAAATCCCATTTTCTCATTTTCTCCAGGTTATCCTTGCTCTCCTCCGGGCCACATCCTTCCTGAAGCACAGTGCCCCGAGCAGGACCTACTACTCAGCAACACTGACTGGAAGCGTCTTGCACCTTGATAACCAGTTGACCTTCTGTACTGAGTCCAAGAAAAGCAAGGACTCCGGGTAACCAGCACGGCAGCAGGGGAGTTATGCTTTAACCCCAGCTCTCCTCCTGGCTCAGTCTGGATCTGCTACTCAGCCGAGCAGGTCGCAGCCCTTTTGCTCTCCCAGCTCCCCTGTGTGTGCTGTAAGACCTTAGGGGAGGTCTAGCACCGCTGTGAGGAGCCCAAAGCCAGGCACCCCTACAGCAAGGTTAATTCGGAAAGCCCAACCGCCGCCAGTTCCACTCGTCAAACCCTTACTGAGACACCTTTGCTTCCCACGCTGCTCGGCCCGCTTGCTCGCAGCCTCCTGATGCTGCCATTGCCCGCGTGCTGCAGTCCAGCTCCCACGTTCCTCGGTCCCACGCACTGCGCTCACCGTTCAAGGTCTTTGATTTACAAACTCCTTCCAGCCTATTTCATGCAAGGCAAACACTCCAACCAGGGTCTTTGCTGGCCAGCAAAGAAATTTCTCGCCATAACTCTGAGTTGGAGTCCTCCCTTCAGGGACATTTGTACCCAATTTACACACTCATCCTTTTCTCTAATCAGTACCGAGTCTATACAACATATGAATTTCCCTGCTATTTTCAGGCTTTTTGTTACAAAGTGATCATCACAGACTGATTTGGGAGTTCAGCCCAGCAGTTTCAGTAATTTGATTACTGTATTTTCTTGCGCCTAATCAATACAACAATAATACAGACTGTTTGCCTGTTTGCTGCAGAAACGTGCTCTGTCATGTGAACAGGATGGGCAGCTCCCCTGCAGAAGAGCAGAAAGGCTTTGGGGACAGTGGGCATATCGCTCAGGACTCCGTGTGCTTCCCCCAAGGGACAGGCCAATGGACAGACATCAGACGACATCCGTCACCTTTCACAGCCCTCCAGTTCCGTTCACTTACAAGATTTTGAGTGCAGCAGCTGTTTAGGGCAAAATTAACACCAATTCCAGCAGCACACAACGATGCTTTTGGGTCAACGCTGCGAAGAGAAGCGTGTTGAGAGCAGTCCTTCCCGACGGGGGAACGGCACTGGTAAAGAAAGCCTGAGCCCAGGGGTGAAGAGGTGCCATCTTCACGCTCTGCTGCCTGGTGTCCATCTTCCCATCCCCACCACTGCTGCGGTGGTACAGCACTGCTGGCGTGGCAGAGGACCACACACCTTCACACCTGCGTTAGGGTAATCGGGGAACAGCCCTCGGGGGTCCCCAGCAGAGCTGGCGAGCTGACCCCCAGTTCTGCCCCGGCTCTGCGAGCCCCTCGGGCAGCTCGGAGGCAGGTTGCCTTGGAAGGCTGCAAAGCTTAACCCCGTCTTTACAGCCCGGCTGACCTCTACCAGACTTGCATCTGGTGGCAACAGTGGTACAGAGAGGCAGAGGAGGAAAAACCTCACGTAAAGTGCTGAGGATTGCAAAGCAGGTCTGCCACCGAGGCAGAAAAGACGTACCCCAAACGCTCTGTGCTCGCCAGGCACAGCTCTCTGCCTCAGGGGAAGGCAAATACCCTCCCGGGCAGTCTGTAATAAGCAATGAGGGCTCCGAAGGCTCGCTGGGCTACCAGGAGGAGAGACTGTGATTCTACAGAAGACTTGTTCAACCACAGCACGTGGGCTTGCTGCGAAACACAAGCCCCAAGGAACGACAGCTGATGCCTCTGGGGAACGGCCCTTGCACACCCGAGCTGTGGTACAACCAGGCGCTCTCAGCAACAGCTTCTGCATTACCAGCGTGCAGCCGGAATAACGCAAGTCTTCAGTCCCCTTTGCAGAAACTCGGAGCAGCTGGAGAAATCCAGCAACATGGATTTAAATTGCCTCTCATTTTTGCCCTTCAAGAAGCATTAAATTCCTCCACAGGAAAAGAAATCCCAGCTTTAACAGAGGCAACAGTTCTTTCTGCAGCTGCCAGCTGTGCCTGCGGACAGGCAGGAGACAGCCAGGAGCACCCCTCGTCCCAAACCGCACAAAACTACGCGTGGGACCTCCCTGTCCGCCGTTAGCTCTCCAGACCCACTCCCTGCACAACTTGCTGATGAACATTTAGCCGGGGGGAACACGCCTGGTGCGGGGTAAGGCTTGCACGATGCCCGCCCATGTGCCTGGTTAGCTTTGCCGCACACCTGGTTAGTGCTGCTGCTGAGAGAGAGCAAAATGCTCCTCTTGCGGCTGCGCGCGGCTCCGCACGATGCGTTTTCCTGGCTGCAAGGGAGAGGAGCCGCAGCGGCCGCCCAGCAGATGGCAACCGCCCTGCGCAAGGTGAGCGGCACCGTACGGCACCGCACAGCACAGTACGGCACCGCACGGCCCACTCACCCGCACCTCTCACCCGCAGAAGTTCTACCTGCCCTGCTTTGCATATCTCAAAAAACAGCCTTTCCACCACCTTGCTGGCCCAGGTTCCCACGGCTAAAGTAGGCATTTGTGCTATTTATCATGCTCCTGGTCAGCCTTCATGGAGCGCTTGCCTCCCCTCCAGCCCACTGAAGGTTTCTCGTCTCTGTGCCCAATTCCAGCGTAAGGCAGACAACTGAATTTTTGTGGCTTGCTCTCATGTTGGGAGAGTCAGCCTTCCCGCTCTGCGTTGCTCAAGTGGGCTCATCCGCCCCCAGGAGTTAGAGCAGAGAGGACAGGGAGCCCTTGGCCTAGGGCAAGGCACAGCGGGCATCAAGAAAGCTAAATCCAAATTCACCTTTCCACCCTGCAGGGCACGGCTGACGAGTCCTCATACCTCAGAACTGAGTCACGAGCCTCACGGCAGCTTATAAGGGAGGCAAGGGTAACTCCCACCTTCAGCTCGTCCACAGCAAACCTGCACTAGCCCAGCCTCAGGGACAACAGGCGGGAACTCAGGTGTCTGGACGGACAGACTCCAAGCTCCCCTTACACAGGTTTTACAAAGCAGGGTAGCCAAAACCACTGTCGTTAGTTTTTGGTCCCCTGCAAGCACGGCTGGATGCGCAAGAAGCCATGTGGCTGGGGGAACCCAAGCCTCCTGCCTTTCCAGTGCCCTGCAAGCCGCTGTGTCCCAGCGGAGCCATGCGGCCAGCAATCCCCTTTGAAAGCAGTTTAACCTGTCTGCTGGCCGGACCTGGCAAGGTGCACCGAGGGCCAGAAGCTCCATGCTCCACCGGAAGCCACACCGGTGGCTGAACGGTAGAAGTCTCTGACATTACAAAGGTCCCTGCGTGAAGCGTCAAAGTTCAGAGCTCGCCCCCCTTGAGAGGTTTTTGACGCCCTTACTGGAAGATGCAAGTGTTGGTTCTGCTCTCTGTAGAGCAAACACTCACTGAAAGACACCAGTACTGGGTACGCAGGGTTTTCCACAGATGTTTGGCTCACTCTGATGACAGCCACCAGAAGAGAGGATGAGTCACCAAGAAGAGCAACCTTATTAACAAAGAGAAGACATTTTCATTTAGACTGCTTAAAGCACTTGTTTACACTTGTTTGAACAAGCATTTAGGAGAAAAGCTCTCTGTCAAGGCCCCAACACTTGTAAGAGCCAAGCACTCAAGCCACTGCGATTCTGCGCTGTTCCCGGGAGACCACAGTCGCCGCTCCAAATCCAGCAACCGCAACTACTCTCGGTACCACGGCACAGCAAACGCAGCACCTCTCCTTCTGCTCACGCTGCAAACGTCCCGATGCGACACGAGAGGAGAAGAGCTAGCTGTGCTCCCTCGCCCCATGGCCCTGCCAAAGAGGGGCTCGCCCGGGGTCTGAAGTCCAGCAGTCGCGTTTTGGGGGGCTGAGGAAGAAGCTGTCGTGTTAAAGAAGCTGTTTAGCTGCCCGGTGGTCCCACGTAGCGGCAAGTTCTAGAGCTGCGTGCTTGCTGCGCACCGCCTGCCCAGGTCTGAAACGGGGACGTTTGAGGATCCAAACTGCTTTTCGGTGGTGTGGGAGGTCTGCTTGGAGGAAAGGCAACACCTTCACTTTCAGAAAGGTGCTTTTTTCTCCCCTCCTTTCTTCCAGGTGAATCCAAGCAAAGTGGAATATATATTGGGAAAGGCCTTTATTCTGTTTTGTCTCTTAACGATTTCCAAAGCCAGCTGCCTGCAGCACCTACTGGAGAAGGACCTGCCGGGCCCCCCCCAGCAGCAGGCTGCTCTGCCAGGCAGCGCAGGATGGTGCCCTGGTGAAAAGCACTCGTTTCCCGCTCCCAGCAGGTCTCTTGGTACTCTGGCTTCTCTCACCCCCCCAGCACAGCTCAAGCTTTCCAAGGTACAGCACTATGGGACATGTGGAATAAAACGCACGTTGGGAGCTCACTGCTCAGCTGAACAAGAACAAAAAAACCACACACCCCAAGACACCAATTTATTTTTACACTCGCAGTGCTGAGCAGTATTTCTCAATCATGTTCTCGTTTGCTGAACCTCTACGAAATCCTTGCACGCTGGAAATTATTTCAAATCATGTATCCAAGACAACAAGGGTAATTCTTCCCCCTAGACACCATCAGAGCTCTGATCTTTAGACAATTACCCTATTCAGTATAAGAATCCATTTACATCTTTCTGAAAAAGAGATTTTGGGATTCATCACCTTTTTCCTTTGGGTCACCTTGTCGTTTCAAGGAAACGATGGCCCAGCAGCATAAGTATTTCATCCCAGCGGGGCACACACCCGGCTTGTTGGTATTCCTGCCCAGAATAGCTTGCAGCACTGACAGAGCTCATCTATGTTAAATTAGCCCTTAGAAAACATCCCTGCTCTGAATCTCAGAAGACCGTCCCTTGACGCAGGTCTGAGGAGCAAAAAGCAAAAGTCCTTGCCTGCACGAGCACTGCGATGCAGACTGTCAGAGCCTCTGAACTGCTCTGTCCAGCGGTTAAACAGCACATTTGTGACCTTGTCCCAGACAGAGAAAGAATATGAAAACCCATCTTCCTTCCTGCCTTCCTGTCTCCCTCCCACCCAGCTATTACTGGCTTTTGTAACTATCTTTCAAAAAGGAAAAATAATCTAAGCATCAAGGCTGTCTCTCCAGCATCCCCCCTCACCAGCAAGCTGAGGTGGGCAAGATCTTGGGAGGGGACATAGCCAGGGCAGCTGACCCAAACTGACCAAGGTGTTACTCCATACCATACGACATCTGCTCAGCAATGAAAGCGAAAAGAAAGGAGGGGGGGACGACACGTTTGTTATTACGTTTGTCTTCTGGAGCAACCACTGCGCACGCTGCAGCCCTGCTTCCTGGGAAGTGGCTGGATGTCGCCTGCTGATGGGAAGTAGAGAATAAATCTTCTCTTTTCCTTTGCTTCTGCGCACGGCCTTTGCTTTATGAAACTGCCTTCATCTTGACTCACTCCATTCTGCTAAGGAGGGCACTGATGGAGCGGCTTGGTGGGTACCTGGCGTCCAGTCAAGGTCACGCTCTAAAGGCTGTGTTCATCTGAGCTGTCCTAAGGCAATAAGGGACTTGCTCAGGGTGACAGTGCAAGTCCGTTGACTTCATTGAGAACGGGAGCCAGCAAACCAGCTGAAGAGAAAACCCACGCCTGGCTGGGAAAGGGGATGTTGACCTGGTCGACTGTCAAGCACGAGTCCAAGTGAGAGCTTCAAGCCATCTGAAGTGATGAACCTGTGATTCTCACTAACTTGGGGAAGACCAGTTGCCCAACACTCAGTTTATCGTTAGGAAATCCAAAAGAATAGCTTGAGCCTTTTATCAAAAACTCATAAGGCCAAAATAACATATTACAGACTATACAAAGCAAAGACATATATATTTGCATGCAAATATAAAGGAGGCTTGGAGTCCCTTCACAAGTAACAAACTGTGTGATAAAAACATGCAGGGTACCAAGACACAAGACTCAAAAACCTGAAGAGGAAAGTTTGGAAAAGCAGAAGGAAGGTATTTAGTCCCTACGTGGGACCAGGGAGCCAGAATGCCCTTTGCTCTGAGGGCATGTGCAGTGCCTTCTTCTCCAGGCTGGAAGGTACAGAGCAGGAACGGGGGAAGCCTACCAAGCAAAGCCCAGACACCCCAAGCACAGACAACAGGTCACTGGAGCAGCAGCCTCTTCTGCAGCTGAGGAGAGCAGATACAGGACGTTACTCCAATATGCCCCAGTGCTAAGAGATACAGAAGGGAAGGGAGGGATAAGGCCATAACTTAAACAAAAGGGAAAATACTGTGTCAGAGAAGCATCCTTGATCAAGCCCAAGAAGAGAGAGAAAGAAAAAAATTCTGCATTTTCGTCTCCTGCTGTGCCTTTTACTGGCCAAACAGCACCGAGCGCCAACGTCTGACCCCTCCACTGTGCCTCTCAGGTCGGCTCCTGGTTGGTACATCTCAAAATCAGGCTCAGGTTCTCCAAACTCCAAAACTCCAGCAACGAGACAAACATGACGGCAGCAGGCACCCTTCCCACGTTGCTAGTGTTTCAGCACAAAAAGGATGGCCCTCTTTTACCCAGGGCACCACGCTCTGGCATTCAGCATGCTACGACAACACTAGCTGTGGGTTTTTGCTTGAACGCAAATTTTAACTTAAACAGCACCAAATGCTTGGTTCAAATTCTCTGGGCCAGTCACCCACAGATTAAAGGATTCGACTTTACTATGTGTTAAGCATCCCTGAGCCCTGTCACAGCAAATGCTCTTCTCCCCCAGCCAAACCCTCCATGCTCAAGTCTCACGCTGCAGACAGCCAACGTTTGCGGGAGTTAACAGCACTCATACTTGCCTCAAACGTGACAAAGTCATCAAACTCATCAGGACAGGCCGGGGCTTCCTCCTCAGGGGTATATCCCATATCATACAACTGGCTGTCAGGATCTGCAGAGGAAAATAAAAAAGAGAGAGAATCACCAGAAGGAAACGCACACCCTCAGCTGAAGGACAGCTTTGGGAGACACGACAGCAGCAGGACAAGAACTTCCTCTTGCACGCACCAGTGCCTTCGGCTTTCAGAAAGGACCTCTGCTTCCAGGCATCCCACCACCACCTCGGGTGGAAGGCAGCTGGGACGGCTGCTCCCTGGCAGAGCTCCTACAAGGCCCCTTGCTGCTCCGATGGGGCTAGCACCTGGATTCATCCCTATCCTGTCATGGTCTCCATTCCTTTTCCTGGTTTCTCCCCTATCTCCATTTCCTGCATCCTCTTATTCTTCTCCCAGAAGGCTTTAATCCTGCTGTGGGCAGGGAATACGTTAGATCTATGTGTGACAGCCAACTACCATGGGAACTGCAGAGAGAGCAGGCTGCACCGAAGCTTTTATCATCTACTGCTCCTCCCGTGGCCAGCCACATCAGGAGCCATCCTCACAGGGGGACAGGAAAATAGGAGGTTTTCAAGCAGATTTCTTTTTTTTAAAAAAAACAAGCCAAAATTAGTCCTCCCACCCCCAAATACCCATCTGCAGCAGAGCAGAGTGGCGTTTCTCCAAGCCCTTCAACCGAGGAAGGGAGCGTAAATTCCCCGTGCTCCCTCAAGCAACAGCTAATGTCTGATCCAGCACACGACCTAGATCACAGGCTGGAAACACCACATCAAGATCAGATGCTGCAGTCCCAAAATAAATGGCAGGCTCAAAACCACACGCCTTGGAGCTGCAAACGTTGCGGCACTAGGTTCGTCTGATGTCGATAAACTTGGCCGGGCAGAGGGAGTCATTATGTCAGCGCTCCTCGGAAAGCTCGGCGATCCCCCGGATTTGGGGAGGGATGGGCTTTCCTTGTATAGCTGCTCGCGGCAGCCGATGAGAGCGGAGCTACAAAGCCAGGTCTGCTTTCTGCGTCCTTCAGGCTGGTGGCTTCCCAGCTGATTCAAACAGCTCCCAGGCTCCGGTCCGAACTGAAGGGGCACGCCAGTCGCACGACGTTGTGCTGCAGCCAGCGGCACAGTCACCCAGGCGGGAGCGCACGCAGCCTCCCTCGAAGGGTATACTCCCTGTATAGTCACAGCCAGGGCTCCCGCTTCGGGTCCATCTCCAGATATCAAGAAAGGCCATTTTCATTAAGGGATCTGTACATCCAATACAAAGTCAAGAGCTTAGGGCACCGGACAGAGTAAGGACGCAGGCTTGCAGCAGCACCCCTCCTCCCACCCAAACACCCTCCTCAGCCCCTCTTTCAGCTGACCATTAAATGCAAACACAGTCAGGGCCCCGGGAGATACTGGAGCGACTGACCTGACGGGTACCAGCAGCCCATAGGGGTGAGAGAAGCTGAGAGCGCAGCGTCAAGAAACGAGCCCTCCCCTACTCTGAGCCTGGGGCTCCCAGGGGTTAGAGTGTAAATCAAAACCAGGAATAAGCCAAACTGCTTTTCCAGAAACTAGCATACGGTGCTGTGCCTCTACAGTGAGCATGCGGCGGGGTCATGGCTTCATCGGATGAAAGGTGCTCTTGTTCACCATTTCTGACTCCGATATCCTCGCTGCTCTCCCCGCTGGTGGCACCAGGCAGCGGTGCTGCTATGAGCTGCGCTTCCAGCTGGGGCTGCAACCCTGAGCAAGGCAGCGAGACGCACCTGCAAGCGCTGCTGCCCGAGCATGCTGCTCAAGGCAAGGCAGCCCCAGGCCACCTCTCACTCTAACCAACAGGTTTAGCACTGAAGTATCTCAAGACAGTGTTCCCCTCTCCTCAGACGTCACCCTGTCCCCATTGCACCTCTCCACCCGTGGGCCTAAGCCTACGACGGGAGCACCTGAGAGCGGGTCTCACCAAGAGGAGCCTCTGCCTACTGCTGGGAAAACCAAACACTGCTCCTCAAAGGCAACCCAGGTCACGTCATCAAAACAGAGTGGACAGCCAGTCATGTCTCTGGCCGAGTACAGAGCGCAGCACACGGGCAATGGCCACCTCCAGAAAGGTGACTGCGATACGAGCATCCAAAGAGCCAGATCAGCTCACCAGGACACAGGCTGCAGGCACAGGGCCCTGGTCCCATGTCCCACCCAGCATGAGCCCCAGTGACAACTCTGCTCTCCACAGCCGCCGAGCATACCCCAGCCCAGTGCAGATGCTTCATCTGCAGCACATCTGAATCCTCGAGCCGACAGTGGCAAGACTCCAGCCAAACAGCTGGGTGCTGGGCAGCTTTCAGTGCTTCCAGCTGCCTGATCTTGCACCTCTGCCAGGCACGGCCGGGTAACCCAGACAGCCTTACTGGTTGTTGGATGGAAGGCCATCTCCAGTGCTCATGGTGGCACCCCATGGCAGCCCTGGGAACCGCAGAGCACCCCAGAGGAGGCGGAGCCAGGCACAGGCTGCTCCCTTCTGCTGATTCCCATATCATTGCTTTTCCTCCCCCTCCCAGCAGCCACACAAAAGCTTCCTGCTTTTCTACAGACACAGATAAAGATATTTATTCCGCTCTTTCCTTCCAAAGGGACTTAAAGAGGGAGGATTTACAGTCAAGTGAAGGCTTTCAGTTCCCTTTGGAAGCAGGGGTATAAAGCGTGGGCAGAGAAGGCAACAAACAGCTCCTTGACATCAGCCGCCTCCTATACAGCTCTTGCCCAAACCGAGTGCTCCTGGAGCCTTCCCAGCTATTCAGGTGTTTCTCGGTGTCAGGGCGAACATGAGACTGGTTGCTCCATCTGTCTGCAGAGCGCCCAGCCCAAAAGAGGGGGTCTCTGCGCAGGCAGGGTTTATTTTTACAGCAAGCTCCACTGTAAAAAGCAAGGAAGGACCATCTGAGTTGTCACCTGCACCCTTGCTGGTGGTGTGGCCAGTAGAAGCCATGCCCAGGAGGCAGCGCTCCGTGTTTCCACCTCCCCATGCAAAGACAAACATCACCACAAACAAAGGTTGACTTTTCTGCCCGATTCATTCCCTCCCCCTCCAAAAAAGCCATATGGTGCTTTGTGTATAGGGAGAGTTGCCATGGAGAGCTTGCCTGCACGTCTCCCAGCACAATAGGCTGCATTAAGCTTTCATACTCCCGTCAAAAAGAGCCAAAAAAACCTAAGAGACCTTTGCTGCTCAGCTGACACTCCCCATGCGAAGAGCAGTACCCTCCACGTGCAGAGAGGCACTGGGGAGAGCCGGAGGGTTCTGCTCCCTGCTGTCCCCCACAGCAGCACCAACAGCCACCAGCAGTACCACTGCACAGCCCTGCTCCGGCAGCGCACAGCGAGCACGAGTGCCCAAATTCCCTCCCCCTCAGACCTCAAAGCCAAACCCCAGCAGACACCCTACCCTCCTTCACATCCCCTTCTCTGTGCCCCTCACACCATAAGGCATTCTTTCGTCTCTCACACCCATCCCTGATTTCACTCGACCTCTCTCCCTCCTCTTTGAGAGTCGATGTGGTCAGCACACTTGGAGTCACCGCTTCCCAATGCTGCTCAGAATCACAGCTCTTCACCCAGAGATGAGGAGGCGATTCAGGCCTGCTTGTTGTCCTCGCGCTGGAGTGTCTGTGACCAGCTTCTCCTGCGGTTTCAGCTCTACCTGTCACTCCCGCTGCTAGTCCTGTTACACCCCTGCAAAACCAAAAATCTCAACGCTAAACATCAGGCTCCAAGAGACCGCCCAGGAGGCAGCATTACTGCCCAACTACCTCCCCCCTAAGAGGCCGTAGGCTATATGCTAGGTCTTTTTCCCAAATTAATTGCACTAATTTGACTGGAATACGTGGGCAAGGTACCATGTATCCGGATAAAGCTTTAGTTGAACTATTGTGGCAGCACTGTTTTACCAGGGTAACGCAGCTGATGTAGAATTCACAGAAGTAGCTGTAACCAGTAAAACCAGGCACTGTATCATCCAGTGAAGCTAAGGTGAATTTGGGGGGGGGGAAGATGTAAAAAGCAAATTAAGTCTACTACAAGGCACCTGCAGTTTCCTTTTGACACCTCTTCCTATCCTTGCCTTGAAGCTTCCCGTTGCCCAGCCTGTGCTCATTCCAACCCCACCGAGACCACCACCTCCCAAGCTCATCGCACCAACCACACCACTCACTTGGGAGATGGAGATGTGCCGTCACACAAATTTTGCCGCGAGCCCAGCTCTGACCAGTCGGCCACAGCACTTTTTCTCCCCCACGTTTGATTTTCTGTGTTCCCTGGTGCTGCCCTGTTTCTTGCTGCTTATGCCTCTGCACTAAATCCTGCATCTCCCTCCATTCTTAAGATGCCCTCATTCCTCCCAGCGTTTCAAAAAGAAAAAAAAAAATCACTGTCCAAACACTGCTGTGTAAAGCTTCCGACAAGGACCATCTCTACCCAAACACATCTGCATGCTCTCCCACTGGTGGAGTATTCACTCTTGTCTTTTACGCCAACTGCAAGCCAAGGGCAACCTCTGCCCAGCGTCTGTCAAGCGTCTCCAGGCACCGTCCAGCTCCAAGGAGCAGCACTGCCCGCAGCAGACACGGCCAGCCGCACGGAGCTTTCCCCTGGACGTCTGGCACACGTGCAGCTCGCAGGCGAGCAGGACAGGTCACGCGCTCTTTGTGCAGGTAAATGCATGCTGAGCTCCAGCAGCAGCCAGAGATGCACCCTTCGCCATCCCATTGTGCTGAGAGAAGCAGCGCCGGGCTTCATAAAGGGCTCAGATGTGCAGTAGTAACCTGGGCTTGTCAAGAAACGCAACAGACCGTAGAGCTACAGGAACAGAAGTCACAGAATCACAGAATAGTAGGGGCTGGAAGGGACCTCTGTGGGTCATCTAGTCCAACCCTCCTGCTGAAGCAGGGTCACCTACAGTAGGCTGCACAGGACCTTGTCCAGGCGGGTCTT
>Ga0065711_1028308_pt1 | contig 42065 bp, 21 predicted proteins | sample Hoacrofraction12_FD_59098 | JGI IMG/M metagenome (GOLD analysis project Ga0065711, IMG submission 59098) | Hoatzin crop microbial communities from Cojedes, Venezuela - Epithelial fraction 12 v2 (version 2) | ecosystem: Host-associated > Birds > Digestive system > Esophagus > Crop | place...
CCCCCCACAAAACAACAAAAAAAAATTAAAAAACCAAAACTCAATCCATAAATATGAGAAAGAATGCAAATGTTGTATTCATCCTCCATGTATCTGAGACCGAATCTTTTAGGGGAAACTGTGTTTCTCTCAAATACTGCACGCCTAAGTCTGCTGAATGAATCGGTGGGGTTTTCTGTATTGTTGTTCATGTTTAGCAAGAGTAAAAGGGATTTTGTGGAAAGCCGTGCATGTGCGTCTTGTAAGTACATGTAAGTAAATCCCAGCTAATGGCTACTCCTGAATCCCTCGGAGTCACTGTGACCGCCATTGTGAGATATATCGGAGGGCGCTTCCGGATGAAACACTGAATAGAAGTCTGATCCTGGTTGTGTTTGGCATTACTTTCCAAGATGGGTATAGTGCTATTTTGCCAGAACAGGTCTGATCAAACTGAATTTTCAACCTGACCTTCTCCTCACCCCTAATAACTTCCTGGTTTCTTGGTCAGAGAGAGATTTATGAGCAAGAACAAAGCGTGATGTGTCTGTCCCAGCAGCGAGGGAAACCAGAAAACTTATTAAGAGAGAAGGGAGGGGGAGAGAAGAGAGAGAATGAGAAGGACAAGAGGCTGAAAGCAAGTCCTGGTTTCAGACAGAAGCACCTCAGCTTCTGGTCTGCTGTAATTACCCAGCCACTGAAGAAATAAAACGTTGAAAAATCAATTTTATAAAAAAATCAATGGTTTAAACAATTTGAGGAGGTCTCATAATTTTAAATCTCTCTACAATGTACACATTCAGAGCCCTGATCACCTTCAAAGTGAAGTGCTCCAATAATTTTGAATTGTTCTGCACAAAGAAGGCTCCGAACCCCCATTTCACTTCCAAATGGAAGCAATCTTGAAAATGTGAAGCACACCAATAATTTTAAATAGCGCTCTCTGCACAACCCTGCCTGTACTTCCATGACTTTCCTACAACTCAAAATTTCAGTATTGCTTTATGTTGAAGTAATTTCTGCTTATAATCTCTAAAGATTTTTTTTGTCTACTATGTAAAAAGATTTTTTTTTTTTTTTTTAAGAACAGTTCAATTTAAAACCAAGGAGATGTTCCTCAGGTTTTTTGTTACTGAATTTATGGAATTTTGACCATTAAAAATGTTTCCATTTGTTCCTGTATTTAGTCCAGCCCAAAAGTACAAATTGATGAGTATAGCTGTTATAATTTCCTAACTTATAGCTCTGTGCAGAAAGTGATTTTTACATTGAATTGTAATTTCATCCACAAGGGCTTTAGACCTTATATAATTAAAATACCTCAATCCCCTTCAAATTAGAAAAGCAAATTGTTACATATCATAAGTAGGTGCTTTTCAGTCTAATGACAGTCACTTAGATGATTTATGACATACATTATTTTATATCAAAGTACAATGAAATAGGCATTACCAAAGGTAATCTCAGTAATGTCTGAAAAGGGATCTCAAACCTCAGTGCAACAATGAATGCAGTATTTAAAATGCAAAACCCAAAGACATTATTATGGTTTTGATTTCTTATGCCACAGCTTCTCCTGATCTGTTGTATTAGTACAGCAGTACAAAGGGTGGTTTGGATGTATTTTGCTAAGATAACAGACTGGAAAAATGAAATATAAAGGCAGACTTTATGCAGAAATTGTTATCAAAGGGATGATAAAGTAAAACTGCATCATCACAAGGAAAAACAATTGATGATGTACAAACTGAAATATATTGAGCTCATGGAATATGCTCATTTCCAGCTTTTAAGCCCTTGCATTATTAAAATGCATAATAAAATAAAATGCTTGGATAATGTATAAACAAATCAGACTAAAGTAGCTTCTTGAATATGATTATTCTCGTATTTCTGTATTCTAGATGAAGATTATCCCTTTTCTTTCCCCCCTTCCCCTCCTCCTCTACTGCAGTGACCTATTCCAGAGCCTTGGGAGTCAATGGCGAGAATCCCAATGTCCTCGGCATCCTTTGTAGCAGGCAAATGCATCCCTGTGACACTGCATCAGAGCAGGGACAAATGGCTATAAATGAGAACAAATGGCTATACGTTGGCCGTGAATACATTTTGGCTGGAGATGAGAAAAAGGTGCCTAATCATCTGAAGGGTGAGACTGGAGCAGCCTTCATGCAGGAATAATTGGATTTTTATTTTTAAACAAAAAAAATTTAGAAAAATTGATTAAATGAGAGGTTGAGATTTTGAGGTGGTTGCCTGCAGTGTTACAGGACCTATGAGGTTGCTTATGGTGTCGATCCTGCGGCATCAACTGCCTCCTGCTTTTTAGGCTGTGGCTTGCTGGAGTGCAGACACTTCCCATCCCTGTAACAGGTAGTGCTGTGCAATGTCATTGCGAAGACTTTACTGAGAAACATAGTCCTCGGTGAAAAACTCCATGGTAGAGTTGGATACCTGTATGTAAGGATATCAGCCTTGTAGATATTTTCCTATGCTGAGTGAATCTACTTGTGTGCGAAGTGGGGAGGTTTTGGTGTGCAAGGGTCCAGAAGTCATAAAGGCTGATGGAAATGGTGTCTGGGTAAGCAAATAAATGAAAAAGCTCTTTCACTTGGGATCAGCATCTGTCAGGATTTCAACAGTTCTGGTGTATGGGCTTCAAGAGCATAGAGGAGTGAGCAGCAGAGAACCCACAAGAATGACTGAAGGATTGGAAAACCTGTTTTACTGTGGAAAAACCCAGTCTGATTAGCTTGAAGGTTATGGGAGACCTGATCGCCTTCTGGGAGAACACGTGTGGGGAACACAAGGATCATGTTAAATCTGCTAGATCCCAGAGCAGTCGCCAGAAGAGGTTTCAAGAGACCTCCCAGTCTGTCCTCCCACCCTACTGCAGGGCTGCTCTGTCCCCCTCTGTCTCTACTCTGTCCCCTCATGCCCAGCCCATCTCTAGTGGAACTAGATCAGTTCAGACTCAAAACATAGCAGGATTAGGATTATGAACTTCCCAAGGGCTGAGAGGGAAAGGCGACACGTTCTTCATCATGAAGAATGTTCAAAAGGAGATGTGAAGTTTTTCTGAGACAGATCTTCCCCAGGAATCAACTCCTGAAGCACTATGGCCTGCGCCAGCTGAGCTTGTTGGTCCCTCACGGCTGCGTAATTGATGGCTTTGTGGTCTGGTGCTAACGTACTGAGGCCCAGCCTGAATGTGCTTAGCAGTTTGCCTCTCATTTGCGTCAGTGTCTAAATAAAAATGAATACCATTTTTTTTTCTCTTTTCAAGATGAGCTGTTAATTTTATAACATAGAAGAGCAATCTAAAGACTTACATAATTAAGAGCACATTTTTAAAAATTTCAGAAGACTTTTTTTTCAATATTCAGCAGCCATAATTGGGGAGAAAATTGTAAAGGCTCTTAAATGGCAGCAGTCAGATTTCCAAAGCATCTTCAGCAGCAAGAGTTCCCAGCACTCAGAAAATTGGCCACAGTCTTACATACCAGAATAGAACCTTGGGGGTTTAAAAACGTAATAAATTCACATTTCATTTTGAATAAAAATCTCTTCCCATGCCTGTACTCAAAGTGCAACTTGGAATAAACGCTGTTTCCAGAAAAAAAACCTCTGTCTTGAGGCTAATTTCAGATTTAGCCCTGACAAGCTGTGGTCAGCCAGTCCTGGCTCAGTACCACCACAGTCTCAGCGGAGAGACAGTAGTCTGCAACGGTTTGACAAGGCACATGTCCCCTGCAGCTTCACAGCTGCAGTATCAAAGGCTCTGCCCATTCCCCTGCGCATCCTACCTAGACAAAGGCGTTGAGCACAACATGGTTGCGAAATCTGTTTTCTGTAGTGCTGTGGGTGGGTGAGGGATGCAAGCGCAGAAGAAACTGCAATGCTGCTCGGCGGATGCAGAAATACTTCCCCATATGTCGGTAGCATCTTCTAGCTTTCAACGGCTGATATTTTGATCTGCCTGCCTTGATCAACATCTGGCTGTTTGGTTGCTGGAGTGGCACCTTTAGGTCTAGCCAGGCACTCACTTCCAACAAGCTGTTGTCCATGAACACCTTGTGCTGGGCAGTATTGCTATTGGGTTCTTACTGAGTACTCGGAATCATGAGAAGAAGTTTTTGGGATACTTTGAAGCCTTCTCTTTAAGGCTGTTCTCTTGTCACTATCATTGTAGATCTCAACTTTAACATTCTCCTGAAGTCTGTATTTTATTTTGTAAAAATTCTGTTGTTAGAGAAGAATCCAGCTTGATGAGCAAATGTTTGTGCTTCTGGGTGATTTACTCTGGGGACTGTTATGAGGAAGAGGAAGGGTAGGTTTTCTGGATGACAGCAAACAATCATGATGGGCATGGTTAGGGAACTGAGTCTGATCAGTCTCTATGTCCATGTGCTTAGGCGGGTCTAAAGCAGGGTTCCTCTTTGTGGCTCTTTTTGTCTGGCTGTGATCTTTCCTGGTGTGGCAGGTGGGATTAAGCACTGAAGTCCACATGTTGCATCCTTTGTCGCTCAGCGGGCAGCAGCAGTGTCACTGCGTGACCAGAGACGTGATTCAGGCATTGCGCCAATCCTGCTCAAATGCCGATGGAAAGCTTGACCTGAAATCACCTGAGAGAGGGAGGCGGATGCAGGTAGAAGCAGACCATCAAACCGGCCCAAACGGAGAAGCTGTTTTAGCTATAAGCACAGAGAAAAGGACTACAGGAATGGGCCTGAGGCTGTTAAAGCATGCTATGATGGTTGCCTTTCACCTCGGCATGCAGTCAGCCTGCTCCAGCTAGGATGACCTGCTGTGGGCAAGTGGGTCTGCTGCTGCTGGCTGAGACAGTCTGTGATATTGTCAGTGGTGACTGGTTACGTGAGTGAACAAACCAGCAAGTATAAATGTGGCTTTATGCTTAAAACAAGAATTCATTCCCTACCCTATCATTGCCTGAAAAGCTTCAGTGACCAAAATATGTGCAAAGCTCAGAGCTCCTGAGCAGCATTGCTCTGCTCAGATGTCCTGATGATGACAGCATGGCAGAGAGCCAGGAGGAAAACTCCTGGAAGGGAACACGATGCGAAGGCGGAAACCCATTAGTATGTGGAGCTGATGACTGCGCCTTTGAGGGTGAGCTGAGGGACTTCTTCAGTGGAAATGGTGAGCTAATTTGACATGGATTAACGGGTCTTTTGTAGGAGGGGGCTGCTATCATTTGAAAGTAAACCAATTTTTTAAAATTCTGTGAGCGTGGTTTTTCTGTTGATTTCTGTAGAGACTTTACCTGTTGGTTGCTGGCTTCCAAGTTTAAAACTGTTGTCTCATTTAGGACGAGGAGATTCCAGTTCCGTTGTTTTTAATTCTGCAAGGATTCCTGCCAGAGGAACTGTGGTACTGCTGTTTTTAAGATATGACAAAAATAACAGCAAATAGAGGAAATGTGTATAGCAATAACTGTAACGAGGGTTTCTTTTCTGTTTTAACGAAGAGGAAAAAGTATAGCAATGAGATCTTGGTTTTAGCATAGCATTATGGAATTAAAGTTGAAGAAGGGATAACAGATACTTGTCTCAGCTATGTGGTGAGGTTGAAGTCAACACCTACCTAATACAGCAGTTCTGGGGAGGAGGAGGTTGTTGCTATGCTACGTGGTGGGTCTGGAGATCCAGCACTGGCTGTCCTCACACAGAGGCACTTTTTTAGATGCACTCTCTGCCTGAGTCACTGGGTGATTTCGGGGTACGTTATCTGTTTTTGTAGCATGGAGCTACATGATCCTTTGGCAGTGTGTCTTTGGAGAGAGCTCTTTACTGTTGCATGGGCCAGGGTCAGAGCTAGCAAGGACATACCTCTGTGCTCGGTGAAAGGGAAAGGGGTGGGACTTGGAAGTCATCTGTTCTGCTTTTCTTGTTTTATTTTTCATAAGCTCATCTGCTCTGTAGTGTATTTTTCTGTAATATCCTCGTCCTCTAAACAAGATAAGCCAAGAGGATTATTTTGAGCAGTGAAGTTTTCTACTTCCAATGTGAAAAGTCCCAAAGAACCTAACTCGAATGGGGAATTGCTGGGCGCTGCTCTCTGTTGCATCTAGTTGTTGGGTGCAGGAGAGGTCAGGGTCAGCTCAGAGCTGACTATGAAGCCTGTGTTCTTTCTGACTGTGCCCCAGGTACATTTGCAAGCCCTAGTTCCTGTTTTCCACCCACCCATTAGCCAAATACTTTGTACCCTGATCTTTCCCTAAGCCATCTGTCTGTCCTTGTCTTCCAGCTGTGCTTCCTAGAGTGTGTAAGACAGAAGGTGAGACAACTGTTTTGCTTCTGCCACTTTGTTTTTGCAGTCTGGGTGCCCTGGCTTTTCTGTCCGAACCTGCTGGAGGAGATGTCCTGAGAGGACCAAACACCCTTCCCTCCCATGTTTACTCCAAAACTTGCTGCTTCTGAGCTGTACCACATGCCTTCAAGTCCTGGTCCAGGCCCGCTATCAGTTGGGAGAGGATTGCTACAGAGCCATGGAAACTCAGTGACTGTTCAGTGGTCCACAATACCACTGAAGTTTGGGAAGCAGTAATTAATCTGCCACAAGGGAACTGGGCTTCACCACTTTGCTCTGCCGAGCGTGGTTTTTGGTGAGCACAGGTAACCCGCAGAGCCTGGGAGGCAGCGTGGGTCTCCTGCGGAGCAGGGTCCCTTCACAGGCAGTGGAGGGCTGCACCGATTGCTGCCTGAGGTCGACACAGCACCATTTCCTCCCTGCCTTGCTTGGGTGCCGTGCTGCAAGTGATTTTGAGAAGAAATAATACGTGTTCTTGCTCTAACATGATATAAAAATGTCTTTATATTAGAAAGTCTATATTTTATTGAGGTTTGCTTCGTATTAGTGTCATAGAAGACCTTGATTTCAATATAACAATATGAAAGTGCACGTGTAATTTCTCTTCTGATCACATTAATGCTAAACCACTGTACACGGTAGTAATGTTAAACTAATGTGACAGAATAATACAAGTATAAAGTGATGTAAAACCATTAATATTATAGAAAGTTATTCATTTTATGCAAAGGATTCTAAGGAGTAATTTGAATAAAATTCCTTGTCTTTTTCTCTGATCTGCTTGAGTTACTTTGATCAAAAGATGATAAGTCTGATCAACAAACTTAATATTAGCTACTTTCCATACAATGACTTCTTGTTCTTATTCCTGCTCATGGCATAGCTCAAACTGAGTTCGCTGATGTCAGGAGTTCTGTCTGATCTTGAGGTACGGAGAGAGCGATGCGAGATCAGAGATGAAGCAATTTATGGAGTATTGGTAACCTGGTCCATTTTGGCACGCACATTTTCTCTAGTCAAGTTTAAAGGGCATGTAAAACTTTAGTGAATCAGGCTGTAAATGTTTAATGGTATGAGTTGCTCCTTAAATACAGTAACGGAGCAAGTTGCAATGACTGGCAAAAATGACCGTGTACAGAGTGTATAAGTAACCTTCTTTCACAGCAGATTTTGGTTTTGCTCAGAGTGCTGTATAGCATTTGTTTTAACTCCCTGCAAACTTTAGGTCTCTGATTAAACAAAGTAGGAGCTGGATGATATCAAGACATGCATGTCCCCCATTTAATCAGATCACCGAAGACAGCCAACAAGAACGTATGGTATGTGAAAAGCCAGATTTCCAGTGAAGTGAAATGAGAAGTTATAAGGCTGTGGTTTAGGAATTGCCTTTCTTTTGTGGCTTTTGGTTTAGTGTATTATTTGTCAGATTTTTATAAGAACATTATTGCTTTAAGAAAAAAATTTAAACCCTGAGAAATTACTCTCAGTCTAACGAGTTCTTTTCCACTGACTACAGACATCATTAGGGGATGGCTATAGCCCGAGGCTGTGCATGAACTTTTTCTTCTAACTGTACACTTTATGTATAATTTAGCTTTCTTGCCTAAATTATTCAAGCAAATAGTGAGTGAAAATAATGGAGTTCACTGAAACCTTCCACAGTATTAAAATAAAACAGGTTTTTACGTTGATTTGAATTTTTAAGCTTTTTAATCATGGATTTCAAATGGAATACGCATGTCTTCAGCTCTTCTCTGCTTGTCCCCCTGTGCCTTTTTTCAGTAAAAGAAAAGAAGAAAGGAGACGAACTTCAGCAAACATCCCATTAATTAATAAATGTTACTTATGACTACTTGAGATAGAAGTAATGGTAGTTAAGCAAAACCTATAGACATAGAAAATACATTCAGCAAGCACTGAACTACAGGCTATGTTATCTCTCTCACCCCAAATAAGACCAGTAGCATAGCATGTTTAAATGCTGTTAAGTTGCTTTAAGCTCAGAAATACTGAGAGTGAACTCTATGCAATAAAGGTAGACTCTAAAATTTTTCAGATGATGTTTTTCTGCTTTAATGTTAGTCTTCAAAAAATTCTTGCTTTGAAACCTAGGGGCCTGATTCCAAGCTAGGAAATTGGTACAGCTTCAGGAAACTGTACAGATTTCTTCCAGGTGAAGAGTCAGCACTTAAATGTTTACTATTGTAGCCAGTCCTCTGCAATCATGTGGTGTAAAAACGTGCTGCAAATTCACTTTACAAATTGTTGCTGATGGAATTACTAACATGATAAGTACAGTACCTAAATCTGGATAGATTCAGGAAGTATACACTGTCATGAAAAAATGACCTGTGGTAATTAAGAAATCTTAGAAATATCTGCAAGCAGACCTCTACAGTTCTCTAGCCCAGGTACGCTTTGCTGTCACTGAATGTCTGTTAGAAGTAGCAGAACAATGATTTTATATATATGGTGGGAAAGGAGCCATATCTAGGCACCTGGTATGGTTCAGATGGGGTTCGAATCTGCAGTCCCATCACAGAGCAGCCAGTAGTGAGGGATCTCTCCATGGGATTCAGGCCAGGCTCCCATTATGAGAAGTACGACATGAGGCAGAGACAAGTATAGCTTTACCTGATTTCACCCCCATGTATACACTAACTGATGTGTGTAGTTTGTCAGTGGGTTTTGGATTAATCTGAAAAAGTAAAATATGTTTGACATCTCCCAGTGCCTGGCATAGCTAGTGTTGCCCAGCTCTGTTCTTACGCAGTGTCTAGCGGGGCAGCTCCTGGATCCACAGTGCTTGTTTACTCAGACTGCAGAAATACTGGGTGGTCTGGATCAGGAGCTTCCCCCCAGTCTGAGCTGGTACCCAGGGTGTCCTTCTAAACTTGGAAACCAGGTTGGATTTAAAAAAAACAAAAAAAAGTTTATGAGGTTTTATGATTTATGAGCTTGACAAAGAAAGAAATACCACAGAAGCGGCCATCTTCCATGGTTAGTCAAACCATTCACAAAAATTGCAAAGCTAACTGACAGGCAAGAATAAAGTTTGATGAACTTTTTTCTGAAATATTGAAATGGCATTGTGTGATAGGGTTAAAGAAAGTTTGTTCTTTGATTTGATCAGTTCTGATACGCTGCTTCCTGCTCTGAGTTTTCAGACTCAAGAAATGAGATACGTGCCAATTAGTTACCTTTTGATTTGAACGCCCAGCTGATGTGGATCATTAGAAGCCATCGCTCTGGATTATTGTCACACCTGAGCTGTGTGTGTGCAGTGATATGCTGCCTGTCTCAATACAGCAATAGCCCTCAGAACCAGGCTGAGAGGTGGTCCTCAGGTCTAAATGCTGCAACTCTTCTGCGTTTTTATTGCAAGCTTCTCACAGCACAGGTAGCAGCAGGGAAAGATATCTGGAAACAAACAATAACAAGGTTTGTTCTTCTTTCAGCTTTGAAAAGATGTTAACTCTGGATTCTTTATTGTTTATATTTTTTCTTTTGTAATGTAATTTTTTTTTGAAGGGGGCAATTTTTTTCTGATAAGAGCACACTTTTTAAAAATGTTTTGGGTTTATTTAAAAGCTGCTGTCCTGATTGTAAGCATATTTGTGTCACTGTTTGGCTCATTGTACATCTCATCTGCTTGCAGTCACTTGTGCACGTATATGCATTGGGACAGTTGCATAAATTAAGCCAAATACTTAACATTTAATTCCATCCAATCTATAGTATGTACAATCTGTGGTTTTGCCGAAGAACTTTATGAAGGAAAGCATGGTGATTTTTTGCAGTGGTGGCTATTGACTGTAAACTTGGAAAAGGAGCAGTAGAGCTATACAACCTGGAGGATCCTCTCTCCTTTGCATTTTGGTCTTATGCTGTATTTGGTGATGCGCAAGAAACTGATATCCACTTATTATCATGCACAGTGCATCCGTCTTTTCCCCTCTAGTTAATACAGGAGATGATACGCATTCTTGATGTCATGATTCAGTGGAAAGTACATTTTTACTCGTCTATGTTTGTTTGGTTGCTCTTGAGTCTTCAGTACTGCAAGAAAAATTTTTCAGCTAAAGCAAGGAAGAATTACAGAATTGGGAAGGATAATACTCAGGTGAAAGCATATGAAACTGAACTGCTCAGTTAATTACCCAGTAAGGCCTAGACTGTGAAATTCTTTGACAGTATGACATCCTTTTCCCACTAAATTCGTGTTCACCAAAGCCCAGCTCAGTATCACACAAGAAAATTCTCCTTCCAGGGATGTTGGACATATCATACATCCCCAAGATCAGCACAGAACTACTCAATTCCCTGTTTGTGTCAGGAGATTAAATTGCTTGGTGGAGCCGAAAGGATTTCTCATTACGTCTTGCAGAATAGCAGTTGCCTTTGCTTTTTCTCCTTACGCACCACAATTTTCTTTTCTTTTTTAAAAATTTGTTTGCCTAGCAATAGGTTTCAGGCTGTGTTGGTGTTTTGTGGTAATCTGTCATTTGACTGCTTTTATGAGGTTATCTGTCAGCTAAAAATCCACGTGCCTTGAACATTCCTGACTTGTGCTTGCTGTCACAAGGCAGAGGAATCTGTGTCTTTCTCATCTGTATCTTTTTGAAAAACAGTTTCAACCCTTTTTAGCTGGGCCTTAGGTTTCATAAAGTTTGTGCCCATAGAAAAGACCTCTGACCCTTCATGGGCTGCGGTATTGCTCTGTGCTTGCTGTTCCATCAGTCAACTTGCCTAAAACTTAGTCTGCCACCTATTGCAGCTTTTTCATGGGTATTTTTTACTGTGTGTGTGTTTTTAAGGGAATTTCCAGACTTTAGGCAGAACCTTTTATCAGGAGAGGAAAAAGCAGCTCTGCCTAAGCATCCTGTGGACATGATGAAATACACTTACCAGTACATCCAGCAAATGGATTTTTTATGTCACACTCAGCCCTTGCCACTTCTGCCTAGGGATGGATTAATGGCAGAGCTGATGGGGCTGTGGCCCCATCCCCCGAAACTCTGTGGGACCCTGGCTTCTCCTGTCATCACAGAAACCTCCATCGTGGCTTGGCTTCTCCTGTCATCACAGAAACCTCCATCGTGGCTTGCAGCCAAAGGGTGTCGCGAAGATGCATTACCTGGAGAGACCTTGAGGAGTTCCCCATGGGCCACCATCTTCAGGGATGGTGCAGCCGCTCCCATGCCTGGTCCCTGCCACATCTTCTATCCCATGTCTAGGGGAAGACTTGCCCCTTCTCATAAACATTTGGGAGCTTTTGCTGCTTTATGGAGCGAGGTACATAAAAGGAGAAAAATCTCAGTTTTACTCCTTACTCCTACTTTTCTCCATTAGACCAAGGGCAATCTGTTTGGAAATACTAACAGGTCTATTGATTACTTTGATGTTCAGAGTTTGATTTTGCTGCAGTTTTCCGGGCCTTGCGATGGCCTCACACAGATTCTTGCCCTGCTCTCCCAGGCTTCTCCATCCAATTCAAGTCAGCTTGCTGCAGAGCTCTCCACTTCATCTTCTTGCCTCTCAATTTAAACTCATATTAAATCAAAATTTATGTCTTCCATGTGTTGTGTGTTTTTTTTTTTTTCTTGGCACTCCTTCAGTTTAGCTTGGGCCAGTAAGGATATCTTCTTCAGTTGCTTGCTTGTCCTAATGGTCCAGTTGAATTTCTCTGTATTACCAAACAGACTTAGCTGAATTGCTTTTAAACGTTAAGTGCTAATTAGTGACATTTCTGTTGCTCTGAAAATACTTCCAAATTTCATTCCAAATTGGCTGGGAAAAAAACAAAATTGGGGATAGATATTTCTCATAAAATTGCCAGGAAAAGAAGGGTTGGCTGCTGCTTACAGCACTTGCCTGAGACTTGTTGAAGGGAACTAAATAAACATGAATGACCTCACCCATAAATATGTCTCTTCCTTTCTTTATGAATGTTTAATTATAGGTGACAAAGGGACAACCCCAGCAAAAGAAATTTATGGCAATCCTGCCTAAAGCTTCATGGGTTAAGATATTTTTGCAAGGATGTGGGAGACATTGGGATCAAAATCCTGCTCTAGCAGAGTCATAGCATGATTTGAGTGTGTGGTTTGATCCTGGGTGAGTCGCTTGAATCCCCAGGCTGTTTCATTTTGAGAGAGAAGCCAACATTGAACCCTTCTATGGAGATGTCCAACTTCTTTAAAAAGAGGGGAAAAAAAGAAAGTCCTCCTCTGTATGTGAATGCTCTGTGCTGCTGTTTAGAGGCGTCTTGCAGAAGGTAGGCAAGGAAGGTCTAAGATCTCAGTGAGCTCTTTAAACTAGCGCTCCTCAGGTGTGAGTTTGGAGGCTGTAGGAAACCTGCTATGCCCCATGAAACCACTGAAAATGTATTTTTTAAGCCATGAGTGTGCGTTTGTGCACATCCAAATCTGCAAAGAAATGGCAAATGGAAAAAACTAAGGGGGAGAAGATTTGTCTTTACTTTTACTTGGTTTTATATGGAAGGTTACTTGGACCTTGGATCACAGAAAGGTTAAGCATCATCACTCTAGTCACTGGACTACAGAACAATGCAGCAGCAGTGACGTGAAAGATCCAATCCTCTAGGTAATTTGTTTTTTCTTGCAAGTATCTATAACAAAATGTTTTGTTTCGGGTCTAAGGGAACATTTCATTTTCAAGCTAATTATTTCTTGCAAAACCAAACCCAACCCACACAAATTTAAACACTTAAATCTAAGTCAGGTTGATTGGAAATTTTTTCCCTCCCTTTTTCCTGCCAAATTTTCATTTTTCAGGAGTATACTAGTAAGTCTCTCATTCTCTTAAAACTCTGCCCTCAAACCTTCTTTGCCTTTAAGCTTCTACTAACTTCTCCTTGTAAAGCACTTTGTGATATTATTTTTGAAAGCTGCAATATCAAAATATGTTTTATTGTGATGCATTTACTTTAGGATAGCATGTTCCGTGTTCTTGCCAGTCCTTATGCTCCTCTGCAGGTGCCTGCAAGTACTCAGGAAATGTAAAAACTCAAACCAGTCTGTTTGATTTAGCATTGCAAAAAAAAAAAAAAAGAAAGAGTTAGCTTTGTTACATTTCAGTTATATAATTTGTTTTATTATGCAGAATTCTGGAAGGGATAAAGTGATGGGTGGATGAAGCAGAGGGAGACTACTTGTTTGGACCCACTGCTCAAAGATGAATACAGAACTGAAGGTTCATGGCCCAAGATGTTTTTGGGTGCTTTTAAAAAGGAGGTTATCCTACTCCTTCCATTTTAAAAAATATAAGATCTGTTTAACAGATGCCACAGTCCTGAGGGAGTAGGAATCTGTCTTCTCACACAGACCCTGCACTGTGTAAATAGGCACTACACGAATGTCCAGAACCTGCTTTGGTCAACCTATATCTGAGGGGCAGTTTTAGGACCATGAAAGCAGCTCTTTTGGGAAACCCATGCAGTCTTTGCCCCATTGCTGTGACTGCCAGGGCTACTGATGAGCGTCAGCCATAAGAGCACTACAGATGTCTGGGACATGTCTCAGGCTTTCTCCAAACAGGTCAACGTGGAGCTGACAAGCAGTGTCAATACCTGTGTAATCAATGAGAAAGGGGGGGAGGGGATAAACCCCAAACTGAACAACATCGTAAGCCACCCTAGCAGGGCATAGTGCATGCTTTCTTGTCTTGAAACCTGCTTAGAGGCTAATAGCACTTACGATCACTTGTTGGCAATGCTCTTCGAGGTCTGACCTGCCAGAGTAGCATCTTGGGATGGGACAGTGGGACAAGTGGAGAAATCCCACAGGCACCCTCTGCCACAGTGATGGCATCCTCTTGTCTTCATCCTGATGTTCTCTGAGATCATTTTTCCCTCTTTGATGGCACCCTCTTGTCTTCATCCTAACGTTCTCTGAGACCATTTTTCCCCCTGTAAGTGTTATTTCAAAGTAGTGGCATTCTTCGGTAACCATCAATTTTTTCCAAGTGAGATACACAACAGATGGTTACACTGCTAAGATATGTGTGTTTTTCTCACAAAAGAAAAAAAATTGGCCAACCTTGCAACTCTGTTTTGCATTAACTGAAGAGGTGTAAAAAACTGCCAAATTTGAAAACATTTTTATTTATCTGTGGCTGGGCTTTGTATGATTGCAAATGACTAGGCAAGGTGCAGAGAGTGAAAAGTCAGGCCCGGACTCACCAGGGAAAGGGGAAGTGGCTGAAACGCCACTCGTATTGGAATTCTCTCAAGAGGGTAAAAATGTTCCTCCCATCTTCCTCTTGCTGCCCTCTTTCTCCTTCTCTCTAACAGAAAGAAAAGTGCACCTCTTTACAGGTACTTTTACAATCTGGTTTCTGAACCACTTCTTCATCCAGCCATTATTTCTCTATCCCATCCAGGGAGCTAGCTACCTGCTGCTTTTTTGCCTGATACAGATTATTTGGCAGGGATACTGCTAGCACTTTCATTCTTCCCCTGTCAGAAATCTCATGGTTTGTGCTGCTTGCTATTTTTATGACTCCCATTTGTTTTACCACAAAGGCTCGTACCTTGAGCATCATGACCCCAACGCACCAGCTACAGTCTGAAACAACGACAGAAGATGGTTCCTGCCCTGAACATCTTCCATTCATCCAGCCCATTTCCCAACCTGTATTAGCAGAGGCGAAAACGGGACAAAAGAAAACTGCGCTGCAGGGGCCTTGAGGTTTTCACATGCTGACATTTCTCGGGCTGGCAGCCTGCCCCGCTTCACCATGCGGCTCTTCAAGAGGTGGCATTTCAATACTGCGTGTCCCAGAAGGATGGGGAAGGCGGGCAGCAGGGCTGATGGCCCACCCTGGGTCGAGTCCTCAGCCAGGAGAACCTCTGGAGACACAGGCACAGCTATCGCCGATTCTTTTATGCTTTCCCTCCCGCTTTGTCATTATGCTTCAGCTTTGAAACCGAGCTTTGTTTCAGCCTGGTAGCCCGTGGCAGTGGACTGGAGAGAGGAGACTTTTACTGAGCTACCAAAGGCATTGTGTGCCCAGGAAGAAAATGTGTGAAGAATTGAAATGATATGGTTGTACTGGGAGTTTGTTGTGGTGGTAACACTGGCTCATGTCTGCTGGTAGCTAATGGAGCATGGTGGGATGATCTGAAGATGAAATGAGTCTGATATGCTGGGACATGACATTTAAAAAGAATGGCGAAATTATATTTCTTATTTTCCTTTGTGCAGAGAGAATGCATCTTGGCTCTCAGTACAAAGTGTGTGATTGTAGGGTACTTCCAGTCTTGGTCTTGCCTTCAAAATAGAAGCCACGCTGTCTGCTCCTCCCTCTTTCCCTTTTGTTTTACAGCTGCAGACTGTGCACAAAACGCACGGTAGAGCCCGAGGGCCGGATCCCAAGCTCCCCAAGGCTGGTGCTCGCAGGCAGCACTGCCAGGTACCTCCCTGTTTGCAAGCCCCTGTAGGGCTGCTGCCTTTGACGTTCACGGAGACACATGGCAGCAAGGTGTAGAAAGGCAGACAAGGGATATTTCAGAGGTGTTACTTCCAACAAGAGGAAAAATTGGTTCAATTAAACCCTGGTGATACTGGCATTCAAGAGAAATTGTTTTATTGAGGAAAGTGGTGCAGTTAAAGTCTGTATGAGTGCAGAAATATCTGTTTTCAGCATATCTGTAATTCTGGCAAGGGCCAAGGGGATCATTTATCCTGTTGAAGTGACTGCAAGCAGGTTGGTATGTGGTTTTTTGGTAGCCAAGTTAGTTGCTCAAAGTTGTTTAAATGTCATCATCCAAATAAGCTGCACAATATTCGATTTTTTTCTGCTCCCAAATTGTCCGTCAGGTAAGCGCTTCTAATGTGAACACACGCGAGCTGAAATGGCACATGAATAATATCACAGGTGACACCTTAAAACTCTCTTTTCATGAAGATGCATGCCAGTAAAACCACATCACAGGTAAATGCACGCTGGTAGAAAGCACAAAAGGAGCGTTAGCGTTGCTGGGACAAAATGATAAAAAGAAAAATAACGTGAGAGTGGATATTCCTAGAAATGTCTTGTTCAGTAGCCATCCATTCCTAATAATCACTGTGATTTTTATGAGAGTCATTCTGAGCCCTAGCTCCTTCAGTTGAACACGGAAGTAATTACGTGTGTAGATATCCTTAATTTGCCTTCATGTAAATTAAAGCTGGATGCCAGCTTAACTTACGTGCTGTCTTTCCCTAAATGCTTTTATAGATTTTTTTTTTATTTTTTTTTTAAGATCAGAAATGAGAGCATCTACCGAATATGATAAGAAAGAGAATGTTGCTGGATTTGGCTGATTGCACTTTTTTGTGTATAATGAAGAGCTTGCTACTTGTGAGCAGGGAGAAGATTTAATGAATCACAAAAGTACATAATTTATTGTAGAATGTATTCCACACATATTTCAGAGCAAATTCCATGGAAAATGTATGTGAGTTGTATTTCTATGAATCAGACTCTCGGAATATTTCCTTAGAAACAGCTTGTCCTACATTTTTATAAAGGAGCTGCAGCATTTATAGTACACCATTGAATTAACATTTTGTGGTTAAAAATGCAGCCCAAGAAATTAAAATGATATTTGAAACATAAATCCTGCGTGCTAACAACTATCGTTATAAAAGCCAGCCAGAATCAACAGACATAGCTTGTTTTCTGCAAGGCTCTTTCTGGAGACCAGTTCTCAAAAAACATCTGTGCAAATGCTGGGGGGTGGGGGGGGGGGTGTGTGGAGAAAAAAGCCCCAACAGGAATAGAAGCCATCAGTGGTTAGGTGTGTTATAAATACATTATTACTTCATTGTAATGGCATACAGGCTTTGGCGAGACTAGGGGTGACCTCACTGGCTGTCAGACCTTGAGTTACTCCCGGGGAAGGAGCGCGCGGGATGGGATGCCCGCCTGGCACCACTGCAGCAGGGAGCGAGCAAACCCAGATAACGTAGAGGGACTCCATAATGTCTGTGCAAATAGGAGCGGTTGGGTTGGATTCACATCAGACCTGGCAACGAGGGTTTTTGAGAGCTTTTGTTATCCTGGTTCCAAACTAAATGTGCGGAAATCTTTCAATTTCTTACTGAGAGGTTCTCATCCATGTCTCCTCCACCTCTGTCTCAACTTGACGAAGTGCTTTTATGAATCTTGCAAAACAGAATTCTGTTCTCACTGCTGAATATTGGCTAATGATTTTAGGTACTCAGCTTCAGGCGAAATTTTTCCTAAGATGCGAGGGCATAAGTCCTCTTTAAAATCAACACATATATAGTCTTGGGCGCCCTAAATCGTTAGCTGCTGCAGAAAATGCTGACCAGTTTTTTTTATTATTATTATTAAAACACATTTTTGAGTTATGAGAAAAAGCTCAGCCTCCTCCTAGAAGAATTTTGAGCAGAAGAGAGAATATTTGGCAACTGAGGAAAACAGAATAAACTGCAACAAGAGAGAGTTTTATAAGGATATGGACTAGATGTATCTCATGTTGTCTTACTGCTTAGCAGACAATTATAGACAATTTTCTGTGATCTGAAGCTCTGTGTAAGTATAGCCTTGTAGCCCGCCTCTGGTGTTCAATCAAAACTGGTAAGACTAACAGGAGAAAGGGTTCAGTATATCAAAACTGTGGCTGCAAGCATCAAGTTAATTGTACGAATTGAGGATTTTTTCATGTTTTGGTGATGCTCTTTTGGCTCTTCCTCTGGGGTTGTGGGAGCTAGACAGGGAGGCAGGTGATGTTGCGAGAAGGGATGGGGGATTGAAGTCAGTCAGGTGCAAGTCAGTTGGAGTTGTCAAGCTGCTTGATAGGGGAGCACCCTGGCTTTTTTGAAGTCAGGTAAGTTATCTGAAGGGTGAGTGCCCCAAAACTAAAGAAAATAAATGACCAAATGTAGCTGGTAGGTACTTTGATTGTCTTGCCTTCTTTTGTGGTCACCACAGCTGGGTTCCTATGCCTGGCACATCTTCTGTGTTGCTCAGAAATGCTCCATACTAGCTGTACACCACTTCCACTGAAAACAATCCAAAAACCCCAAGATGTTTCAAAAGCCTCTAGAATATTATGCAATTAAAACCAATTGTCTTTCTTAAGGACTTTCCTAGCTTAGCCCCCTAAATATGCAGCGCTACAGGGTCTAAATCCAAACTGCATACAGCCTCCTTTGGGACATGATGTCAGCCAAATTCAGGCGTTTTGTATCTCTGCAGCCAACAAAACGTGCCTCACTTGGCTTCTTGCTTTGCCTTGCCTGTGTCACTCAGACCTTTGATGGTGAGCCTGTTTTTTCCGGGGGTATTTTAAGAATAGACTGTTATTAATAGAATCAGAAAATAAGCAACCAGAAATAATCAGAAAACATAAGATTTTTTTTAATCAGAAATAAACTATCTTCTCTTCTTAGAGAAGGCACAAAGCTGATGTCATGACTGATGCTCATCTGAGCTTAAGTCTATGCTGTCCCAGAGGAGACCAAGAACCTGCACTCAAGTCGTCGTCTTGTTCATATAGGCGATGCAGGGACGCATTTGCACCCTTTCCCTGGTGCACCTTTCTTCTTTAACAGTGGAGAGAAGGAATCAAAGCTGCTTCTGCTCTTAACTGTCCTTTGTCAGTGTTAGATACAGCCCGTGACATGAGATATAACCCCAGAGGGTTTTGGTGGCCATGGCAGGACAGTAGGCTTGTGCTCGTTGCGGCCTGGTGCATAGGCTGTGATGCTGAGTAAGCCTTGTAACAGCACGGATCCAGCTCAGGATTGAGCTCCAGGCCTGCCAACACTTTGCATCACGTTAAGCACACTGTATAAGCATTTGTTTGCCAGTTCAGAGGCTGTAACAATATGTCTTTATTCCAGAAATGGTTTTTTCACAGCTCAGTAAAGCTATTACAGTTGAATATGGAGAAAAAAGGAATCACAGGGTATTTTCAAGATTTTATTGCCTTATTTTTATGTGTGTGTCCCTGTTAAGTAGGTATTGCTATCAGTGCAGTCAATCTAATTTTGCTATTGGATAACTACATCATGGCCAAATAAAGAAACAGCGGTTTGTATTAGCCGGTTTTGGAGAGGATTATGCTGTCATAAACAGGCTCAGCAGGAGTTTCAACCAGGGCTTGATGTGCAGTAATATGCTTGAAATGTCTACTTCTGGTTTCCTTACGTGGGACGATGGTCCCAGCTTTTGTGGTGCTGACAGATCAGCTGATAGCAACTACGTGTTCCCTGCTTTACAATCTGCTTTTTAACTCACTCATCACCAACTTTGTATACAAAAGAGCAAGTCCGACAGAATCACTTGGATGTGGCAGGTAACATCTGTGAGCAATTGTACGTGGACTGAAAAAAACCCCAAACCCTTGTTGCTAAAACATCTGTTAGTTTACATGGAACTCAGTCAATTTTATTATTAAGCATAATAGAAATTTGAAAGAGAGATTTTGCGAAAAAACTGTATTTGAAGAAAACAACAAATGGGTACCCCTCCCTGTTTTATTAATATCTAAGGTCATTAACATTGGAAAAGGGAGGTTTATTTTGTTTTTACCCTGACCACCTCTCCCTGCTGGTACTATGTCCTTTCCCTCCTCGTGCAAAAAAGAAGGAGAACTAGTCAGCCAGCTTTGCCTGCGCAACCGTACAGACTTGTGCCACTCACCACTAAAGGCTTCGGGCCCATCTGCAGACATCTGGTAGACGTACCTGGTCTGTCTGTCTGGTCTGGTCTTTCACTAGATGTTTCAGTTCCTTTTTTCAAAGCACCCAGCAAAAGATTTGCACACTTAAAAGGGATGGATGCTTCCTTCTCTTGCCCCCTCCTGCAGCTGATGGTAATAAAGCTGACAGCAGTATTGGCTGGGAAGGGATTAAACTGAAGTCCTAAAGTCCTTTTAAAACCTCCCGCTTGAGTTCTCCTCATTGCTGTTACAGTTTGGGGTGGGGTAGTCCTCTGGATGTCTGCAGGAGCTTTGCTTTTAATGTCAGTTAAAGCCTAAGAGCTGGGATTTTATCCAAGGCGTTTCACACTTTCTTTTGAGGCTGGGGCCAAAGTTTAGATGTTTCAATACCCGGCATACAGGCCCCCAAACCATTCCCTGGAACTGGCCTGTAGACCCCTAATTCAATAGGAGACATGGCCTAAGTAATCCATGTTAATGATGTGCCTATTTAAACCATGTTGCCTGATAGGACACGTCTGGTATCTATTAACCCGTATGCCAATTACACTCCGAAGATGGGAAAAAGGCTACTTTTCAAGAACAAGGGCTATAAAAGATGCACAGGGAAAAATAAAAGTGTAATTTTCTTCATCTCTGTTTCCAAAGGGGAAAAACTGGAATGCTACTTGGCAAATCTTTAGGCACCAGACAGTAAAGAGTGGCTACTGTAAACAAGGTGATAGAAGCTATGTCATCCCTCCCCATCGCCTCCATATGCAGCCCTGTATTTATATTTCCTAGGAAAAGAGGTCTCTCGCTCTTGGCATGGATAAAAGTCTGGTTTTGAAAAAAGCCAAGGGGCCAGATCCTCAGGAAGATGCAGAGTGGAGTAGCTCTGTAGACCTCCCTGAATCGAGGTGAACTGATCCCAGCAGAAGCTGCCCCCGGTTATCCGTAACAAGGAGCTAAAGGGTGGAGAAAGCAAAAAAAGGGGGTGTTACTGCCGAGCCTTTTACATCTGTTTTGTTTACTCGGAAAGCTCATTATTCCTTTTCTGGCTAAAATAATCAGACTTGGAGAGATGGCCTTGAGCACACATGCAAAGCTCCTACAGCCAGCAGTAAGCCGTAATCAGCAGAAGGCTGTGCAGCGTTGTGGTCAGGGATCTGAATATTCCCTTTCCTTGGAACGCAGTTTCCCTGGCTTCCTTGGAGGGAAATGTTTGCTCCCGGCCCCCACCCGCTCTCTTCTGGCACCGCCGAGACGAAGCGCTTGATGGCTCTCCTAGAAGAAACCAAGGGGCCTGCTCTGCAGGAGAGCGTGGGGTTGGGGATTTTTTTTTTTTTTCTTAAAGGAGGGGAAATTTGGAAGCGACACAATATTATTTTAAGTTTGGCTATATTTAAACTCTCAGATTCTTGCCGGATTGTTACCTGGTGTATATTAGCAGGTTGCCAGGGACTTCAGAGTGGCGATGTTGACATACACCTTCTGAGGAGCTGGGCTTTATGTTATTAAAAATTCCCATTTTTGCATGACTTCAGCCATAACCTTCTGTGGTCAGCATTCATTCACTTGGTATGATGAAACTTCAGATGTGCTAAAGTAAGGCTGGATCCTGCAGTAATAAAATATTGATTTGGATGCCTGGGAAGGGGAAAGGCTGGGGCAGGCAGGGAAGATTTTTTGAGTAAGAGTTGTCTGAATAGCAGTGAAAAGAGGTGAATTGAACTCCCCCTTCCTTTTTTTTTTTTTCTTCTCCTTCAGTAGGGGCATATTTCATGAAGTCCCCATTGAGGTTAGGTACGCGGAGCCTATTTGCATACTTGGAAGAGGTTCCCTTATAGAGGAGTACAGTGAATACCTCTGGCATTTCATATGTAAGTTCTAAATATAAATGTAGTCTAGAAGGAGTTTGTCTATGAAACTGTCCTAACTGCTTGCTTTCTCACTAACTAGACTTAATGACATGATTTTCTATGCTAGGGAAGTTCTGATTATAATATAGGCGTAAATGTGCATGTTGTGCACCCTTGTTAATTGAAAGGCTGAATATTTAATGCGCTGAGGGTGCGCATCTATTTACTGAGTGCACAAGGAAGGCTGCGAACCCCGAGCACAAATAGCCCATAGATATGTGGGCCAAGACCTGCATTTACACGGCTTTGGGTGAAGACAAGAACTTCTGGACCCCTAGGACAATTTGGCATAGTGGCCTGGCACACAGCGATGTGTGATTAAAAAACAATTCCATAGTGTGGATCCATTTGAATACCAAGTTATTTTATAAAGCCTGCACTGTGTGTTTCGAATGCACATTTGCTGTTATGAATAACAGGAATTGTTTGGCTTGGCCTGCCTTTGTGCCGATGCCAGCTGGCATGGAGCAAAGCTGTGACACATGACACTACAGCTGTGTCCACATGTTTCTGCCTTGCAGTATCCACTTATATAATTTACTTTTTTGATCCACAGTCGAACTATTCAAGTGAGTATAATTTGCTTTTTTGATCCAGAGTCGAACTATTTAAGTGAGCTCATCAAATTACACATGCCAGCCACTTCTATGAGAATACTTACTTTGCTATTGTCAAAAAAAAAAAAAATTATTCATTATTAGTCACTTGTGGCAATGCAGTGACTTGATTAAACTCATTGCAGTAAAAGATGCATCCCTAATGGAACTTCAGTGTTTATTCCACTTGATACACAGAGTTGCAAGACAGTAACTCAGTTTTTAATCAAATGATCCATTAAAAGCATAACTAATGACGACCTTCTATAACTGAAAGACCAGACCGTGGTGCTGCTTAGGTTTTCCTGTAGGCTGTTGCGATCCTCTTGTTGGCTGTCATGGTTGGGTTTGTGATTGGGCAACAGTAACCCACTAACTCCAAATTAGTAAGAATTTTTTTTTAGCCTATTACAGGAACTCTTCTTTTGCAATATTGTATTTAGGATTAGTAAACTTGGAAAAAACATAGATGAAATTGATCTTAACCTAAACTGAACGTAGTACTCTGAAACTCTTGTTAAAGAAAACACACCAGCTCAATTCCAGATATCCAAGACCAAGGCAGGAGATGCAAAGAAAATATACAACTTTTTTCAGCTTACTGGTAAAGCAGAAATAACATGGCACTAATACAGGCAACATTTTCATGTAAGCCTATTTTATTTTATTTACCTCTTCAGTCAGAATGAAATAGGAGAGGGCATGGATTTAGCTTTTTCCTTCAAATTTAGGAAATAGTACCCAAGCATTTTATTCCCAGGGCACGTTGAACTCCACTGTGATATGCACTGTCTTGCATTAATTCAGTGCAGCTTTTCGAATGTCAGGTCTCGTACAGACCAAAGTAGCTGCGCATTATCTGCCGTATGGTCCTGGTAGAGCAACGTGCCGCGTTACAGAGCCAGGGTCACAAGTTCACAGCAGAAATGATTCATGTAGCCTGAAGGAGGGAGCCTAAATTCAATACGTGAGACCTGAGAGGAGAGCGGGGGGCTGGTGCTGGTGGATGTCCCTGTCGCAGGCTCTCCTCGTGCTGGCTTTTGCAGAAGGGGCAAAGGAGGTACGGAGAGGGGCAGCGCTGCCTCTGATGTCCCATGTGCATATGGTGACCTGAGCCGTGAGACAGATACATATATATATATTTTTTTTAATATATTTACATGCGCACACTCACAAGTATGTGCAAGGGAAAAGCTGACCTGAGTTTGAACACAGTTCACAGAGTGTTGCAGCGAGAGCTGAGATGTCCATGACAACTGAATATTAAATTCTGTTAGCACTTAGAGTTATTGGGCAGCAAAGAGCTTTAAAGAAACCAAAGCAGTTGAAGTTTAACAACAAAAAAAAGGGAAAGTAGAACTTTAAAAATCCAAGTGTTTTCTCAAGGCACTCAATAAGTATTATATTCTTGGTCAATAACATCGCTTTTATGATCACATTGACAACGTGTGCAGAAATGTACGTGTCATGGCAAATTGCAATTTAATGTCAAATGACAATGAAACAGTCGGAGATTATTCAACTGAAGCAAAATATCACTTTAATTAAGCATTCCACAGGATAGCTGTAACAAATACATTATTAACACATAAAGTACTGCGTTTCAGGTAAGGCTCGTGCTATAGGAAAGCAAATTCAGACCCAGGGCCGACAGTGCATATTTCACTTATTCCGTTGTGCCAAGGTACGGCAGCACATATAATCAGATCCAGTTGCCCTTGAAGCCAAAAGGGAGCCTTTCCATTTTAATGACCCGTGAGTTACCGCACATCTTGAATTTGAGGCGAGACTTGGAAGAACATACGCTCAGGCTTAATGACAAAGTTGTGTGTTGGGTTTGGTGAACCTCAAAAAATTTGGTAGTTTAATTTCTGGGGCTTCTCCCAACACTCTGAATTTCTAGTGCCTGCAGCACTGGGGATTCCCACCTGGGAATCTCAGGGACAGGCTTTCCCGTGTGGGTTTTGGTGCTTCCTGAGCCCAGTCAGACCGGGGAGCAGAACCCAAGACTTCTCTTGCTCGTGGATTAAACACCACTGGGGTACATGTTGTGTGGATGCCCGAATGAGACAAAGTAGTGAAAGCCAGAAAGTGTGAATCCATGTAAATCCAGGTATTAACTGAATACTTTCCAAGCCACTAAAAGATTTCTCCAAGCTTTAACAAGCTTGCTTCATTTTCTTGTTTCCTTCTTGTTTTCCAAACTAGATGGGTATAATCAAGCTGAAATACAGTAAAAGAAATTGCTATTGTTAATGTTGTTGAGACTTCTGATAGCCAATTTCATCAGACAAACTGAAATCAGTGTTTGGTTTCTTTTAGAATGCCTGTTTGTATGAAACTTTATATTTAAAAACAAACATGTTTTACTGGTCTGTGGGAGAAGTGACTGGTATCAAGGCTCAGTAAGAGCCTGAGGAATAATCCACACTCTGCATCTTGTTCTGCAAGTTTTAATTTGGGGAAGAACAAGTAGGCTGTATGTATAGGCTGTGAGAAACAACCCCAAAGTGATTAAGTTTGCATTTTTTAGGTATTGGACAACTCCCTTATATTCATTTATATGCAAAGAAAAGTTGTGAGGTGGCTTGATATCTCCATGAAGACCGTGAAACTCCTGAAGCGTCTGTCTCAGCAGGATGTCTTTTTTTTTCCTGACTTTGGGTTTAGCATTTCAAAAAATGAACATGAGAGTTACATTGCATGAAATATATACAAACACACATAGACACGTCTGCCATTTTCAAAGGGCTTGATCCCAACCCAGTTAAATAAATGCAACTGCTTGCATTTCGAATCAAACCGTCAATATGTTAGGTCATTCCTGCCTCGAGCTGTGCTGTTCATACCTCAAAGCTGTCTCTCTGAATAGCTGTGAGTGTCAGATTTGCCTGTGGAAACAGAGTTGAGGCATCTAATAAATGATGGTGTGCCACGTGGAACTGTTGTATCTTCTGTGATGAACTGCATCAAAGAAAGTGACAATTATTGTGTCCGATACCCATTGCATGACCATACAGAAATTTTCAAGTGATGGAAGGACTGGATGGTTTTTGCTGCAGCATTTTTAGTTGCAGAGGAAAAAACGTCATTTGGCTGGATGTGTACGGAATATTGATGGCAGATTCTGTAATCTCTCATCAATTTAGGAAGACTTCATGGACTAGAAGAGTTCTTATCACCCTGCCTCGCTGTGTCTTGGCCACTACAGACCATGGATAATCTGTCATAGCAAGAAGCATTTCATGTCAGCTTTGAGAGTTTTAAGGGAGTTGGTATGCATATACTCTGTGGTGAGAAAAGCAGGGAGGAGCTGTGAGAGAGGAATAGCTGAGCAGAGGGTAAGTGCCTCTTTTAGTCCTGGGGAACAGAGTATTCCGTTAGTTTAATATAAGGGGTTTCTTTTCCGTAGTTTTTCTTCTTGTACTAGAACTTTGTAGAAAAACGTCTTAGGTATTTCTACATCTTGTGAAACTACTTTTGTCAATTGTTTCTTAATTTACTAGTTGTCTTCACTCTTGGTGGAAGTATCTTCTTTATCTATTGGCAGCTTCTGATGGGGTTTTTTGGGGGTGTTTTCCAGTAAGAAATGATGGATACTGATTTCCTTCCACCTCCCCCAACAGCAACTTAAATCTACAGTTTGAGCATCCATAGCTAGTTTGCTGCTGAAAATGTTAATAAATTTTCCCTTTTTAATCAAAGTAATTTTGTGGTACAGCAGATTTTAAATCTGCTTTCACCGTTCTTGCTGTATTTAGGGAGCCATAACTTGTAGTTGTCTGACTTCATATATGCCAGATACAACATATTAATTTGGAAGGTGATCTTTATCGTTGACAGTGTTTGAATTTTGAATCAAAACATGTCTTGGAAGGAGAAAAATATGGAGAGCTTGCTAAGTTGTTGGTCATCCATTAACTATCAGTGTCTCTGTGACATTTGGACATTTTGCCTTTCTCCTCTTCTACCCAAGTGTCGTGTAAAGAGATTATGTAAGTGTGTGTGTGTGTGTGTAAGCCTGAGTTTCTGGTGTGAGGGCAGTAAGATCCATAGTGATGAACTTAGTCACAGAGTTTTGTCAGGAGTGACCAGAAGGTATGTCAAATACAAGTTACATCCAACATAGTTGAAGTTTGGAAGATGCTCCACGATAACTTCAGGAGAGACAAGTGGTCTGACCATAACACCTGGTGGAAGTGCTTCTTTTAAAATCTAGACATAGAGGTGAAAAGAAAAGAATTAGTTGCTGATGTTTAGTGTCCCCTCCCATGACCAAGGTGCTAGACTTGAATTTGAGACAGTCTTGTGGGACAGTGTCTTGATCTGTCACACAAGATAAGCGAGGTTAGTCAAATACTGGACAGTGAAGAAATGGGATGGTTTACCTTTGCTGTCTGAGAATTGTGGTAAGAAAATAGCAGCCTAACTGCCCTCGGACAAGACATGACAGCTATTTGCAAAATGATTCATCCTTACAAGATCAATGTAAAGAAAGCAGGCCTTCTTCCTGGCTTTTTTTTTGTTGTTGTTGTTATTAGCTCTGTCTTTCAAACTATGAGTATTTAATAAAAAATTTAACATTAAAAAAAAAAAAGTTGGTCTATTCCCTCCCCAAAAGCCAGTTACCATCCAAACAGAAGGTTTTGACAGAAGCATTTCAATCAGCTCAACAGCAAATTTTCAGAAATATTTGATTACTCATTGAGCAGTCTCTCCAGACAGATTTGTTTGAAAACATTGTGGTTGACAGTTTAGGTGTGTGCTAAAGGACTGTGGCTTTCCATTTTACTAACAAAGATGATACTATGCGTTTTCCAATTAAATTTCTAGTTGCGGTGGTTACCATTTTAGAAGCACCATCTGCCAAATGTTACCATACTGTGGTATCTGAGGTACCGCACATATTTCCTATTCTGAGGGCAGAGCAGACTATGCTATCTCCTGCAGAACTTTTAGGCAAACGTTGATTAATGTTGACTTTTTAATGGTAACCACTGCGATTTTTTTTTATTCCTATAATTCATGGTATTATACATAATAATAAGAATATGAATATCACTGAATTATTTATACACTTATGTTGGTAAATAATGATGAGGTAATAACAATGAATTATTTCTATATTTACACCAGTAAATAATGACAAGGAAGAGAAATCATTTAGAGCAGGCTCAGTCTCTTGCTAGCCAATACCAATTAAAAGATGTTTGCAAATGTTATTTTCATGCCAAAAGAACAGAGCTGCCTTAGGAAGTTTTTAGACTCCAAAAAAAATTTAGAGTTTGTAACGTTCAAGCAAAGCCCCAGCATGATGTTGTAGCAGTGATCACTGCCACCATCTTTGCATGTATAAATGGAGGTAAAAGACAGGACATGCGTTTACTGATACTTTGCATTGCTGAGACTCATACCCGCACATGCAATTTGGGTTCCCACTTTTGATAAGGCTCTTCAAATGCAGGAGTCCAGCAGATGTAGGAAAACCCTGAAGGTGACAGAGATGAAGAACATCCTCTGCTCGGCTTTGCAGAAAGGAAGATTGAGAGGTGGCTTGACTTGAAACTCTCAGGGGAAGTAAGTATCAGGCAATACAAAATTATTTAATTTGGTGGATAAATGATGCAAAACAAAACCATTATTAGGAAGCTGAAAGAAGACAAATGAAAATTGGAAATGTAAGCACTCCTGGAATAAATAACTGCTGAAGCAAACTGCCAATACAAGAGGTAGTTTTTTGCTTCTTCAAGTCAAGACAGGAGGCTGTTTTCTGGAAAATAAGCTTTGAATAGTGGGTTAATAAAAAGACACTAAACTCACTTGCTTGGAGTTTTCCACATCAAAAACGGTGAGCTACATACGTAAATTAGCAGTGGGTAAACTCTGTTTTTCTGTATTTATCTGTAGCCATGCACATGATTTTGGCTGAATACAATTAGCAGAGTTTACTACAAGGGTAACTTCATCTGTGGCATTTCATAGCCTGTGATAAACAGTTCAGCCTGGATAAAGTCATGTTTCCTCCAAACTTAAATTGCATGGAGCTGTTGCATGCAAGCAGTGTGTGTTGCGGGAGGTGTGGAGCAAGGGACGGAGACAAACAGGGTCTGGGATCCATTTCCAGCCCTGCCACCAACTGGCTGTCTTCAGGCTATTCTTCAGCTGTCGGGTCCCTGTTTTCCCACTTACAAAATTGGCATAACGATATTGACCTTGTTTAGGAAGCGTGTCGTGATCTTTGGCTAAAAATTTCAGGAGCTATTATTATTTATTGTTGTGTTGTATTTTTGACCGAGTTTGCTCAGAGTTATTTCTTGGCACTTCTGCAAATGCTCCTGGCTTCTGTTCTGAAGGATTTCACAAGTTTGTGGACGGGAGCCGATTTTCTTATTCTCTAGTTCAATAGAGGGGAGGGCCCCCTTTTGGATCTGAGAAGAAGGTGAAAAATGTGACTTTTTTAATGGTCAGGTCCTGCTGTGAAACTGTTGGATGTGGGAGAACAGTTAAAGTTGTGCAATGGGCATCTCCTGGAAAGGAGAAACATTGAGGAATTGCTTCTTTTGCTTTGATAACTCTGTTCTCGGGGAAATTTCCTTCTTTAAAGCTGTTGTGTTACTTAAAATAAGAGTGAGATTACTTCCTGTGACAGTGGGAGATGCATTAGATAGGAATGTTTGCCAGGGCAGGACAGGAGCGGGCCAGAAGAAAGTGGTGATTGTTTGGCTTTGTGCCTGATTCAAGGTGCTCAGCTGAAGCATACCTTCCCTCCATGGGTGGCCTTTTTCCAAAGGCATTTAAATGACTCGGAAGCACAAGTCCTGCTGACTTCCAGCCTTGTGCAAAACACTGCTCCAGAGCTGGGTTTGCATCCTCCTCCTCCAATTACCTAAGGTAGGTTCAGCCAACTGACAACCTGGGAGAAATAACATTAGGAGGGACATCTTCCGTGCCACTTGTCCCAGCGAGTTGGCTTAAAACGCTGCCTGTGCGATGAAGAGCAATGCAAAAACCTGACCAGTGGAAGAACAGCTGCCGTGCCCAAAGAAAGCGGCTGAAGCTGCCATCTAAACACCGCCAGCTGCGTTTTGAACTCCGTTGTTGGAGTGCGGCTATTTTTGAAGAAAGAAAAATTAAATTAAAAAGCCAAAATGGAGTAAGTCCTTTTGGAGCAACATCGGAGGAGCCGAGCTCCAGCTTTGAAATTTTTTCCCCACCATGACTGTCATTAGCCAGGTCGTAATCTGTGTGAAAACAGAGACAAGTTAAATGGTAGCAGAGGTATTGAGCACAGCTAGAACAAGGTCTTTGGAGAAGGAATAGCAAGTCCCCGTGGGACTTCGTACCTGCAGAGCTCGCGGCCTTTTATCTTTCATTAGTAAATATTGTGTGTTATTGGACAGTGCCTTGTGCAGTTACTTACAGGAACATTTAATCAAATAATCTACTCCTCTCCCAGGCGGCTTAGACCACTGCAGTTTTATAGTTACCTACTTCAGCTGGAACAGTTCCTTTCAGCTGTAAAAGCAAATATGCAACATGGAAAAAAGTCTCGTTTTATCAAAACAGACAGAACTATTCCAGCTGCTGATATTAAGGTAAAAATAGCAAGGTTAAATGTTAAACAACCTCTGAGTGGACGTTTATAACTACAAAGAAAGCCAGACCAATTGCTCTGAAAGCACTTTCTTAAAAAGAAAAAAGAAAAAAAGAAATAATAATAATTTAAAAATTCTTGTTTTACTTCTCAAAAGAAAATTTATTTTCTCCTATTGCTGATGATTAAATACAGTGGAAACTGGTTCCCTTGATAACAAATACATCAGTAATGTGTAGTGCTTCCTGTCCCAGCATCTTGTAACTCACAAAAGTTTCCATGGCCAGATTTGAATGCTCAAAGTGCTAATAATGTCTGCTAGTCAGCCTTCCTACTGTTCAGAAAATTTCACTCCTGCGGCTTTTTGGCTTGTTTTGAGAAATCACTGTAGAGGTTAGTGAACTTTTCAATGTGTTGGTATTTAAACTGTGGTCAGACAGTGAAGAAAAAAAAAAGAAAGAAAAAGAAGAAAAGAAAAGAAGAAAGAGAATAAAAAGTTAGTTCATAACATATATTCTCCTTTAATAATTGTTTATATGACTATTTGCATGGGAATTGAACTGATTGTGAAACCTCCACATTAAAATGGAATTCCTCTGACTCTTAACGTATCTTGAAAAATATAGTGCATTAAATGAAAAGATGCTTAAAACAATGCTGGGGTTTTGTTCCAGAGAAACATTTGGGCACTTTCACTGGGAAAGGAGGTTAAAAGGTTGTCAATGCTTTCTCCAGGGGCTCTGTCTGACAGTGAACATGTGTTTCCTCCCTTTAATCGGCTCGCCAGTAGCCAGAAAGCTGCTTGTTTTCTGCAGAGGTTGTCAAAAATGATTTCAGTCTGGAGACGATGAATGATAAAAGAGGTTTTCAAACACAGTTTTGCACTGTAGCATTTGCAGTCCCAGAGAGGATGGATTGTATTACAATCTCGGTGCAAAGGGCCATGTTCCTCTAGCAAGAAAACAGTGCCTCGTTCAACCTGTTTGATGCTCCCACTTACCTTTCAAAGTTGAAAAATAGAAGCGGGACCTCAACTAAAGGACAAAAAAAAATCATCCCCAGAGAGTATTCCTTCTGTCTGGTAAATTAAGTGTTTTATATATTTAGTAAAATTTCTATTTTCCTTGTGCTATTCCTGGGAGTCGTGTTTCCTTCAGGAGTTTATAGAGTGCTCGTTCTTGTCCTGGATAGTTTGTACAGCCTGCAGAGCTGTTCCCTCTGAAGTTAGCAATAAAGCTTTCTCCGTGAAGACTGGGCCTATAGTCAAAAGACCTGACACTATAAAATACCGACCTACCTTAGCTTCCACTGAAATCACCCTTTCAAATAGCACTCAGCATCTTCCTGAGCTAAGCACCTGCATGTGTGCAGAAACCCAGTTCTTTATTTTGGGGCAAGACTTTGAAAACTGGGTAAGTAATGCCAGCAAAACAGATTTCACCTGCAGAGGTTAATGCCAAATCCAGAATCCAACAGGGGATTTATGAAGCTGGCTGGACCCCCATGCCATTTTGACTGACAGTATTGCTAACTCTACAGGCTCAGAAATTCCATATGTGAGAGATTTTTAAAAAAAGCAAACGTGTAATAAAATTAGTAGTAAGCCCTGCCCATGATACATGGTTTTACTCCTGAACCCCCACAGCCCATACCCAATGCCTGTGTGATGATCGGTTGCCTGGTCTCCCACGCACATTGATTAACGCCATGCTGGATTTTACTCTCGATGTCTTGTCATTGTGTAAGCTGCGTTTTTGTCCAGAAATTTGTTCTTGCTTCCCACATTCCAAACCAGTTAAGTCTTTCGTCCCACACAACTGCCACCTTCCTCTAATCTCTGTCACCTTTCTCTTCAAGTGAATTCTCCCACAAGTCCTACTTTTGCTCAACTTTTCCGTCAGCAATATCCATCTCTTGCTTTTGCCACTCATCATTTTATCTGTGTTCCTTCTTGGCTTTTCCACCACTGTCAGTCAAGAGAAGGTGCAGAGGGGAGCACCTGCAAGCACGCTTCATCCCCTGATTCCACATCCCTGCATTTTTAGGAGGCAAGATCTCAGGAGTCATCCTTGCTGGTCCCGCTGACCCGTGCCAGCTTCACCCCACAAGGCTGGCAAGCAGCAGAGGAATGTCCCCTCTCCAGGCTGGTGTTGGCTGGTACTGGATTCGTCTGTCCCAGCTGGAGCTGCCTCCAGCTTTGCCAGAACTTAGGTGGAAAAAGAGCTGATAGTGCAGCAGGAGTGGGAACCGCTTGGGAGATGGCTGAGCTCAGCAAGTGCCCCTGAGTAAGTACTGTACAACTCCCATCAGATGCATGGAAGGAAAACAAAGTTTAGATGTGCTGAATATATTTTGGTTGCTCGATGATACTTTTGATGTTTTCCTATTCTTTTCTTTTGCTTTTTAACAGAAAAAAAAGAGAACATGGCAGAGTTTCTATCACGAGTTTCAGCGATTCTCCTTTCAGTTACATTGTGCTACTGCTAACAGGGACTTCCTGTTTAGTTGCTGAATTGAAAGGACATATATAAACAAGAGAGTCCCAGAAATTACTAAATACTAAGCACAGAAGGTTTTTATTGTCAACTTTTGAGTCTTGTACATTGGGAAGGCTTCATTCCTTCGTTCTCTTTTCTTTTCCCTTTTCTTTTTTTTCCTGGGCACAACTAAATTCCAAAACATTTCTTGAGTGGTAACTTGTATTCCGGTCTTTATTATTTCTGACAATATTTTAAATAGTTCGAGCTGAATTTTCTGCCAAGAAAGGCAGGCTGTCAGGCAGCAACTGTATTGTGTAGAACCAAAAATTTAATATACACTCAAAGCATACTTGGGAAACTTGAACACAGAACTGGACAACATCTTTTTTCATCTGATTGTGATTACCATTTAAGCGGAGTAATATCTTCACTGGGAGGTTTTGCTGCACGTATGGTTGGCTTGGAAATCTTCTCCATCGCTACCAAAAAAGCATCTAACAGGTGCGTGAAGAATTTACTAACGTGCTTTGAAGAACCTGTGCAAAGTAAGAAATAGTGCATGTGTCTGGAAAGTCCCCATATCCCAACAGCATCTATGTCACGTTGCTCTTGACTAATTATTGGGCAGAACTTTGAATTTTTAAAACACCGTCTCAACGCAAAGTGTTGTCATGACCTTGGCTTTCTCAAAACTCTCCCCATCCAAACCGAAGCACTGGGGAAAGACGGGGTGAAGGCAGCATGTCCCACCAGGAGAAGGTTCAACTCCTCCGCTTCCTCACACCAAAGTATTTGGCTAGTGTCATAGAGATTTGGCTAAGTGGATTCAATCAACTGTTTTCACTCTATTATAGTTCATAATCCCTATTCAAGATGAAGTGCACTGCAGCCTAATGAATGTGGTAATGGAATCCTTGTGTATGTTTTTCCACAGCGGGGTGCAGATTAGCATAAGTGTCATATTCTGTTGGCATGCCTGCTATTATATCTGAGGCGTTGCACACACTGGGAATTTTTCAACTGGATAATAGTGAGATGAATATGGTATGCACATGCACATAGAACACATGGGTTTTAGAAAGTGATCTATAATAAATCTCACCTGGAGGGGCATTATGATAGATTAACTTTGCATTTTGGCTTAAAAATGCTCTGTTTAAGCCAAGCGTATGGTAATACGAGTACAAAAGAATTAGATTAAATTTCATGCACAGTTTTAAAGAATGTTGTCATTTAGGGCAGCAGAGTGCTGAAGAGTACTCTGTGGGTCTTAGGGTTTCATATATTCATATATTTCATATATTCAAGTTCAGAAGCCTGGCTCGGATGTCCCCTTTACTCAAAGCTCATTGTTGCAGCCCCAAGAGATGGCACACAGGTAGAGGAAAGCTTCTGGGTTGTAGAAGATCACCATGCACACGCCTCCTCAGGCAGCCGCTGTCGGTATGTGAAAGAGGAAGAAGAAAACCCTGACGATCTTTATTGCAGTAGCGCTTTGGTTTTACCAGCTCAGCGGGGTTTTTTTCACAGGCTGATCCAAGTAGGACTGAGCAGAAGTTTGTGCTCAAACCAATATCCCTCCCAAAACACCAAGTCAAGTGCTCACTGCAAAGTGTTGCATAGCTTTCGGTCTACGTTTATGACCTCTGAAATGAATTTTGCTCCGAGTTGTAGGATGCATTTTTAATTACTTAAGGCATTTTATTTTTCCTCTGGTTAGAGAAACTCTTGATGAATCTCCTTGCACATCACCTAGGAGAGACAGCACAGCTTATGATTAGTCACAGAATTTATTACTTGATTATGGAAAGTGCAGGCCTGAGAAATTCATACCACTTAAGCAGTGGTTTAGTGTGACTAATCAAAGAGGTTTTCCTGGCACACGGGAGGTATCAATATATATAGACTAGTGTAGAAAAGCATATCTTTATGCTTTTAAGCATGGTGGCACAGTAACAGCTTAAGCATATTAATCAGCCCAAGGTAAGTGCTGCTTCTGTATCATATTTTAGTCTGATTCTTTCTGCAGTGTTAAAGAGATTATGTCTGTGGTGCAATAACATTTAGAAAAGAAATTGTTTGCCAAGTGAAGGAGACAATCAGACCAGTCATTGAGACCTGAGAATTAACCACGAATTTCGTTTACCTTTATTATCAGTATGTTTCTGCACAATCACTACAAGTCAAACTATCTGAACTTCACCCAGAAGGTAGTGAGCCATTAAAGGGTGTTAATGTTTGTTTGTTTGGTATTTAGTCTGGAGGAGCTTTGCTTTTAAAAAAGATCTGTTATCGTGGGTCAGTAGTCTGATATAGTTTTCCCAGAGAACAAAACTTGGACTTCAGAGGGCTAGACTAACATCTGCGATACAATTGAGTTGCGAGTGTTATTTTCTGTTGTTTTCTGAAGCCTGAATGACCTTTTCAAAACTCAAAGAAACCTGTGTCTCGCCCGTGTGTGTATCAGCAAGAACTGGTTTTCTAGCAACTCCACAAAGCATGTTTAAAAAAAAATTAAAACAAAAAATCCCACTGCTGGTTGAAAGAATGCAAATTGGGGTTTCCAGTGAAGTTCAAGCACACTTTTGAATCACATCACCCCTCTCTTTGAACGCAGTATAAAGAGGCTGGGTGGCAAATGTATTTAAGACTTTCAGGAAAAGGGCTGTTAAGTCGACCTTGGTAACTTCACTGAAATAGTATACGTGTAAATCCATCGCAAATCCCTGGCCTTTTACAACTCCTGTCCCAATGGAAATCAGATCACAGAACTGTTTACAAGAGACTACGAGTCATTTGGATAAAGAGCCATGACAGCAGGCCTCATATTATTTGAAATTTTAGTAACTGAACCCAAAATAAATATTCAAAAAGCAAAATAATAAGGATTAGGTAATTATTATGAGGTGGTTATGCTTATGATATTTTGTAGTTAGTAGAGAAGAATGATTTCACTGTAAATGTCAATGCTTTGCCTTTTTGCAATCAGTTGTAATCTTCAGTGTTGAAGGATAACGCTCCTGTTTCAAAAAAAATCCATGCGTGTATATATATTTTACCCTGAGCTTTAGATGTCCTGAATAGTAATCTTTAAAACTGCTAGAATTAGCGCCATAAAAATATTTTACAACATTATTTAATGTATGAGCTAATCCCCAGCTAATGGTCAAATTTTCGCCATTTTTTCTAAGCAGGGAGGAGGGGACCCTGCTCCCGTTCAGCCAAATGCCTCATCGGCACAGGAGCAAAAAAGAATCGCTTCAGTTCTCAGTGCTCCAAAAACCTTCTTGGTATCACAAATACTACGTTTTCATCAGCACTTCAATTAATCTTCCACAAATAATATTTTATGAGCATACGCTTGGAAATAGTTGTATTAAACTCATGTAAGGTTGGGTGGTGGGTTTTTTCCTTCCTTCCCAAAGTCATTTTGAAATATTTACTGCAAACAGATGTGAGTATACTGCTAACTTGAAGAATTCAAGTTCTTTCTAGGGGAAATAATTACTTTACAATCAATAATTGTAGAAAGGGAGGAGGCCTGCCTGTACTTGTAGTGTTGTAGGAAGCCCCCGGATTGCTCTGAGTGAACTTTGCCTTTCATGCTTTGTGTTGTAGTTGAGACTGCCTCATCCCTGCCTGGCTACACGGCCACCCCCACGGGGTCCGTGCCACGTGCCACTCACTGGCTGCGGCAATGCCGCTGGCAGCTCTTTCCCAGCTCCTTTCCATGACAAGGAGCTTCAGGGAAGCAAAGAAGTGAAACCCACACCCATTACTTCTCTTCAAGGTGAAATTATTGCTCAGCATGGTCAGTTATGGAAACAGGCTGCTGACGTGTGATGGTTTAGTGGCTCGGCTGATGGGGTGAGCCGCCTATGGACAGGTCAGCTGTCTGTGGCTGGTTGAGCTCATGACGTGAAGTCCTTGTTTTGCACCAGCCTGCCTGCGGGGACAATAGCTGTGACCAGTTTGGCTACCTGGAGGTTCAAGTTCTTTTCTCAGCCCTTCTGTAGGTTTCTGGTGTCTGTCCTGGGCACGTGAGATTACTAAGGTGTAGAAATAACGCTCTTGCCTGGGGCTGCTCAGAGCCTAAAGTTGTTAATATTGGTCATGTCCTTAGAGATCCTTGTAGTGTCGATGCTGTGTAACTGGGTTTGTGATTCAGAAAAGAGAAAATGAGGGTACCGATGAGATTGTACCTCTCAGGCAGGAGTGTGGAGATGAAGGGCATTTACTGCCATCTATGGTGTTGAAGTGATAGTGTGGACACCTGCACCCCAAATCGATAACTACGATGTGCACCACAAAGACCATAAAGCTGTAGTTCTGCGGTGTTTTTAGCACATTTGGTTTATTATGTATTTTCCATGCAGTGAGGAAGCCCAAAATACAGTGGCCGTACAGGGGAATGTTCGTTTTCCTTGTGTAGAAAAGAACTGAAATTCTGTGCTGAGGTTTTTTGAAGTGGCTTTTATTTAGTATGCTGCACTTGAAGGACAGAAGCAAACTGAAGGTGTGGGGAACTTGGTGTCCTCTGGTGCTGTCTCTTGAAGCCGATACCCGCTGTGATTTTACGGAGGGAGAACAGAGCTCTCCATTCCACAGCATCTTCATAAGCTGAGCACATGTACATACATACACCGGCAAAAATGTGTCTATATAAATATATAGCTCTTTAATGTCTGAGCCAGCAGTATGTGAGCTGACATCAGCGATGCAGAGATGTGTACACGCAGGGGAGAAGCTGTCTGCTTTCTGAAGAAAACTGCTGCAAACACTGTCATCCTCCTACAGTTGCTAACTCCAATCTGCAGAACCGTGATTTTATGAAAATCTTCTGAAGCTCACCCCTCTGTGAAGCAGATGCTGCTTCTCTCCTTCCTCGGGCCTGTCTCCCTCGGCTCGATCTGAAGCAAAAACAGCCCGAGCCTGAAGGCACTTGCTGCTTATAGAAAGACCAGGATCTCACAGGTAGGACTGCGTTGCGTTATGTATCAACTCCCCTTTTTACATCCAACGAAGAAAATTTGCAGCCTGCAGCTCTGTGTGGTGAATGAACCTCGGCTGTATTGATGGATGAGGGCCAAAGAGCATCATAAATGCTACCAAAATCTTGTCAAAATATTGTGTTGGTGATATCACCCAGTTGCTGCTCCGTGTGCTCTCGTTCCACTAACCTCCTGGCCTGGACCATTGGAATTATTAGTTTCGATTATCAGGCAATAGATGGCCCCTTGCTGAAAGGAGGGAAGTGGGTGGCAGTCCTAATTAGATCCTGATCGTGGGGACCTAATTCTCCTCTTATTTCCAGTCCCCTTACAGTCAAAACTCCCTGCATTTGAGTGGAACTGGGTCTGATTTGCATTGTGAGGAGACTTGGGATTGAGACTGTGGCATCTGTGCAAAAGAAGCATTTGCTCTCCTGGCTGACAGTAGCAAGACCAGCGTATTCACCACCCTGCGAGAACAAATCTCAAAATGGATATTTAACTTTGTGTTTGCTGGGCACGTGGCTGCAGTAAAGCTGCACTGGGAACAGTCTGTACCTGTGTGCTCACCCAGCTTCTTGTCCCTGACCTAATGGTGGATTAAATGCTGTGCTTTGAGGGGAACGAAGGAAGGAACTGATGCCTGCAGGTATGAGATGCTGCACAGAGATAGCCTAAGTATTATATGCAGTCAGCTTCCCAAATGGCTTGGCTTTGCTACGGTTTACCTTAGGGCAGCAAAGTCAGAGTGGATCTGCAGAGCAAAACAGTTGGTGCTGGGGACCTGCCACCCACCCTGTGCGTGCACGGTTAAAGGGCTTCCCCTGGATTAGCTTTCATCTGGTTCCTATGGACCGAGTAGCTGATGTAGTGCCTGGAGTGCATTATATGCGTATCTTCCAGCTTTCATTTCACCTGAATGGTCTCCACTTTGCACACCACGAAAGCAGTTCACAGTATGAACCAGAGTGCTATAGCTGTGCACAGTCCTAATGCAAGCTAAAATGGTAGGACAGATGCATCCTTGCGCCATGAAGAACCTGCAAGAACCTCCGCATCCCCACCCGGCCCCGGCCCCCATCAGTTCAGGGATGCTGTCTGTCCCTGAGCCACAAAGCCAAAGAGTCCATTGTTTCTCTTTTTCTGCAGTTATTTGCACATAAATCACTAGCTGTTACAATTTAGCATTTTCTCCTAGAATCGGCTAAATAATAGTGACCGTTTCCCTACTGTCATTGGGCTTTCCTAATTTTAGCTCAGATGGGCTTTTTATTTCTTCAGGAGAGCCATAAACCTTCTTCCAGCTTTGCATTTTATTCCTCTTTGAAGCCCAAACAAATTAGCAAAGTTGAGAACTTTATTTTCAGAGTTCATTAAGCCCTTAACAGTAAATCCTTTTCTCACGTTCCAGATGTTGTGGTTTTCTTGACCTCAGTTTATGTTTCCCTGTGATGTCAACAAGCCGACGTCTTATTCCGGCCTTACCAATTTCTTTGGAGAGCTGAGCAACAGAGGAGGAAAGTCGCCTCCTGAAAGGTTTTCGGAGAGAGAGAGAATGAAAAAGTCTTTGTACTATCATACCAGCCTGATGCTTTGTCTGTAGCCATTAGGCATTGCCTTCACCACTTAGCGCTCTGAACTCTGCAGAGCTTTTTTTACATGTCGAATGCATTTTTACCGATATAATTTTTATCTCCTTCCTTTTCACTTGAGGACTTCACATTTCGGAGGTAGCGCTCACCTGCATCTGGGTATGTCTAAAGTGCAGCCCTTGAAGAATTTCAGCATCTTGTTTGGCAACACATCGAAATCTGCACAAATCCTTTTCTTCTTTGATTCTGCAGAGCATTTTGAACATGCTGAGATTTAGCAGTTTGGGCAGTCCGCTGGATATGAGCGGTGTCAATTATGCATCACGCATGAATTAAACACCAGAACGTATCTATTCTCTTCCAGCTACCGGTGAATCATTTTCAATGTAGTTTGTGTCTTTTTATCCTCTTCAAATGTTGGATTTTTGAAGACAAGCACCTGCAAGCCTTTTAGGAGGTGTTACTCCTGCTGTTACTGACATTTTAATAAATGCAGAAATAAATGCTCCCTACCAAATTGTCTAATGTCAACACTTACCTCATCGAAAGAAGTGAGTCAGTTTGAACAGAATTTACAGCATGTGCCATACCTATAGCCACCTAATGTGAAGCGCATCCAGTTTTGTATCCATTTTTCCTGTTTTCTTTGAAACCATAGTAACTATCAGGCTGCATTCATAAATATTACAATGCATATTTGTCTTTGTGCACTTGCACAGGGAAGCATATGAAAAATGGATCAAAGATAGCAATTCATAAAGGGGAAAAAACCCAACAACCCTTCCGCGTGGCATGTCAGTCTGCCTTCCACACAGGCGTAGGTGCTCACTCTTGCCAGCAAATATTTTATGGTGGGGCAAGACAAATGCAGTAGTAGAGTTTAATGCCTGGAACCAAGAGAACACCAGTATTTGGTGACTTCTTTCTTAAGAGAAAACCTCAAGGCATCGCCAAATGTGACTGGCAAGATGCTGTTTTGCTCTCTGCAGATAAGCGCTTCTGGGAAGAGAGAGGCTTGCGCTGGCATTTTGGCCGGCTGCTGGGGGTTTGGGCGTCTGTCAGCTGAAATAACTGGGGGAAACGCGGGAGGAGGGGATATGTCTAAATGCAGTTGAATCCAACGCCTGGTGTTGCAAAGTTTCCTAGGGGCTGCACAAGACACAGCCAGTGGTTGACTCTTGTTGGGAGGGTTTGGCATCATTTATTTGGCCTTGGGGCTGGCTGTCTGCCCCAGCAGGCAATGTTCCTCCTGCGGGGACTGCAGGAAAGCTGGAGGTATTTACACATCTATAATGCTGCGTTTGCAGGGGTAGCGGGAGGGCTGGTCAGCAGTATTGTGTCATTTCAGCTTTTCATTTTACAGAGTTTTGTATTTTTATGGTTCTTATAGACAAAAAAGAAAATCTATGGGTTTGAGGTATCTATTTATTTTACCAGTCTATTGTGTTGGCTAGCCAGTGTACCGTCCGTTTCTTGAAAGCAATCTTGTGTAAAGAAAACTTCCAAACAGGATGGTCACAGAGGTAGGTTAGGAACTCTGTTTCAGTTTGATAAAATCAGTAATTATTTGGCTGGAGGGAAGCAAAGAATGGAAGAAACTGCGTTATCTAGCAATAAGTGAAATTTCAGAGGTCTGAGTTTTGTATGGATGATAACAAATAGTTAAGTTCCGTAGCTGGGATATCCAGATTTAAGAAGATACGAAAGATCGGCCCAAAACATCTTGAAAGCAGGTCACCTTTCTACTACTTTTTGTCCATGGAAAAACCATAAAGGATTTTTTTCCTTTTTTTTTTTCTTTCTTTTAGGAGAAGTACATAGAGATAGGGCCACATCACCTCCTCTCTTCTCTATGTCCAAGGATGAAAATGATAGAGAAAACTTAACTGAGCTGTGAGGATTTCTGCCAGGTTTAATTTGGGGCTGCATCACCTTCTCAGTTTCACCAGTGGAAAGCCAGAATAATTTTGTATTTTCTTTACTTAACAGATGTGCGTCTGGTCTCCTCTACACCAAGTCAGGCAGAAATCTATGACTGCTGGCACAGTCACAGGGTAAAGTGTATGTAAAGTATATAATGAGTCAGGGTCTAAAATCAGGACCCACAGTCCCTAGCATGTGTCGTAAAAGTGTTGGCTTTGTTTTATTTGCCTTCCCTTTTCTGACTCTCTGGGTTACATTTTCAGGCTTACATTCAAAACCAAAAGGGATTGAGACTTACTAGGGATGAGGGGTGGGATGAAGTCAGGCCTGAAATTCTAATGAAAATATTGAATATCTCAAGGTTTGTGATAAAGGGTCGGGAGTGGGCAGCGCAGCCAGGGTATGGATCTCCAAGCTCCCTTCCCACTTCAGAGCAGCCTGACAGCTCTGCTGGTGAAAGCCAAATTGAACTCAACACCGTCATTATGTGCCTGGGAGTGCAGCCGGGCCATGGCATTCATTTTCAGCATGGAGCAGGCTAAGTGGCTTGGGATTGGGAGATAAAATTCCCTCTGATGACTTGAAAGCCGTTACTGAAGAGCTCTAAATAGCCCTATTCATTGCAAATGTGCCATCAGGATATCAGCTAGTAAAAACATGGAGGACAAACGAAGAAAGTAAGCTAATGGTTCTAGGTCTGGAAAACCCAGATCACTTTGTGGTGCATTTCCACTTACCCTCCTGCATGCACAGACACCTGTTTTGTGAGAAATATAGGTTTTCCCAAAAAGCCCCAAGGTGCACCTGCGTGTTGAGGTGAGGTAATGGTAGGTGGGAACAGGTTTCAGCTGAGACAAGGAGTGGCAAAGAAGTATGTGTGTGTTTTCAGGACCCACCCAGAAATGCTGAGGGGGCAAGGTCAAGAGCAAGATGGCAATTTGGAGCCAGGGGGGTGGGGGGGGGTGTTGGTTGGAGTTGGG
>Ga0065711_1003907_pt1 | contig 42064 bp, 24 predicted proteins | sample Hoacrofraction12_FD_59098 | JGI IMG/M metagenome (GOLD analysis project Ga0065711, IMG submission 59098) | Hoatzin crop microbial communities from Cojedes, Venezuela - Epithelial fraction 12 v2 (version 2) | ecosystem: Host-associated > Birds > Digestive system > Esophagus > Crop | place...
GGCCGGAGGCAGCGGCTGCCTGGCTGCCAGACGGGAGCAGCCGGGGCGGGGGGGAGGAGGAGGAGGAGGAGGAAGGGAGCGGCTTCCCCACGCCCCGGCTTCATCTCCCCCTCCCCCAAACCGAGCTCCTCCCGTTTCTCCCGCATGGCCCCCGGGCAGCCGGAGCGGCCGGGGCCTGGCTGCCCGGGGGCCGTGCGGTGAAGTTGCTCCTGCCCGGCGCCCGCGGGAGAAACTTCCCAGCTCGGCTCGGCCCGGCCCGCAGCCCGGCTAACGGAGCGCGATGGCACGGTGGGGAGAAAAGTTTCCGAAAGCCTTAAAGGGAGCGCGGGGGAGCGGGGCGGGCTCCGCACCGGGGGGCTCCCGTCCTCTCCCGGGGCGGCGTCGGCTCGACCCTCGCTGCGGGGTGGGGGGCCGGGATCCGGCAGCCTCCCTGGGGCTCTGCCCGGCTCAGGACCCCGCGGGACCGGAGGCTGTGGCCGGGCAGGGAGTGGAGGAGGATGGTGATGATGGTGATGATGATGAAGAGGAGGAGGTGGGAGCGCGGCGCCGCTCGGGGATGCGGGTGGGTCTCCTGCACGGGTGTCCGTGGCGATGCGGGTGGTGTGTGGCATGCGAGGAGCGGGTGCACGTTTGCGCGTGTGGAAATTCATCCGCGGTGCTAAGAAGAGCGAGGTGTGAGAGACGACCGCTGGTTGGAAAGCCTGCGAGGCTTTAAATGTCTTCATCATGCACGGAATTGATAACAGCAGTCGAGTGAGGCCTTTGGAAAGATGGGAACACTTAGGGTGGAATTAGTCTCTGCACCTCTGGAGTAATGACAGTGCCAGATAGATCGTTAGATGGAGCCTTGAAAAATAACACTGGGCGAGTCCAAGCACAGTCACTTTGTGTTTGTTTTTCCTGACCCCTCGCCCCCCCCAACCTCTGTAGTGGGTAAAGTGAAAAATATCCAGCCTAAGTCACGCGTGCTCTCAGGATGCCCTGACCAATTTGCTGTCCTAAGCAACCACCTGGTCTGTCCTGGTGTGTAAACCTGCTCCAAGCTGCCTGGACCGAGATCCCTCCCCCGCCGTAGTAAACAGCAAAGGCTCTCTCCCTTGCTCGAGAGGGAATAGTCATCTGCAAGATTTCCAGATGTTTCACAGGTATTAAATGAAGTTTCTCTAGGAGGGAGGCAGTAGTAGTGTTCACTCCCAGAACGGCTGAGCAAACTGTTTGCTGGAAGAGGTCTCAGCCGAGGCTGTTACTCATATCCATTGCCAGAGCTACTTGCAGTGGACAGTCCTTAAAGAGAAACTGGAGCCTACCTGCCCTTGCTGAAGAAAGAAAGGCGTTTTCACTTTTTTTCCACTGACATTTTCAGTACTCCGGCGCTCTGTCACTCGAAATCTGGAGGAGCCCTTGCTCTCTCTTTGTAGCTGCTCCATTTGATCAGTTCAGCGCCTTCTCCCGCGTCCACAGGAGGAGGAGGAGGTGGGATAGGTCCCCGTCCCTGCTGCCCACTGGGAAGAAGGAAGGTGCTGTAGCGCTCTGAACCTGGCTTTGCCGCAGCTGGGGAGGTGGGAAGCCTGCGAGGGGCTCGGCCTGGCTGGGGAGTTGGGTGGTGGGCGTGCATGAAGCTTGCGCTCAGGAGGTTATTTCACTTGGGGGAAAAAACTACGTGTCTTTGGAAAAGGGGAAACTGTGCAAACTTCCCCTGCTGCAGGAAGCTTTCTGTTTGCCTGACAGGTAGGAATGTGATGAAATACCGCAGTCCCCATATGTCTAGTTTCACCTGCTCTAGGCAGAGCTGGAAAACGCTGCCCTAGGCTGAAGGCAGCTGAACACCTGAGGGAGTGGCAGCGTGGCTCACAGAGAGGTGATCTCCAGGGCGCTGCGGTAATGGCTTTTTCTAATGTAGCTGGGATAGTGACAGGTTATGCTGTAAGGCCTGTCTAGTCAGAGCTGGAGCTGAAGGGGAATTAAAATGCTTAGGGCTCTTCATGGGTGAGCTGAAAACGGGAGAAATGCCCCCACCCCTTTGAAAAAGGAAATGTGAAAAATAATTGGGAGTATAATTGAACACCTCCTCAGAGTGGTGGGGATGTATTTATAACAGTCAGCAGCTATATACATTTTGTTTTAATTCTTTTACAGTACAGTAAGTCTTCCCCCTTGCCACTGTTGCTAAGATACGTTACCATACTTCTGGGCAAAGCAATCCCAGCCAGAAGTGTATAGTTTTCGAAGTATAGAAGATATAGCATAGCCTTCAAGTGTTCAAGAGAAAACTTCATCTTTTTTCACACTGTTTGTTAAAAGTTCTTGTCCTGTTTTCCACAGACCTAGACCAGTCTTGTAGTAAATGTGTATCAGACAGCTGCTGCATATGAAGCGGTGTATGCATAACCTTCCCTTCCTCCCATCACAGCATGACAGCAGGGCTCGTGTTCATGCAGTAGCATGTTGTGAGGTTTCTGCCTTGCTTCATCTGCTCCTTTATTTACCTAGTATCTGATAAGGCTTAGACTGTGCCATGTGCAGATGAGTAGTCTCGATGCATTTATGAACAAAGGCAGGAATGGGCCTTAAAAGAGCAGTGTAAACAACTGCTGTTGAAAGAAGACATTATGAAGTCCTTCCAGAGAGCTGAATGTAACTGTATCCAAAATGTTCCTCAGAGGGGAAGTCATCTGTATGCAATGCATGCCACTGCAGTCAATATGCACATTTATTTTTTTGTGTATCACATACAGAAAATAGATGAAATGCTCGAAATAGACACAAGTGTGTCTGTACTCCTTGTTTTCTAGAATATTTGGAGAATCTTGTTTTCTGTATTTTTGTTATCCCAAATATATATTCTTTGAGTAAATAATAATAAAAAAATCTTTAAATATCAGCCCCTGTGATTAGGTCTTTTAAAAAAAGTCATTTGTCCACACATAAATTTGCAGATGTATCTTGACTTTGATCCAACTCTGCATTAATTAAATTTGGTGTGTTGTGGTGCTTTAAACCTTGAGCCACTTGACAGTGAATTAACATGTGTCTCTATAACCTTCCACCAGTATTTACAGAATATAGCGCACCATAAAAATGCAACTGCTCTGTGTTATGGACAAGGCACATTAACTAAGTCAGAAGGACAGCTGCTGTACAGAAAGGTTAAATCGGGACTGTTCAGAAAACAAGCAGGAACGGAGAAGGTGGCTGAAGATGCAGAGGAAGTGCTGAAGCTGATCCAAACAGAGGAACTCTGTATGGCTAAAAAGAGATCCTCTCCTTCCAAAAGAGGAAGCTATTAGGGGACTGCTTAGACCTCAGCGGTTCTCTCCTGTGCATCTGAAGAAGTCAGGCTGGCCTGTGCTATCGTTATGCGATGACAAGGGCAGATGGACACAAAATTGAGATTATTATTCTAAAATTGCTTTGTCTACTTTCTGCGTTCCTACTGTTAGCATAATCAATACTTCAGTTTTAAGAAGACTGATTGCTCTTCGTTGCTAATTGCACGCTGGTACTGAAAGAAACCCAGCTGGACCTGCAGTGTACAAATGGTTAATCTGCAGAAAGTGGTAGCCTTAGGAGAGAGGAAATTTCGTTCTTCCTGGACCTGACTGGGAAATGGTCTTCTCTCTTTCTGTGTTCATCTTGCAATCAGCTTTTTCATGTTTTGGGCCTAATCCAGTGAGATGTTGCTGGTAAATGACAGAGCAGTAAACAGTCAAGTGGCACGGCAACAGAGACCACAAGATTTGGCTCGGCTGCGTCCCTGCCAAGGCAGTACATCTTCGAAGGCAACAAACAAATTGGCTGCCTTGTGGGACAAGAGATGTGCCCCTCAAGAGAGCTATTCCAGCTATTACTGGGGCTTTAGTAACACCTCCTGTGCCTGAGGGCAGGGACAGTTCTGGGGCTTTTTTAAGGACTGAGCATATGGGCACTCAGGACTCAGCGTACAGAGCTCATCCGAAATGTATCTTGTGGCTGGAGAATATGTGGTTGGGGATGTAAGTGCAGATGTTTAGCACCCTTCATCTCTTTACTGTGGGTAGAGAACCTCGGTAGGGGCATCTTCTTCGATCGCTCTGTGCAGTTAGTTTTCTGAATGATGATATATCCCTTTGGCTACAGCTGAACATGTGAGATGTTGAAGATCCAGATGTCTTCTGTCAAACTTCCATTAAAAAACAAGCAAAACAGCAACCTTAGCTGCTGCTGAAGGCATGTCATCACTGGTAGAGCCTGGCTGAGCTGATCTAAAAAGTCATCCCAAGACTTTTTTTTTTGTGATAGAGGCTGTCACTCAGTTGGGTGCTGAGCTCCCTATTTTGCATCTTCGTCCTGGAGCAAGGTCCTCCACCCCAGCAAGATTTCACAGAATGGGAGCTTCTCTCTATTTGGAGCTTAGGCCCTTTTCCCCACAGAACTCTCCATGTCCCGAAATCCCTGGGTCCTCAAACCCACATACCCCACACCCTCTCCTCTGTCCCGTCTCATCCCTTTTTCTCTGATAAAGTGATGTGTCACCAACCAAAGGGAAGAAAAGTGAAAATATGTCTTGTTTTCGGCGTGTGCCAGTGGTAGAGCACAGGGGCCAAGCAGAAGCCACCATCTCTGCTTGGTGGAAAGGAGTAGGAGCAAAGGAAGGGGAGGCAGAAACACGGCTGCAGGTCCAGGTGGCTCAAAGTAAGGCTTGCTCAGGCCTTGTAGGCTCAAAGAGCAGCACAGAGAAGAGGTCAAGATTAGGGTCACGGACATCCTCATGCTATGGTACCATCAATACGTTTGGTATTGTGTTTGGTTTGCTTGTTTTTTACCACCTTTGGTTTGCATCTTGCTAGCAGTGGGCCTGGTGTAGCTCATTGCTATCTGGGAGAGTGTCCATCTGAGCTTCCGCCCCACGTCCGAGGCAGCCTGGAGAATTCTTGACGAACGCATTGACCACTCTCAGAAAAGTGCTATTTCTCCTCAGAAAGCTCTGCAAGCTTCCTCAACTCTGTTCTCTAGTTGGCACCGTGGAAGAAATAATTTGTGGGTTAGACCTTAAAACAATCCGGTATCGACCTTCTGATTCCAGACCTTCCTACACCACAAACAGTAATGGTTATAAATTTATAAACTATGAAAAATTAAACATGCAGTGAACTACAGCAGCACTTTAAAAACAACACATTGAAAGTTGGCACATACTGCTGAGATTACTCAGATACTTTCATAAACGTGGGGAGCTGCAATCCACTTGCCCAGCACCGGTAGACGATTCATTTATTGTTAATAGTAAGAGTAGTAGGAATTGCTTGTTAGTGGAATGTTAGGAAACTAGTCAGCTTGGTCAAGACTTTTCAGAAGTGCTTAGACTTCCACAGTGTTTACTGGGAAGTGGAGAACATGGGATAGAAAGTCCTCCTGGAAATCTAGGCACAAGTCACATGGTGTACAGTTTTGTTTCAATCCGCCTGTGTGCCAGATGTTCAACCAGGAGATTGCAAGCATGTTTCTGGCTGCACACCACTTAAAAGCTGCAATCAGGAATGTTTTTTAAAGAAGTTCATCATTTAATAGAGCTGTGGGTCTATATTTATGCCCATTCTTGGAGAGACTGAGGATTTTTGTGATAGACTGCATTGTCAGAACAGCCAACCTGAAGTTGGGAAGTTGCTGGCTGTCTTTGTTTTCTTTGTGGTAGTCTGCATAACCACTTAAGTCTGTTGGGTTCAAGAAATAAAAGACTAAATTACTTCGTGCAGCCTGGGTTTTTTTTTGGTCCAGCTTTTGTTATCACCCTGATGCTGACCATGTCAGAGCCTCTGAAGACTCGATGCAGCAGGTATGTTTTGCCATAAAGATCTGCTGTTTCCTTAACTTGGGTTCCTCAACTCAGTGACTGCCAGCTGGACACAGAGCTTCCTTCCTTCCTTTACTCTCCTCCTGGACCTGTAAATTTCTGGATTCTAGTTTAGATATACTGCTATAGTAAATAAAATCTGAAATGCTGACAGCTGAGTGTGAACCACAAGCTTCAGACCAAGTGTCTGAATGACACTTGGATGAAGGAGAATTTGGAATGACAACCTAGGTACATGTAATTAGTAGGATTAATGGAAGACTTTTTAAAAAACCTTTTTGTTTTGATAAATGATTATTTGCAGTCTGACAATGACCTCTTTATTTTTTATTTTTGGCTTTTTAGTCTTGAAATGGTACTTTGTTCATAAATGTTGCCTTTTTTTGGTCCAAAATAGTAGCAGGGATATGGGTCAAGACTTCATCCAACTGGAAACAAAATTAATACACTGGTTCCAATGACCTTGATCTAAATAACCTATTCTGTATCCCATTTCTTTCTAATTATAAAAACCCCCCAAACTCGAGCTCTGTTTTTCTAAAATTCTTGGAAAGACTGAAGTTTTTCTGCTCATGCACATAAACATGTGCATGAAAAATGAATATGTTACTACTGAAGTAATCCAGAAGCACTGAAATATTCCTGGCATGTAAGCCGTGGGGGAAACCCAATGCATCTAAGAGAGGTTTGCAGCTATCAGCTTTGTAAAATAAGGTCTTGTTGTCATACTTCTGGGCCTCTGGAGACGCCTGCAATGCTTTATTGAGGCTAGAGAAAGGTGAAATGGAATCGTGTTTTACAGAATGAACTCCAGTGGCAACTGTAATGGTAGTTCATGATGTACCAGGGTATATTTAGCCTTTTGAGTGTTTGTGCTAATGATAAGCCCCAAATGCTACTTAAAACTCACACATGCTTTAAAAAACTGATAATGAACTGCTTTCAGCTGTGAATGTTGGACTTTTGCAGGATAGAACTAAAAAATGGTGCTTTAAGGTTAAATAAGTCAATTAGTAAAAGGACTGTTATCCTACAGCTGCCTGGTAATGACAGTAGATGAAATGGTCCACATAAGATATGTCCTAAGGCAAACCATTCTGATCCCTTACTAAAAAAATGAGAAAGGTCTGTGATCTTAGAAAGTTTGATTACATTATTAATGTATAAAATGTTACATACCTTTGCACTTCAATTTTTCTCTGTCTTTACAATAGCTCATTAATCCTCATCAGATGCAGGCTTATAGGTCTTCTCATAATTTATGTCTCCTACCGTTTGTTTCAACTATCCAATAATGAGAATAATTATGCTTGCCTTTTGGTATTCTTTGTTTTCAGGAAACAATGCATCAGGGAGGCTGTTTCAGAGACGCAGACTTTTGCAGGCAGCTAGCCAAAAGAGGCAGAAGTCTGAAAATAGAGCTTAAAAAACTTCAGGTGATTCTTCCCTCATTTGTAATTGCAGAGCCCACTGAAGTAAGCTAGATTGATTTTCTGCTTGTAAGGGCAAGATCTAGCCATTTTTCTTCAATTTTTCTTTCCTTCTTAATAGTTTATACTATTTCTTATGTTGGACATCAGAAATCTACTACTTGGAGCTGGTTGCATGACTTCTGGTTGATAGTGCCCAGAACAGCAAACTAGAGAAGTTTATAACTTTGCTAAACTCAGCGGCTGAAGTTCTTTGGACTGCAGGTCTCCCAGAGACTCATCCTACTTTCTACAAGTTTGTTCCTGGCCTTTCTGAGAAACAGACTGGAGACAAGCATATCGTTCTGCAGCTTAAGAAAAAATCAGTCCATTTGTGTGTATATCTGTGTGAGAAGCAAGTCTGGAATGTCCAGGTGCTAGAAAAAAAACGCTCAAAGGAGAGTTGCCTATCTATGAGGTATATCTCTTCTATTGTTTTCATAAAAACAAATCTGAGCATAGTAATAGTTATTGTCCTATGAAAAATCAGTTTACATGTGCTCAGTGGCAACCCACCTAGCAGCTAATTTTTTCCAAGGACCCCTTTCACGCCAAAGACATTCCACCTCTTTGTTGGTCTTCACCTTCAGGCTGGAGAGGGCTGTTTGGTCCTGACATGGGACTCGGTAAGACTTTATCTGGAGTTACCGCACTTGGGCACTGCAGTGCTAGATACAGGGACAGAGATGGTAGAAGTGGCAACAGACCGCTGAGGAGACTGCAGGAGGACCAAACAGTTTCCACACTGAAATGGAGCAGGACTTGGCCTCGCAAGCACAGGAGTGAGAACAGAAGAGCAGTGACAGCACAAAGAGAAATGGACCTGCACAGTGGCATGAGCCGGAGAAGAAAAAAGGGTAAATATGTTGGAATGACAGGAACAGGCTACCGACACAGAGCAGAAGAGCCCATGGTAACTTTAAAACACTTCTTACCAAAGAGGAGGTGAGTGCATGAGTCCAGTATGCCTCAGATGAAGAGTTTGTTAACTAATTAAGATTTCCCATACAGGAATTTGTTCGGTCTGTTTTTGAGAGGAACTAGACCTTCTGGATTCTTACAGGCATGTAATTGCTTTTTCCTTCATAGTCTCTGTCTGCTGGATGAGTTTATTGACTGCATTTTAATACCTTCTGAAGAACCACACAAAAAAACCTTCATGGTACTCTGGTCTCCATGGCAAAGGTTCTGCTGCTATTGCTTTTGAATATGAATTTCAGGATATAGTACTGATAATCCTTTTAGTCTGTCTAGGAAACAAAAAAATAAGAAGTAGACGTTAACTCAGTGTTGCAGGTAATCTCCTTATTAGACTTGTATGAGAATAAATGTTTCAAAGAGAAAAAGCATTCAAGAATGGCTGTTTCATCTTTCTAGGGTCTCATATAGTCTGAAGTGCCATATCTTGACCATATACAAGGACTGAGCAAGTTTTTGGTTACCTTATATTAGCAATACCCTTATCCATCTCCTATACCCTGTTAACACCTGGGTAAATCTTATCCATTTATAACAAAAGAGAGCTATAACATGCAGTTTCGGTTCACTCCACCGTGTATAAGCAGAGTCTGCTTTAAATAGGTCATAATAACCATTTAGATTTGAAGGAAAGTTGGCAGGAATGCCTTCTGCTAGGTGACCTTTGCAAGTGCGTCTGCTGCTGCTACACGTAGTACCTAAGAAGATGGAGTTTACTGTACTGGTTCTCTCCTGAGAGCTGGGGAAGAGGACACAGCAGCTCTTTGAGGCTTGGCAGAAGATAACCAGAAATGTCACTGCCCAATTCATTCCTGCCAAATACAATTAGAACTTTTGCTGGGGAGAAAATAATTTAGGGGTTGCACTTAAATCTTAGAAAGGAATTGAAGACACGTGAAATATTTCATTTTCAGCAGCTGATGCTGTAAACAGAATGCAGATACTAGTAATAGAGTAGAATTTGGGTTTGTTTTTGCAATGAATACAAGGTATAAAGTGTTTATTGACTTAAAAAGAAAAACCGAACAAACAGAATAAAGAAGAAAGCATGCACGGCTGCTTTGAAGGAAAGAATGTTTTTATTTCATACTTTGAAGAAATTGTTCAAGTAGTTCAGCCGTGTAAAAGTGTGACCCCTCTAATGCTGCCAAGGGCAGTGAGATCAGGGATAATCTGCTGAGGAAATGCAGCTCACGCAAGCCAAAGAGAGAGTTTTAAACTTACAACACCGATTTTTCCAAGAGTGGAGCATATGCAGAAGGAGACACTTGTACTGTTCTTTGCTTGGTGAAGAATCCCGCTACCTGTTTTGAGGAACATTCTCTCCACTCGTTGCTGTAGTTCCATGTGGATGTGAGGGACAATCTGACGTATCTTCCTCCTTCATACTCTCCTTTCTTCCCAGGTAAAAGCTCCGTATATGAGTGGCTTTAGGAAGACTACATAAAAGTTACATTGCATCTTGCATGATTCTTCTTCCAAAAGAATTGCAGGACGACTGCCTGAAAAAAGGGTAGACCAAATTGGTGCATTGCAGCATCATTATATGGTGATACAGAAATCCATGCTCTCATCAGTGCCGTGGTAATGGGTGATGTGCATGTGCCAGCCTTATCATGAGTCTGAGGGTGTGCAAGTTCTTATTCATATCAGTGTGATATTGTAGTGCCCTTGTACACCGCTGCGTGCAACCTCTGACTCCCAGTTTCCAATGTAAATTTTAGGCAGTGCTTCTTCTACATAATAGAAGTGAGGAGGAAGAAGAATGAATGGAGACCATTTCCTCCTTACCTGTCCCTTGCAGATTGGTGTTGCCAGGTCTGTGTGGTTCTGTGAATACCGAAGGGAAGAGTCGGAAAGAAGGGTTCTGTTGCATGGGGTCCTAGGGTCCTCACATCAGCTTGAGACAGATGAAGTCTCATAGAGCAGGCCTTTGTAATCAGGGAGAGAAAGATACCCCCTTTAACACACTGCTTCTCTTAAAATGTCATTGACTTCTTGTTGGAATATTATAGTATCTCTTTTTTGTATCTGTGTTGTGAAAATCTCCAGTGAAATCGCTCAACACTCCCTCACAGTTCCAAATATAAGGTCCTATTTAAAACAGTCCACTTCAGAGGGTCCTAACCCCTGAGAGGTTTTCTGTGCGACGTGGAGGCACCCTCTGGCCATGCCTAGGTTTGTGCTTCCAGACTTCTTGTCTGCATCGAGAGCGAATCTGGTCTTCAGGATGACTTTTGCTAGGACAGTGCGAGCATAGATATTAAGTAGTATAGAGTATTAAATGACTTTTTGTTTAAGCACTTCAAGTTATAATGTAAATATATTTATGGCAGTTAGTGAAGAACTAGTACACTACAATAAGGGCATCACAGAAAAGCTCACAGGCAGGATTTGGATGACGTGATAATTCACTCATGGAGCACCCACTGAACAGTGAGGATAAAAGGTAATCTTGAATAGCTGTCCATTTAGTGATTGCTGCCCACCTTGTAAGCTCAAAGAGGAACAGGTCCTGCAGAAAAAAAATGAATGTGATAATGCTATAAATAATAATTAGTGAAAAGGAAGGGAGCCTGAGAGAAAGCTATACTGACAACTTTAATTCTGACTTTAACTTAGTGCTTGACTATGTATCATTAATGTTCTTTTGAAATAGTTCTGGTATAGACAATCCAATGTTTGTCCATGTACAGACACCCTCTTTGCAAACCCCTGTAGTCCAAAGATTAATTCTTCAGTTTTATGTGGGGGCAGGGGGGAAGCTCCCTTTGTACTTAGGTCCTTGAAATGATTCTGTCAGGTTTTTCCCCTTGGGGAGGTATGAGTCAGTGAAAACGTGGGATTATAGTGGAAGGTCTCCTCTGTATAGTTTTGACTCTTACAAGTATTGCCGTTCTGGAATTCACTGATGACTAAAGAGCAGCCACTTCTGAGTGACTGCTGAACATAGTCCAGGTGCCCCATAGGTCAACTTAAAACAAAAATAAGGAAAGCTTTATTTATTTAAAACTGCAGCAAAACCAGATTTAGGTATTTGCTACTGAAACTATCAAGGTTACTATTATTTTACCTATGATTTTTGTTCATCTACAGGGATTATTCCTCTAAGACTTGTACAAGAACATAACTAATGTTACTTAAACTCTTTCGAGTTCATTTGGTCTGTGGTTTTGTCTTATGCTTTCTTCAGTCTCATAGAGAGTTTATCAGTGCCCTCTCTTCCTAAGCTCTGATTCCCCTTTCTCCATATATTTCTTTGTAAGCTTAAAATGATTTCCTAGCGTATGAGCTGGCATCAACATTTATTTTGTAAAGGCAATAACATTGCATTCTAAAGCACCTTCCTATTCCATGGACAACAGACTAGGGGAGTCTTTACATCTTATTCTCATCTTTGCCCTGTGACTTATTTTGGCTGTAGTCACTCAACACTTCGATTCTCTTGTTTTTGAAGTCTCCCCTAGAGCTATTTGTGCTACAGCTGAAGTCTATAAGGTCAAAATACCAATTTTCTTGAGTGGGCAGAGATGGTATACCTATTGTAGCAGAGAAAAATGGTTGGGCTATACTTCTCTGCATCTCAGAGTTTGTTTCTTCACCCTGCTGTATGACTGCTTTGCCCCTTCTGGGAAGAGAAACCACCCAGACACAAGTAAGTGGAACTCACAAACTTAAGAACACACCGAGTTAGAAAGAGATTCTGCAAGAAAGAAAAGTAACCTTCATGATAATCCTCAAGCGTTAAGGGATGAGCCACTTTTTAGCACTTTGCCCTTCAAAGCACTCACTCCGTGTCATTGTAGTACCAGACATCCTTGCTTTGTTCAGGAATCAAGTCTCCAGTGCTGTGTTTGACACATTTCTTCTTCATTATCATGGTACTGGGGTTTCAATTCCCCTTTCTTCCAACCTGACTGACTGACTCTGGTCAAGTTTTTAGCAGTTTTGAGGTGCTTCTCTTAGCAATGTGCCCAGGGTGTTGGTTTTGGTCTCTATGTTATCTTTATATTTACCCTATCAGCAACACTTTTGCTCCTGGCTGGTGATATTGGTATGCTCATAGCACCCAGGTATGTTCCTTCTTTCTTGTCTGCTCACATACTCATCCATAATTCTGTTTCTACCTCCCTTATCTCCCTCTTGGAGAGATACAACCACTTTAAAGATAACAAAAACAGAAGTTCTTTTCTTCCCCTCTGATTCTCACTATTCACCTTTCCTTTCTCTCTAGCAACGTTTTTTGTCATTTTTGTTGTTACTGCCAAGAAAATACCTTTTTAAAAAACAGTGGTGCTCTGCTCTGGACCCTTCTCTCCCACACTACCATAACAGGCATGCATATTTTTAAGCGCAGTTCACTGTGAGTGTTAATTTTGGTTCAGTGGATAAGCCCTTTCCTCTGTCTCTTGTTTTGTGCCTCAACATCAGCCATATTATCTATACCTATTTCTTTGTTTCCCTACCTACCCTCTGCAGTCTCTTAAAGCTCATGAAAATCAGACTGATTTTTCACTTTTTGCTGTTCCCCATGATCCCCATCTTTTCTGAAGACTACCTATTGTTAGTCTAATATTCTTACCTTATCCTTATTATGGCTGTTCTGTTTATTCTTCTCAGCTCCCTCACCGCCTGCCAATTCAATCTTTTTGTTTTAGTACACTTTTCTCCTTCCTTGCTTTTTCTACATCGTGCTTTTCTTTGCTTGTCCTTTGGAATGATTTCATTAACTCCTTTCACTTCTTGTTTTTTTCCATAGTTCAAATATCTTCTTAGAACGAGTTTCTGTGTTTTGCTACTTAATCCCAAGCATACTGTCTCTCATGGATCAGCATTGCTTGTTTTCTTTACTAGGCTATACGACCCTGGAAGGTGTTGAGCTTCCCTGATGTTTTTATGTTTTTGTTGTTGTTTGTTTCTTTATGTAATCCTCCTCCAAGTGTCGTATTGGAAACAGTTACAAGGGATATGGGCCTTTTATTTCCAGACTCACCATTATTCTGTTTCAGCTCATAACTAGGGTAATTTTAGGATTATATTTTCCAGAAAGACAAAAATATAAGAAGACTTATTTAGAAAGGGATCAAAGATAGAAGAACTCACAAGCAATTTTTTTAGTGCCTGAAAAAATATTGTATTTGGCAATCCAGCTGTGGAAGGGAAAGGAAAACTTTGGAGAAGATTCATAGGCTCAGCTAAATGTCACACCTTGGGCTGCAGATAGTTTCTTGGCCTTTTTTTATCCGATGCATTTTCATCCCAAGTGCCAAATACAGCTGGTCACAGATTTCAGAAGTGCTAAATGAGCCACAAGGAGAAAGAAAAACACTACAAAACTGTGCATCATGGGTGCCTGGAAGCCTGGAGGCAGAATCCAACTGTGAAAGTCAAAGTAAAATACTTCTGGTTTGGGGATTCACCATATTGTTTAGGGTCCTGATTTCATCTGGAGTCTTTCTGTAGTTGATGCAACAGCTCCTGCAGAGATGCTTTTGGTGCAAGTCTCCCCTTTCACTGAAAAAACCCGTTTTTCTAACCTTTACATCTCTAGAGGAAATAACATTTCATGTGCCTATGCCTGAAATGTTCATAAACCAGAATGTGGTTGTTGTATGAATTCTTTTAAATTTTTTTTTTTATTATATTATTATTTTAAAATCCATCTTCTTGGTTTGGGGGACAGATGAGTTGTCATTTGCTGTCACAATCAGGGTTTGACAGTACTGAATGCAAATACCTCTCTTTCCTACCAGAGGTGGGGAGATGTGGAAGGATGATTTCCTTTGGTAGGCCTTTGCAATAGGAGGGAGCGAGGGAGAAAGGAGTATTTCCATAGGAAAATCGCTGATGGAGCTGGATTTATATGACACAATTACTGGGGGAAAGGCCCCATCATGTACAGACTGAAAAAGCTGGGAGAGAATGATGAGAAACTGTTTCATGTGGAGGCATGCCTGAGAGGATAAAGATCTCTTAAAATGCTCTGAGCTGTAGCTAAGTCTGGAGTGGGCTTATGTCTCTGGTTCAGAGGTGTGAGGCTTGGAGACCTGTAATCAAGTACGCGGGCTCTTTAAAGACCTGGAAGGATGGCTGGCTCCCATGTGCAGTTCAGTGATCCACAGCTGCAGGGATTTAGACCGAGCATTTGGTTTCCTGTCTGGCTTATGGGAACAGGCATAGAAAGAGCAGGGAGAATGACGGTGCTTCTCAGAAAGGGAAAGGATATGCCTATGGTAAGGGAAGCCTGAGGGTTCCTGGTCTTCACTGTATGGAGCTGCCCTGGGCTTTTGATGGGGGGAGGAAGGGACAGGTGGGGGAGTCAAACAATAAGGGCCGGTCAGGAAATTTCTCAGTAGGGTGTCGTGATGCTCGTTATCCTGGAAGGTGAGACCAGTCTGTGGCCACTTTCAATATGTTATTAAAACAGCGGGCCTAGTTCAGGACCTCTGATAGCCAGTTTACTGCTGCCTGCTTGACACCTCAGAAAGAAGCCTGGATGCAGAAGTAGTTCGGCCCATGTAGGGGAATTCTTTAGTTTGAATGTCAGATTGCAGAACACAGCTGTAGAGCTTTTGGACCTCGAGCAGTATGTGTGGGTGCTGCTATGCTTAACCAGGCAGATTTGTGTCCGGGGGAACATCTGTCGTGTGGTCCCCTGAAGGATGTAGACAGGCCTGAAACTGTGAGATGGATGTAGACTTATGAAACTGATCTGCATGCAGGATTCAACACGTGGAGCTTTTTCTGTCTCCTGCCCTTCAGGGTGTTGTACTGTCTGCACTCCCAGAATGGCTCTGGAAAGAATTGGTCTCCAGGAGAAAAATCTCTCTGAAATATAGTTTCTTCCATGCCCTGAAAGAGTGTTCATGCAGACTCACAGCTGGGTTGTATTAGCAACAAATTATAGGAAATGGCGCATAGTCTGGTTGGGCTAATTTGGGATTAAAGGGTGGGAGAGAAGAGATTTGCACAGGCTTCACACCTACCACCAATAGCAGGGGAATATTTGTTTCAGGGTGCCTGCACACCTCTCTGGGCAAAAGTCACAATGTGGCATTCTGTTGTGTTAGCAATGGATACCTATTTTCCTCATTGTCTTCTTGCACAGACATATTCAAAAGCCATTAAATCCTTATGCAGATTTTAGTCATTTCAGTCCAAACTATGATCCTGAGAACCTTGCGCTTGTTGCCATCTAAGCTTGGAGACTACTGAGTTCTTCTGTCTTCTCTCCTCCTCTTCCCTGGCATTTTGCTTCCCTGAAATGTACCTGAATGAATGTCTCCCCATACATAGAGACACAATCACTTCAGTGTCATAGAACCATGGAATACTTCAGATGGAAAGGACTTCTGGGTGTTACAGAGATCAGGCTCCCTCTTGCAGTCATAATATTCGCGACACTAGGTCAACTGTGGCTCTGCCTAGCCAACTCCTCCTGTAAACCTCTGAGGATGGAGAATCCGTGCTGTCTCTGGGCAGTGTGTTTCAGTGCTGTGCCACACTCTCCTCTGGAGGAAATATTTCTTAATGTCCGACCTAAACCTCACAAAATGTAACTCGTGGGTGTTCCCCCTGGTGTTATTGTCTGGCACTGCAGGGAAAGGTTTAGCTGTGTCATCATTGCAACTGTCTTTCAAGTTCTTGTAAGCTGCTGTGACATCTCCGCTTCACCACTTGGTTGCAAAACCAAAGCCCAGCTCCTCTCAACCTCTCGTCGCAGGTCCTGTGTTCATGGACCCTGATTTATCTGGTAGCCCTCTGCCAGTGCCTCTTCTCTTTCTCCAGATCCCTGTTGGACTGGGTTCCCACAGCTGGCCGCAGTCTATTCCAGGTGTGGTCTCACCCGTGCTGACCCGAGGGGGAGAGTGACTTCCTTGGATATGTTGTCCATGGCCCTCCAAATGTGACCTGGTGTAAAGTTTACTGTATGCACAGAGCAAGTATGCTGTTGGCTCTTACTCAGCCAGGTATCTACCATCACCCCAAGTCCTTCTGAGTCATTTTCAGTTGCTTCCCAGTGTGTCCAGATGCATGGAGTTGTTTCATCTCAGCTACAAAACTTTGTGCTTCTCCTTGTTGAAAGCCATGAGGTTTCTGTTGGCTCAGTCTTCCCATTTTTCAAGGTTCCTTTGGATTCAAGGTCTGACATTCAGCATGTCAACTACTCCCCTTAATGTAGTGTCCTGTACAAATTTGCTAAGGGTGCAGTCTGTCCATCGTGTAGGTTCTTGATGAAGACATTGAACAGTTTTTTCTCCACTCACAACTCCTGGGGCACTGTGCTTGTCACGAGCCTGATGCTGAGCCAGCGGTCGCTGCCCTTTGGGCCCAGTGGCCTAGCCCATCTTCAACCAACACAGTGGTCTGTTTGTTCAGCCACACATCCTGAGCTTCCAAATGGGAATGTCATAGGAGGTGGTGTCAAAAGCCCAACCAAAGTCGAGATGTGCTACGGCCACTGCACTCTCCTCATCTGCGTAGCCTGTTGTCTTGTTGTAGAAGGCAATGAGGTTGATCACATATGATATGCCTGTGAAGTGCCTCGCTGAGTGTCCATGATTACCTTCTTGTCCTTCATGTACTTGGGAGCAGATTCCAAGAGGTGGTTCTCTGAGATTTTTCCTGACTTGAGGTGAAGCCCAGTGGCCTATAGTTCCTTGAGCCCTGCTGCTCATCTCTTTTTGAGACTGGCCTGATGATAACCTTTTCCCAGTAGTCAGGCTATCTTCCCTGGTTGTCATGATTTTGCATAGATCATAGACAGGGGCCTTGATATCACATCAGCTGGATCTGTAAAATTACCTAAGAGTGATCTTTACCCATAGGTGTAAATGAGACAAATGACCTATGGGTGCTTTTCGTCCACTCTATGGAGACCACTTCAAAATTAGATAAAGAGGTTTCCTCTCGTCTGATAATCATTCCTGCAGTTTTTCCCTGTATTGTCATGAATTGCTTCTGTATCAAAGTCATAAACTGCAAACTGAAGACGAGGGGAAAGAAGGTCTGGTAATATGTTAATAGGACTGAGTTACAGATGTGTGCTTATTAGAATATTAATATTGTGTTGGAGAGAGTGATGGGTTTTAATTTCCTGATTGCCACGCTCTTAGTTTAATTTTATTCAAATGATCAAATTTTGAAATTAAATGCGTGATTGTTTTTTGACTGAAATTGAGGAGGGTGCAGAGGAAAGGCATAAGCTTTATTTCAAAGGACCCAGAGAGTGTGTTGTTAAGGAGGAGCCCTCCTTGAGCAATTTTAGAACTAACTTGTTAAATGGTGTTGTGTATCGTGTAATTTGTCATATAATTCTCCTGTTTAATTATCTGGGTCTTTCTGTACAAAATAAATAATGCTATTATCATGAACTCTTTCATGACTTGGGGTTTTGAGTGGGTCTGGCAAAACTTTGCTGTGAAAAGTTTAGAGTCTGTTATGATGGTCATACTGTATAAGCCACCATGATGTATAAGGTTTTGGGAAATGGCCTAATTTGTCCTGAACTTAAAAGAGATCACAGTGTTTGTTTCTCACACTGTTCAAAGTAACAAGTAGTTTTTGCTGAGTGTGCTATATGTGATAAAAGACCTACTTAAGCAGATGTATAAAGGGATTTTTACACTTGAAACTAAATTATCAGTGATGGTTCTGTAGTGGTATATGACAGAGTGACATACTCAGGGCTTTCAGGACTGTCAGTATTCAGCAACAGCATTCAGTCTTATTTCAGTATGACTACTACTGCTTCGCCATCAAAAGTTTCCAGAGAAAACCACTCAAGAGTTGATCATTCCAAGATATAAGGAGGTAAAAAAATTATGGGCAATAAATTGAGGTAATACAATAAGGTATATATCAGCAAGCAAAACTAAGCTGTTGCTTTGCAATATGATCCTGCGAGTTTGGTTGTGTACACTGTACAGTTTATGGTTTGAGGGAAATTATAAACTTGTTCCAGAATCCCTGCAAATTAGATGGGACTGCTTCATTAAAAATCAATAATTTATGTTATGGAATAGTCTTTAGACTGCTAAGTTGGTTGTTGGGTTTTCACGTTTGCTTTGTCTTAAAGTCATTGGCCCTGAATCAGTTATCTTGTGCCATCCCTCTTCACTAGAGAAGGGATCAAAACTCCTGTTCAGATTTTTTGGTCTGTTGCTGTTTTCTGTCCCTTCTTTGCCATGGCTGTTCATGGAGACATTGATTTGGTCCTTAGGAAAAAGGGAATCAGTAAGTAGGAAAATCTGAAGTCCTGGTTTGTTGCAGAGTGGCAAGTGAACTGGGAGACCCTGGAATTAAGAAGCAATATCACATTTGTTTGGCGAGGTCAGTGTTAAGCAGGGCTTTCTGTGCAGTGGATTTGCTGTTACCATGTTGAGTACAATATTTTGTCAATGTTTTGTTCAGTGCTGTAGGCTGGTGATGAGGAGTAACTCTGCATGAGGAAACAAACCCATTGCTAGGTTTCTGAGCTGAGGTTTGAGGACCACGTTTCTGTTGGCTACTGTGGTGAGAAAGTAGTAATGAGAAAGGAGAAGGAGAAGGGAGTAGTGGCACTACAGCACCATTATCTAAGAGGCCTTTTTCCTCGCATCTGGCAGAGATAACCTCTGTCCTGCCAGAAAAGTTGAATTTCTTATTTTCTTATCATAGCCACGACAGCTTGTTTGGAATTTTTTGTGCAGTGTGTTTGCTTAAAACACTCAGCCCATGAATTGGAACAAGCCTATAGTTTTGACCTCTAAAGACATTTTCTTCCCTTGGATCAGTGAGGTGGAAAAACATGGGCTGAATACAGTCAAGAAGCTGGAGCAGGAAGTAGTTTTGCAGAGCAGAGTATAATTACTGCCACAAGGATCATGTGAGGTCCCTTCCCACACTGGGTATTTTGCTCCTTGAAGGAAATAAGAAGGCCTGCTCTTCAACACGACATTTGTGCGCCTTACAAATGAGAGGAGTATCGTCACATCCATTTCTACAGGTGAGGAAGCTGAGGCACAGAGTGTGAGGAGTCGCCTTGTCCTGCCTTTCCACAGGGAAGTTCACCAGCTGTGCTGGAAAACGAGCCCAGTCTTTCTGCATCCTGGTCCACAGCTCAATCCGTCGGACTGTTACGCTTACAGAAGAAGAGCTATGTGCTGCTGCAACTGCTAGTCATGCAGCGTCTGTATTTGCAGATTTGCTTTGCTTTATTCTCCCAGCACTCACTTTTCTCTCTGATTTCAAATGTTTCCACTTCTGTTGCACAGTCAGACACTTTTTTACATGAAGAACCCTGTATTTTCCCTTCCTTTTCCTGCCCCCCCTAGTTCCTCTTATGTCACTGATTATTCAGACTCTATTTTGATTTATAAAATGTACTGCCAGTATCACAGCAGTGCTCTGAAGAGCCTGCCTGAGCAGAGATGTCCCTTTGTCTAAGCATCATACAAATGCAGAATTACGCAGAAAGGCAGAACAGCAGTAGCAGTGACCAGACACAGGTAAGTAGCAGTATCTCTGGAATTTGTGCATTTTGAAATGGAATCTCTGGAGCCTATTATCTCATTTATTTCTGCTGTCTTGCGTGTTACAAGCTACTGGGCCCTGAAGATCCTTGAAGGGTGAGGTGTTGGGAATGTCAAGCACTACTTAGGGTTAGAGCCTGGCCTCTTATTGCTCCCCGCCCTTCCTTAGCTAGGAAGAGGATCAGTTGCACGGTCCATGTGGCCAAATTGTTCCACAAGATAAAGTGAATGGGTGGGAGTTGTGTGCATTGCCATCTGAAGGTTGTTCCCCATAACAGGCAAAATCACACTGAATTCACTATGGCCAGTTCAGGTACAGGAGGCTGTGAAGCCACCTCATGTGGCTGTTTCTGTCAGAGCAGCAGTTAGATTAGAGCTGGTTTGATAAAACTGACTGTGCTTGATAAATCACCTGCACTTCCTATTGTTTTACACACATGTAAAGGTGGTGTTACGAAATTAATTTACGCTTGCTTTTGTTTTTTTAAACTTATTTCTAAAAAAGCTGTCAAACTAAAAGTCTGTTTGGATGAACCGAGCATGGTCATCTGCTTCTTCAGAAGGGGAAGCAGCATGCCAAGGAATGGGACCAAAATAGGTTGTAAGGAATCTAGGAGTTTCGTAGCTCTTCAGTAGTGATGAGGGTAGAAGATGATTACTATGTTTATGCTACAGGATTTTAAAATATAAAAATCTGTTGATGTTTTTTCTCATGTTTTTGTTAACCCTTCTAAACAAGATTCTTTTCCTTTCTTTGCTTGCTGTACTTAACTGCTCCTTTGCCTTTGCTGCCCTAGTCTAGAAGGAACTCCTTCCTTTCCTCCTCTAAGTCAGTGAATCATTTGTTAATAATATCCAAATCTACTTACTTCCTGATACAAAGACCAAACTGCAGATTTAGAAAACCTGTGTCTTACTGCTGATACTCACAATAATATTCCAATTTACCCCAAATGGATTTTTAATAATATTAATGAGATATTAGTCTAAAGCTATTCAGTTAGCCTGGCATTTCAATTTTAGATATGAGTTCAGAAGCTTTTCATTTCCTAGCGCCACTTAATACGTTCCATCTCCAGTTAAAGAGTATTGCTCCTATAGTGATGGACCAGTCTGAGTTGGGGACATACAGCACTCAATAGGATAATACCTTAGATTAAAAAAAATTTAAAAAAAAAAAAAAAAAAAGTCTCATTGGGAAGGATGGCTTCAGAATGAAAACAGGGCCTTAAGATTTTTTTTGTATTACTGCTTTTAGAATCCATTCCCCTTCTTCTGTGAGTATATGTGATTGACTTTACTGACTTCACCTTTTTTCCTCTCTGGGAGGAATTAAGATTGAATATATTCTGTTGTCTTGCATTGTAAATGAACAGCTCGTGCATAAGTGTACCTTTTCCTTTTAAAGGTCAAGTACATACAAATCTCAAGGGATTGATGTCACAGTTAAGTACAGTCAAGGAAGCTGGACTGGAGTGCTGGGTACAGATGTCATTACTATCCCAAAAGGAATCTACGGCAGCTACACCATCAACATTGCTACCATTCTTGAATCAGAGAATTTCTTCTTACCAGGGGTTAAATGGCACGGGATTCTTGGTCTTGCCTACGATGCCTTAGCCAAGGTAAGTCACCCTTTCCCTGGCTATTAAAATAAAGAGGGCACATGATCTATCAGCATTAGACTCCTTCCTTCCACCCACTCTTTCCTATGGATCCTTTGTTAAATTCCAGAAAAAATAAACTGGGTTGTGATAGTACCTCATGAAGATTTAGGCTTTTCTGGTGATGAAGACTCTGGAATGAATAAGTTTTTACAGAGTTTGCAGTACCAGAGGATGGGAGTAAAGGCTTCTGGTATGCGCACAGAGGGCGTTTATGAAGGTTGTGATGACCTCCCTCCAGACTTGTCAGTGGACTGATGGACCTACTTGGCAAGTTCATTCTAAAGCATTCTCCATTCATCGAGTAAAAGTTGAGGTGGAGGGCATATATGTGTCATTTCAGAACAAATATTAGCTACAGCATTTTTATGAACATATAAACAAGCATCTTATGTTCTTATGGAGGTAGGAAATTCAGGTAGAAGTTCAAATTATAACCTAAAATTTATACTCTAAAATTTATAACCTTATAATATAAAACTGAAAACATGATTGGAATACTACATAGTCATAGTTTTTAACCTACACATAACTGTCTCAGAAATTCACAGACTGAGATCTATCCCATTAGAACAAATGATTCAATACTACCTGCTGACTATGGAATTAAATGCTTTATTCAAGAGTTGTGTGATCGTTCTATTGACTTCTGCTGTACTTGCTGTCATACACTGTCGACAGACAGAGAAGAACTGCTTCTCAAACTCTGATTTGGGCAAATAGTGCATTCAGGGCATTTATTTTTCACTCCTTCCGAAGACTTTAAGTGTTGTTGGCTTCTGAGGCTGCTCCGTGCTTTGTGTATTAAGAGCACTTGGCACCTCGAAGGCTAGCCAGGGCCTCTGCCTGTCATGAGATGTACCTGCACAGAAATCTGAATTACAATGAAACTGCGGTGCTCCACTAACTGCAAAGGCAAGCATGACATACACTGTAGGAAAGAACCTGTTGGCTAGAAATCAGTTGAAGTGAGCGTGCTTGGATATGAAGTTCTTTAAAAGAAATAAGAGGAAATTAGGACCATTGAATTCAAAGTTCATTAGAATTGTGTTTTAAAACTAAAATCTTCACTTTAAAATTCTGCCTTTTAACTGTGGAAAGGTGGGAAGAGCAAGTTACATTTGACTGTTCTGGTAACCCAAAGCCTTTTCCAAACAGAAAGCATTGGTGAAAGTTTCTGCCTGAAACTAAAACTAGTATTTGAGTTTGAAAACTGCAGCTGGAAAACACTCTTGTGCTTTAGGGATTTCTGTGACAGTGGTCAAGAGTAAAAATGTTTTTAAAAATGACAGAAAAAGAGAAATGACAGATGTTGGGTTTTTAATGACTTATTATGTCTAGAATCTTCATCACTTCGTTGTCAGAAATTCAATTTACTTGTGAAAAGTGGTCTCATTTGAATGATTTGCTCATTTCTGCAAAGAAACTTTTTAATAAATACTTCTGCAATTCTTTTGGCTTTTTTGTTTTGTTTTTCAACACCTTCTAGCCCTCAAGTTCTGTGGAGACGTTCTTTGATTCTCTCGTGAGGCAGGCAAAGATCCCCAACATTTTCTCCTTGCAGATGTGTGGCGCTGGACTGCCTGTTTCTGGAAGTGGTACCAACGGAGGTAGTCTTGTGGGTATCTGTCAATCTGAGAGGGAAGATGTATCTTTGTTAATCTCTCTCCCTCTTTTCTGTCATTATCCTACTTCTTCCAAATCTGGTGTTTCAATGTATGAAATGTTTTATATTTTTTTAAGGAAAAGTTAAGCACTTAGGCAAAACTGAAGTGTCTATTTATTTTTGTTCTCCATTCTTTTGTATCTCTGAAGATCGACTAAAATTCTGCATTGCAAGTTTACTTTTAATAAAGAAAAAGAATAAATGTTGTGGTGCACTTCCCCACCTATCATCTTTCTTCAGGGCAGATTCTGCTACCCTTCTCGAACTGTATAGTCCCTTACTCAGCTACTAAGATTGTTCAAACTCACCAAAATGCTACAGTATTTTTTTTATTACCTGATGTGAAAAGGGGGAGAGGAATCAAGGCTCTTGTTCTTTTTTGGCAGAAGACCAGATCTTCACCTTGTTCTTACTCTGGGAAGTCTTCCCATCAGTTTTAGTGGGACCAAAAACTGGCCGTTATTTGCCTGGAATTGAGAGTTGGAATGGCTCTTCCTGAACTATGCTGAAATAAGCATATCAGCACAGGAATTGATCGCAAATAGTTATTTTGCTGTAAATTCACATACTGTAAATGTTAACACACTTGAGATAGGGGAAGCCCAAGAACGAACTCGCTTATATTAGTTCAGTTCAAAATCTGATGGTCTAGGATGCTGCCGGTCAGCTTCAACATAAGTCTTGATGGAAGCTAATAGTGATGGCAATGACAGGATAGTCATATTCCATTATGGATGGGTGTAAGAAAAATGAAATTTTGTTAAGCAGTATTAAGGCTTTTCCGATCTGACAAAGTGAATTTATGATGTGCACGTTTAATATTCTGTCCCATTTTTATACATTGCCTAGATTAAACCACTGAAGATACTGTTTTGATTTTAAACAGTGAAGCTTTCATAACAGAGTCAGTGTGAGCTTGTAGATGAAGATGCTGGTAATCTGGCCCTATATGGGAGTTCTGTTTGACTGAAGCACGGTCTGCTTAATGTATAGATGTTTCATACTGCTTTATTTCTGACAGAGAACTTGTCAGTAAAATCCTTATAAATGGTGCTAAATTAAAATTTTGATGCCCTGTGTATCACAATTATATATTCCCCTTTTTTCTGTACTTCCCCCAAAACTAAACACCCAAGATTTTGAAGCTTGTGAATTCCTTTCCCTTTTCCCTCAGGTTCTGGGTGGAATTGAACCAAGTCTTTACAATGGTGATATTTGGTACACACCAATCAAAGAGGAGTGGTATTACCAGGTTGAAATTCTCAAACTGGAAGTTGGAGGACAGAACCTTGAATTGGACTGCAGAGAGGTATTTGCAGTAATGTGTTTCTGTCTATAAAAAACTCAAATTTGGTTAAAATAAACACTTCATTCATCAGCTTTGTCTTCACAAGCGGATTTGTATTGCAGTCTCCTTTGAGAATTAAGGCTTCGTGGTAACTTTGAAAAGAAATAAACAAGCCATGTGAAATGCAGTGTGTACATCAAAGATGCTAAAATTGCTTCAAAGAGGACTTTAAAGTCATTGATAGTATTTTCAACAAATTAGAGACTAAGCTACAATTGTGAACAGTCCACTGAAAATAAGGCTGCTGTGGTCTGGAAGGGCTCAGCCTCTTGACTAGTTTCAGTTGTAACAAAGATGTCTAAACACTGAAGATTCAGGGAGACAACAGTCTTTAAACAACTACAGTCTAAGGTTTTCTGTTGCACAGTAAAATCAAACTGGGGGGTTTTAAGACAATTCTGGTCAAACAAAGAAAAGGGAAGATTTGGGGCTGATCCTTGTGGAGATGTCTAAGCACATAATTCATGATGGCAGTGGGCAGGTGTCATCCTGGGACGCTTCCCTACGTATCTCATCCTATGCATCCCTTTTTTTATTTTATTTTTTGTAATCCACTTTTGCTCATTTCAGCCTTGCTAGTTATTATTCCTGGTGGATATGTTTTCTGTTTTTATTAGGAATAATGTTCTGCTATCTCTGGATCAGTCTAATGAGACTGTGGTTTTGCAATTTTTATTCCAAAGCTGTTTCATTTTGTTCTGGAAGATATGTGTGTATGCATGTGTTTCTTCTGTTTCTTACAGTGCTTGTTGCTATTCATGGTTTTATTTTAGTTCTAAAATTTTCATGCCCTGTTTTCATTAGCCACCTTAATTTTATCTTACACTTGTTCTCTTAGTTGGAAATCATTATGACATGAAAATTCTGAAGTTTTTATGGTTTATACAAATTAAGTGAAATTCATTATAAAAATCTTACATGTGAATAAATATTATAATTCTGTACAAAATATGAAAATCATGTTGGCATATAAAATATTTAAAATAAGTCATATCATCTTTCAACTTAATAAGCAAAACAAGGTCTACTTAAATGCCTCTCTCTATTATACATTTAGGAATGCAAAACTGCTGGTCCTCTAACATAAATGTTTGTGTTTGCTTTTCTTTCTCGCCTTAAAAAACAGTCAACATGTTTTTGAAGAGACCTTGTACTGACGGTTTAATACATGCTGTTTCCAGAAAACAGCTCACTTAAAAGTCTATTGGTGTTATCAAAGTTTCCTGTTATTGTTGCTCTTTTCTGAGCCAGGGCTTGCTTTCACAGTGTATGCATTAGTGTAGTATGCTACTCATTGTTACAGAAGCATCATTCCTTTCTTGATCAAAAGAGATCTTCCCATAAAAATTTAAGGCAAGAACAGTAAATCAGAGCTAGTATGATTAAAGTTTTGCTAGTTAGGGGCTGGCAGAGGGTGCATAATTTGCTGTGTAAGACTATCTGCCCTCTCTCCTCTTAGTTATTTTCTAGGAAGCAGAACATTTTTTTGTAACCGTCACCAGAGACTACTCCTTTCCTTGCAAGGGAAAAGTAGTCCCCTCCCTTCAGTGCTGGGAACCTGTCCAGTGTTACGCTGCAGCTGTGGCCTTGAGCCTGGCAGACCAGGGCTGAGAGAAGCACTGAGCTGCCAGCAGTGCATAGGGTGCACTGTTAAATATTAACCGTGAAGACTAAGAAGGCAAGAAGTTGCTGCCTGCTGCAAGTACACTGTACACAGCATGAAGGTCCAGGTTCTTAGTCCCTGGCCAAGCCGTCCTGCTTCTCCAGGGGTTTTGCATGGTTTCTTGTTAGTGATTGACCCTCTTGGCGGTGTCTCCTACTTACAGGAGTGGCTCTCCAGGATGCTGGTGATTGCATGTTTGTGATAGAAATCTGTTAAAATGAACTCCACGATGCCTTGATATTTCTCTCCACTCTTTAGAAATATTTCTGAGTGTATAATAAATGCTTTCCTGTTTCCTCTTCTTTCAGCACTGCTTGGCAGCCTATAGCAGCTCTTCTTTCAAAAAGAAAATAACTAGGGCTTACTTTTTTACTTTTTGGTGGGTTTTATTTTTGTCACTGCGCTACAGATACTCCATGTAACTTGATAACATCTAAACCAATGTATTTTAAATTCGCTTGCTGTTTGACCTCTTTCTAGAAAGCTTATACTGTATGTTTCTTTGTGTCTTATGATTATGCCAGAAACATGTCAGTGTTCAGTTATATTGATCCTGCTGCCTAAGCTGGTAACAAAAGTAGCTAATGCAAACAGCTGCCACTGCTACGTGCCTTTTCTTTTTACAGTTAATTGTAATTTTTAAGGAGTTCATGAAAAAAGATGTACCTTTTAAAATATTTATTCTTTGTTCACTGTATCTGAACTTTGCTGATATCTCTTAATCTGAGGGTTGAGGTTTTACTAATCACAGAATCACAGAATGAATGTTAGGGGTTGGAAGGGACCTCTGTGGGTCATCTATTTGCTTAGTTTTTTAGTGCGGATTTTGAGGCAGCAAGATTTAAATTTCAGGTTTCTTTGTACTTGTTTTTTGTCTGTGTTTTAGTGATTTTCAGCAGTCGAGAGAGAATGGTGTGGTATTTGACATCTGTACTCTTCAGCCAGTGCCGAACATGACATGTAATGAGGCCTAATGTTCCATGACTATTCTTAAATTAGATACGGCGGTCATTAAAAGTAGGCTGCTGTATTGTGTTTAAACTAGAGTGAGTTGGTTTCATGACAGCAGAGACCTCCATCGAGAGCTTGGTCATATATGTAAGTTACATCAGCGTGCTTAACATCTGCACTGACCGTGAGAGTGCTTTTGCCCAAAGCACATGGGAGGTAAAGTGGATTGGCTCGCGCCTCTGAGAGGGGCTGGGCTTTACTTCTTTTTACAGTGGTTTGGCCATTTGCAACAGCTGTGGTGACAGGCAGTAATTTCTTGAGTGGTGCAGGTGAACTTGCTCTTCTGTCTAGGCTGACCGTATCTTGCTTTTGCTGTCAGACTTCATTCGAATTCAAGCTACCAACTAGAACAAGCTGCTGACAAGTATGATGTGCAGGTTTGGGAAGACAGCTACCAAAAAGGAACAGCTTTGTTATTGTTACAAAGCGGTGTAAACTGCATTACATTAACTACAGTGTGTAACTTCTCTCCTTTTTCCACCCCCCTCCCTAGTATAATGCCGATAAAGCGATAGTAGACAGTGGGACCACGCTCCTCCGTCTGCCCCAGAAAGTCTTCAGTGCTGTTGTGCAAGCAATAGCTCGCACATCCCTGGTAAGCTAATGTCATTCAATCTGCTCAAAATGTTAAATTCCTTATTAAATGACATGATCTTTGAAAGGAGTGTCATCTTTGCCATCTACCTCGTAAGTCATAGGGTTTTAACCTGAGGGAAGCAGAACCTTTCCTGCTCTACGACTGTTAATAAGTGAGAAATGACTGATAGTCTGTGATGGAAACGGAAAATGGAAAGGAAGAGGTGAAAAGGGAAAGCGAGGAGGGAAAAAGGGAGGCCAAGTACAGCCAAGAAGTGCGTGTATGGAAATGCGTCAGAAATAGTGCAGAGATGGAATATTTTGTTTTAAGCATTTCAGAAACATGGACATAATCCCCATTGCTCTGATTCGAAGTATTAAGAGTGCAAAAATCAGTCCTTTCATACAAAAAGGAGTGTTTATAAAGTAGAAGAACCTGCTACTGCAAGCAGTTCCTTTCGAAGTATAATGCTTATTGTTGTATAGAATGGATGCCATTCATTAGGATTATTCATATCAATAAAGCTTCTTTTGACCTTCATTATTGAATTATTTATGTTTAAAAGCATCTTTCTTTGGAAATAGAGTGAGATTTAGAAGTTGGGCATGGGGATGGTGGATTTCTCCAAGTGTAGAGTAACTGAAGCAGCATTTTCGGGTTAATAAAAACTGTTCATAAATTTTGGTTGAATACAGTGAACAGCACCAAGAAGGTTAAAGATGAAGAATAAATCCCAGCTATTTCAATGTGAATAATTTTAATATTTTTGTCATGGATTCACAGTCAGGCAGCAATAGTCACTGCAAATCTCAGGAAATCCAGTAACTGGACTATTGGCCGGCTGCCCAGAAGAGAGAGTATTTGCCTATATGCTGATGATTCAAGATTGAGATCCTTTTCCTGCCTGACTGAGGGCAGAGATTTGGCATGAAGCGTTCTTTACTACCTGCAGATGTCCAGTATATGAAATACATGTAGCGGTTATCTTATGTATCTCAGCTTCCCTGGTTGAAAGGTTCTTCTCTTTGCAAAGCATTTAAGTATTGACTGGAACAATTTCGGTCGATGGAGGGGCATTGAAAGAAGCCTACCTAAGAGCTCTTGTAATGGCACCTTGTGGATAGGGCGTCCTCCTGTGAGGTGGGTCACAGCGGATCACACTTCTCTCTGATGTTGATCAGAAAGACATTTGAAATAGGGCCTTCCACATGACAAGTAAATAGTCAACTGATCGATAAGATACTAGAGAGGAACCACTCACTGCTTAATGGTTTTTGTTCTTCCTATTAAAAATGCATAAATAACTCTTCTTTTTTAGGGTCTCTTTTTAATCTCAAGGACCTTGCTGCTGTACCATTTTCCCTCCACACACACCCACAGTTACTTTCACAGCTCTAAACAAAGGAGATGGCCTGTTAAATAAGAAAGTAGTTACAAGATGTAGGGAGCAGATTCCAGCCATGTAGGAGCGATGTCGGGAAAGTGAAAGTTGTGCCATGGCATTACAACCGTACCCTTAGCGCTCTGTGCTTCTGGTAGGCTATGTATCACTGAAACATAAAATCATCTGCTGTCCTCAGACCTAATTCTCTGACCACAGGTGAACCAGGTTAACAAGTTCCTGCTCCTAGCTGCTCCTTACGAGCTTCCCAGCAAGATGTTATTGCCACCTCAGGTATACTGGGATAACTGCATCTGAAGCGTTCCTTTATTCAGCTCCATAAAAAAACAAGGCTGTGAGCTTTATGCTCTTTAATGGTGCAGGTTGTTTTTTAAACCTTACTTATTTGGATCAAAGTCTTTTAGGGAGCAGCTATAGATGCAGTTTGATGTTGGCAGGTCCGAAAGGTGGTGGTTTTGGCAGATGGGCAGAGATGAGCCACAGAGGGGTGGCAGCTACTACACCTCACTGAGCTGAAGTCAGAACAGCGTGTCTACTCACAGCATTGACGTAATGCTACGTTACTAAGTTGGAGAAAGGAAGGCTCAAATAAACCTAAAGTCTTTGTTTTAGTAACCTTTTAGGTATGATACAGCCACATCCCCCCCAGTGCATTTCTTCAGCATACAGAATTAAGGCAAAGAAGTGCAATGTAATAAGCGGTCGTTCTGGGAAGTGAAAGTAGGCACTTAAAATAGAGCACTTCATAGACTTGGTCTGTCCAGTCTGGGTGCTGTCTTGCAGTTTTTCTCAAATCACAAGCTCTGTTTTCCAAGAGAAGATGGGAAGAGAGGAGAACTATGTTTTTTAGCAGGTCTGGCCTGGGACATGGCTGTGAGAGGCAGAGCACTGTGTCCCGTGCATTGAGAGTTAAGTGTAAAAGCAGTCTGTTTGTGACGGTAGCTCTCATTGTTGGTTTACATGAGTGTACGCTTGTTGGCCCAAGAACAGAGATGAGCACCTGCAAGTACTGAGCCCCTAACACTGTGCAGCCCTAACAAATATTTCATTGGCAGGTATGTGAGTGTGCTTGAATACTTGTCACCTGTAAAATGCCATATAACTAAGGTATGAGCTGTTGTTTACAAAAAAATCAATATCATACATAAATACAAATGAGGAGAGTGGAGAGGCTGGATTCCATCTTTCTTCTTCACCCAAATGGGAAGCTTTGGCTGTGGAACATCAGACCAAGCTGCTGCCTTGGATGGTGCTTCACATGAGAATAAGAACCAGCACAAAGTAATGCCCTCAAATAAGGAAGGGTTTCCCTCTGATCTGGCAGCAGATCAGCTTCCTGTGCTTCAGGGAGTATGAACGTTAGACAAGATGTTTGTCTTTTAGGCAAAGAACCTCTGTAGGAGTTTACTTTTCATCTTGTTAGTGCCATGGATATATTAAAAAGCACAGTTTATCAACCTTATTTCAGAAGCATGTCAAGTTACATTGGTAGTGAGTGGCAGGACAGCAGCAGAGACAGAGGGACATGTTTCTTTTTGTTGACTGGAGCAGACCTCAGTTCCCTTAGGTGCCAAGGGATTTTGGCTTAACCCTTGGCTTCAAAACCCTAGATGAGTAAGAAGCTGTAGGTATGTGAGGAAGGGAGATGATTCCATTAAATACTCATGTGGTTTGTATTTTATTTCGTGTTTTTAAAAAATGCCTGCTGCTTCAAAATGTTGGCACTTGGTCAGAGCTGTTTAGAGGAGAAGGAGATACATAGTAAAAGCCCGTTGATGCTTTGCCTGTTTGTGGTACTGATTGCTCAGGGAGGTCATACATGTTCTGCAGAAGTAGAAGTAAGGAGACACAAATAAGGAGGGAAAGGAGAGCTAACTTTGCTCTTGCCTTTTCCCTCTTCTTCCAAGTCATAATGGATTATGATGCGCATCAATTTGTGCATTTGGTTTTTGCTTTGATCCTAAAGAGAAAGCTCTTTCTCAGGCTTGTGTTCATGCCTGAATTTCTCCATGGGAATGGAAGAGGTATGAAATAATGGTAGCGAACATTTACAAACATCTATCAAAATATATGCAATCTGTATGTATCACCTCTTTTTTTTTTTTTATAGGTACAAGAATTCTCTTCTGGTTTCTGGACTGGTTCACAGCTTGCATGCTGGGATAGAACTGAAAGACCCTGGTCCTTATTTCCCAAACTCTCCATTTACCTGAGGGATGAAAACTCCAGTAGGTCATTTCGGATCTCTGTCCTACCACAGGTCTCAACTTTCTTTGTTTATTCACTTATGCACTTATTTTTACTATTATAAAGCACATGCTCTTAAAAAATACAAGCCATTTTTAGTAGTAATAGAAAACAGGCTTATTTCATGCAAGGGAATTATTTTTAAATTAAATTTTAAAAATCAAATTTTAAATAGGGAAGTTCACAGATTTGTCAAACCTCAAACCAAAAAAGAAAACACAGTTTCCCTCTGAGTGCAGTCCATGTAGTTGGGAATGATTTTTTCAAATTGTCACAAAAAATCGGCAAGTTTTTGTTTTGCTTTCATGAGCTTTAGCCACATTAGATGTCAGTACAAAATGTCTCTGCTCATTTTGATCTTCTCGTTTTGGGAAGCAAATTGATTTGTTTTTTGTGGCATTCTGAGCTGGAGCACTTCTCTTGAACATGACAGTCTTGGCAATGAACCTCTGTGATCTCTTCACCAGTTTCTGTAACTTGGTTTGTTTATCTTTCATTAATATTCCATCCCAGCTAACGTGCCAATTTTTATTTTTCTTCTCTGGCTCCCTACCTCCTGCCCCCAGCATAGGTTGCAATACAGGCTAGTATCCTCTAACATTGCTAATACAGTCTTTTATCTTAGGGGATGGTCAGAAGCAAAGGGGAGCGTGAACCTTTTAAATACATTTTAACGTGAAATATAGTAAGGCCTTGTGATAAGATTTTTCTGTATTGATCATGTAGCTTGGCAATCTTTCATCTTCCCTGAGGAGACAAGGGGTAAAATGTGACTTGAATTTGTGAATCTGGAGCCTTGAAGCTGACACTGAATGCTCTCTGAATCCGTTCCATCCTGATAATTTTTTTAAATAATAAAATTATTTTCTGATTTAAGCTCATATCCCAGGTTCTTACTGAGCTGTCCTTCCCTTATGGAAAATACAGCAAAAAGTGGCTCTTGTGCATTTGCTGTTGACCTTCACATAGTGACCGACTGTGTTCAAATTTGAGCTTTGAATCCAAGAGCTTTACCCCTTAACTGCATGTAAGCTTTGATCAGTTTTACATCATATACAGAAATCTGTTTGCCCCTATTCATTCTCTATTTCCAGTGGTGTTTGACTGCTTGGAAATAAAAATCAAAAGGTCTGAACTTACAAGTACTGTGGGTGTGCTGCTTCTTACGTCTGGATTTTTTTTTTTTTAATAGCTTTATATTCAACCTATCCTTGGAATAGGAGAGAATTTACAGTGCTACCGATTTGGCATCTCTTCCTCCACAAATGCCCTAGTTATTGGTGCTACAGTCATGGAAGGCTTCTATGTAATATTTGACAGAGCCCAGAGGAGAGTGGGCTTTGCAGTGAGTCCGTGTGCAGGTAAGAGAAATGTTGTTTAGGACCTGGTGAGTGAGGAAACACCTGCTGCTCTTAAAGAAACACCTCTGCCACTTATCTGATGGGGAAACGAGTGGTTACTCATGAAGTGTGAAGGGTATATTTTTGAGCAATCCCAAGGTATTCAGATGTCAAGAGGGAAAAAAAAAAAAGCTGTATTGCACACAACAGTCTTGGCATGAAGTAAAACAGCCTCAGCTATGGGTATCTTAGCTGTGTTCTTCCCTCTGAGAGGTCTTCTTTCTGAGACAGCTGTCTGTGTGTGGTTTGCCCAACAGTTACATGAGACTTATCCTGGTTTTTAACGCAGCTTCATTTTTCTGTAGTTCCTGTTCTAATTTGCAGATAAATGCACTCTTCAGCTAACTTTTTCAATGTGCAGTGAAGTACCTTACTCATGCTTTTCTCTTAATGTAAAATGTGCCTTTTCAGTCTCTCAGAAATAGTCATAGAGCTAAGATGAAAGTGGGACTTAATTTAAGACTTGTGGTGTTTGTGTTGTTCTAAACAGATAGTTTTCTCAGTGTAAGCAGAAAGCCATGAATTTTTTTATTAGCTGCTGAAAAAATGTGAAAAAGCTCATAACTTTTGACTGTTTTTACAGTGCTGGTTAACCTTCCTCCCTTTTCATGATTTCTCTTATCATACCAAGGGTAGCTAAAAACAAAAGTTTTGGCGTTTCCGCCCCTTGTTATTGAGGCATTGCTTTGGCACCATAAGAACATAGAAGTGAGAGAGGAGGGAAAAGTCGTGTGCCCATATGTAAGTCTCTGTCCCAAACAGAAGTGGTCTGTGCCCTGGAAAAACATAGTAGCATCTGAGATTTGCATGAGAAAAGGCCTAGCACTGACAGTGCTTCTTTAATCCTCAGTATTTATGTTAGAGAGGGTAAGGGCAGTAAGTACTTGAGTGCTTAATGCAACCAGGTAATTGAGGGGAAAAAAGAGAGATACTCGCTAGCTGAGTTGTAGCCCCAGGGCATTTTAAAAGCCCTTTTTTTTTTTTTAATCTCTCCATTGTTAATGGATTCAAAATTGTCATCTTTGAGCTTGCTAGAAAGAAAATCTGGATATTGATGTGGGTTGCTTAATGAAGACCTCTATGAGGTACCACGCAGTGATGAAAGACACGTTTTGAATGTGTCTGGAAGGAAAGTGTAACTACACAAATACTGAAGACCAGGTTTTCCTGCCTTTCATTCCCTGACTGCTATTTTAGCAAGCATAGTGCTGCCTCCTGTCCCTGCCGCGCTGCAGCCATGAATGGAGAAGGGAAGGGGGCATTTTGACAGAACATACTGACCGGCATGTGGTCAGCAGGGGACACAAGCCAGCTGGTGCTCATAAGAACTGCTTTGACAGCACATCTTTGTTGAGAATAAGAATCAGGAAACCATAATAACACCTGAATGTTAATATTGCTGCATAGAAGTAGTGAGTTTGGCCACTTCATGTAGTTCTGCCAACCTCATCTAGAGAGGAACAACTGAGCTTGCTGAATAGAAATGAAATCTGAATTTACATGAGCTTGGACACATGATGATACCCGCTGGTGCTAGAAGGCGTTTCCTCCTTGTTTCTTTGTCCATGTTTCATGCATATGTCTAACCTAGCATTGTGGGAACTTAGCTTCTTGAGAAATCAGATGACACAAACCACTGACTGAGACCAGATATACTGATTTGTCAGACTCCACTTACAAGGGGCAGATGACATTTTGCTGGATGTGTCAGTTAGTCTGAATTCACTTCTTCGCAGCTTGTGGTTTCCATATTTAACATTACTTTCATCAGAAAACCACAACTGCAGTCACTGCAGTGTGAGGGATTAAGCTGCCTAACTGGCTTCCTGTGGAGGCTAGCCGTGTCCTCCATAGCAACTATACTAATGTAATTTATTTGGAGCTTTTTAGTCTGTTTGTAGGCATAAATTAAATTGAATTACTGGTGGCATAAATCTTCAGAAATAGAGAAATATAAAAGACCATTTGGTGTGGCTTTGCAATGACCTGTGCTTTCTTGTTTACAATAGAGGGTGAATGCTAAGCCCATGTTTTTAAGATGTTAAATGAGTGTGTGCTGAATACAAAAATGAGGACTAAAAGCCTTAACTTTATTGAACTCCCAAGTTTCTGTTGAGACTTGGCTAGAGATGAGAACTGGCTTATCCTGCAGTAGTCCTGGCACTACTCTCATTCTCCAGGATGTACCAAGAGTGAGGAGAGTTAGCTAGATGGCTGCAGAAAGCTATTCCATTGCAGCAGGAAAAGAAACTTGCCTCTTCCTCGATATGTGAAACCCTTGAAGACTTATTCTGCCTGTTACTGATTTCAAGTTGTTTAAAGTTGCCTGTTCATAATTTCAGGGATAACCTCCTGTTTACAGGATGACTAAGACAGGTTTTGGATCAGGTCCCTTCCTGAGACAAGATGTTCAGATCAGCTAGTTAGTATTAGTGAAGCAACCTGATGGTGCCTCAGCATCAAGCAGAATTAGACCCCTGGTGTTTTTGTAGTAAGTGAGAGGATCGTAGGAGCAAGACTTGGGTGTTTTTTAGGGAAGAAATGCACCAAGCACTGTAGTGATAAATGACTTCTAAACTAAACTGTGATGAGACAGAATGTACCTGAATTTGTGGGCACTAAGTTCAAGAGAATGGACAGCATGATGAATAGCAGGGCTTCAGTCCAGAAGGACCTTGGTAACGTGGAGGACTGGGCAGCAGAAACCTCAGGAGTTTTAGTGAACAGAAGTGCAAAGTTCTGCACCTCGAGCAGAAAACCACCACGCATGGGTACAGTCTGGGAAGGGACTGTCTGAATAGCAGCCCTGCGGAAAAAGACCTGGGGATTATAGCGGGCCCAAAGTTGAATGTAAGCCAAGGGTGAGTGCAAGTGAAACTACGTAACAAGGGCAATATCCACCAGTTACATTCACGAAGGTTCGAGTTGGACATGAGGAATTTCTTCTTCACCAGGAGGGTGGTACAGCACTGAAACAGGATGCCCAGAGGGATCATGAGGTCTCCATCCTCAGTGCTTTACAAGACCTGGCTGAATAAAGCTGCAGCTGACCTGATCTATTGCTGGTGACAGTCCTGCTCTGAGACTGGACTAGGTGACTTCCAGGGACCCTTTCCAAGCAGCCCTTTACAATTTTATGATAAATTTGATCTACCTTCAGGTTTGCTTCTTCTCCAAACCACCCAAGATGGTGAGTGAGTGAGTGAGTTCTACACAAATGTTATAAAATAGCATTTTTCCAGAGGTGCCTTTTTTGTCCTGTAATCAATAATGAAGAAAATTTATTCAAGGTCAAGAATTCATTGTAGGTAGCTAACAGAAAATGTTCTAAAAAATATATGCCAAAATATTCTAATTCGGCTAATATGTAATATGCTAAGTGTATGTGACTGTTAGTTTATGTTAAGGTCTTGTTTGAACAGTTCAGGCAAATTTTCTCTCTTTTGATTTCCCCTCAGTTTCTCTGGGGGTGGAAGAGGGAGAGGGAAAACTTTTCTTTTTGGAGGGAAGAAAGCAGAGGCTGTGCTGCTATCAAGAATTCTCAAAATGTAATTTAAAATGTCAGCCGCTATGGCAACAGTTTTGTATTGCCTTTTTTAATAGGAGTAATTGTTGTAGTCAAGCCAAATAATGAGTAATTAGGGACTGTTTTTTTCAAAGCTATCTCCAATGTGGAAAATTGTGCTGCCTTTTTTTTCCCCCCACTGCTTCAAAATACTAAATTCCTAAGTAGTAATACTTATGCCTTGCATTTCACATTAATATTACATGTGATTTAGTTTGGTTTTGCTGCAGGACTTCAAAGAGGCAGATGAAATGCTGTGAAGGGGTGAGATATCCAGCAGAAACAATTACATGGTAGACAAAGTGCAATACTGGGACTCCGAACAAAACTGATTACTACCAGAGGCCTTCTAGGTAGTCTTTTACAAGTCTGTCCACTACTGTGCAGCTCCCTTACCATATCTATGTAACAGCAGTGTCTTGGCAAACACGTGCTGACAATATAGAGTGCACGGGCCAGTTTATTACCATTCAATGAGCTGAAAGAGTATGCGTTTGGTATTCACCAGTGTTAGGGTGCTTGTGGGCGCAGCCTCGGGTTTCACCCAGTCCACTCTAAAACCGTATTGATGCTGAAGGAGTCTTCCTACACCTGCAGCTGGAGAAGAGGTTGGTTCAGTTGAGTGATCCTACAGAAAATTCCTCGTTTGGGCATTTTGTTTATTATGACAGGTTGGTTCTCCATAAAATCTGAGAGTTGCCCTGACCCTCCTTGCAGACTACCAGTCACTAGCACCAATACAAAAGAGGCAGCAAGGGACAGGAGTGGGGGTGAGCAGGACTGTCTTTTTCAGCAGCAACCTGTGATTAAGTTGAATTGAGTCTAATGAGACTTAAACCTTAAAATAATATGAGACGTTGGGAGGCCAGGGACTGAATACCAACTAAAATCTCTCCCAATAAATTCCAGGTAAAGCAGCCCACCTATTCTGAATTTGTTTCTCCACAAAGAACCTTAAAGGCCACCTTCCTGCCTTTCCAAATCTCAGGCTCCCCTCTTCCTTCCAAAGGGTATTTTACACTGATCTCTTTAAACATGCTTTCAGGAGTCATGTCTAAGTTATGTGTAAATAAGAGATACTGTTTTCAGGAGGCAGGATCACTTACAATCTGGCAAGAGTATGTCTGTGTATAAAATGAACAAGAAATTAAGCAGAAAGGTTAAAACTGAGGCCTTTATAAAAAAATACACAAACGTCTTTTGAAGTATCAGACTAGAGAAGCGAATTACAACTGTTTGGAAGACTTGTTAAAATGCACAGACAGCACAAACTGCAGGCTCCTAGTTGCCCCAAGCAAGCTAAAAGGTATCCATCCTTCCCCGGCCACGCACCTGCAGATGTGAAATGCTCTGAGTATTTTGTTGCCCTAGGCAACTCACTTGCTCTCCCTTTACAATATGCGTAGCCCTGTCCACAACTCAGGGGAACTTTGCTGCGCTTGCCACGGTTACTGTGACAACCATGGGCAGCATAACCCTTTTTTAGCAAATACTGGTTTAACAAGTAGGGTTTTGTGATGGTAATGAAAGAAGTCACACAGTCTGTGATGTTACCGACACGGATGGCTGTTCGAAAACAGAGCTGCCAAAGAACCCCTTCATGCTTCTTGCCTTAGCTTTGTCATCTCCATTTTTCAAGCTGCTTGGTTAGCTTCTCCCTCCCTGCCCAACAGCACTGCTCCTTCATATCCCATCTTCTCACTCCTGACATTGACCTTCCTCTCCACCATTCCCCTTTTCTGTACAGCTGTCACCCAACTCTCCTGCCTCGCCTCCTCTTCATTCTGAATTTTCACCTCCACTCACAAGAGTATCAGTGCTGCTTTCCACCCTGCACCTTGTGTTTAAGATACAGTCTTTTAAGGTATCTGTGAAGCTAATGATCCTGCATGGCTCCCTAAGACCCTGGAAGATAGCAAACACAGAAGATATAAGAATCAGCTGAGGTACTCTTCCAGTTATTGCAAATGCCAGAAACAAACAAAAAACTGCCCAGGCCCTGACCTACTCCAGTGTAGGTGGTGTAGGGTTTTTAAGCTTTGTTAAATTGACATTTCTGAAAGGTTAGTCCAGAGAGAACAGGCCCAGTGGCCTGGGCTTTAATTTGGGCTGTAAGAAACCTGATGTACATGTCTGATCTCTTGTTGACAGCCTGTGTAGATGTGGGAGTATCATGGTCTCTTTATGCTTCAGATTCCCTTTTAGTAAACATGGAATACTAGTATTTTTATTGCAATGAGAAATACAATAAAACATGAGCGTGCTGAGATGTATGATAATGGAGGAAAAGGGATATATAGGTATTTAAGCTAGATCTTTTCTTACTTGCTTTTAAATGCTGTCTATAGACTTAATGTTTTTCTTTCTGTAATTTCTCAGAAGTTGATGGTTCTCCAGTATCTGAGATTGAAGGCCCTTTCACAACAGCAGATGTTGCAAGCAACTGTGTTTCTAGCGTTTCTTTCCATGAACCAGTGTTGTGGATTGCATCCTATGCTCTCATGAGCCTGTGTGGAATTATCCTCCTTGTACTGATCATCCTGCTGCTTATTCCACCACGGTGTCAGCATCGCTACACCGACAACGACGTGGTGAATGACGAATCCTCCTTAGTGCGTCATCGATGGAAATGAGAAACTTGATCATGAAACCTGGGACTTAGAATGAAGAGCAAAGTGCTTTGCCAAGGGGAAGAAGCCAATGCCTCAGTCCTTTCTATGTTCATTACAAATTGCTGTTGAAATCCTGCCAAATAGCCTGCATCATAACTTTTTAAGCTTTATTTTCTAACACTGGTTCTGAACCAAAGCACTGTTAACCACCTCTTAAGTGCTACAGTACTGGATTTACTACTGCAGTACCATGAGCCTTTATGCTCTCAATAGTACCTTCTTTTAAAAAAAAAGAAAAAGAGAAAAAAAAACACCATGGTGTTCTTCCACTGTCTGAACAAAATTGTCCATCCCTCTTTCACAAAAAAGGAGCTGTCAGCATTTTCTAACTAACCAAGCCTTGACTGTAGAAAAAGAGAAAAAAACTTAATAAGCTTTCTTATTAATTGCATTAAATGAATACTGCTTTCTGTTTACATTGATTCATTTTGAAACTGTGCTTATGGTGTGGGGGAGGGAGAAAGGTCAGAGTTAAGCAGCAGAGAAAAGCAAGTGAGGTCAAGAAGAAAAGTTGGTTAGTGGGTTTTTTTCCTCAAAATCACTGCTGCCAATTGAGAGGGTCACCCTTCCTGAGTGTTATTACAAAATATTTGAGGAGGTGAAAACCAGGAAACATACTTGTTCAGCCTTAGTGTAAAACAAGACTACCTCTCTTAATTTACAAGGATGCTACCACTGGTAAGCGTGTGGCTTAGAACTGGTCTTGAAGCACAAGATGCTCCATACAACCACATGCACATTCCTTGGCATCGAAGTAGTGGATTTTATAAAAATTAATACTTCATGACTTGTGACTCTGGTGCACAAAAAAACCCTTTTAGTTTTCCCCCTAGTGTTGGGTTTCGTGTGGTTTGTTGTATTTTTTTTGAGTTGAGGATGTCTGATATTTAGAAAAGGCTGGTCTGCATATGTAGGGACATGATAAAGCTAAGGTCCGTGTTCTGCCATCTCTTTTGGTATTCCTAGTAAGCCTGTAACAGAAAGGAAACAACAAAATGAGAAAAACAACCCTTTTTTTTGGCTGAGCTTGGCAACCTAGAAGTTCAAGAAAAAAGTGTCTGTCTTCATGCACAGACTGTGAAGTGAAAGTCTTAATGCTGGCTTGTTTTTCAACTTCAACAGCCGTTTGACGTGTTTAGTTTAGCTTCACCAGTGTGTCAATCAAATGAAAAGCGTGTGTACTGATCGTCTGAAAACAAACATGTGGTAAGACAATAGTGGGAGAGAACAGGGAAGGATACATTTGACCAGACTTCCATTGTGCAAGCATAGATCTTAATGCTGAGGTCAGAATATGGTATTTTCTTTGCAGATAGGACAATTTTTCTTGTATCTAGTCAGTGAGCATTGCAGAACCTCCATTGCTTTTCTATAACACTGGGGTAGTGGATTTGAAAGATAAACAATGCAAGGTTGAGGAGTCCGGCAATAACCATTAGTTATCTGGGTTTGTTTGTTTGGTTTTTTTCAAAAACAAAGGAAAAAAGAAAATCCTTTGTATTTCGATAGCGGAGCGGTTTGCATATCTGTGTGGGGAAAAAAGGAGGGGAAAAAAAAAGGAAGCTTAGATCAGAATCTCCCAATCCCTTCCCTATAAAATTTTCTGCCTATGATCCTTCATATAGCTTTCTGATTCACACTGCCTCTGCAGCCGACTCTGCATGGAATAAGCAGAGATTTCTTTTTTTGAGGAATGGTGCTTTTACAGAGGTGCACATAATGTGTGTGAAAATAAAGCGCTGGGGTTTTTTTAAACTAACTTGCGTATTTCACTTCATAACTGGAAGTGCCTGTGGTTTTTGCTTTTAATTCTTGCACTTTCAGATTGCTTGGCTGAATAGAGTGAAATAATTGGTGTTGTGATCCAACGTCTGAAAATTATTTCTCTTGGAATTAGGAGTTGGAAATAGGAGGAAATTCTGCGTTTGCTTCTTTCTTCGTCTGCCTCTTAGTTTTTAAGGAGAGAAAAATGATTAATTATATGGAATATAAGAAACTATAGAGCTTAGGTGTTTTCTCCCTGTTCTGTTTTCCATACATCTCTCTCAATGTCTTATAATTAGAATTTTTAGTACATATTATAACAAGAAATTCCCTTGAGTTTTTCTTAAAGCAATAGACTTTGCTGAGAAAAGAAAGAGGGTGATGTTTCTAGTTCTGTGCTTCGGTTCCGTATCATCCTCCTGGGTTTGGTTTGACACATAACAAATAATTTCAAAGTTGTATTCCTTCTTTTGCAGTATAGTAATATAAATAATGCTTCTGTCACCTGTTTCAGACAGAAACACAGTGTGAGTGTTTGGATTGATGCAGCGGTAAACAATGAGCCCTTTTTCAATTCAGAAATTAATAACACTCATATGCTCTTAAAATGCATCCTAGCTGCTTCTCTCTTCCCACCCCTTCCTATCTCCTTACCACAAAGAGTTTTAGGAAGGAATTTCTTGGGAATGGTTCCTAGTATGCTTTCTAATGACAAGCGACTATTTTTTCTGAGTTGCTTAACAAAGTCTTTTTAGTGTGCTAGATTTCCTATAAAAGCCTTTCAGTTTTACCCTTTCACTTTGAATGTCATTGGTCAAGACATTTTAATAGAAACACTTGAATTATATGAGCAATAATCAAGTAGCACAAATGAAATAGTAATATATTCTTGAGTTTTCGTGCATCCCTTGCCACTAAAATTTAGCTTATAGTGAAAGTGCTGTTAGTGACATCTGCTAGCAGCACAAACTTCATCTCAGCTTGTAAATTGATACTTAGGCTGGCAGATATTCAGGTGAGTATTGCTTTGTTGCTCTGGCAACAAGAGCAGCAACAGAAACCCTTGAGGCTTCATTTTTAGCCTACAGCACATTAAGAAAAATAATGCTCTTGAGCATTTTTCTATGAAAGATGAAATACCGTGATAGACTACAATGTTACCATGTGTGTCTTACTAGTGATCTCTTTCCCAGATATATTTTGTTTTAAAGGAGAGTGCTGTGAGATATTTTATGCTACTGTTAACTAACTTCAGATATAAGATTAAACCATGCCTGAAAAAAAAAAGGGGGGGG
>Ga0065711_1001566_pt1 | contig 42059 bp, 30 predicted proteins | sample Hoacrofraction12_FD_59098 | JGI IMG/M metagenome (GOLD analysis project Ga0065711, IMG submission 59098) | Hoatzin crop microbial communities from Cojedes, Venezuela - Epithelial fraction 12 v2 (version 2) | ecosystem: Host-associated > Birds > Digestive system > Esophagus > Crop | place...
TCAGAGGGAAGAAGTTCTTCCTCATGTTCAGACGGAACTTCCTCTGCTTCAGTTTGTGCCCACTGCCCCTTGTCCTGTCGCTGGGCACCACTGAAAAGAGTTTGGCCCCATCCTCCTGACACCCACCCTTCAGATATTTGTAAGCATATATTAGGTCTCCTCGTAGCCTTCTCTTCTTCAGGTCTTCTCTATAAAATCATTTCTGTAAAATGAATGTTCACATTCTACTATCTAAGGTCAGTTTTTCATTTAGAATGAGCTTAACTTAAAGAGCTTGTGCCACCTCAAAGTTAGGTGTCTGATCAAAACCTAGTCCTCTAAGTTTCTTCTGTAGTGAGTACAGAGGCACAAACACATCCACCAAACTATTCACCTTAAGGCTCATGTTTAACCTAGAAGAGGTGAATCAGCTAATGGAAATATGTCTCTGTCTATCCATCTATATGCTGCAGGAATACAAATTTTATGGCCTTTGGACATTTTATTTGTGCTTCAAATCTCCATCCATAAAAGGAAGTGCTTAATTTCTCCAACTCTTCATGTATTTTCCCACTTCTACAACTGATGAGGCCACATATAGCTCCTTACTAGAACTTCATTTTCAGACACTGACTTCCATTTCATTTAAGAACGGCAAAGACCTATGAAGGAAAGATTATATTACTGAAAACAACATTATAATATTTACACATACAGTAACATTAATCCTATGATTACTAGATTCTGAAAAATGTATGGTTTGGGTTTTGATTTTAGGTTTTTTTTTTTTTTTATTGGTGCTTGGGGAATGGAAGGGAGGAGATAGTATCACTCTGTTGCCTAAAATATCTCCTGTCTTAAATGACAACCGCATAAGACAACTTCCCCTTGAAGTCCCTAAACACCTAAAGAGCAATGTGAGTGGATGACATTACAGGTGGATAACCAAGGAACAGAGAGGGACTGATCAGTGACTTAACCAAAGCTTCAGAGGATATCTAGAACAGGTTGGAGGGACTCCAATTTGCAGATTAGGTTTTTGCACTCAGCACTGCAACATCTCCAGCTTTTCTGCAGGGCTTTTCTTTGTCAGTTCAATACACAGCTGCCAACTCTCTCTCCCACATCTGGAGAAGCCAGCACTCTGCCATCATGTCCCACATGTCAGGCTCTTAACATGTGATTTTACTCCCAGTTATCCCGGTTCAAAATCTGTGTAAAAGACTAGAATGTTGGATTTTTGGAGAAAGTGACTGTAAAATGATTACATTTATAATAACTCAGAGGGAGGGCAAAATGTTGGGATGAAAGCCAGGAGATTGTGGTAGAGTGAAATAGAATAGTTCCAACTTTTGTTGCTCACCTTTATAAAGACTACGGACCTAACATGGAAAGGATAAGGAAGCACATGTAAAATGTTAATTTTTAATTTACTAGACATGTCAAGCATTTTTACCCATTCTTTCACAGTTCCTTCTGATGGAAGCCTTAAGAACAAGTAGGCTGGAGGTATGCTGTAGTGACTCCCTGCCTTGCACTTTTGAAGCAGAAACTGATTTCTTATCCTCTGCTTATACAGTAAATAGCACAATAAGGCCTTGACTGTGAGTTTGCCACATTGATACTGTATTCTCTAATGTATTATTTCAAAGTTGTTTTTAAATGACATAGATTTTAGATATATATGAAAATAGGAAAGTAGGGACTTCAGTTTTCATTTGTCTTTTATCTATGCCTGAGTCATTACTGATCCCAAAGGAAGACCAACTGACCATATACTAACGTGGGTTTTATTCCTAGGTCCAGTAATATAGCAACAGTTAATAGAAGTCATTCATAACCTGACTTTTTTTACGACGTCTTCCTGTCGTGTCATTGTACCAACTTCTCTTTATTCTCCCTGGTGAAGACAAGCTATAAAAAGGAGTTTTCTGCCATATCAGTCTCTGAGCCATCATTAATTTCAGCGAGAGCCTTGATTAAATGCCAAGCCATTCTCACTCTTCCCCTTCCACTGCAAGCAACAGGGGATTCAAAGTGACAGAGCACCCAAGACCTAGGAAGCACCCACAGACAGCTGAGGGGACAGCATGCCCTTTGGTTGACAGTAAGTTGATAATCTTCTCATAGAGGCATAACAAAACGCTGGACTGTCGTGCAGAACAGCGTTTATCTGTCACTAGAGAAACAGACGGATGGCCATGAGCATATGTTTTCAATCCATGTGTTTTATGACATTTGGAAAGTGTATTTTAGTGGGGATTGGAGAACTGCTTTATCCTAAAGCTCCTTTTCTCAATAGAGCTCTCCTTACCAGCAAAGTCCAGTCTGCAATCACTTCCCAGAGCCCCCTGAACAAACAGTTTTTTCTATGCTGCCTTCACTTCAGCACTCCCAGCCCCTGACAGCCCGTGAGTCGATGCCCAGCCAAAGCAGGCCACTCTCAGAGAACCCACTGAGTTGTGGTTAGCCCCAGGGCTGGACACTTACTGATACAGCCAGCAATCATTCCACCTCAGGCAAAGTGTCCTCCAGGGACTGTAAACTAAGCCACATACTTCTTTATTAATTCATTAGTGTCTTTTACTGGCTCTCATATCATTGTGGTAACAGAATTACTGTGACTATGAATGCTGTTTTATAGCAAAAAATAAAACTGGAGCTAAATTGAGTGTGACAGTGACCATAGAGAAGAATAACATTGCTAATGGAGCTCTTGCACTACTCAGATTCCACAGACAACACTGGGACTGTAAAACAAGGCTCAATTTGATTTTATACATAGCAACAACATCAAAACTGACAGAAACAAGGGCTGTGAGATAGAAACATACCAAAACTATGCATGTCAGAAGACTTTTGACTGAAGATGGGAGGTCTGAAGCAATATATTCAGTGCTAAGGTTAGTAGCAGCACTATAACTTAGTCAAATATGCATTTCTCAGCTCCATTTTGTTTCTAGTGAGGGAGCTGCCGCCTTTCTTTTCTGTTGTTAAATTGAGGAGGCTTAATACCAAAAGACACTGCTTTATGGAACAACTTTATCACAGCAAGCAAAGCACTGAACGGCTGGCATTATTTCATCATGCTCAACACTGCCAACTCCAGAGCACGGCATAAGGGACAATGGACCCAGATATGTGAGGAGCCTTCACTAGCAGGTGGTACAGTGCAGAACACTGGCTTGACTTGTGAGAAGGAGTCTCCCACAGCAATATGGCTGGCAATGAACCGAGAAGCTGTCAGAGGTGTTTGCAGTTAGTTAACAGAAGTCACATTAGTATCCTGGTTTGAATGAAGCCTGTTGCAACATGGAGAACTCCATTACGGAAATTTAAAACAGCAGTTGTAGCATGAAGGTTCAAATCAATGACCTGATGTAGTGGAAGATGGAAATGAGAGGAGAAGAAACTGAGATTTGGTCTAATGCATAACATGCTGTGCAAACATGGTCTACTTGTAATCATTTTTCAGAATTCAGAGAATAATGTAAACTTGCAATAACAATTGCCATGATAATAACCAGGCAGTGCTTTATACAGAAGATGGAATAAATTCTCCTTTCCTTTCAACAAAGGTTTAGCAGAAAAAGATACAGCCAGCAGCAATCAAACCGATTGAACTTATCAGGGTTCAAGCAGGTAGATAAAAAATAGGGAAATTAAAGATTATTTTTCAATTCTTAATATTGAGCTGTCAGTATCATCACAAGAAAAATATAAATTCCAACTTTATTAACATCCAGTCATCCATGAACTGTGTTGGGATTGTTTGTGTCTTTTTGGGAAAGAGCAATAATCTCAAAGATTCAAGCTTGGAAGTATTTGCAAAATTCTTCTAGCAAAAATATTTTAGAGCCTCAAATCCAAAGGACAAAAAAGTGAATGTAGTAATCACGGTTGTGCATGCATAAGCCTACGTAGAAGCTCTAATGCAGAACACTTGTACACTTCTACAGATTGTTTAGCTGACATGAAAACTTCCCCAAGGGAGATTTCCAACCCTTAAAAAGCATCCACACCCTGCAGAAAAATTCCTCTCAGAATATAGTCAGATTAAAGAAGAAATCCTGTAAAAATAGTGTGCCATACACTGATGCAATTAATCATGTGTATACACTCATTGGGAGCAAGTGGAGGCATAAGTGAAGCTGGCTGTGTATTTGAATTTTTCCAGGGCTTGTTATTACTTACTTACATGCTTGATTTTATTCAAACTATGGAAAGACTAAACTGGAAGGAAGAAAGAATTCTGATAAACTCCCTTCTTTCCAAGCAGTACTTCAAGAACCAGTACTACTTCTGTAAAAAGGGTGAAGGGACTCTTTCTGAGCATGCTTCCCCAACAGCCTGTAAGGGTATTTCATTTTCTTTAGTGTACTAGTTGATGCTCTCTGCTAGTGCACCAGGCCAGTGACTGGTGCACACGTGTACCAAGACAGAGCGTACTCCTTTATCTGCCAAGATTAAGAGATACCTCCAAATACAGGCATAACATTTCTCTTTTGAAGTCTGCAAGTGTTAGAAGCCAATTGCAGCCTTAAAACCACCAAGACAAGTTCATCTAAGGGCAAATTTTGGCCCTAAAATTGCATTACATGAAAGAAGTGCTATTGGGAGCAATTAAGAAATCAACATCTGCCAACAAATACACAGTTATTTTCTGCTGGAAATATAGGGAGGGAGTGATATATTAGGTATCATTTTGTAATGACAACCACTGTACCAATGGAAAAGTTTTAAAACACTCAAGAGGTCTTTCACAAACTAAATCCAATGACCTTTGTGTCATCAGAACAAATATATGGCACACAGAGGTAAAACCAGGACACATCAGAAGCTGTGTGATTAGAGTAATTATGCTCAGACCACAGTCACAGGGTAAGGTTGCATAAACATGAAGAAAACAAGAATGCATAATATACAATTTCAGTTTTAAGGAATCAGACTGAAAGAGTGTTTATAATTAAAATTACAATGCAGTTAAAAATTGCAAGTTTTCACCTTAGAGAAGTTGCAGTTGAAGTCGAGATCAAGAGTTATAATGCATTTTAACAGGAACCCTAGCAGGCGTTTTAGAGTTGTATGTTACCACTGAAGAGCCCCGTAGATTTATTAGGCAGTATTAGCAACATTCAATCAGAAAGTCTATTTCTGTCATGAAAAGACAACTGCTTTTCTGATTTGGTTAGCTTGACCAAGGCCTTGCTTTCACGAAGTCATAGATGCACACATAGACTACTGTGAATGTGAAAAATAGCCTACTACATAATCTTGGCCGTATGACTTCATGAAGGTGTATTGTGACTGAAACTTGCTGATGAACAAGTATGATTTTAAAATGTCCAGAGACAGAGATTTTTTATGAGCTTTGAGAATTTCCCATTATTGCTTAACTTTTCCTTTTTTATATTAATGTCATATTACTCCTCTATATCACATTACATTATCATATTGCTCTTACACATAAATATTCAAATTTTCATATTACTAACTCATAAATATTGAAGTTTTATTTTGAAATTAATTTGTTTACTATTGACTTCTATACATTTGATTTTATATCTTTTTGCGTCACACTACAGCCATCCACCTGTGAAATAGAGCTCTTCTTATAGAATACATTGAAATGTTCAATCACTATGTAATTGTCTCCTTGATAAACAGTCTATTTTTCAACCTGTTACTGTAAAGTATAAATTTACAAACAACTAATCACTCTCTGAATTGTTTGTGGAACCTCATGCAATATTTTCAATATCTTTCTTCAACTACATATACTAAATCTGAATATGAGATGTGCAGAAGGGTGAAATTCCATCATGTACCTACTCCTTCTAAATATTTGGCCTTTTATGTAAAAGATAAAGATTGCGTTAATAGCTCCAGTCAGAGAACAGCTTGAAGACTTTATAGTGAACTGACTGCTCTTATGCACCATGGCCAAGTCTATTTAGTCTTTGCTCTTCCAAAAAGTCATCAGTATTGTAACCACAACCTACTTTTCTGCTTTCTGTGAGCATGCGTTCCTCCTTTGGCATGAAATCTAATTGCATACCATAGGTTGGTTCTCATCTACAAGGTGTTCCACATCACTCCAGCCAGTTAGTTTATCTCTCACCTAACCCTGGAATCATACGTAAGTAAAATCAGCAATGACTTTATGTTTCTTGCAAGTCGTTTATGATAATTTTTAAAAGCCTGGAACCAAGAACATTTCCAACAAAAGACATTTTAATACAAGCTCCCCTTTTATGCCAGTAATAAAACCCAATTTACCTTCACATTTAGTCAGGGTTTAATCCATTTAAAATAGACCTTTTGTAACACTCTAGTTTCCTAAATGAAACCACATTGGTGTAATAATTCAAATACTTAACAGAACATTCAATATATTATGTCATTAATATTCTGTTTATTGACCAAAGTGATTACATAATGTGAACATGAATACATCTGCAAACTCATGCTGACTTAGGTAATTTTACTGCCCTGCTCCTTGTTTCTTTGTTAATTGATTACCATACCATCGTCTATCACCGTTACGATGACAGGTCTATGAATTATTCAGCTTTTTCCAGATCCCAGTTTTGGCCTGACATTAGCTTAGTTTGGATTTTTCTCAGTGCTCCCTGGTTTACTGAAAATAAATATGAATAAATGAGGCATCTCCCAAGCCATATCTTTTAAATCTGTTGGACACAGTTTATTTGGACAAGTAATATAAAAATACCTTAAATTTAATAATTACCTTATGACATCATGCTAAGTTTCTAGTAGAAAAGAAAGTACATGTGTACCATCATGTGACATAGTCCCATTCTTTTATGTTCAAGATAAATAATAATTGAATTAACACAATTGAATTTTCTACATTATTAGTATTCTAATTTTGCCTGTTTCTAACACACTGTGTGAAAATTCCTTTGAGTTCTATCTTACTTTGCTTGGCTAATACTTTTCCTTTCATTTTTTTCATTTCAATAGTATCCTTTGTGTTTCATTCCAGCTATATGCTTCACAGAAGAATAATCATTGTCTCCAATTCCTGACTCTTTGTTTATAGCCACTGCTATCAAATTTAACTTGGATAGTTCCCTTTCCTCTCTGCACCAGGTTGTTATGCTTGGGAGTTGGATTTTTTTAACCAGCCTAGACTTTCTTTTTCCCAGATTGTGGTTTCTGAGGAAACTATTCAATTCAGTAAACTTTTCTGTTCATTTTCAGATATGAATCATATTTTTCTATTTAAATTTTATTTTGGATGATTTGACTCATAATCAGTTTCAGCTCTGAGTAGTCCCTTAAGGCATTATGTATTTATTTATATGAGATCATTTGCCTTAATTCATTTGCAATCTTTATAATCTAAGTATCCACCAGATTATTACTTTTGGATTAATTCTTTCCTATCTGACAATATGGGAAGTAATAGAATTTCCTATATTTACTGCAATTAATTCATTTAATAAAAGTCATGTATAATTTCAAAAAATTGTGACATTTAAATACAGTCAAAAAGACAGCACTAGCAGCTGCTCAGATGTAATTCCACCATAATGTACCTTTTACCTTTAGTTAGTAGTTCTGTCTTGAAGTGTAATTTGCTGATTAATACTAGCTTCCACCTAAGTCACTATATTCTGTGGTATCTGCTGAAATACTCATCCTGAGCTGTCAGTGAAATGAAAGAAGTAGACAATGTACCTTTCCTTTTCCCATAACAGATTAGAGCTTGTGATTATTAATATTTCAGTCATTAAAAGCTTCTGAAGAGATATGAATAACACAAGACAAATTTCACCCTTCCCTTTTGCTGTTAGTGTAACACTTCTCTGCCTTATGCATCAATTTCTTCCCTCTGGAAAGGCAGATGCTGTTTCTGCTGAGCTGTGGATGGATTCAAACCACATAAATTCCACTGAAGCTCAAACTGAGGGTGAATTCAGGTATACAAGTCTCAGGATTCAGACTGCCTGTTCTCATGTACCTAAAATTATTCAGTAACACCTCTGGGATCATAACATGGAGTATCTTAAACAGGATTATGAATTGCTTTGCAGTGGGGAACATATCTAAGCCTTGGTGAAAGATACTGGATTTAAATCTACATTCCCGCAGAAAAAAAGTTCAATAAGTATGCTTAAACTCCTAGCTCCCTTGGACAGAATCACCCTCTTTGATTGCAATTCATGGACAGAGGAACATAAAGACAGGTGTTTACCTAGGAGCAATGACCTACTCATGAGAGCACACTCTCAGGAGACTGGAAAACTGGATTTTAGGTTCACTTCAGCCTTAGGCAGCTTGAATTCACTTTGTCGAACAGCAAGGTGGAACCTGTCAGGCCAGAAATATTCCAGATTCAGTTTTAAGGCTGGGACAGTACCATTTAAAGCCAGAAATATGACGACTGAGAAGCCAAAGAACAATTTAAACCAAGAGGATCTTGACTCTGTTGATCAAGGATCCACGTTGATTTTGTTCCCTTAGACAGTGGAGTGAGATCAGCACAGGAGAACATGTGGGATTGTCCCTGGTGCCTCAGGTTACCCAAAAAATGAATGGGGAAATATGTGAGGAATGTGGGATTATGCTATTCTAGGTGGCAAGTATCACACCTCTCTATGGCTGGTTGCTAATTCCACGGGTACACAACAAATTATGCTGAAACTCTTTTTTCTGCTATAGTTATTTGCATTGTTACATTACCCAGTGTTTTATTTTGAAATCTGTCTGCTCACTGCTCCCAAAGGGAAATTGTGCAAAAGCCACGTGCACATGGGGCTGCTGGGTGGCATGGCTGCTGTATCAGGCTGTCACCCACTCGGCTGTAGCTCAGAGCCCTGGGCTAGAGAGGGTTTAGACAGTGGGGTCTGAGACAAAGAGGCCAAATTCTCGTCCCTTGATCAAGTTAATTTAAAGATATCAAAAGAAGGCAAAGGTACGTTTATGGGGCTGAATGGCGACACCCCAAACTTCCCACTGCGTAAGGCAGTGTGACTGTGCCAAAGCGTGATGACACCACACGGAAACACGGCGCTGTAAGACAAGCCTAAACCACAGAGGCGTTCCTCCAGCCAGGGACTCCCACCGAGTTTCCCCATCTGTATTTGTCTCAGACATGCTCTATGACCACAACCAGGACAGCGATACACATCTCCCCAGGCTCCCTGCTCCCTGTAAGATGTGGAAGAATGACATAACGGGGTGTTAAAATCCCTGACGCAGCTGGGAAAGCTTGCTTTCAGAGGAGGGAAGACAACATCATACATACTCCAAGGATTCAGTCCAAAGCCTTGGAATAACCCAAGCGTGTGTTGTGTTTTCCTCGACCCTGAGTGACTCCTAAACTCAAGCACTTTAAGAGATGACAGCACAAACACCTCTGGGGCAAACAAACACTCATGTAAAGGCATACTTACAATTTCCCTTTCCCAAAATATACTTTTGGATGGAATCTGAGATAAGCGCTTCTAAAGGAGAACATTGTCAAAGAAAAATCTGTATTTTTGTTCAAATGAGCATTGAAAGATCTTTTCTTTGGTGTCCAAAGATCAGTTTGTGACACCAAATAAGACTGCAGCGGATTTTGGAAAAGAAACTGTTGACGAAAACCTGTGTTTCTAAAGGAGTGGACTACGTGTAAGGATAGAAGAAAAAGACATAAATAAATAAGATTAATACTGAAAATGTTAGCCTGACCACAGTATGGTGAGGCTATGTATTAACAAAGAAAGAGCACTATTTGGTAACAAAACAACATGACCAAAATTTATCTGATACAAAGTCTCTGAGAATGAGAGAAACCCACATCGCAGAGACTATTCATTGATGTGTTTTGTAAACATTGCAAATGAAAGATAAGGAGTGAGATAGATTGGAGCTATACGGCACTTTTATTTATAATTTTTAACACAATGTAGACTGTGTTAAATTTTTTGTGCCCATTAAAATGTGAGCTTACTATTGACCATCTAAAGCTATTCTCACTGAATTCAGCCTACTGAGAAATGCAAACACTGGCACATACACGGTGATTAAGTACAGATGTCATCATTTGACAAATAATCATAACAAATAATTGTCACTTCCTTGTTTAGAAACCACTAATTTAAAACATGTGTGTGCTGACCTAACCTCACTAGTGCACCCTTTTCTTATGTGGGGAGAGAAGAGGGAGAGAGGTTCAAGCTGTTATCTTTACTACAGGAAAACTAACCTTTTGTTCTCTGGTTCTAACTTTCTGCTGCACAGAGTTACTTTGCTCAGAAGCATGCCCCACACTGGCTTCTGTTCTGCAACACTTGTCATAAAAAGCCACTTTAGGAGAGTGGAGTGGGAGGACAGAAGCGCAAGACACGATCTGCTATGATACTGTTTCTTCCAGATCTACCAGTGACAGTCATTTACATTATTAGTGTGCCGCACTCTTCCAGACATGAAGAATACACAGATATCTTTTCAGTCAGAAGAACCTTAGCTTAGATTAAGGCAACAACTAAACTGAGAAATATTTCATGAGCAAGAACACGGGTGCCTCATCTCAGGCTTTGCACTGAACACCAGCAAGAAACTGACTATGAACAGGGCATGAAAGATTTCCCAGGGCAGGCTGGGGGCTCTCTGTCCATATTGTTGGAGAATGATTGCCTTGAGGTTATAACATGGTTGTAGAAAATAAGCAGCTATAGAAACCTGTAAGTACAGGGGACTTCAAGCAACACACACAAGAAGATATGAAACATTTCAAAGAAAGAGAGAGCCCCAAACGACCTTCTCACTTTGCATGTAAATCACCCCCAAGTTTTGAATTTGTTCATGAACCAAACATGAAGTCAGTATTGGCATTTAATAACACCTCCTATTATCATAAGAGCCACATGAAACATAGTTATTTAAACATCAGAAGTTACGAATTTTAATTTGTCCATTTACATTCATGAAATGAAAGGTAACTTCGCTTCAATTAATGATGTTATTACCAAGGATAAACAAGCAGTGACAGCAGTAATGATTAAAATGGTATATTCCTAAGGTTGCACATGTCATATAGCAGTGTTTACTTTGAAGTATGTTGTTTATCTGTACTGAAAAACGTTAAACCCAGTCTTCAAACAATTTAATTTAGGTCCTCAATCAAGTGCTGGTGTGGAGTCTTTCGGAAAAAAGAGCAAGACTCTTGGTGAGTGTTTATGTGAAAAAGCACTGTTTACATTTCAGCTTCGCCTCAGAATCTATAGTGTAATGTTTACAGAAAGCAGCCAGCAAAGCTGTATTATTTGATTCTAATGAACAATACTCTTTTAATTAATTATTACATCTTCCTCTCATATCACCGTTGTGAAACATGAAGATAAAGGAGGTCTTATATAACCACAAGTTTTGGACTTCTTTCACTTTCTCTCTTTTTTTGTAGCTACTTCCTATAACACAATAGAAATCTCAGTTTTGATAGGTCATTAAATTTGAAATCAACATATTTTGCATTTGTATTAGCTAAGATCACGTTTAACCATTCAGTTGAAGAAAGGCTATTTTCAAGGCCTTTTCAGGCTTATGTTTGCTAGAAGGGATGTTGTGAGGGCATAATATAATTCCTTCAGCAGAATTCTGCTTTCTGGGTGAAAGAAAGGTGTCTAGGAAGAGCACAGCATTCCCTGTGGCAGCAGTAATGAGAGAGAATTATTCCGAGACTGCACAGTGCTCCACTCCTGCGGTGAGGAGTTGCTCTACCACTTTTTGCCCTCCGCAGGCATCTGATATTCCAGAAGACACTGCTGAGATCTACTCTTCCTAGAGATATCAGTGCTCTTCTCCATACAGAGCCCCTGGTTATGGCGGTAATGCAGAATGGGCGCAACCCATGCTCCTGTTCCCCTGAATACTCTGGCTGGAAAGATATCAGAGCATACCACAGATCCCTCACTGTTCACATCTCCAGGTTGTCTTTGAAAGGAAACTAATGTACGTAGGAAGATGACAATGACACAGATCTCATCTTGGAGCAAAGTGTGAACGAAAGGGATCCTGGTAACAAAACCACCTGAACTGGGCAGTGACATGTGAACCACATAGTCCCACTCTGCAAAGACACGACACGTTCTCTGGGTGCGGCTGGGCTTCCTCATGCATCTGAATCTGCCTAGAGCAATGAAGTATGCAGACAACACACTTTCCGACATGAATTAATACTTTGGAATTCTCTTCTCAACTATGATATCAACATATATATATATTCAACTAGTCCCTCAACACAGCTTTAAAGAGCAAAACTCACCCAAGACAAAGAAAATAAACTCTTCCAAGAAAAGCCCTCAGTCCTGCTTCTGAATTTATGTGATGATCAAAATCTTCCATGCCTACACTCTCAATGTTAGTGCCATAATTAAGCTCTCTAGACAGTGTGTACAGCTAAGCTCCCATCCCTGAAAATGGTAGAGACAGTAATCCCAGACACATGACAACAGCACCACAGAAATACTCTCCTTGGGAGCGACTAGCTAACATACTCCAGTCTCTTCTCTCCTGCAACATCCCGCTGCATTGACACTGCCTTCTTCCCACCCACCCTTCACACACACCACCACCCCCCTGGCCTTTTTCATTCCCTCACTCTGTTTTTTTCTCCCATGACTATGCACTTACTTCACGGAGCAGCCCCAGAAACCAGGAAAGGCAGTGGGATCCCAGCTGGACATGCCAGGTTGCAACCTCAGCTGTGGAACTGAGCCAAACATGCAACACCAGCAGCTGAGGCTGTCCCAGAAGCTCTGATCATCCACCAAGAATAAACAGCTGCTTCGGCTCCTACAATCAGGAGTAAGCCCTGATTACTTCACCTGCTACTGCCTAACCTCTCCTCCCTTCTCTCCTCTGTCCTTTTTATCGAAGACAGGAAAAGGCTAAAAATATTCCCCTGCTTCAGAATGATTAATACAAATCACCAGCAGAAACAGCATATTCTGCTCTACTAATAAGGGTGCTTTCCAGATCAAGAGGTGCCAAAGAACATCTGTGACAAAAAAGACTCAGGAGATTCCCAAATACATTTGCTTTGAATGATCAGACAGCTTCGTAACCTTTCACCTTCAAAACCCCACATGCTTTGTGCTTTGTTTAGTTTTGGTTTGTCGGGTTTTTCCTTCCTGTACAGTCTAGTCAACATTTTTTTACTGTTTGGCATGAATATTTCAGTCTATTTACCATGGGAATTTGCAATTCATTGTCTCTGTGCTCAAAGATCTGAGCTACTTGTGACTGTTTTACAATGAGGTGATCAGATTAACACCTTTGTGACCCTGGGTTCATCTACTCTATCAAAAATAATACCACAGAGTTTTGTTTCCATAAGAATTTTGCAAGTTTTTAAATATATCATTTAAATGCATCCATCTAAAGGAGATGTTTTGGCCCCATTTTATTCTACAGAGAGGGCTTAATTTTCTGAATTAAGTAGATGATGTTTGCTTAGAGAAATTGCCTATGGAAAAATATGTACATTTAAGCTAAACCTGTGATTTTCTGGATTAGTCCCTATATAACTGCAAAGAATTAGACTTTATGTCAGGAGAACTGATTCAATATCACTTGATTAAATTTGGAAGAAAAAGGACAGAAAACAACCCGATAGTGAGGTAAAGTCAGAAGAAGGAAAGCGCTGTTGATGTCACATGTCTGTCTTTCCCAGCTGTCCTTACTGTCTGATCTCAGCATACTGAGACTTCTGTTATTTTTGTTATAGCTGGGGTCAGAGAAAGAAATTATCTTCTTCTGCATCCTGACAGAACTGGAGAGAAAATTTCCAGCACTGGTCAACTTCTCCTTGCCCAACAAAAGACAAGAACCAATGGAAGCAGGGAGCAGCCGACAGATCTAGTGAGAAATAAAAGAATTAAAATTTAAAAAAAAAGGATAAATTTACTTTTTTTGGTCCACCTTCTTAGGAGAAAGAAATGTGTAAACTCTACAGTGCCATCAAGAGAAGTGGATTAATTTAATTTGTGGATGTATACTTCACTGTGCCACTGGGAAGAACTATTCTAGGGGTGCATGGCACTGGGATAGTACACCAGATTCAGTGAAAAGCTGAAATTCAGGAAATTTTCACAGAATTTGGGACTGCATTGCAGCCAAGTGAGCTGGCTTTCTAGGGTACATCAACCTGACGTGAAATGTCTCTCAGTGTCCATGATTAACATGTGTAGATTCGATCTTTATCAAATGCAACTCTCATACGCTTGCTCTGGCTTGGAGGGAATGATTTGATGAGGTAGCTATCCAGAAGAAAAATTTGTTCGTACTTGACTCATCATTTTCTGTGACTAATCGTACTGCTCACCCAGACCCCATTCTCACTTGCACTCCTCAATCCCTGTAGCTGATCCTTGGAGGGAAGACGAAATATGAGATGTTCCTTTCACCCCCAGTCTCACTGAAACAGCCAGCAGTTCAAGTTGTCTCTTTCCTGCCTCCTTCAATCCAGCTGCAGGTTTGCCTCAGAAAACAAAGTAAAATACAATATATCACTAGTGCAAAGAACAAAAAAAAAGAAAAAAACACAAAAAACCCTACCAAAACCACAATCAATCATACTGAAGGCTCAGCGTATGTGGTTACCTTGTTACGAAAGTCTTAGCACCTTATATTTCAACAGCTCCTTCACAGCAAGTCCCCTGTGTGCAACTTGTTTCTTGAAAGCTCAGATGCAATTTTTTACATTCCTTTAGACTGCGGTTCACTCTACATGTGAAACAGCTCATTTACACACACTCCTACAGGTCAGAACCAACAGGCCTGCAGAAATTTGTTCACCTTAGCTCATCCATGGAATGAGAAAAAGCTTACTGCAGAACTGTGTGACAAAACATCGGCATACAGGGCAGCTATGCTGCATGATACACACTTCCTTCAGTGAAGTTTTCTGCAAATTCCTTTAGAAGCTACTAGAAATTATTTTTCTAAACATGTCTTTCACATGTGAAGAAATTATAGTGGTGCTTTTCACACACATAAAGAAAACAACTTACTGTGGTTTATTCATGAAAAAGTGATTTTTAGAAACACTTCAGTATGTCACATTTTAAATGGCTCTTGAGTATTTTAGTTATTCAGGGTTTAATTATTTTTCTCTGCTGGCTTATGAATTGGTCAGAATGTGATCTCCATTTCTGTACTGCATTAGTTGCATCAAAATGCTCGCTGTGTGACCTTGGGAAAGTCATTCTGATCAGTAACAGCTGAGCAACAGTCAACGAAGATTCCTCACCAACAGTATTCAAAATCCTACCAAAATAAAGACATCTTCATGATTACTTATTTTCTTCATCTCTAAGGATATTTTTCACCCTTATAGAGAGAAATTACATTGATTCAAAAATCTTCAAGGTTGAGTAAGAGACAGTTGCAGGAAACTACTGAAAAGCGAGTGGAAAAATATTGAAAAATCATGTTTAGCATAGGATAACCATGTTCTGTCATCAAAACACTTCCCTTTAAGCAGAATGAATGAGGAAAACAAACCAAATGTTTATCTAACGGTTCCACAGAAACAATTATGTATGTTATGGTGAATGATAAGCTGAACATGGCAAGATAATATCATATTGTTCCTTCCAGAAAAACATACAACAGCTGGAGAGAATCCAGAGGAAAGTGACGAAGATCAGAACCTTAAAAAATCTTCACTGAAGAAAGTCTGAAAGAAATAGGGTTCTGCAGCTTAAGGAACAGGAGGATGGAGGAAAGAGTGGAACATAGCAGTCTTTCAGTATGCAGATCATTGTTACACGAGAAACAATTTTTTCATTGGGGATTCTGCATTAGTTATGTCCACAGCAGACAGGAAAAGAAGACGAAGCAGAGGACCAAGGAAGTTATTAAAAAAAGTTTGCTGATGTTTACGATGATGAAATATCAGAGCAGGGTGGCTGGAGACAGGCTTGGGAGAGTCCATTGCTGGAGACGTTAAGGGTTGATTACACAAGTGTGTCAGCAGGGACACGGGTAGACCTGAAGGCTTTACAGTGAGGTCTGAACAGGCTGGGTTGATGATCCAAGGCCAATTCCATGAGGTTCAACAAGGCCAAGTTCCAGGTCCTGCACTTCATTCACAACAACCCCATGCAACTCTACAGGGTTGGGGAAGAGTGGCTGGAAAGCTGCCCAAAGGAAAGGGGCCTTGGAGTGCTGGTCAACAGCTGGCTGAACATGAGCCAGCAGTGTGCCCAGGTGGCCAAGAAGGCCAACAGCACCCTGGCTTCTATCAGGAATGGTGTGGCCAGCAGGAGTAGGGAGGTGATCGTGTCTCTGTACTTGCCACCTGTGAGGCTTCACCTTGAGTACTGTGTTCAGTTTTGGGCCCCTCAGTATAAGAAAGACATCGAGGTGCTGGAGTCTAGAAAATAAGTCTTATGAGGAGGGGCTGAGGGAACTGGGGTTGTTTAGCCTGGAAAAAGGAGGCTGAGGGGGGACCTTATGGTTCTCTACAGCTACCTGAAAGGAGGCTGCAGCGAGGTGGATGTCAGTCTCTTTTCTCCAGTAACAAGTGATGGGACAAGAGGAAATGGCCTCAAGTTGAGTCAAGGATATTTAGACTGGATATTAGGAAAAATTTCTTCACTGAAAGGCTTGTCAAGCATTGGCACAGGTTGCCCAGGGAAGTGGTTGGGTCACCATCCCTGAAGGTATTTAAAAGACATGTAGATATGGTGCCTGGGGACAAGATTTAGCGGTGGACTTGGCAGTGTTAGGTTTATGGTTGGACTCAATGATGTTTAGGGTCTTTTAAAACCTAAATTATTCTATGATTCTATGAATCTACCATGGTGGAAGAAATTTGGTCCAAATTTTGTGGTTTTGTATTCCTTACCTTCAAGACAAATGTTGCTGACTTTCTATTACTTACTGTGCTGTGGTCTATGATAGAAAACCAGTAGGGTAGAATATAAGCCCTGCAAAATGCCAAGTTATATATGGAATTAGAATTTCCCATCTCCAGGTCACTGATTACTGTTTGCCTTGACTCTTCATCAGCTTTGCGGAGAGAAAGATTACACTGCATTCTTTCAGATTCTCCATGCATAGTTTTGAAAGCGGAAGAATAATGAGCAAAATGACAAATAACAAAGCAAATAATACATTGTGACCAGTGAATATGCTTTCTCTTTGACAAATGTGCTTCTTTGCATGTGAATATGGGTATTGATGCAAATAGAAATCATTTATCAAAGTCTTCTGTGAAAAGAAATCAACTGTTTATTGAAAGAGAATAGGTTACAAAATGGGTGAAACAAACGACTATTTAGGATTCCACCCATGCTTACAAACTATCTATGGTTCAGCCAGCTCCACCACAGGATACGCAGGCAGGGCCAAGTTCACCACTGATGCAGACACTATGCAACACTTAATTACATTGGCTAAACACAGGTAAAGGTCACCAAAATTCATCATCTCATTAGGATGATTACTGGCTGAGCTATATTGTCTCCCACTAACCTGCTGTTTTTGTCAAAGACCTTATGCACTCAGAAACCTGTCACTTCATGGAACTGCAGCATTCTTTTCATCATGTATTACAGTGCTAAGGTCATTTCTGGTTCACTAAGTCAGAGGAAAATCTATCATTTCCATATCTAAGAGTCATAGTGAAGTGTGTCATTTTTGGCTCCCTTTTTCTGATGTCTTCAGCCTTCTGTAAGACTCTTATTCCTATTTCTCTTATCAGCTCATGTTTCTCTTGGTATGAGATGCTCTTCACTCTGTCATTACTTCCACTGTCCTCCCACAGAAAGCCATTCCTGGGCAGCTTTTCATCTCTGTGTCTCTCTTTAACTTGAGCTGTTGGTAATTTATAAATGTGATAGCTGCTTTCAACAGAACTGAACTACTGGACATAGCACAACATGTGTTGGGGGACATCTACAGGCTGATTCCTGCCACAGAAAGTTAAGGGAGATGTACTGCTAAGCAAATCAAGGACATCTCAGTCACACCTAGGTTATCTTCCTTTTTTCTTATAATCAGTCAGTCTTGAAAAATTACATCCTTACCCCAAAAATGAAACCAATAAATCCTCGATTCCACAAGACATATATGCAATTACCAGAAACTGCGTATTACCATCAAAAAGGTTAGAAGGCAATTATTTGATCTCAGAGCACTAAACATTTTTTAAATAATGATATGATGTAACAGTGCAGCTCTTACATCTGAAAATTTTTGATCATTTGGATGTTACCTGACAAAGCAAAAAAGAATATTTTAAATACTCTCAACTCCAAAGCAATATGTTTTATATACAGTGTTCCGATATCATAGCTGTGAGGTAAGCAATAGGTAAGTTTTTTACAAGCTAGTTGTCATAGTTTTTTTTTTTTCTTTTTACTGGTTACAAAAACCCAAACTAGTGAAAGAAAGGAAGGTCTGCTCAAAAGGGAAAGAATACAGGAAAATCTAGCTGAAATCTCAATTTCCCATACATAAAATGAATATATTTCTTCTTGGCCTATGAGGATGTCATTAGGGCTGTGAGAATCAGATCATCCAAGAAATATAGTCATCCAGCTCCTAGTGAACCCAGAAACACTGAGAAAAAGATTAGGTATAATTAGCCTATGAGAAGACACATACTGAAATGTATATAGGGTATCATATTTAAATTTTGCACGAAATGATTTCGTGAAACAGAGTTATAGACAAGCTTGGAAGATTTCCACCTGTAAAAGTCCACTGACTTCCATATTTCCTCAGTAGCAGTAATCACCTATCCACCAGTATGGTCTGCCTGATATATAGCACAACTTTGCTGGAAGGAGTGCACAGCTGGCATTACAAAGTGTTTAGCTTACATGTTCTCCAGTTCCTAAACTCTTTGGTCACATGTGTCTTCAGCCATCACTGCTAAGAGATCCCTCAGCTGGGAGAGTGGACAAGGCAATTTCCTAATCCAGGATGCTCAGCCTTACCTTCCAAGTAGTTGAGCACCTAATGAGCCTCAGTCCTAAACAAAACGGGATGAAATTAAGCAACATCCACTTCCACAAAAACTGTATTTGATTTGTGGCTCCTGGTATTGTCTGCTTAACTCTAGTTTATACTCAACAGTCAAGAGCATATTTATAGAGGTAAAAGTTGACTTATAATGAAATTTTCAGTAAAAGCCTAGTTTAGTGGTTTTTCATAGGACAGGAGGAATCCAAACCTGTTATTATCCTGAAGACCAGTAATCAGGAGGCAAAGACAAAGTTGCATTTATAGCACCAAGTAGTCAGTCCTCTCCTCTGACAGCTCATACCCAGATTTCAGCAGCAGCTCAGCTGCACGAGTGCCAAGCAACTAGCAGAGACAAGGTTTGTGTGCTTTCAACAGATGTTCATGACCATGTTCCTAGTGCTTATGCAGCTGAGCTATTGCCAGCTTCTCTTTACACATTTTCCAGCATAGATAATATTTTCCAGACCAATGATTTCTCTCCCTTCAAATGTACCAAAGCAGTCAAGTGGCTCCACGCAGGTGAAAAAGTTTTCCCACATGATGCTGAAGGATGTGGGTTTTAGGCTGGGAGCCTTTTGTGGGATACAGACATCTTCCTGTGGCTGTGTTTGTTTAAATCACTGACTAATGCCAAGGTCATTTCCCTTTATCCCATTTTTACAAAGACTGAACTCTGCTGAAAAGTGACCAAAGGGAGACAGAGCTGATAACTACCGGAGAAGGGGAGAGGAAATTCTGGGGAGAAGCCTTTAGTAGGCTCTGGTAGTGTATTAAGACTTTTTGCAACAGAAAGTTTGTGAAACACAACAGGGTTTCTTTGGGCTCTGTTAAAAAGACAATATCATATTCCTATTTGAATTTTTCCTAGGCCTGGAAGAAAAATACAAGAAAGTACAAATTCATTTTGGATTTGTATTGAAAGACTCTAGTCCACTAGGTTAAGGTGCTGTATTTTGCCATTTTCCCAGAAACACCACAGAACATTTTTTAAAAGCCAAAGAGAAGCTCATCATAGATGTTTCCAACCATAACTTCATTGTTTATTCACTTTCTTCATGTAATTATTCACTTCCCCTCTGGAATACTTCAGAGTTTCAGTTTGCTTTCCTAACAGCTCTTGTCGAAATACAACAAATGTATGTGAAAGACAAAAAGATCAAAGACATTTTCCATGTGTCTGAAGTGAAAGGTGAGTTCTGTGGTGTGCTGGTGATATTCTTGGTTACTCCAAAGACATAATTCACAGTCTCATATCAAACTTCAGAAAGCTCTTTTAGTGATGAAATTTAACCCATACATCTAAATGTATTCTTCCCTAACAGCAATCTGTGCTAAACTCATTACAATACCATCATTAAAGTGTGGGTCAGTTTTTAATATAACAACACTTTCTGTGTCAAAAATATTTAGCTGTGCTATAGGCTCACATTAGAACCACATGTATAATAAAGATGTTCCTCACTCTCAAAGTCTTCAGTCAGCACACAATTATTCTGAAGTTACTGAAAAATAGCCAACTCACAGATGTAAAGATCTCAATTGCTAAATGAAGCCATATTCATTATTTATTTGGCTGGGAAACTAGAAAGTGACAGCTCTCTACAAGTCATGTAGCAATATAAGAGGAGCAAAGCAGCAAGAGTGCCAATAGAAGAATCATGATGCCATTTGTGAGCAGCTGGATTCCCTGGCAATTGGTGACGGTGTCAGAGGAACCAGTCACAAGCTGGCAGATGCTCTACCTTTATTTTCACAAATCATAATAAATTTAAAGGTAGATTTCTTTCTCTAAATCTTCTGATATGAGATTTAGGAAAAAAATTTTCATATACTTGTAAATAGTTTATTACTTTGAGGACATCATAAACCATGATGCAACCTGCTGTGGTTCAGAAATTCAGAACAAGGAACAGTTGTATATTACATTTCAATGTTAACTTTTCAGCAGTCATTAATTACAGTTTCCTAATAGCACACACACTGCAGCTCTCAGAGGATCACTTGTCTTCTGCATGTCATGATATTAAACTAGATGGGAGACCAGGTTGCCAAATGTTCTGTGAAATCACAATAGCAACTATGGAAAGGGCAAGAGAAAAAAAGGCCTTGTCAGACAGGACACCATTGTAGGATCAGTTAAGTGCTAGCCAAAGTCAGCTCTGCTTCTATCAGTTTTGCATTACCAGAGGGAAAGCATCTAACAGTCTTCTGAGAAACAGCATCTCTTGGCATAACTCATAGAAGGCACTATGAGCAAAATAGGTTAAAGATCACAGCAGCAAGTTGTCAACAGTCAACTGACTAGCATTGAATAACACCTTCTGCAATAACTGCTCGTATGCACCACTTTGTAGCACAGGTCCTCCAAACCTCGGGGTAAACTGCTGAATGCAGGAAGAAGCCACAGACCAGAATATGTAGAAAAGTGCTAGAGAAAAAAACCTACCCCTAAGTAAAAAGCCCCAAGCAGATGAGGATGTTGATTTTCCAGGATGACAAGATGACTTCATACAGAGAGATCATGCATAAAGTAGGTCTGCAAGGAGGTACTGTGACCACAGGGTGAAGGCTACATCTATTGGAGTAAACTCGGTTGCAACAGGGAATGTTCCCAGGTACAGGGACTCAGTTACCTTTTCTGTTAAATTATTAAAATAGTCCCTGGATGTGTTTTGGCCTCCCAGACAAATTCCTGTGCACAAGTTTGAAGTCCAAATGGGCCATGTGTCACTTCCAAAAGGTAGTTGTCCTGCAAGCAGCCGCGTTATTTTGAGGGATGGCAGAGTACGATAATGAAAACACTACACCAGGCAGTTTCAGTGCCAGGGAACGGACAAGGACACACTTAGCCGGGGTGGCTGAGAAACTCATGGGCTGCAGCTACTGCACTAGCTAACAGAAGCAAGCCAGGAAAGCCACCATGGGCAGAAAGCCCAGCTGAACAACAGGAGACAGGGATGCATCCTGGTGCATCCAGCACTCTCAGTTGCTCTCGCTGTCTTCCAAGGCTGAACAGCCTCAATCAATTACAGGCCTGCCTCTCTTTGCTGCAGGCTCAGCAGGCCTATCCCAAATGATCTCCCAAAAATAGTATTTCCTGTGCACTGAAGATTTGCTACAGAATGCTGTAACTCTGTGCAGTACTGCTACATTCACTTTTAAGCGGTTCATGCATCACCAGAGAACCACAGCGTGGGAACTCTGCTTCATGTATCATTAATCCTGCCTTGGGATAGGAAAATGGACTAGGTGACCTTTTGAGATCTTTCTTAGCCTTTTCTTCTATGATAAATATGGATTCAGGACACAAACTTTCCATTTTCCTTTTTTCTTTTTTTCCTAAAGTCATTCCACAATTTCTATACTTCACCAAAAAGAAAGAAAACATTTAAGGAAATAATCCAAGCCATGTTCATTTACTGCCTGAGAAAATACATGGGTCTGCCAAGCTCTGTCAGGCTCTGAGACCAATCAAGGAAGCCAATTTTAAATTCTATGGACCTCCCATGAGAATGCTCTGCTAATATTTATATCTCTACTCTGATCTGGGTGATTGCCCAACCTCCTCAGCTGAACTCATTCACTAAGCCAGTGTCAGGAGAAAAGAGACAGTTGTTCCTCCCTTGTGAGAGCTGCACCACAGGGCATCCAGTCCACTTCCAAGTCTCAAGCAGCAGCCACAAAGTCTAAAGGATGCATACATCTAACTGCTCTTTTTGGGTCAGGAGACTTGGGGTTTTGGTGTGTTGATGCTTTCTAAGTGAGACTTCCAGTGATACACAGAGTAGCGTAACAATTTAATTACACTTTCACATCTAAATTCTGCGAGATATTGACTGAATAGTCAAACAAGGATACTTTCCCTTGAGGATTCATGGATTCCTCCAGAGTAGCATGATCAGGGTGCACTTTCTCAGCCAGGACATGGAGTATCCATCACAGTTGCTTCTACTATTACTTCTTCAGTTGTCCATCAAGACTTTGCTGTTACCACTGTGTGTGGGAGACAAATCACAATATAAGAAGATGATGCTGGTAGAAGACATCATTCTAGTTTCCTTGTTAATCTTTAGCCACGTTCTCTCTGTCTATTTGTATAGATACAATATGGATCAAAAAAGATAATAAAAAATTTTAACTTGCAGAAAAAAACTCAGACTAAACTCAAATAATATACAGCTATCAGTGACACAAAAGAGCTTCTTAGTATGGGGTTTATCAACAGTTATATGTAAAATCAAACATAATGATCACGGGCACTAAGCAAAATTTCCGAACACCTGAAAGTCAGGAGACTATGATTCTTTTACATGTATATTGATCAAAGGAAACTCAAAGAAGAGAAGGAACATGTTCTTTCTTTGAGAGCTGTTTTGGAAAGCAGAACTGAATAAGTTTGCTATTGCTCAGGTTTAAGAAATAGACTCCTAATTTTCCCAATTCTCTCAGCTTTTCCAGATAACTTCATTTTAAACATACCATGTTGCTTAAAAGCCATTGCTTCTTTTTAAGTCATATTGTAACACAAGCAAAAAAGCAGTCAAAGGTTCACAATGAAAAATAAAAGAATATGCTTGATAAATCAAAGGCTCTGCAGGTAAATGAAAGGAAGTCACATCTCTGTTCACCTACCAAAAAACTTACAACTGGAGAAATAAGCTAACGACTGATTTTTTTTTTAAATTCAGGATGATCACAAACTTTCTTGCTCTAAAATATTTATAAAATGAATGCAGTGAGTTCCAGGAGAACGAGTTCTTACGCATCCAAGTTAGTGAAAAACTTCCATACAAGTTGACTGAGTTTTTCCCAACACGAACACCACAATCTTAAACCACAGCATAACTGAAACCATAAATATGCTTTGAAAACATGGTCCAAATCTACCATGTATTTCTGATCATAAAATGCAATATTTCATATTCACTGATTGATTGATGGACTTCACATCTTTTACCTGAGAAGGAAGTCTATTTGTTTCCTGTAATTTGGTTTTTTTCAGCCCTAGGTCACAAGAATTTCATCAGCATCTGACAGCCATTCCTGACAGCCTCATTCAATTAAGGCTTACTGAATTCTGTTAAAAACCTCACAGTAAAAGCTTCATCACAAAGTTAAAGAAGAACATAGAAAAACAAATGGTGTTTTTACCTTACATCTAAGAAAAAAACCTCTATTACTCTGCAAATCATTCTGCGGTTGTGTGTTCCTCACAGAAGGGTGAAAAACATTATTTTCATTTAAAAGACTGGTCCTCACTTCAGTTGTACAGAACATCATCCCACAGGCGCTGCGCTTAACCCTTGGATTGTTTCCTCTCAAGGAATAGGCTGTTCCTAGCAAAAAGGTCTTGTTCATTTATGGCCAGGTAGATGTTATATGCAACATTATTAAGCAGCTCAGCTTAAATCAAAAGCCCAACTCATACCAAAACCATACGGAGGCAATGGCAGGGAAGCATTATCCCTAAGCATGGAACTTTTTCTAATGTGTCAGATCAGAAGTCCTAAAGAAAGCTTCATACTTTATAGAAAATGTCCTCAAGACTGTTTCTGAGATAAATATCTCAGTGTTTTAAGGGGTTTCAGGAAGAGAATATCTTTGAATCCTTTGTGAAAGAGCAAAAAAATTGTTCAAAAATTGCCTAAATAGAAGAGTAAACAGAAGCTTCTCAGAAGTCACTTCCAGAAAAGATGAAATGACATTTTATTGTGACCCGATATTGCGCTGGATAATCCTCTTCTACTGTACATTAATCTGATGAGTGGGCCAGCTCACTGGTTACATTTGCCTTTAATAGAAAAGAAGATCAAGAGTGTCTGTCACTATTTCATTTTAATGCCTATTCCTCCAGGCACAGCCTTTTATGGTTTTGTTCCAAAGAAACGGACACCATTTTTCCATCTGTCCTATTCTTTGAACACATGCTAATTGCTTTTAAACTTTCCCAGGCCTAGGTTTCCAACCTAGGAAACATCATTGCTTAACATTAGGAGGACCACGTAATAGGGAAGAAATGAATTTTTTATTTCTTAACAAGACTTTCATAACCACAGTGACTTCACTTTCAAAGCACACGAAAGCTGTAGCTATTTGAAAGCAATAGTCCCAAGATGCACACTGCCTTAGGTCTGATGTCACCCCTTCATTCCAGATTGAGGAAGTTGCCTTGTCTGAGCCTTTGGTATAACTACACTTTTACACAAACCTCTCTTTCTTTCTTTCTGCTTCCTACCATACCGGGAAGGCCTAGTTCTCCCCAGCCATACCTGCCTGTGTGAGTCTGTATGAAAATGAAATGTATATTCCATTGGGATGAAGCACAAAGTCCAGGGTCCACCTTATATCTCAGCTTCAAGCAGTAGCAAAGAGGTCTGCAACAGTCACCTTCCAGCTAAGAAAATCTCTCACTATGAAACCATACAGAAACTTTTGCACTATAAAGCTAGAGTCACTAAAAAGAATTTATCCCTCCGTTCCCGGATGCTGTTGTTTCATCATCCCAGCATAGAAAGAACTAGTGAGCAACTAAGATGTGAAGGAAAGCACGTAATGGTTATTTGTCAGAAGATGAGTCTGGCAGGAGGTCTGGGACTCAGATATCCCCTTTTGCCGGTTCCTGCTGCTCAGAGAATGAATAGCTGTCTCTGCTAGACCAGCTACCTTCCTTTTGAATCATCTTCTGCTACACGCTCTTACCAAAAAAATTCTTGTATTTCTGGAGAGTTTCAGGTGGGACTACCTCTGACTGTGGCCACAAGAGCCTTTGCATTGAGTACAGAATTAATCATTCCAGTCTCCAGACTGTCCCTTAGTGCTCATTCATGCTATTCCATTTCCTTGATGCCAGCACAATATCTCATTTTTTTGAGCCAGATTGATAATGAAATGTTTTTTACAGCAGGCGTAACTGGAGGAGCAGGAAGTTCAGGCAGGTGCAGAACTAACAGCTGGGGGTGAACTGAGGATGAAAAAAACATAAATCAGATATTTTTCTTTAATGAGTTAGCTTGTACAAATTGCCTGTGAGTACATTTGGCAAGTCAGTGGAAAAGCTGAGCAGAAAACTTCAAAAAGGAGACATCCTGTACGGAGGTCAGGTTTACAGCTTGTCCAACGGCAATTTTCGTAGCACAGCTGAGGGGAGAGGGAGCTGTGATATGGAATGGGAGTCATGACTGAGGATGGGAACAAGGAGGCAGGAGGAAAGGATTTTCTAGACCCAGTCTCTGCCAAGGCCACCACAAAACTTCACCATGGTTTATCCCCCCCCCTCCAGTATCAGGTGCTCAGGAGCAACATAGGGCCCTGTACCTGGGGCAGAGTTCACAGCACAAACCTCAGCACCATGAAGCCTGTTCGCAGCTGCACCTGGGGAGCACAGCCCCATCAGCCCGCTGTCCGCCAGCCCCAGAGCAACCACTGTCTTTCCCGCAATGGTCCTTCGAGGAGATGACAGACTGCTTTCCCAGTCAGGGCTGCCACCTGCCAAACGCCCACGTAGGCTCTTCAGAAACTAACTTTGACAGTTCAAAACCCAATCCCTAACGGAGTTTATAACTTTATACAAACATATCACCTTCTGTCACAGATTAGCTGTGTTCTCACTTTACAGACGTCTGTTGTTCCCCTGTTGGATCAGCTCCTGTGTCCACACAGCTCTCCTACACATGGTGAGAAATACTTTGTTGTGACAGAGCTTTCTGTCCTTGCAAAGCTGGGGGTTGACTATGCTCCCGCCAGTGTTTGCACAGTCAGCCTGCTAGGATGGAAGACAGCCTGCAAGAACACCAAAACTGCCAGAATGGTTTGATCCCAAGAAAAGACGTAATTCCTCCATAATGGTAGTATTAAAAGTTGTAGAAAGCTATTTGGAAAATCACAGAAACAATATCTTGCAGCATAGAAAAGAGCAAGTTGAAGGTTGGAGCAAAGAAGAAGAGAGGGCTAAAGGAAGTAATTTTGTTTGCGTCTGTGTTCCTCAGTATTGTCAAGAGCTCCAGACTAACCATGATTCGTATTGCCACTACTCTCCATCTCTGTTCTAATCCACATTTCTTTGTACGGTAAATGACACGAGTAGAGAACAGCCCAAGGAAAGCCATGTTACTAGCTGCAAGTGCTGGATCTGGCTTACAAGCAGAAAGATGAGCTTGCTCTCCCTTGCAGGTGGTCAGAGCATGCACTGGAAGAGCCATAAGGGGCAGTGGTGGTCATAGACTTGTTAGGAAACGTAAGGCCATTGAAATCCATCTTTATCCCCAAAGCTGACATAGCACTAGAAAGTACTCTGCCTAAGAGGGAGCTGGCCTTTCTATTTCTTCAGTCCACAAAAGGCAGTGGTTTATAAGCTTTTGGGCATTAGTGCCAACACTCATTATTTCAAAATGTCAAGGATACTACTGAAAGGCTTTTTCCCTTTAGATCCCCACCTCCCCTTGCTTTTCTTTTTCTTGCATTTTCGAGAAATGGAATGGGAACCTAAAATCAGTTCCAGTTCACCTCCCCCTGTGACACATTTCAGCTTTGTTATCATAATGCATCAGAGTGCCATAATCTGTCTGTTAGGCTGTTTACTACAGGCCTAGAGTACATTAATTCAATAGTAGGTCTGGCAGGAAACGCAAGCAGGAATGGGGAAAAAGGCAACAACCAGATAGCAGGTTCTTAGCAAGAACATCAAAGTAATGCACTTCACGTTGCTACTTTAGTTTATGTTTTCTGAGTGTTATTGAACTTGTTCATACGCCTCAGCTAAGACATGAAAATGAAAGACCTCTTTTACCTGTAAAGATGCAGAGTAAGCAACAGAACTGACTGTGCAATAAACTGGCATCTATCCCACAGAAGTGAAAAGCTTCAGTCAGCTAGGCACTCATGTACTCATTTATAATTCTAGACTCAAAAAACCCACTTTGTAATTTTATGCTGTGGCAAGAGTAAACTGCACTTTATTTAAAAGTGCAGTTTTAAAGTGACTCCTCATTCTCCCAAACCAATAAAATCTCCTACAGAAAAACGTTAGCAAGAGTAATGTGGTTGATCTTCTGGATGAACAGAGTTTAAACACAAAAATATCACAACCTTTATCCTAGTGTAAGAGTAGGAGAACCATGAGCTTTTAACCTGGGAAGCAAAGGCACAAGACCTGTGCCCTGAGGGATGCACTTGGGGAAGCCAGATCGACACTTATATGACACCAAATCCTAGGTTCAAAGCTCTTCACTTCCTTTCTTATATGGATTTGAAGAAAGAAGCAAGGAAGAATTCTATTTCAAATCCTGCTTTTAGTGCATGCTTCCTTCAAAATAAACTTATCAGTCCATGTAAGCAATCTCCATGGCCTCAGGCCCTCAGAAACATAAGTTTCCTTTTCCAGAAGCTCCCACATTTGCCATCGTCCAAGCAGCCCAGAGGAACTTGTCCAACTCCAGCCCTCTGGCAATCCCAGAAAAGTCTATTGGCAAGCCAAGACTCCTGCCTTGTTTCTTTTTTTCACTTTTAATAACCTACATGTCTTAAATGGTGTCCTCTTGAAAGACCAGCACCTTCTGTCCCAAACTGTTCCGTTATTGAACTCTCATATTTTTGTTAATTGTTTTTGAGAAAGGAGCAGCACTGAGCTCCTTGTATTATCCTACTCTTTCTAGTCATAGGGAAAAAATGAAAAACACACAGATGCAGTTCTTAAATACAAATTACCATCTCCTCTCAATTTTCTGCCAGCAATCAAAGCTTCTGGAGGGCCGATGTGGACCATAACTTCAAAACATCTTTCATTGTTTTGTAGTCTTTACGTAGTCCTAACAATTAAGAATGAGATTTAACATTTCCATACCATCATTAAGGACATCAATTATCCTAGAAATGCCTCTTTACCAAAAAAGGCACAGCCAGAAATGGAGATAAAAACTAAAAATGAAGATCATAAATAAGTTGAGGTTATAGGAAAACCTGGAATAAAACGCACAACATTGTGAAGCTTTCTAGATAAAGTCTACTGACAGTAGCAGTAGACACTAACCTCTAAACTTAAAGCAGGATGAAATTTTGTTCTCTTTATTCCAGACATGCCCTCCTCTAGTGTAGATTCAAGTGATTTCTGAAGAAAAGAGTAGATGTTACTCAACCTGCAGCAACATACTTGTACAGCCCAAATGGCAAATAAAGGCTCAGTCATGGCCACGAGTCTGAAAAAGGGTAACAAAACAATCTGTAATCCAGCAGAATGATGCACAAACTTGTAACAGTAGTGAAATGTAATGTTGCTTTGCACTGAATATTTTGCAAGCATTTCATAATGAATTAGAAGAACAAAAAAATATTCGAGTTTCATTTATATCAGATTTAATTTAGAACAGTTAAACAAATGGTTCAAGATCTTTGCTTATTAAATACAAGAATTTATATGTCTCTGGTTGGGAAAATGACAGGAGGTGGCTGGAGAAGGGCAGATACATTCTTTACTATCAAGGTGTAAAAACTTCAAAGGAAACAAAAATGATGAAGGCTACCAAAACAAAAAATTTTAAAAAAGTTTTCTAGGATCAAAGCAGTTAATGTCTGCAGGCAGGAAAGATGTTTATTCCAAATACCTAGCTGGGGCCACAGAATACAATACATTTAACAGAGTTGTAAGAAATGGAGAATTCCCCAGTGTATCTCTGGTTGTGGATTTAACCACATTTGTATGCCACAGTGAAGGGATGCCATCCAGAGGAACGTGGACAGTCTTGAGGAGTAGGCCTGTGGAAACCTTATGAAGTTTAACAGATTAAGTCCAAGGTCCTGCACCTGAGTTGGGGCAATCCCCAGTATTAATACAGGGTGGGGGTTGAATGGATTGAAAGCAGCCCTATGGGAAAGGACTTGGGGGTACTGGTGGATGAAAAATTTTCTATGAGCCGGCAATGTGCACTTGCAGCCCAGAATATCAATCATATCCTGGGCTGCATCAAAAGAAGCATGGCCAGCAGGTCAAGGGAGGTGATTCTCCCTCTCTTCTCTGCTCGTGAGACCCCGTTTTGAGTACTGCATCCAGTATGGGGTCTCCAGTACAAGAAAGATCTGGACCTGTTAGAGTGAGCCCAGAGGAGGGCCACAAAAACAATCAGAGGGCTGGAATATCTCTCCTGCGAAGAAGGGCTGAGAGAGTTTGGGTTGTTCAGCCTGAAGAAGGGAAGGCTGTGGGAAGACCTTCAATACTTACAGGGTGCTTGTAAGAAAGATGGAGAAAAACTTTTTACCAAGGCCTTTAGCAACAGGAAAAGGACAAATGATTTTAAACTGCAAGAAGGTAGGTTTAGATTGGATATAAGGAAGATATTTTTTACAGCCAGGGTCATAAGACACTGGAACATGTTGCCCAGAGAAGCTGTAGATGCCCCTCCCTAGAGGTGTTCAAGGCCAGATTGGACAGGGCTATCTTCTCCATACAGGTTTGCATGTACAGAGCTCTATATATGGTGGCAGTGCTGGCTAGGTTCATGAGTCTTGAGTGAGTACATTTGATGCCAAGATAGAAACAATAAATTATAACAAAGAAGCAGAAAGCATTATTTTTGCAGCCAGCAGTGTACAGGCAGTAATAACACTGTGTGTGATAATGAAAGACTTATCTTCAGATATACAGAAGGGTTCTGTAAATTCCATCTTGAAATAGCTGATGAATGTCAATTTGAATATGTAAGGAAGAATTTATTTGTCTAATCACTGAATGCAATAAATTAGGATTGCACGTTATTTTAATTTCATGGGAAACATGGTCCATTGCATTTACATTTTCAAAACTATGCTTACAAAGAGCCAGCTCTGTAGCCTAAGAACAGAACATTTTGCTGCCAAAAAAGGACATGCATCCAAATCCCAGGCTTGGCAGGAGTTGGATAACACGATCTGGGGTAGGAATGAATAATCTTGATTTGCACCACAGAAAAGTTAGAAGGTCACATAGGTAGCATTAATTGTACTGAAGAAAGTGTGGTAAGCCTTTCCAGAGATCCCCATGAAACATTAGTCTAAACTGTGTATATGAAACCAGAATAAAAACAAATAGAAATGCAAGGAGGTTCCATCTTTTCATTTTATCTCATCATCAACTTAGTGATTTGACACCACTGCCTCTACCCAAAACTGCCCAGTACATGCTTATGTTTCCCTGGTGTAAGGAATCACACGCCAATTTGCTCCATTGTAGTGGAGCATATCAGGGAGTAAACGGAGATATGGTACTTGGAAGTAGTGAGTATCTAACATCTGAACTGGTCAAGCATATCTTAAATGCTTAGGTCCTTTGAAAATAAAGACAACATGATTTAGTGGCCTTAATACATGCTGAAATGACCATACGTTTCATCTTAAGTCTATACTTGAAAGCAGAATTCCAAACTCACTACAAGGAAAAATTCTCTTTTGATTGTCAAGATAAGGCTTATTCTTAACAGATTTCTTACCAAATTGCCTGAGGAATATCTTGATATACTGCAAGATACAGCACAGTGTTACTGTGTTGAATTACTTGTGCAGAACCCAGAATCACAAGGAGACAATTAAAATGGATGAAGTAAGAACAATTCATCTTCCCAACAGGTAGATCCAAGGTAACTCATAAGTAAGTCACTATCTGATGTGGATAGACACGTATATCTTAGGGAAGTAAACTCCATAAGCTGTCATTCTTCTACGGTCAGCAACTTGGATGATTTTTACCAGTGGTAAAACTGTCCTGCTGAGCTACCTGCCCCTTTTCCCAACTACCAGCTTTAAAAAGCAAGTGCTTTTTAAAGCACGTTCAGGGCTTAGTTCTGGGGAAGAATAAAAATTGCAAGGGAAGGATGGAAACTGCAAGGTTTTGACCACTTCGAAAGATTTGGCCGAAAAATTACAATCCCAGATACTCTCACTGTACTAGCAATAGGATAGATGTTGCTAGATCCTTCTACCTTCTCTCATTCTTTATTTTAATATTTGCTACTTTAACTATTATATAGTAACTTTCATTCAGTCATGTTTTGATAAGAATTCCTGTTTATGTGTAGTTCTGTTCCTAGTGGTTTCAGTACGGCAAACTTCAGTGGTTTTTTATCCTATGTCTTTTTTTCCAAATAGCTCATAATATGAAAACAAAGCAGTTGAAAACTTGTTACAGGTTACAGCAACCTGAAGTTCAAGACAGAGGTTATAACTGTTGGTTGCTCCTGCTATCTAAGCTTCTCTGATCCATGGAGGTAACTTCATCAAAAGACACAAATAATTAGGTGAGTCGAAGTAAATTTCCTTTATTGTCTTTGAGACATGCAAGTGTAGTTATCTCTACTGGTTAATGACCTTCCATGACTAAAATAGAGTGGCTACATCTGCTTCTAGAACACAATTTAAATAGATGAAACTTCATTACACATACTTTACATTTAAAAGCGTTGATGCTTCTGATATGTGTTTAGGATTCCAATTAGAGTGTCCCTTGATTCCTGCGTATAAGCGTTAGCATACTAGCAAATGGGATAATGCGCAAATGTAATTCAAATTTGTGTTTGTGTGCTGAGAGCTACTCCATGGTTTTAAAAATAGGTCAGACTGAGAAAGGTAATGAAAATTTCCTAATGTCACAGTAGATACTATGTTTAGTTCTAGCCTGAAATATTTATTTAATGCCCACACTCAGAGTAATGTAGTGTTTATGTTCAGACAAGGACACAGAGGCTTGAGTTTCAGTCATAGAACACTGCAGGAATGGGAACACGGAACCATGGTCTAGCAAGGATTTTTAATACATTTATCAAATGATGCTACAGAAGAGCAAGTCTATTGTGCATGTTTAAAAAGGAGAAAACAGTACACATAACTACAGATCTCACTTCCCACTCCTGCTTTTGTCTCCGAATGTGTTCTCTTACCCCAAAAAACATCTAATAGGTTGAATCTTAGAAGAAATAGAGGAGCCCAGTAAAGGGGTTAACTCGTACCATTTCATCAAGGACAGACTGTGCCAAACTGAGCCCATGTCTGCCTTTGCTGATTTTCTTGGCATTCTGATTTATCTGGACTTCTGTGAATATGACAAACTATTGCATAAGACATTGACAGATAAACAGTAAAAAGTAGAAACAGTAAAAGAATTATGAAAGCCTGAAAACAGCTGTGTCTAGTGTTGAAAAATGAAGTTTCAGGCTGGGAGAAGCAAAGGAGCTGCAGTGCAGCCCCGCAAGGCTTGGTTTGGGGAAGAATTTCCATAAAGATTTTGTCACAAAAAGTAACATGCTTGTGAGAGTTACTGATGAAAGACAATTGGAAAGCAACACCAGGGGGAAGATCAAAATAGCATACAAGAAGAACTGGTGCTCACTGGCATTAGATGGACATAAGGAACAGTAGCACGAACAGGATGAAAGACCAGGAGCATGCCCATGTACAAAAAGACTAGCAAGAATTTCAGGTATGAATTGGGACTATCTCCCAGCATGAAATGAGAGACAGTGAGACACTGCAAGGCAATCACAAAATGGCTAAGTATTCTCAAACATTGTAACCTAAATGTGAATCTACAACTTAGGCAATTATGTCCAACAGAGGGTGTGGCAATACTGTTTCATAAGGTACCAATGAGATGGTAGAAGCGAGATCTTGGGGCAGCCGTGTCTGACAGGAGGTTTGAATGCCTGCAAGCCTTGAATAGAAAGAATGAATAGATTTTAGCTAAGCTTGTGTAGAGTCTTTGTAAGGCACAGAGTCCAAGCTCTTTTCCAATGAACTGTTGTCTATCTCGGAAAAGTTTCCTTGTAACAAATAATCATGGCAGATCATGTTTTACAGGGGAAAGGTAGATGGTGTTCACTGTTCTCATCAACACATGCAGGGTTTACTGAAGATAGCTATCTGTTTGTAGTGAAACTGTGCTGGATCACAAGCGGATTACAGGAAAAGGCACAGGTAGGAAGTTACAGTCTCTCTTCTGCTTACCAGTTACTAGAAAGGAAGGGCAGAAAAGCCAAACTGTCACTGATGGAAGTAATACCAGAAGAACATTGTCGGTGGCTCCTCTGTGATATTTCTCAGTGGTCTTTGAAGAAACACTCAAACAGCTTGTTGTGAGGTGAGACAACACAGTAAGTTCTAGTGTATGCTTAATTATTCATGGTAAGACCTTCAGAACCATCAACTTTGACAAGAAATAAGCAAGTTTGGTGCTGAGACACCTTCAGTTCCTAACTCAGCCTGGCTTCCTTCCCAGTACCACTTTAATAGCAGGCAGTTAGAATTGTTTCCACAAGCCCAAGAATAAGGGACTATACTGTTTATTTAGTTCTATTAATATAAAGTGTTATCTTAACACAGCGAGTTGGATAAGGACTAAGATCACCATAAGTATTGTGCTTAAAGTCCAAATTGAAAAAACACAATGTGATTTTACCAAAGGTAGATGATTTAGAAATCCAACTTGTTAGGTTTGGATTTAACCAGTGATTGAAATAAGAAGGTTTCTCTCAATCTCCTTAGCAATAAATTCACAGAGATAATCCTTGTCAACAGTTTTTCAAAATTCAGTGTCCACCAGCTGACGTACTATCATCTGCTATTAGACAATTGCTAAAGTTCTGTAGATTTTCCATACAGTTGTCACCATGAAGAAGCTGACCTGCTCTTTCAGGATCCCCCTATGTAGCCCACGTATAGGAATATAGTTTTCAAGGTTTATCTGTTACTTTTACGATGCTCACAGACTTCAAGGATACCCTGTCTCTGCTAATTCTACTGTTAATAGGATGTAGCAGAAATCGGATAAAGTCTTCTCCAGGAGGCCTGCGCCATCTGGCTCTTGATGGGACCTTTATAGCAGAACTAATACTCGCAAAAAAAACCATTTAGAGGAAAGTAAACTTGACAGAACAAACTAAACCTTTCAGTATCCCTTGGGTGCTTGACAAGCAGAAGTAGGTGAGGAGATGTGATTTCGATCTCTCTCCTGGTTAGCAGCTTTAGGGTTGTCACCTCAGGATACTGGGCTTCCTTGGGGGCATGATAAAACCAGTGGGCTTGCTCCCAAATACCAAAAAGGATTTTCTCACAGCAGTACCTCAGACACAAGCCCACCTTTCTAACATGAAGATATGCTCTGTGTCCTGGGTGAGGTGTTACGTTGCTTTGCAAGGCAATGTCTTCCATCTGAGAAAAAATACAGTTGTTGACTTACGCTCTCTCTTCGTTTTTCCAGATTTCTGGATAAGAATCCAACTTTTTTTGGTAGTTTCACCATCCTCTGTCTCTCCACTTACCTTGATCACAGACTTCGTTACCATACCTCCACACAATCATGGGGAACTGTTTTCTGCTTCCTAGGGGTTACATACACCCAATTTTATCACAAGGTCTTCATGTCTTCGAGTTTGGTTACCACTGGTATATCTCAAAAGGCAAAAGCTAAAGTAAGGATGTTGCTACACTTCCTGCTGCTGCCTGACTGACTGGAGAAGACTCCAGCTTCATTCGTGTGTAATGCAGTAAGGGAAGATCCTTGGCTAAACAAAAGGGGAATACTTTCTCTTGCCCATCAGCGGCAATGTTGATGATCATCTCTCACCTGAGATCTGTATGGATATAATAAATTCTCAACAGCACATCTGGAATAAGCTCTTGAGGTGTCACTCTACATTTGTTCACTGGTGGAGGCAGGGAATGCAGATGTTGCTGGTGCACATCATCGCGAATGACACAATGATGGACAGTGCCAACTTACCTGTAGCAGGACTCCAGAAACAAAGCATCCCTTTCCTTGCCTTGTCCATCTGGGTCTACTCATAATCTGCTACTATAGCTCCCTTATTCTAGCTTGCTTCTAGGAATTAGGAAGGAATGGGAAAACAGAAACTGGAGAAGCATCTTTGTACTTCCAGTATCAGCAAGGACACTTTTGCCTGGTTGTGCTAAGCATCCACATCCAACAAGAAAAAAAAAAAAACACCCACAAAAAATCAATTAATCCAGATCATACAAAGAACCTACCAGGAGGCTTGGAGAAAGATGACTGCTGCCAACTGATTCATCAACACCATGTGACACACCATAAGCTTGTTTATGGTTGCCATATTTTTAAACAAAATTACACGAAGATATTTTCCGTGTACAGGGCTGGTGTTCCTGGCTGGAGGATGTCCTGCTCCATGGCTAATCAGCTCTGCTAGCTGGTGCAGACAAAGAATGGGTGACTGTTCCCGCTGCCTCGGCATCCTCTCAATGGATTTGTGGTACTGCTGAAGTCAGAAAAACAGAGCTTATGTCCAATGTGATTCATTTGTATTAGTTAAAAACAAATAAAAAGGAAGTATGGAACTAGTCACTACTAAGGAAGTTATCTTTACTCAAGGAGTTCCTAAAGGTATAACAATTTTTTAAATGTCTTACTATTTTGTCCTCCTTCAGTGCAGTCTCATTTCCCCACACAAGATGGCAGCTCTTCTTTCCTTCTGCACAGCTATGCTGAGATTATTTCATTCTGCTTTGCACACTCAGAAGCATTTCCCTTTCAACCTGACACTGCAGGTGCTACCGCAACACAAGAATAACCAAACTAGGGACCAGCTCTGCGACTCTAGTCATTACCGACTCCCAAAACAGCATCTCACACAGCACAGCCTGGTTTGTGAGGAGCAGCACTGTTTCACTGAATACGCCGCTTGTCTGATTCTAGCAAGTAACAGTAACCGGGTTGTACTGTATCTCACAGTTTTTGAGGTTTGAAACTTCCACAAAAATGGAGAAAAGAAACACTCTTGTTTCAATTTAGATTACAGGATATTCACATGCAGATAAGGACATGTAACCCTGCACTCAAACTTCCAGACCGTGTCTCCTACTACCCTGGCTGTACTGTCATTTAGAGAAATGTAGTTATTTGCATTTCACATTTGTTTTAGCACACTAAAGAAGTGAGTGTATTTCAGGCAAGGCAACGGAGAATTAGGTCTTCGCATAACTCAGGCTTGCTATAAAACAAATACTGGATTTTATCAAGCCTAATGTCTGCTTGACCCCAGCATTGCACTAAGTGCCTCTGTAAAGTCAGAAACTCTGAGGTGGATCTAGCAATTAATGGTTCTTAGCTACCTGCCTTAAGTGATGCTAAATTGCCAGCACTACTAACTGTTTTATTTTGAAACAAATGATGAACCAATTTAAACTGTACAGCTTCTGCCCTTTTGAAGGTCTTGCTTCCTTGAGTAGGTTGTGGGATGCCTCATCCTGCAGTGGGCCAGCTCCATGGCCGGTGTTGAGGGTGTGGATCTCCACTCCACCATCACCAACGTGGCCTGCCCCTCTTTAAGAAAAGCCTAGAAGACATGCTGAAGCACCTAAGGGTTATACTTATGGTCCTCCCAGGTGCTGAGGAGAGATATCCTGTACTCTTAAGCCACGTACATGAAGTAATGTAGGTTTGGCCCAATAAATATTTGTTCCAAAGGTATTGATCTCCTCTAAAGGTTCAACAACCAACAACATACAGACTAAAAGGCAGCAGCAGGAGGAAGACAACAGGGCTAGCCCACTTTCCCCACCCAAATTTCCGCTGGCACCCCGAGCTTCGTGTGAGCGGAAGCCTGAAGGTGTCAGCAGGAGCTTGGGAGCAGAACGAACACGGCAGCCCCGGGCCTCCCAGGGGGGAAGAGCCTGCTCGCAGATGGAAAAACCGACTGCTTTTTCAGTGGGCGATTAGCTTACAAGAACTAACCAGCCCTTTCCTCTGGCTGACTTCACAAATCACAGGAGCAGATGTTGGTGGAGCTGCAGGCAGAGCACTGCCACACTGCATGTCCCCTCTACCCCACGCTAGTTTACCAGCTTGTCCAGGTAGCCCCACCTTCACGGTGGGGAACTTCTCGGGAAGCCGTAGGGTTGTGACATACCAGCTGAGTGCTGTGGGTTTGGGGACTGCCTGTGAACATGCTTTTAACCCAAGGCCAGATCCAGTCACACTGTAAGCGATGAGGATGCCAGGAGGGGAACGGGCAGCAGCTGCTGCCGAAAGGGGAGAGGGATGCACGTGCTGCTCTACCAAATGCTGAAATTACGTAACTCTTCCCTTGACGTCCCCGACCAATCCATGCCTGTGTACCTCATGGCAAATATGAACCAATTAATTCAAAGTGACTTGCTTCTCAATTAAGGTGCAAATTAATTTATTTTTCACCTCTTGAAGAGTGTCTGATAGCTGAAAAGCACACAAAGATGGTTACCATAGAGAAGCTTACATGTAGCAACTTGTCCTTTGATAGCTTGTTTGTATATCAAAGTCTTTATTTAAATATCTGTCTTCCAAAAGAAAACCCTGACAAGGCTGGCTAGAAAGACTTAACAGTTACTGCACTTCTAGGTTAACTGTCAGTCGTCAGCCCTCTGCATGGGCCCTGCACTGCAGCTCTCACTTCTGTAAACACCAAAAGTAAAGAACACTTCAGAACAAAGCCAACACTGAGGATACTTCAAAATTAATTCTCACAATGGGAGCAGAAAGAGCCTTTTATAACAAACAAATTTCTCATTTGGAGTATTTGACTACCGATTACTAGAAACGGCCAAATGGATACTGTCTGTAATTGAGAAGAAATAGAAAGGACACAGTTTCCATTCTTTTACAGAAAAGACATACAGCTCAGCCACCCAAAACATAATGCTTTACATAGGCAAGCTTTCAAGCGTAGAAACAACTAGCAGCAAGCAACAAAAGGGATCCTTTTGTTCCAAACTAGACAAAGTTCCCATGGGGTCCTCAGCACCATGACGTAGCGATGCTACCCACCAGCTACTACAGCGCATTAGCAAGGCATCAGACAGGTGAAAATCCATTGCATTATTTCCCAAAATGCATATTCCAAATTAAATTAGTCAAGTCCTTTAATCCTTAATGAGTTTTTATTTACTTTCCCTTATTTTGATTTCCTTTTATGCAGATGTATAGCAAGGCAGTAGTATAACCCCTTTAAACAAACGTGAAATTTACTATTAACTTGGACTTCAATCACTCAAAATACGTTACTTTGAGCACATAAGTAGGTCTAATGTTACATCTTGGGGAAAAGGAGAGGAAAGCAGAAGAACATAAAAAAAACTTTCAGTAACAAAAAATCTCAGGTAGTGAATGTAAACAAAAATGTTTTCTTCTCTTGAAATACTTTGATCTAACATTTTCAGATAAATTTTCTGTGTTAGGAGAAGGTAGGTGTCATAAGATCTTCCAGCAGCTCTTCAAGAAGACTAAGTAGGAGTGCAAGTGGTGTCACATCGCTTCTCTCTAGGCTTTCCAGGACGTTCATGAGCCAGTCTGGCTGCATGTGTATCCTGCAACAAGGGTGCAGTGAGAACTGTTCCACAACTCATGTAATTGCACTGGGAAAGGAAGAATATTTCCTTATACTATCTGCCTTACATGAACCTGTAAGTAATTGACAGTTTATGCATGTATATTTTTTACCCTTATTCTCAGTGTTACAGAAACATTTTTCATTACCAAATAGTAAAAATCCAATACCTGTATAATTTAGTAACTCCACTAGTAGGGTGAAGTTCTGAGTGCATAATGATTTTCATTGACAGACAGTGTCCTGATGAAAAAAAATCCTCATGAAGTTGACACAAATACTATAAATTACAAAAAGGCTCATGGAGAAAACAGTGCAGACCGTTTTCATTTCAAGGTCTATCTCAAGGTGTGTTAGGATCCTTTCCTTGAGATAGCTATATGAAGTGTAAGGTAATACTGATTTTGATTTTTTTTTTTAATGCTAGAGTTGAAGGCTCTATAGATAGCAACATTACAAACTGGAAACAACCTGCTACTTCTGGACAAGCGCAGTCAGTATGGCAAAGTGCAGGCGCTCAGCCACCAACAGTAAATACCTGCTGACCTCAGGGGGATTTACACATTCCAGAAGAGAGTCTCGGGAACAGCCCTGAGACATCACGCGGGCTGCAGCCGACCTCGGTGGCAGCTTGACATGACCACTCCTCCTTTTCCCTATTGCATGTACTGCATTTGAGTCTTCCTGAACGCCATGGTGATGTGGCCTGTCACCACACTGAGCAGGGAGAAGCTGTGTGCTCACACGGGCATCAGGGGATGAACGAGAGGACTTGGGGTTGTCCACACAACCCATCTCCCAGTGCAGCCCTGTCGCCCAGCACCAGCAGAGCCCACTGCCTGCCCACACTTCCACACCACCTTCCAATGAGCAGCCAAAGGGAAGAAACCACCTAAAGAGACAGCTGCAGATTCACCTGGGAAAGGTGCTAGCCCATATATGGGGCCCAGACTCCAGAAGAGAAAAATGTCCCTCCCCTCCCTCGAAGTCTGTGCTGCCAGGGTGTTTCTTCCCTGGAAGATTTCACCTTGCTGCACCAGAGTGGCAGCTCTACACACAGAGGGGATAGCCATAAGAATTAGTTTAACACATCTAAAATGTTTTGTGCTCTCTCTGCTTGAAAACAGCTGGATCAGGTTTGCTGGGACTTTCCAAACAGGGCACCCAAAAGAAATGTTGTGCTGAACAGAAGGAGTTACTGTACAGGGGGTTGCCACTGGAAGTACTGAGTAATCTTACAAAAGAGTGCTACCTACACTACCTTAAAAAAATATGTGATCAACTTTGATACAAGTTTATAGAAATACTTCAAAAATAATTGTTCCTTCATTTGCTTGACAAGTCAGGTTCAAAATTCTGTTTCCCTGGCAACATATGAGGACATTAAACTGTGCAATGTGTCTAGGAATTAAAATAAATGGGAATGGAAAATTACTCCTGGAAGTTAGTTAAAAGGCTTTGCAGAGAGAAGGAAAAACAAGAATGGGTAAGCAGTCACACATCAATAACCTCAAAGATCAAATATTTCCTCCTTCTAAGTTATGCAGGAAATAAAAGGCTAAAGGTGGTAGTTGCTGTTGTTGATTTTATCATGCAGTCGATTTGCTTGCTGCGGTTAGCGATAAGCGCCAAAAATTGGTTTGGCTGCTTTTAAGAGGCAGAAGAGGCTGAACACTGCAGGCTTTCCTCCTTAAACACTGCTGGCCGAAGCAGCACTGCACAAGCTGTGCTAGGTAGCCGTCTTCAGAAGTGCCCACTGGTGCCTTTTGTTGAAAGAAGACACCTAAACCTATATGCAGGGATGAAATACCCTGGGCAGCCATTCATGCAACACCAAAGTTGATGATCAGAGAACACAGTGAGGGGCTTTAGGGTCCCACCCTGTGCGTCAGCCTGGTCTCCTGCACACCTGTCTTGCACTGCACTGAGACTCATGTGCGATGGAGGGAGGGAAGGCAAGTCCTGCCCCACTGCTCCATCCATCCAGCACGAGCTCTGGTGTCGACCAAGAGCCCTCTCTGCAATTGCAGAGCACCCCACCAATGAACGAGCACCTCACCTCACAAACTTCCCAACAAAGCTACTGCCAAGCACCCCACAGGTGGATGAAAACTTGGCAGCACAATTTGCTCAGAGTAGCACTGTTTGCAGCGTGGCATTTTCCAGTTTTTCATTCCTATAAATTTTATGCCAATTATATTAATCTTCCCCTTTACCTGAGGTCTTGTCAGAGGACTGGCACAGTTTGCTAGGTGAAATACATCTGGTAAGTCACAGAACACTAACTGATGGAGAGCTTTCAGAAGTTATTTTTACATCCTTTCCAAGAATGAAAAATCTCCGAAGAAAATGAGCAGAACCCTGTTATCCCTCCTGTTCAAATGACAGGAGCAAGTTGTTTCTGCACAGAGTCACATTTTTTTGTATTGAATAAACCATGAGACCCTCCCATCTGGACTGTACCAAGCGAAGAATATTACTGCAGAGCGGTGGTACAACCCCTACACATCCTCCATATACCACTAATAACTACCTGGAAAGACAACAACACTGGGAGAATGCGACTTGTTTAAGAATCAGAAGCCAGCTTTGGTATCTGGGATCACAGAATCACAGAATCACAGAATGGTAGGGGTTAGAAGGGACCTCTGTGGGTCATCTAGTCCAACCCTCCTGCCGAAGCAGGGTCACCTACAGCAGGGTGCACAGGACCTTGTCCAGGCGGGTCTTGAATAT
>Ga0065711_1028309_pt1 | contig 42057 bp, 26 predicted proteins | sample Hoacrofraction12_FD_59098 | JGI IMG/M metagenome (GOLD analysis project Ga0065711, IMG submission 59098) | Hoatzin crop microbial communities from Cojedes, Venezuela - Epithelial fraction 12 v2 (version 2) | ecosystem: Host-associated > Birds > Digestive system > Esophagus > Crop | place...
CCCCTTTTTTAAATTTATTTTTCTTTTTAAGATTGAATGAATCTGCTGAGTTTTGAGAACCAAATAACTTGTCTAACTATCATGGCTACATGGAGAGAAGCACAGTGGCTTGAACAGAGCACTCTGACGGGCTCTTTTACATCTATTCAATTTTACTGGGTTTTTTTATGTTTGCTGTTCTGTGGGAGGTGTGGAGATATGTCTTGCCCTGGGGCAATCCCTGCAAAATCAAGGATTGCTAGAGTGTGGATTAACAGTCAAAGCCATGAAATAAACTTGTGAGTCATGCAACTTGCCAGAGGACCTTGATAAGCTGCTGCTCAAATGTTGCGGATCTTTTTAGAAGGAACAGTTCAAAAGAGGAAGCCATGCTTTCCTTCATGATGGAAGGTGGGAAAGGAGATGGCCACTGGTGTCACTTGGCCCAGCTTTCAAGCTCATCACCTTAGAAATGTCCATGCACAGATCCCCCTTTGGGAGCTGGGAGAAGAGCTCCATTAGATACAGTTGACCAATGTTTTTTTTTATGTTCTCTTAAGTTTACTTCAGTCTGCCCAATCTTTGCAACAACTGTGGTAAGACAACTGGACAGGTATTAAAAACTTAACACGTAAAAATTGTAAATGTGGTCTCTTCAACATAAACGGTGAAAAAGTAAGCAAAAGAGACTTCTTTCTGGCTTAATGATGACAGTGATGGTGAATAGGCAAAATTCGCAAAAGGTGAGCCAAAGGATACAGGCAATTGGCATAGAACTTTTATTGACTGTGATATTTATTAGGACGTGACAGTAAACAGAAATGAATGAATAGTGTCATGAAGCTGTTACAGCCCAGGCAGTCTGAAGCATTTGAGGTTTGGTCCTTTATAAAAACTAGGATGGAAAAACTGTACCATATTCGAGCCCTGGAATGGGATTTCATCCTGCAATTTAACTTTTATCCAATGATTGTGTTGTAACAACTTGTAGTGACTGCCAGTTATCATTGGGACTGTCTTCATCGTTCCTTTTACTTCCTTCTTACGTCTCTCTGGAGGGACAATGCTAACAGCTAATGGTCTTGGTGCTGGGGAACAAAACATCTGCACAGGCAGTTAAGTAGAAACTGCTGGGGGGAGCAGCAGGTGGGGATGAGGTCTGAGGACAGTCAGGAGATACAATGCAGCTGCAGAGACAGATGCAGTTGTTCAGCTCTCCTTTTCATTATTTTGTAGACAACTGACCGGGGATTCTTACAGGTCAATGTGCAATTTGGAGAGTTAACACCTAGTAAGAGTTTAAAGTTGCACCCTCAAAAATAGTGACTGCTGTTTTGGGATGGTCAGTATGTGGTGCCTACCTGTAGCTTGGTGTTCCTCACTGATGCTTAATTCTTCCTTTAACCTGCCACCAGTGACATGAAGGAAGAAGAGATAATCCAAGATATTTGGACTGCAGGTGAAGTGCAATAGACCTTCCTCTTCTTTTGTCATTAAAACTGCACTCTGGTATCCCGGTTCTCGCTGTAGTTGACTGGTGCTTTATGCCGGAGAGACAGCAGTATGAGCTGAGGTCAAAGCTGCAATAGTTTGCAATCCTTGCTTAGCCACGTGGTTCTTCCTATCAGTGTGTGAGCTGCATGAGAACTTGCCTTGGCATTGCCTTGGCATCATTTTGAGGCCTTTTGGAAGTTTTCTTTCCCCTCATTTCCTTAATCAGAGAAAATGGCCTTCGGCTGAATTTGAGTAATATTGATGATGTAAATCGGGGATCTGACCTATCATTTATTAGCGTTTGTGTAATCCTTTGAAAATGCAAAGTGTAGTGTAACTGCTGTGTGTTCCTGTTCTTCCATAATACTCCAGTAGCGGCTCTGATTGACTGGTGGAAATTTTATCAGTGGGCATTGGCGGTTGACTTTTGCCAGTGCTGGAGCAACAAAACCAGAAAGAATTTGTTCTGTGGCTGGCACATTATCATACTGAAGGGCAGTCTTGTGTCTGCCTCAGCCAGATGCTTTTCAAGCCTCACTGGGTTGAAGACTGGAAGATTAGTTTTCTGCTAACTAGCTCAGGGTTTAGATAATTGGTTTCCTGAGAGCTTAAAAAATAAAATAAAATTCTAAATCTGACACAAATGTCAGTGTTAGTTGTTTGCTTATCTGCTCTAGGCTGTTCATGAGAAGCATCAAATGCATTTATCTCTAAAATATTTGGAAATAAAATGCTGTACCAGTTCATGTTTGTAGCTGGAATTAGTAAATATACAGGGCTTGTTTAAGCTCTTGGTATTGACAAAGTCATCATAGTATCTTCACATGAGCACAGCCTTACAGCCTCATCCTCTGAGCTATTTGAACCATCAAATTAATGTTTAAGGTCTGATTTTCTTTGAGCTCAAGGTCTCTGTGAAACAGAATAAAATAGCCTCTGTGGATGCCATTGGAGACCTTATGAACTGTTGCAGTGATCCTCAGACTGAGTCTTCCTGAGGTGAACTATGTAAGGGTTGTGTGGGCTGAAGAAGGTGCTGGCGTGGATCCTCAGCCGCTGGAGGCCATCCTGCTTGAGGCACTTCACTAGGCACGGCAGGTCATGACAATCCGGTGGGCAGCAGCAGCTGAATGTGACCAAGTCTTGAGCGGGCAGCTGGACTGCGAAGCTTGCAGGGGGGGGTATCTTCCTGGCTGCTTCATGAGGAGCCATGCTGGGCGTTGACCGGGCCCCAGATGGCTGCATGGGCTGCTACCCAGAGCAAAGGAGCCAGCAACAAGCCCGGCATACTCTGAGAGCTTGACTTTGAGACAGACCTAGAGTGTTGTTTGTGATGCTCCCTTTCTGAGGCACACAAAAGAAATAACAGTTTGTAGTATGACGGCTTAACTCCTGTCTCAGGGATACCGGTGCGGCAGGGGAAGGAGAATTACTGAGTGTGAATGGGACTATTAATAAGACAGAATAAGCTTTGTTTTCTAGAGCCAACCCCTGAAGATTATAAAATCTTAAGAAGCTGGAAATTGAATCCTATCTCTTTCTTTTCACTTCCCAGCAAAATGCAGAGCAACTCTTTCATGACTGCTGAAGTTGTAGTTTCTGTGATTACTGCATGGGCAGGCAGGAAGATGAATGGGGTAGCTAATCTTCCCATTCCTACTTTCCTCCTACCTGTGCCTGTAACCCTTCAATCCATGCAGCTCAATTGCAACATAAAAGGATAATTTCCCTGATAGCAGCTTATTTTAAATTTAGGTTGTGCTAAAACCTGAGAGATCAAAGTATTTTCAACAGCACAGGAGGAACTCATGCATAATAAAGCCCTTAAAGCTAACTTTGTAGCTGTAAGCTGACTTCATTGCGCAGGAATGGTCAGTCAGTTGGTCGCTGATTGTATCTATGGGGTTGTGTTGCAGAGCTATGGTAATCCTGCTTCTAAGGACACATCTTAGGCTGGAAGTAATTGGGAGCTGCAAGGCTAGCGTGACTCTCAGCTGTGGCCTACAACATAGAGTTAATTCCTAACTGCTGTTTGACTGCCTGTCATTCAGGTGCTACCCATATGAACAGCCCACATTTTACAAGAACTGCAAAACGTGCGGTAGGGAAGAAGAACTGGAAGTACTTCACTGGACATTATTGTTATAATCATACTCTGCTGCCATTAAGGTTTAGGAACTAACAGTCAGCTCTCTCAGTCCTTTGAGATGCTTTATACATGTGCATATTGCTCTTGCTTGCGCTTGCTCTCTCACCCACTTGTTTGTATTCTAGCTCATTTTACAGATTTCAGACAGAGTTTGATCCGCTTAGTTTGATTTGAAAGCTTCTATTAAATAAATCAAAGTGATATAATGAAAAATTACAAACTCGAGTGACTATGGCTCAAGTTGTGCCATGGGAATTGACGTTTTGTGTATGTCTGTGAGTTAAAGCCAGATGATACAAGGATGTCTTCATCCATTTGGGTAGTGGCTGACAGACCTTCACTGTTCACTTGTTCATCCATTGTTAGGAGCACAGCATGTTAAGGAGTATAAGCAGGTACGTCTTTTTTTTCCACCCTGAAAACTTGAATGGTGATGAGTCAGTTACTGCCTTTCATTTGCACAAAAAAACCCCAACATCTGGACTCCCTTACATCCTCCTGCACTGGCCTGTTGCAAGCAGTTGCTCTCGTTCAGTGTTAGGCTCCTGTTGCTTTGCTTTCAACAGGACACCTGAGCTCTGGTGGGGGCCAAGGTTGTTCAGCATTTTGGGTCTGAAACAGGGAATTTTCTACCTCAGTTTTGCTTTTTTCAGCACTGCTTGGCAGTTATGAGCCGATGGCTGTATGCAATGAGACAGATGATCTCAGTTTACTTTCTGGGAACACTTGGTCGCAAGTACCTATCCATAATTAGTCCATCCACTGGCTGTGTCAGCAGCCAGGAATGTAAGGTGCGTGAAGCAGATAATGACTGTCAGAACAGGCAGATCTCACAAGTATTAGATGCACATATGTGTTTTAATTATTACAAGGATAGTACTGTTCATCTTTGGAGAAGAGCTGCACTGGGGAGGAGTCTGAACAAGACTTTGGCTTATTTTTAGCTAATTTTTGTCATTCTTTTCAATCAATGTTTTTCATTAGGGCTACAAATAAATTGTATGCCTGGAGGATATTAGATAGACAAGTATGTCATGAGTGTTAACATATGTTTCATAGAATGATGTGATAATGAGGAATTCATTCTGCATCCGCAGCTGCAATAAAAGATAAGCTAGGAGGTAGGAATGAAGGGGAGTTGTTGAAGGATGTAAGCTTCCTAGTAAAAACACTGGGGATGCTTTTGATGGAAAATTGAACAGATTTAAGGACAAACATGACTGAGAACAATGCCCAGATGGTATGGGAAATGTAATTAACCTTTGGCAACACAGCAGTCTCAAAACAATGAGACAAAAACTTTGCCTCCGAGGCAAAACTTTGAGCTCTTTAGTTATTTTGCCCTTTGCCAACATACTCAGCCACGTTCTGGCATTTCCACGCTTCTGGATGCTTTCTGTGCCATCAGTGATGCTTTGTGAAGCCTTCTTACAGAATTTGGCCAGAGTCATTTCATCATATCCATACACGCAGGATGAACTCCAAACCAGGGCATGTTGGTGGCAAGGTAGCAGCCCACTTCTCTCTAATATTGTTCTCTGTCCCTACACATATTGGGCTCAACAGACATGCTTCATCTTCGAGAAGGGGCAAGTTACCTTTCAATGACTAAAACCATTCTTGGTGTTCTGGTTGCTGGGAAAGAAATGAGACTGTCCGGTCCCCGCAGCAGGTAGTTTTACACAGCACAACACATATGCATGTAAAACTAGTTAGTGTAGGGAACCATCAGTGGTTTTAATTAACTCACGATATTCCCATGTGCTTGTCACATCTGGAGTGATCTCTAGAGAGCAAGACTTGGAGTTTGATGAAAGACTGACTCCCACCAGAATTCAAGTTCAGAGGGAAATCTTTGTGTAAACATTGTAGAAACCCACAGAATCTATATTTTGCTCCTGCTGAGAAAAATAAACTCTTTTTTGTTCTTAGATCAGTGTATGTTCCTGTGTGGAGCAAAATGCAGCAAGAGTATTTTGAGCTGCTTTTGTCTGAACGGTAAAAATAGAAAAGGGAAAAGAGATGAATTTTGCATAATTTTTCTTTAAAGAATGTTTTCTCTTTTTTTGAACAGTATTTTTGTAAGACTAATTCCCTCATCAGTGAACATCAAAATCTCAACTACTGCCAACTAGAACAGAAGATAAAGTAATACAAAGTAACCTCTCTTTAGTAAAGGAGAAGGGCTTGTTAGATGACAGCTTCAGAAACACATGGGGTGATCAGTCACAGAATAAGAGAAAGCATGTATTTTACATATAAATATGTGTGTTTGGGGCAAAGCATCACATACAAGCTGTTTCATGTATTTACAGAGTGTTGTCAGCTGATTCAATGCTGAATAAAACATTAGAAGACTTTACCGAAAGGAGTCTGCAGTCTCACTGTAGTACTGACAAACACGGTATCCAAGGGACAAGAGGTAGAAGCCTTCACTTCCTTTGGCTTAAATTTCCATTGTACTTAATGCACATACGCTTCAATAAAGAGTACCAGACAATGCTTTTACTAATGCAAATACCTTGCATAGAGCACTACTGGAAGCCCTCACAGGGTAAGATGTTTGGGATTCATCACATAGGAAGGAGAGACATGCTCCGTACAGGGAGTAAATGTTAATATTAAATATTTATGCAGAGTAAGATTAAGGAAAAAAAATTATATACATTAATATCTGAATGATTTCAGGTTAAATTATCGTGCATCAAAACAGAGATATTCAGCGTAAGATAATAATTCTTTCTTGATTTCAAAACTGAAATCTTAAGGAGAAGTCATATTCCTTCAGTTTCTAATGATGTTTTTGTTAAAAAGTGTATGACTGGCATAGCAAATATTCCTAAACTCTAGAATTAAAATATAAAGTTATTAATAAGATAAAGATTTTTAGTTTTCTACTTTTTTAATTTGGAAGTGTTTTTAGTGTAATTTTTTAATTTTGATATGTTCACCTGTTTTTCCATCAATGGTGAGGACCATAAATGTGGTATTTTTAGTAAGATCATATTTGACTGCAGTCTCAGCTGCGATGGCTGGAAGAATCAAATATACTAAAAGTGGGCAAATAATTGACTTAGCAGCAATGAACAAAAGAATGAGCGTTTTAGTTAAGTGTTCTGTAGAAACACTGTGACGATATTTCCCCAAATATTCCTCTTTAATAACTAAAAACATTTTGCTTTTTGTCCCTGGCTCTGTTTGCCCTGCAGTTTTCAGACTTTTGCCTCGGCTGCCCATCAGCGCTGCCTGTGTTCTCCGTTGTGCAAGCACATGGTACAGAGAAGTTGCTCGGTCATAGTCTTACTAAAGATTTACTGTGAGTCTTACTGAACATTTAGATGACTGTAAGCCATGTAAAACCACAGGTTTACAAACTACTCGCGTTTGTCAAATAATTCATTTACACAAGCTTTACATGAACAGGAATTCATTACTAAACCCCAGGCACGAAGCTAAGCAATATTTACACCAGTTACAGTTTAAGGAAGTAATTTTTAGCTTGACCTTACCTGGTCAGGAATCATCAGTTGAATTCCGCGGATGTTTACCTGTGTGAGTAGAAAATGAAGCACAGTTAGGGATTTATTGTGTGGGACAGGCTGTAATTCATGCGATGTTAGCAGCCCTCCTTTTAGCCCCACAGAGAGAGTGGTGAGTGGTGAAAGCTATTTTTGAATGTTCCCTGGGGAAAATATGGCCTTGAGAGTACATAAAGACTTAACCTGGAGCATTTTCCCCTGAGCTTCGTCCTACAGCTGCTGAGCAGTAACTTTGAGCCCCTTGTAAAGCTGGAGGAGGTCAGTAGTAACATTTCCTTCAAATGCAGGGCGTTTGGATTGGGTCTGACTTGATTTGTTCTCTTAAGACTTTGTATTTGACACATTTGTATTTAATACTTTGTGTTTTACAGAGACATTGGTCCTCACATAGGGAGCTATAAAACATCAAAGAGTAGCAGGTGTGATCTCTGTTACATTTCTTTGGGGCCCTTAGCTTCCCCAAAGTGTGCAGACGTAGTGTGAGTCTCAGAGGGTGCAGCGAGATGTGCTGTGTGGAAGGAGCATCCCGTGCACTTGGATTACGCTTTTTCTGATAAGACAAGCACCAGAGATGAAAAATCTAAATAGGAGACAGGCAGAAGCGAGTCCAGAGACTGATGCAGTTAGTACTGCTGCTGTTGGAAATTGTGACAGGTTTTCTGATGAAATCCTAGATACTTGCAGAGAAAGGGATTGCTGAAAGTTTTATAGTTCCTGTGCTAAAGGAAGTGCATTATCAGTAATACATATTGTGCAAAAAAAGATTGCTGCTCTTCAGAATAAAGTACATAGTAATTTTTAGAGATGAATCCTGGCTTTAAAAGACTGACCTGGGATTCCTTGTCCTTTGGCCCTTGTTGAAGAGAATTGTTCTCATGGTGCAAGATTCATCGTACAGGTTTTAGGCCAAGAAGCAAGCACACGTCTGGCATTTGGTTACAAAATCTCATTGTCTCGTCTGGATAAAGTGATCTAGTCTAGGAAAACGAAAGAGAAACTAGAACTTACTTTCTAGTGTGAAAACAAACTTCCAGACCTCTTAACTTGTAAGCTTCCAGCAAATAAGTAGATACTAATTCTGTCATTGCATTTTGGTGCTTAAGTGTGAAAACACTTGCGGTTTAAGCCATGTCCTGGGATGACATAAGGTTTAAATAAATCACTTGGGAACAGTGACTCAGGGTAGTACCATCCCCACACCCCCCTGGAGGAAGCCACTCTTCAGATTCATTCTGGCTCAGACCTCAGGACCTGTATTCATTCATTAAGCCACACTGTTTCTGAGGGAAGTCACACTTCCCAGTTCGTACCCACTAATCGAAAGAAATGGAGAAAAGCACTGTCCCAGCACTTAGCATAATTCTGGCAGTAATCATCATTTTGCAGCCTTAGACTTGGTCTCCTAATAAAGGTAGCTTTGGGTTTCTTCTGGAGAGGTAACTCAAGCAATGTGGCTGCAGCCTGCAGAGGCTTGGTGCACGTCAGACCTGCTCCCCAGGCACAGCCACAGCTAGGCTGGCAGAAGAGAAAGGAGTTGCCTGGGGGAAGCTTCATCTCACTGTCCTCAAAAATTTGTCATTAAACAGGGCCAGAATAAACAGAAAGTTGGTGGGCAGCAGTGGAGAGAGAAGGGGGGGGGGAGTATGAAGAGGTCATGGTAATGAAAAAATGGGAATTTAGGAATGTGTTAAGGTGAGTGCCTTCCTCCGTTTGCTGGGATTCAGCCTGAGTAGTCACCCAGCAATAGGTGTAGGCAAGCCTTAGCCTCCAGTTCCAAGTACTCTCAGCTTTCTCAGTTAAGGAAGCCTAGTAAAAAATTTTGGTAGGGGCAAGCAGCAGAGAGGATGTTGGGTAAAGAAACTGGAAAATACTTCATCATTTTGACTCCTCCACTCAAGACTGTCAGCAAAACTACTACATCCTTCCTCACTGAGGATGCTTATCGTGGAGCAGTGTGTCTTTTGTACCCCCTTCCAGAGTAACCTTCACCACTCACACTGCTATCCTCCTTCCCTAACTGTGCCTTCGGAAGCCCGTGTACGTCCCACTCCAGGGAGATGGGCACTCAGGGAGCCCTCAGACCAGAAGAACCTGTGTTGGCAAATGGAGTCCAGGCTTGAAGCTGCAACAGCCGGTTGTGTGGGCTGGGGCAGCTGGAGCAGAGTTACAAGGAGTGCTGGGTAGGCAGAGAAAAAGACGGACTTCAGCAGAGCTCGTGCGTACATCCCATGCGTGCAACAGGCAAGTGTAGATTTAGTGGCAATGCTGGGAGTCTGGCTCGCAATACCAACGTGTTGCCAGGAATTTACAAAGGCAAAATTGCCAGCATATATAGAAACACACAATTGTTTCCTGGATTATGCTTAGTAAGGGTACAATTAAGAACATTAGGCTGTTTTATTTATGCCTGTGTTCTACCAGCCTTTGCAGGCGCAGGGAGCCCATTCATGCAAAGGGCAATTGTGGAAATAGTGGTTTTCTGCAACCCACGTTTCTCCAGAAAACCTGGAAGCAGCTTGTTCAGCTCAGGACGGGAAATCTGTTGACAGCACCATTTAGTATGCTGAATGATAACTTCCTCATGTTTGTCTAATAAACCAAAAAGTCTTCTAGAAAAAATGAGACAGACAACTCTTGCGTTCCAACTCCTATGAAGAAAGACATTTTCACTAGAAAAGACCAACACTAGAAAAGAAAAGAAGTTATCGTTACTGTTTCCAGATCGGTTGTAAACTGTATTTGTGTCTTCTCATTTTTATTGTTAATGCAAGACTAAAATGCCACCAACATAAGTACTTATGGTATGTATTATCATGTGATATCTTCCATTTTGACAATCAACAAAAGAAGAAAAATCTAAGCAAGAGACTTAAGTTAGTGGCTGTGGAGACATATAAAGCAATTTATTAAAGTCTGCAGTGCCAAAAAGTAGTCCATTGCTCTCATGAAAAGTGGTTCGAGGTTCAGTACATTACAAAAAAAACCATTGATTTACGGGTGGACAGTATAGGAAGACTCTTAAGGACTATTCATGCTGAATTGCTTTGTGCTGCTGCCTCAGACTAGCTCTCAGTTTTTTGATGTAGTTGTTTATAAAATTACACTTTACATGCAGCCTACTGCATGGTAGCTTTTAAGAGGCCCTGGAGCTTTCTGCAGTCAGACGAGCTGAGCAGAAAATGCTATCTACAGCATGAAAAATTAGTAAGCTGCGGACTGAAACAGCCAAACTAAAATTGCCTAATATCAGTGGGGTTTGGTATTGTGCAACTTTCTATATGTTGACATGCTTTAAAGTGAAATCTTGCTAGGAGTGTAAAGTTTACTGCCCTTCTCAACTGGTCAACAAATATTGCATCTTCCTCTTGCAGCATTCAGTTGTCCCTCATAGCTCCCTGGGAGAGTATGGTGGTGGTATTGTAGCTGTTACAAACTGAATGCTGTTGACCACGTTTTATGGATTAGTAGCAAAAATGTTCCCCAACATCCTCCTCATGTCATCGTGTCCCAGAACTGCTGTGCGCTGGTGCCGGTTCCCCTCTGCCTTTCTCACTGATGGCTTAATGCCAGTGAGTGCTTTGCACCTGCATAGTGAACGGGTTAGGCAGCGTCTTCTGTGTCTCCTGTATACTCTCCTGTTTACTAAGCCATGTGTGACTATCAGATGTAGGAATTATTTAATCTTCTCAAGTTGCAGAAATTAATTAATTAATTTTTTACTCTGGAGGATTTAAGAGTCTTATGTGGACCTCCTGTGGAGTTAAGATATTTTTGCTGAAACTTTCTGTACCTTTTTATTTTCTTTATTTTTAAACAAACAGAGCAAGTGTACCAGTTTTACTGATCCTTACATCTGCTAAGGCTGTAGAAGAGCTGGCATTTCCCATTACGAGTTCTGGGCTTGGCTACTGTAAAGTCTTAGTTCAAAGAACAACCCTGGCACACACACACGATCGTACAACAGGACTGGAACCGAGTCCAGAGAGAAAAGTAAGAGTAGCTGCTGATCTGGGGTCTTGGGGAGGCAAATGCAGAAGGGATGGGGCATGGCCAGATGCATGCCACTGGGGACAGGAGCTGCAGGTTAGGAGCCTGGGCCAATGGCCCAAGGTTCCTGAGCTGTAACTATCAGCTGATAGTTGCCAGCTGATTTCAAAGAAACATGCTGAAAAATGTACGGATCTATCCCCCATGTTGGTGGACAGCATCTAGGGCTACAGCTGGAACAGGCAGTCACCCCATCAGTTTCTTTACTTGGGAGCCTCAGTGGGATTGAAACCAGGAGGGAATCCATGCAGCTCTGTGTGGTGGAATATGGAGGGAAGAGTTAAGTAACGTTTAGAACAATTCCAGCTATAAATGCCTTGGAAATGATGTGCAGAAAACTCCTTTATGCGTGTCAGAGTTACTAAAATAAGAGGTTCAGGTGCCCCAGGGTGTCCTGCTCTTTTAGAAAGGTTCTGGCTGTGCCATCTTCACAGTAGCCTGTATTGTTTCTTAACAAGTAAAAAATTAGGCACTTTCACAGTACTCTAGAGCTGAGAATTTTGGAGGTTCTTTTGCATTTTGCAGTTGGAGCGTGAATCTGAGAGACAAAGAAGCAAGACATTCAGTCACTGCAATGCCACTTTTAGTCTCTGGAATGTCTTAACACAGCTGCAATGGGATGGAGCTTAGTCACAGCTAGCTTAACCACCTAGGTATTTAGCGGCTCACAGAGGTTTGCCAACCAGTCCTGACTTCTGTCGTGCTGTAACTAAACCCCTAATAATAGCTTAATTAAAGTAGAGGTCTTTTATGCATAGTGGTTTATCTCTATAAGAATCATGCAAAATCGGGACAACTGGAAGACAGACATGTTTTATATTGAGAAACTACTAAAAGAAAGGACTGTCTTCAGAGGCAGGATGGCATAAAAATATTTTCTAAACCTCTGTGAGAGAAAGATGGGTTCCTATTCTCCATTTCAAAAAACAAAGCATAGTATACACAATAATACTTGTTTGATAGGTTTGAAACCAGTGAAGAACATGTTTTTCACACAGCCTCTGATAACTATATTGCAGACAACTTTCGCAAACAGTAATTTGTTCGTTACTTAGAATGCAACTGTTTGCATTCTGAGTAACAAACTAGGATTGATAGAAGAAATATAGGTGGAAGACATTTCTCTGCGAGGTGCACCATTCCTCCAGATTGCAGTACAATGCGGAATTGTATCCGTGCTCCAAATCCGCTGACCTGTCCTGGAGTAAAACATCTGTCCATGAACACAAGTCACTGGGGGCCAAACTGTTAGAGTAATCTGTGCAAAAGAGACTGCTTTGTACCTGCAGAATCTGTTAGGCAGACTAAGGCGATCATGGGCCCATGTAGGAGACACGGCCCTGTCAAGTCATGCAGTGTCAGTAAGTGGCTAGGTTTCACTCCTGGCCTTTGGGACAACTAGTTTGCCATTTCTAACTGATACTGGATTGTAATGTTGATCTTGAACAGTGGCATGTGGATAGAGTGGAAAGAGAAATATTCTTCTGCCATGTGAAAGTACCTAAATAGGAAACAAAAATACATCTCTGAAAGCTGGGTTTTTTTTTTTATAATGGCTGTGTTTTTTTAATGAGACAATATTTCTTAGGAAGATGCCTCCAGATGGGAAGGTAGTGATTTTTCATGCGTGTTTTTGTCTTGAAGCTGACTGTTGCATACTTGAGTTGCATTTCTTGAAACTAATGGGGTGACTTGTAGGAACATGGAATACGAAAGGTGAACGAATTTCCAAGTTTGAAACTGTATGTCTACCAAAGATGCAATATGCGCTATTCTTAGCAAAGATGCTGAAAAAAACCTGACTGATTCACACACAATCTCTACGTGAATATTTGTTTAACAGCGCACTGTTTGAAGTATAAGATCTTTTTGACTCATGCAAATCTAAGCCACTCACAGCTTCAGCAGAAAAGCACCACTGCTTGAAAAAGTCTGCTGTGATAATTACACTCATCAGCATGATAATGCTTTATGGGTTTAAGAAATTAGGTCAGTTCACACACAGTAGGAAAGAAAGCAACAAGGATTCCAGTTGTAGGTGCTTCCTGTAAATACATATGGCTTATTTAAATTGCTTTTCAGGGCAGTAATGCTAGTTTTTAACATCTCATACTTGAGTGCAGTTCAGTAAGAGTAGCAGTGTCTTGCTCACTGGCACTTGCTCACTTTGTTGAGTTATGGTTTCTCTTGATACAGAAGTTATAAATCTCATAAAAAGAAATACAAGCAAGGGAAAGAAGATATGCTATAAATACCTCGCAGCATATAAAGAAACATTTGTTTGGCTCAGTGGGGACTTATTGTTAGCGATAATCAGCAGTTGACTAAGCCCGGAAGTAGCTTGTCCCTGAAACAAAGACTGAAGTTGTTTGGTGGCATTTGTTTGTGGGCTTAAGCCACTTCTCCAGAATATTTGCATTCATTCATATAATGTCCAGAAGAAAAATACTTCCAGATACCTCTTTAACAACTCCTGAAGCCCTAGAAAACAGTCTGGACTTTGGAATGATTTAAAAGATGAGGGAGGAGAGGGCAAAGAGAGGCAAGATAATCAGGTGATGTTGACTTACATTTTAATGCTGGGGGTAGCATTAAAATGTAAGTCCAGCAGATCAGGAGAGAAAAAAGAGAGTACATTATCCCTAACATTTGCTAGAATAGCATTCTAGAAATTATTATGGGGCAAAGTATGTAGGATGCACGTGGATCTTCTACCCAGCTCCAACATGAGCTCAGGGCTCTGAGCAACCTGATCTAGTCAGCGGTGTCCCTGCTCGCTGCAGGGGGGTTGGACTAGATGACCTCTAGGGGTCCCTTCCAACCCAAAACTTTCTATGATTCTATGATTCTATGACCTCAGATAATTTGCTAGAGTACACTGCATCTCATTCCCTTCTGTAATTTCTTGCTTCACAGTGACAGCTAGGTTTAATTTACTAAGTCTGTCTGTATAGTGCCTGCACTTTTTTTGAGGAAATAGTGTAAATGACCCCAAACTACTGTGATCTTCTGCATCTGTAACTGTGTAAATTGAACAAAGTAGACTTGTTATTATAAGACTTTGGCTTTTCATGTCTGTAAACCAGAGCACTGAATGCAAAAGTAACAGAACATATGTGAGATTTGCAGTTCTTGCCGAGGGATATTTACTCCATAAGCCAGTGAATAAAGTGGAAGGAATAAATCACAACTAGGACACTCTAATCAATGACTAATAGAATGCTGTTCCACTGTGTCCTCCCACCAGGAAAATCTGTACTGACCTCTGTGCAGCCAGGAATCTGAAATTTCTGGGTACACAGAACAGCTCTGAGAACTTAACAGCTTCTTTTTTTTTTCCACACATATGGTGCAAAGAATGTGTATGCAGTATCTTTACTTCTACTCTGATACCCATAAATCCATAGAGAGATATATATATATAAGCTGGCATATATATAACAGACTAAAAAAGGATTTCTTCTTATCTCATGATTTTTCAATTTGTGATAACTAAACAACCCTGAAAATGGGATTTTTATAAAGCTTATTGAAGTAATTTCACAAGAAAGTGAAGAAATATCCCAAGAACTATACACGTATCAGTGACAGTTGGAAGATAGTGCTGAAATGGGAAAATCACTCTGAAAGACAATTAGACTTTGCCACCTCCCACCAGAAGATCTGGTGTCACGGAGGTGAGAAGAGGAAGTCACAGAGAGGTACCAAAGGCAAAGCAGAAAAACTAGAACAGGGAAAAGATCTGGTTTAAATATTACAGGATTAAGACAGTCTTAAAATAGATCTTGGATAGGTAAGAGACATGCAAGAGGAGTCAGAGCAGTAACACAGAAAAAAAACCGAGAGCTAATTACTAGATTTCTTCAAACATGCGTCAATCATACCAAATTCAGCCATTTTTCTCTGAATTTTCTGGCATCTGAAATAAATTTTTGTATTCTGGCTAATCTCTCCCTAAATACTATCTAAACACATCCTTCTGCTTTTGTTCTTCGTTCTTCCTTTTCTGTTATTTGTGACAGATTTCCACCTCTTTCAGGTGAAAAATGTTCTGACAGAACATAATACGTACATACAAGTAAATACTGACTTGGGGTGTTTATGGATATTGAGATTTACAATTCCTTAATGTCAGCTTTGACTTCAGATTTGCTTAGGATCTCTGTGCTTCTCAGGGCAATTAATCTTCATTGTTTACCACAGGGTTCAGTATTAAAGCACATATTATTTAATTCTACAATTGTATTACTTTCATGCACATTTTGTGTGAAAATGATTCTTCCGAAATCAGGAAAATATGTTGTCACTTCCAACTTTCTTTAAAAAAAAGAGTTAGGTAGAAAGGGATAACATGTATTTGCTATGCCAAAGTGGGACATCAATGCAGTACTGTATGCAGAATTTTGAATTAACATCATTGCCAGGATATAGCTACAGTATTTCTGGTGTGCTTTAAAGCTTTGCATTTAGTTACATCATCTGATGCTTCAGCAAATGCTTTGAACTCATCAAGTGGCTGATGGATGTGTTTGTAAAGGCTTGGATGGTCACTTTATACGCAACAAGAAACCCGCTGTTGTACTTAATGAGGTCAGTGAAGCAACCAGGAAAGAAATACATAATTCTGTAGCATGGGTCTGTAAGCATGGCACTGCCTCAGCTTTTAAGTTTAATGAAGCAGCTGCTCAGCTGCTGAATATTCTTGTTAAACAGTTTCAGAATGGATTTTAAAACTAAAATGTAGGGTTAGGGTTAGGGTTAGGGTTAGGTCTTTGTTTGCATTAGAAGCAAGAAAGAGGACCCCTCAGGGTTTGGCCGTATCCCAGCTTGAGACTTGGGTCAAAATTTAGTTCGACTTCACTGGTTTGAAGCTGGAAGTACTGCACAGATCTTAAAGCAGCCCAGGATTTTCACAAAACAGCGAACATAATCCAATCCACTGCTTCACTTGTGTGAAGAGTGAAATTATTAACTGCTGCTGCATGTGCCGTCTGATAGCCTGAAAAGGTCTTTTTCTCTTGACTTGTAGCAACTTTCTAAACCGCATGCATTGTGCACAGCTCAGGTGTGTGTGCAGAGCATCACGCACAGCTTCATGCTGTTCTGCCAGGCAGACTGAAAGGAGCGGGCTGGTTTTTTTACACTTTCCTGCAGTTACAGTTGAGTGAAGTCTACCCGGGACAGCCTGCAAAGAGCTGGGAGAGGGACAGGGGGAACAGCTGTGTGCCACCATATGCTATCCGCTAACGAGGTTTTGTCAGAGACAGTGACAAAACCTGCTTTTCTGAGGAGACCACCTGAAGTGTATGTGGTAGGGAGAGTTTTTTTTTCCAAGACCTCAGCCAAGAGATCAGTCTTCTCAGCTTGGCAGTTGGGTGGGTGTGAGTTGGAGCTGCAGTGAAGTGGATCCATGGTTCAGCAGCACTGATGCTTGCAACCTGCTCCTGCTTTCCTCCCACGGCACTAAGCCCAAGCACTCTGGGAAGCAGCGCAACTGCCTTTCCCAAAAGATTCCTCTGTAAAACAGAGAATCTCAGGATGTAAAATCAGATGCTTTAGGTTTTCACAGGCAGGAGGAGCACGCATCTCCTTTGGCACGTTAGCACCCCGCCACAAGGAAGGTGGGTGCTTTGGGGGAGGCAATGCAGGAGAAATATTCACGGGCAGCAATATAAGAGGGATGTGTTTGGCACAGTCATGCTTTCCAGTGCCGTTAGTATCGCTCCTTGAGCTGCTCGTGGATGTTGTCCTGAAAAAAGGGAAACCCTCCCCAGGGACAGGAGCTTCCTGCCCGCACACGCCTGCCTGCGGTTGTGGCCCTGCCTTCACATTCCCATGGGCAAGGTGCTGCTGCTTCAGGTCCAGTAGTCCTTTCCTGTTGATCACTGAGAACAGCTTACCCTGTAGGTCAGGGGATCATCCTTAGCATAAGAGATACTGCCCTGTAGGTAAGGAGCGGTGGCACAGATCATCACTAGCTTAAGAGGTGACCTCCAGCTGAGACAGATTTAATACTTGCCTGGTGCATTTAGAGATTTCTTGAAGTGGCTGCTCTGCTGCACTGTGAAGAGGTGGGAAATACAAAGGTGCAGAACTGCTCGGTTGCCTGTCTCCCATCTGCCACTCTGATGTGTTTTTTGCTCTCCACTTTCTTCCCCCCACAGAAGAAATGCTTTAAACAAGAATATCAAAGTGCCTGTGGCCATTAGCCCAGCAGCTTGGTGTACTAACTGCAGAGCAAAGTATGCGAGCTGCAAATGCTTCCCACCTTGTTGATTCGTGACGTACAGAGAGGAAGAGAGGCTACATCACAGCCCTCTATACTGATGAGCAATTTTTTTTCCTTCTCCAGCAGCCCCTTCAATGACCGGCCAATGTGCAGGATCTGCCATGAGGGCAGCAGTCAGGAAGACCTGCTTTCCCCCTGTGAATGTACAGGGACCCTGGGGACTATTCACCGCACCTGCCTGGAGCACTGGCTGTCATCTTCAAACACCAGCTACTGTGAGCTTTGCCACTTCAGGTTTGCAGTGGAGCGCAAACCCAGGCCATTGGTGGAGGTCAGTACCTGTGGCACATCTCCAAAAGCTTGGCTTTAATGAACAAATTGTGTTTGTTTTTGATGCTGTGAAAAGCTGGAACTGAAGACTCAATATTCGGCAGACTATTAAGCAGTTATTCTTTATTGCGGCGCCGGGCACACGGGGGATCTCTCCTCCAAATGTGCACGCCAAACACCCTGTCATTTCAGGTTAAATACAATCACAGTATACATATTCATTATACCATATTTATGGATTTTCCAGGAACCAATCAGCATATGTTAATGTCCTTCACACCTGTCTGATAGCATCCTCGGGTGGTCTTTGGGGTCTCAAGATGAAGGCTTATACTCCTCATCACAGTGTCTGCTGGTTGACCTTTGTTTCTGCGCAAACGCAGTTCTAAGATCAGTTTACTGTGTCCTTCCAGGTTGTTTTGCTCTGGTCTCATTGCCCTGTTGGTGCCTCTTTATCTCTGTAGCTTGGTGCTTCTGCCCTCCCAAGGCTGAGCTGTCCATTAACATTGTTTGGGAGTCTTTCTATCTTAGATCTTTCCTATCCCCCCCAAAAACATCAAGTCAGATTTGTCTAAGTAGTGTTATTGAGGAGCCTCTTTATAGCTTTCCTATCTTCTCAAAGCAGCAAGGATCTAGTTTAGTTTAATTACAATTGCTCTAGTAAGTGGAAATTTTACATTTACGGGTATCATTTTTATATAGGCTTCGCAAAGCCTATGCAGCTCCACCAAAGCCAAAGCAAGCTGTGAGTTTTGGGATTGGCAAGATGAGGGCAGGAATAACAAAACCCTTATTTTGAACCTATTCAAAACAAGTAAGAAGAATGGCATCGATGGATTTGCTTCACTGTGAACATGAGTGAAGATCTGGGGAACAGTGTGCAGTGAATTCCTGGTATACCAGCCAACTTGGTAGAGAATGTAAGGGAGGTAAGTAACAGTTTCTGTGGAATGCGAAACAAGCATCAGTATTCAGCATATTAAGTCAAGAATATTTTTTTTTCTTGCTTTTGAGAGAGAGGTAACAAACCGAGGAGCCTTAGAAACCTGGTTTCTACGTCAAGCCCACAAGAAGGAATTGTTCTTGCTCGGTGTCCGGCATGTGTAGCCATTTGTGAGTGACCTTTTGGCCTCCTCTTGCCTGTGTACCAGACTTAACGGTGAATTGGACAATTGTTTCTCCCTTATCAATTAAAATTCAAGTTTTGCCAACGATAGATACTTTAGTGGCTGCATGAGGTTTGCCAGGTTTTTTTTTTTGTCCTCAGGAAAAGAAAAAAAAAAAGGCAAGATAACTATCTTTACACTGTTAATGATCTTTCTTTTCTCCTATTTTAATTTGGAAACATATTTTAAAATTATAGTTTGTGTTGGAATTAAAAGTGAATTACAAATAGTAACATTTTACAAAAGTAATGAGAAGCATGTTATTGTACCAGTTGGTGACACAGGTGCTCACATGCTAAGCTTGGGTTCGTGTCCTTCCTGTGCATCTTCATTGTACCTGCAAACCGCAGCAGAACTGGTTGAAGCAGATACGGTGTTGAAAATGAAAGGGAGGAGGGGCATCTTGTTTTCCTTTTATTCACAGATGAGAGGATATGTGGTGAATGACTTCACGGACCCCAGCCTTGTGCTTCATCAGAATCATTTTATTGCTCAAGTGAATACCTTATATACTAATACAATAGTTACTAGAGCCCATCAGCTTTGGATTCGTGGCTTTGCAAATCCCAGTTCACAGTTGCTGTTTTCCAGGATACAGGATAAACCTGACTGCTGGGAGGTGGGTGAGGGGCCTGTGCAGAGAAGGGGTGAGCAGTTCTCGTTGAAGTCTACCAAAATTGCTTTATGCTGGATGAAGTTAGGCATGCGCGTTTTGTGTCTAAGCCTAAGGACATCTGCATTCTTCCTTAGGATCAGCAAAAAAGAGATACATGACACAGTATTTAGCACAAGACCTGTAGTCTTCTGAAGTGTTCAGTTGCCTCTGGTTTGTTGTTTGGTGCCTCTAGCAGGATTCCAGCTTCTTCCAGAAGCTGGTCCCAGTTTGAGAAGCACTGCTGTTGAGTGTTCTCAGGGTGTCTGAGCATTAAAATCTTCATGACTGAGCATTCTCCAGTGAAGATGGTGACATCTTCTTTCATCCAGCTGCTCTAAGCCTGCGCCACGCAGTTTTTGGTAACAGTTTTGGTGCGACGACAAAGCCACGCTGAGTTTGCCTTCTGAAAAGAACGATAAGCGTTGCTGAGCTAGTGCAAAGTAAACCGTTTGATTTTAGAGTCCAGCTTCTTCAAGCTGTTGCCTTGCAACAGCTTCTCATGAGGCCTGCTTTGCACAAATGGGATGTGACATTGTTCAGAGCTGATGGTGACTGGAGGACGTTGAAAGTGAAGCCAATCCTGGCCAGGCTGGGGCAGTCTGTTCGCTTGATCTTTCCTTCATGAAATGAGGCTTCTTTTTAGCAAAAGCAGTAATAAATAATAGCAACAACAACAATAATAATAACAATAATAATAAAGCCGTCTTTTGTTTCTCAGCTGAGGACAAATGAGAACCAGGTGCAAGAACACTTCTGAAACGTAGTGCACACCATTAAATGATGTTTTTCTTTTTACTACCTAATCTTTTCTGGCTTCTCAGCTGCCATACCCACGGTATTTTAGTGCAGTAATCAAGAATTACATGCAGTTTTCTGTTAGTATAATTTAAGTTTGTCCCCAAAGTTTGCACTTATCTAATATACAATGCTGTGAAATCCAAAGATCTCATCATGCAAATAATTAGAGCAAATCTGAAAGTTCCTAAAGCATAACTAAAGCAGATGCAAGTTGCCAGATTCCCTCATCTTCTGTCTCCTAAAAGCACTGTCTTGCCTGTCTCTCTGTATTACTTAGGGTATACAGACCATCTTTCACAAAAACCTGCTGTAATGTTTGGACGAGTGACAAGCCAGAGTGGCCAGCGGCTTTTAACACCATCATGTGCTTGTGTGTTTGGGGCGGGGAGTCAAAGTTCTCTTCATTTAGTAAGATAATTAGTTCTGCAAAGATTCCTGTGAAACAGATAATGGAAATGGTAAATGGTCCTTTCAGTGGAGGTGAATGATGAGTTTACCAACGCATTTGGCAGGTCAAGAGAGACTATTGTACTCATAAATTAATTTGTGGAGCGTAGTCTATAGAAGCTTATACAGTAAGTCCTCAGCAGGCCCTATCTCGTGCAGAGAATATATGCCGTCCATTGGTCAGTGACAAGTAGTATAAAAATGCTTGAAGCAATCATCATATTCATCTTTTCTCCCAGAGATTTTCCATCAGTAAAAAAATGGTATTTCTGACTATTCAAAGACGTATTATTCACTTCCTTAGAGGGACCAAAACATAGAAGAGAACACGGTGTTGTGTTTTCTCCTCATCCCTTCACTGAATTGATCACCGCATCTTAGTGGCTTAGCCGTAGGTGGGAAGGAAATCTCAACGGAAACAAATTGAGATGCTTCACTTGCTTTATCTAGAAGTGTCCTATCTGACTTCATTCCTGCTGTTAGCACCCAGGAGAGGCTGCAGTAGTAGTGGGCTTGAAATGAATGGAGCAGTAAGTGACGTGGCTGGTTGTTCAGCCGTATTCCTTCCTCTTCTGTGTGCATTATTACGAAAGCAGCAGAGGATTTCTTGCTGCGCTTCACGATTTGATTGGAACGGGCTACTGAAGCTATAGCACCTCTCCTTCTTCCCCTGCCGTGCTGTAGTTTGCTATTAGTTCATTACGAAATGAAAGCAAGTGCTCCATAAAAATTTGTTGCAAGATGGTTTTTTACCTTCTTTTAAGTGGTTGCCCATGTTCACACTAAGGATGCAGGCCCATGCACTCAAACAGGAGATCTTTAGCTCAGATACAAGGAACTTACCTACAGCTGTGTCCCACCTCCTGCGTACATCATCCCTAGGATGGGAAAATGCAGGTAGCTCACCTTTGCTTTCTCTCCCCACCTTACGTTATGCACAGCAGCCGATTTCTTCCTGGATTTCTTTTGGAAGGAAAAGTAAAGGAAAAATAGCATTAATTTTGACTTCCATTTCCTTTTTATCCTTCATATCTTTTCTCCACCATATGCTTCTTGCTGGTCATCTGAGTTTCAAACTATATACTTCATAAAGAAGACACTCCTTTATCTATGTCACAGGACATGTTTTGGTTGTCTGGCGGAGAAAGATCTCCCAGGAAATGTTCCATCTACCAACTGTTTGATGCCCAAAACCAGCCGGGAAGGGTAGTACAGTTTGTCAGGTAGGTCCATCCTCTGAACGCTGCATGTGTGAAGCTTCAGACATTCTTGGTCCATTCCTTTTTTTAACTCGGATTATTTTTACAGAAGAATTCTGTTTCTGAATCATGAATCTGGCATTATGGTGGTGATTAACACCTCCTTCAGCGTTCAAGGAAAGTGATTTGTTTATTGCCATCCACCATTTATGTGTTTTGCCTCCTGCTGCATTGGCTGGAGGTGCTCCGTGACTTGTCCTTCATCAAGTCAAAGAAATACACACTGGGGAATGCGCACATTTCACCTTCTCCACAGGTGTCTGTCAAAGGTTGGTCACCCAAAAGGATGGTCTTCTTTACAGTTTCTTGTGTCCATCCTGTTGGCATACATGTATCAGATGTGCCCTGTGTGATTTTACAGTTGCCAGTAAGAACTGCTTTCTGTTGGACCTGCACAGATTTTGTGAAATGGGTGGCGAATGCGCTGCAGGTAAGTGCGGAGCCCCCTCGTGCCCTACCTGACTTTCAGTGCTTGCACTGCCTTGCTTGTGGAGTGAGCTAACTGGGAACTGTCGCACTCCTTCCAGATGAGCCTGCTTCTGGGGGCACTTCTGCTCAGAGGCTGGGTTGATGCTCCTCAGATCCCCATTGGGACCCGGGGCTTCCTTGTTTCTCAGTCACTTGTGAACTTGTTCACAACAGCTGCACTGGAGAGAACGTGATATGCTGTTGTAAAGGAGCAAGAGATGGATTGTGATAGAAGAAGAGATTTTTTCATACTAAAGATCACTGAGTCGTTCTGTTCATCTCCCTTCAGAGCATCTGGCAAGCTGTGGCAGAGAAAACTGAAAGCACTGACATCAACCAGACATAACCTACTGGAGTGTAAGCTTTCTGTAATATCTTTGGAGCTACCATTTGGAGTCACATTTTTGCTAGACAACATGTTGCCTATGAGGCGCTTGTCAGGCATCAGCAGAGCAAGTCTAGCCATTCCGCTTGATTTCAGAGCTCCTCCTTCAGAGAAGGGCATTGTTTGGAGACAGCTACAGCCATACAGTCAGTTAAAAGGAGCTACGTGCCAGCAATCCAAAAGACGTTGTCTATTTACACATTACCAGTATATGCACATACCAGTATATGCACATTCCTGTCAGTCCCAGGGCTCATGATGCTGCAAAATTCGATTCAAGAAGTACAGGTAAGGTCTGAACCGGCCTCTTCTACCGTGTGCTAGATGCGCAGCACCCCTGTACAGTCTGCTGGAAGTCAGAGGTGTGTGGGAGGTGCACTTGGGCACATGGACCCCTCATTATGAATGTGCCTAGGGATGATGCACCTCGAAGAAAAAAGCAACTGTTTCTGAGTAGCCCTACTTCTCTCTCCCATGTCTTGGTCACCCCACTGCCAGTGAGAACCTGGCTACATTTAATGCAGAGGACCCAGGCTGAAGTAGCAGACACTCTGGACACTGGAAGAAAGAAAAGTCTGTAATATGGTGGTTGATATGCATAAACCTGATGTGCCTTGTGGCAAACCTTCAAGGATCTTGGAACAAACACAGTGAGATCAGACTGCAGTAGTTTCAGTTCATGACTTTTGTAGACCTTCCACTTTTATATACGCTGCTTTTTTAATGGTGCCAATCCACAGAAAGAAATCCACTCTCAAAATATGTGGTATTATTCATGCAGATGCTTTTGCTATGTTTCAGCATGAAGGTTAGGCGAGCTTTATGTAAGTACTGTATATCATTTTCATTTCAATCTTGATATTGCATCTATGTTGCTTCCACTTGGCTTAGTACAGAAACAGACACAAAACATGGCAGTACAAACGTATTTATGTACAATGAAGTGTTGTTAGAAAACAACCAGCTGCAACATAAATAGGGTGTAAGAACATTATGTGACCTTAAAAGTCACACTTGTATTGCTTGTAAGTTATTTATATGCTTTAAACCAACCAGGATTTGGTATCTCTTGGTTCTGTTTTTGCAATTAAACAGAAAAACAAACAAACAGATAGCACTTAATTAACAATGTAAAACTCATAACCAAAACAACATGACTATGTGAAAAAGTTAGGATAATCATCACAACGTTGGGCAGAAATTAACTTCAGGTTTTCCCAATTTATTGCTGGCTGTGGAGCTCATGCTAGGAAAAAAAAAAGATAAATTTAAAAAAAACCTAAAACCTATGTCTATGCATGAAGCAGTTAAGATGATCTTACATTGTAATTTATAACTTCCAGAAGCCTGACACTGAAATATAAATTTACTTTTTGTGCAAGACTTTGAGTCATGCTGGTTTTATCTGTTGGGATTCTTTTTACTTGTTTTTCGTCTCCACTGCTCATTGAAGCAAGTAATTAACATTAAATTACTGTAATGAAGAGACACCAGATTTGCTGCATGTAGTTTGTAGAAGGATCACTCTTACAGCCAGAAGGAAAATGGTGACTCGGTGTAGTCACCAACAAGGAAAACTTTCATAAATCCAAGTTTGGAAGAACCGCAACTGTCAATACAGCACATTAGGGCTGGGAGCAGATAACTTAAGTATGTACATCCTCCCTCCTTTGTTGACCCAAAAAGGGCAAAATAAGAAGGGCAAGGTGATGGAGATGCTTTTGTGCCTAGTTGTCTTCAGCTGTGAAAATGCACACACACCCGCCCCCACCAAGACCCAAGTCACACTGGGGAATTTGAAGCAGCCATGTAGATTTCCAGTAGAAGTATGTCTGAGTTAAGGAAAGTATTACAAAAATAAACAATAAACTCCCCAACACATATAGTTTTTAAAACATAACCTATTCAAGATGCATTTTTTACACCTAAAATGCCATACTCTAATCATTCCTAATGGGGAAAAATCCAGAAACCAAAACAAGCTGTTGTCTCTCCTTTAAAGATAAATGAAATAGTTATTTTATTTTCTTTGCAGAAGAGTTTTGCTACAGTGCTTGGCTTTTCCCAAGCACATATCTTTCTCATAGTACTGACAGCAAGAATGCAAACAACAGCAACCAACACCCACCCCCCCCCCAAAAAATAAAAAAAAGGGAAAAGCAAAAATTACTTGCCAGTGAACAGACTGTGCCTTCAAGCCATCACATCTGTAACTGGTCTTTCCTAAATTTAAATGACTGGCAATCCAGGGCAAAAAATGTTGAGGAATGTTCCCAGGAGAAAGCTGAGCAATCGGAGGGCAAACAGCTGCTCTGGAAAAGGCCAAATGCTATTCTTTAAGGACCAGCAAGATGAGGGAAAATGCTGCGGGTTTTCAAAGGTACAGCTGTTTTTGGTTTAGATAATGGTATTGGTGACTTTTCTTTGAACATCATGATTCTGTAACACAGTTCTAAACTGCCTGGTTGTCATCTTTGTCCTACTGGTAGGATTTCCTACTACCAATAGGAGCCAGACAAAGTTTTCTTTTTCTAGGAAGAAAAAAGTCCTAAGATGAAAAAGTTTATTGCATCTGTCTTTCTGGAGAGCTACCACACATTTATTATCTATCATGTCTTTAATTTCCATATATTTGATCTTGTAGATCAGGACATTTGCAATATGTTGAAATATGTGTTGCCAGTAGCAAACCTGCTTTTCTTTTGATTTGAAATGCAAAACGTGAATTCTTTTGATTTGAAATGCAAAACGTGAAATTTGTTGATTGATTTTCTTGAATCCGTACATTTGTCTGCCTAATTGGGAATACATTCATCCTAAATAGAACAGGAGCTTTGAAAAACACACGGAACAAAGGAAATACTGATTCTCCTAGAGTTCCAGAAAATTTTTTTCTTGGCTCGTCTTGAAATCATTTACCTGATACAAGCATCACCCGAAATATGAACTAAAAGTGGATAGTAGGAAAACAGAATAGCAGTAAGCCACATTAATGTTAAAGAATGCAATATTGTTTAATTGAGCCTGCGAGAAATTGCGTAAATTTTTATAGCATGACTTAGCAAGCTCTGTTGTTTGCTTTCACCATCAGAGAATTACTAATCCTCTTTTTAGACATTAAAGTTGTATAATCCAGAAACTGAACATCACAGCTATCAGCCACTGTAGTATTGCTATTCGGTGGAGCACTGTATATCAAACTCCTGTTTTTCAGCTGGCAGACTACCCAAGGTCTAGATTGCAAGTTCACTTACGATGTGATATCAACAGCCTGCAGTAGTCTCCTTACACTTACCTGCCACCTAGGGTTGGTTGCTGTCTGCATTGTAGTTTATTCTGTTTACTAAACAAAAAAAATTAAAGGTGTGTCATACAGCACCCTTACAATGAATAATGTAGTTTTTTCACTTAAAAAAATATACAAATAAAATTCATTTCTATTTCAAAAATCAGCTTTGGCTCATTCAGACATCCACAATTGAAATGTTCCCTAGAACTTGAGTTAAAATAAGGGTTAAACTTAAATAAGAGCAGGCTCAGTTACAAAGAGGCCATAACATTAGCATAATGAAGTTACAGACATTGAATCTTTTAGTTTCTAGCTGTCAAATAGACAGGCCTCTGTCTCTGGGACCAGAGGAACATCTCTGTGAGCTGTCACCATGGCCTTCCCAAAAGCCACTGAAGATAGTAACACTGTGCCAGTAACTGGATGTTTCATCTGAGCAGGAAAACCAAAAACTGAAAAATAAATATTTTTTCAACTGAAAAGTAACTGTCAAATGTTTGTTTTCCTTGGCAAAACAACAACCTAGAAAAGCTTTGAGTCACCCGAAATGTTTCATTGCACTGAAAACAAACATGCATACCGTTCTGGTCTGGGAGACTTTACTCTGAGTTACATGTAGTTAGGCTTAGTTTCAAAACATTTAACTGAAAAAGGTTAAACCAAATTTTTCAAGTAAAAAAGTATTTGAACAAAACTGTTCAGATATAACCTTTTTGGTTTTTGTGTTTTGGGTTTTTTTGCCAATGAAAGGTCCTTCTGGTCTTTAAAAATGTCCTTCATTCAAAAAAACTGGACAATATCAGTCTTTCTTTGCTTAAAGCCCAAGGCAAAATTCTCCTGTTGGTCACTGCTGGCATGAAACCCGAAATGACAATAATTGCTAGCAGTTTTGCTTGTGTACAGACTGCTTTCATCAAGGTTCACTGCAGAGCTATATCAGCGTGAAAAGAACAAAATGAACTGATGTGTTCAATGTGTAATAAGCTATTTTTAGTTCAAAGGGAAACACGTTTAGGGAAGACAATTCCTTCCTGTCTTCTCCCCTCAGCTTCATATGTTATAACTATTTAAATACCTTTAAGTAAAAAGCAGTGTGGTGGATTTGCTTCATACTCTGTGGAATCTTCATTGCTGCTGGTGTAACTCCAGCAACAGTTATGTAAAATCAGTTTTCCAAGGAAAATGTAATGAACTAAGAAGGGCTTCCCAGCAGAAACAGGCTGTAGCCTTAGGATCTAATCTGGAAAACACTATACACATACTTTACTTATCATTTGTGAGTCATCTGATTGAAGTTAGACCTGTGGAAGTGAGTCCTTCCAGGATTTGGCCTTTGGCATTAGTGAAGCAGCTCAAACTTTGTGGAGGTGTTTTACAGCAGTTTTCTGCTGGCAGCTGTTTTGGGTGGGTTAGATAAATTCCCAGTCTGAGCCTCTCCAGTGTGTTCTGGTCCTCAGTTACTGCTGGTTCTGATGATTTCCTTCTCCAAATGCCAAGCTCCCCTTCGCTGGCACATCACGCGGCTGCCCTAGCCTGTCTCCCCTTTCAGATGAGCAGTTCTCCAGTTACGTTCGCCTAGGCAGGATGCAGTAAAGCAGTTAAAAGAAAATGGAGCCCATTCGCTCGTGTCAGAGGAGTCTGAAGTTTCAGATAATTTGACAATGTCAGATAAACATCTCTCTACGTTCTCACTGAAAGTGGATTTTGGGCAGTTTCATAGATCTGGTTTCACGTACAGTTTTAAATATCAGGTAAAATTTTGGAAACCAATAGCAGGCTCATAGACCAAAAGTGTCCTAGGGACTGTTGCAAAGCCACATGAAGTTCCTGAGCACTAGTGTTTGCATTCACTTGAAGGAAGTTTGGAGACCCTCTGATGGAGGTCAAGAGCTCAATTTAATCTTTCTAGGGCAGATAATACTTTAAATTCAACTCTGCTGTGTGAAGTAACTGCAACAAATCCTGGTATGTGTATTACAGATGTCAGCGTGTGAGGTGGAGGAGCCTCGGGTGTGTTAACACTGTTTTCTCACATCAGATGCAGTACATCAAAAATTCGATTTTAAAATGTAAGCAAGTCCCTTCATAAAACCCTGTCAGCTTTGAGAGTTTTAGCCTACACCACTCTTCTCGGGAGGCTCTTCCAGAGATGGATCCTCTGAAGGCTGGGATTTTTTTTCTGATTCTTACCCTAAATTTATTTATGGCCAACTATTATCCCTTTGTTCTTAAGCCAACATTGTCCATTAGCTTTAGTCGCACTTCCCCTTCACCCATCTGCCCCTTCAGTTCTCCCTTCTTTTGGCCATCTCCAAGACACTGAGATAAATGAGTCAAGCTTTTGAAGTCCCCTCGTGTGGTGCGGGCTCTTTTCTTGATGCCCTTTCTGTTTTCCAGTTCAAGCGATGCCGTCTGAGCACAGGAGGAGCTCACCGGTGTGTCTCAGCGGAGTGCTCACCGCTGCCTGCGGGCTCAGGCACATGTTTGCTAAGCCAAGACGCATGGCTGAAGATGTTGCCCTGCCCAGACTGATTGCCACAGCTCAGGGTTTGTGATGTGTTTTGCCTCTGAGAAGACCCAGTTCGGTGTGTGTTGCTGTGACAGACGAGGTGGGACCCCAGGTTTCTTTGAGGGGCTGGATTCTCACCAGGTATATTAGTATCCCGGCACAGCATTTATTTTGCTTGTGTCAGTCACGAGCCAATACTGGGTTGTGCATCAGGCGCTGCGCTTACCTGTTGTTGAATTCGTGCTTGCTGCCATTGCTAAAGTCAATTTGTATCTCGTTACTCTGGCTCTGCACCTGTGGATCAGGAACAGGAGTCACTATTCACTTTAAGATAGCACTTGATAAAATAGCACTTTGCCAGGCAGGCCAGCATTTTACTTCAAACATGACCTCTTTCATGACCCCTTTTTTGTTGTTTTTTTTTTTCTTTCCCAAAATGGAAATTATTACTGTGAGAGTCTCAATTTATTGCAGAAATAATTCAGCACATTGATGCATTTTAATCGGACAGATTTCAGAGTATCATAGTGCAGATCTAACAGCTGCATCTGGCCTTACATCTCGTTCTTTGCCAGCAGGGTAGTCCCTACTGCACAGCTCAGCGCTTTGTTGGGATCATTGTGTGGGTTTCAGTTTCACAAAAAATTTGCTGACTTGGCTTTTTAGCTATAAAGTAACTTGACAGCGCATATTTCCAAAACAAAAGACTGAAACCTAGAATCTAAACAGAAGCAGATTTACAAACACATATATACTACTTCAGGACAAAAACACATGCTGTGACTGAAATCCATACAGCCATTGAAATTACTTATACATTGCTTTTGACTTCCACTTCAGAACTGGCTACTGAAATTTCTCCAGCTTTTAAGATCAGACGTAGAATGGTGGGGGGTTTATTTATTATTTAATGCTGCTTTCGTCTGTCCTAGCCTCATGTAATATCTGGCTTGCTTGGGTTTGATTCTTTGTTTGTATGGGTCAGACAAGACATAAGGAGGGTAAGGAGCCATCAGCCTGTGAAACTGTCTCACACCATTTTTGTTTGCTCAAACTTTCAGTCAAGTTAGAGGGCACACTGTAAAGTGTTGTCTTAATTCAAATGCATTGTACTGTGCCTCATGAAAGTCATAGAGCAGAGACGACAACACATGCCTTAATGGGTGTGCTTCCTCGCATTTATGTATTCTTGCTGTGCTTCCTTCTTGCTCAGATCAATAAACAGTATTTCTTGCACTAGCTGAGCTGCATGGATGCCAAAGGGATCACAACAGGCTGCAATTTGACTCTGAAATGCTGCAGTGCATTCTCCACCACCCAGTTACAGGGGGACAGTCACCACATAGCGCTGAGATAAGGAGATTCTGGCATTTTAAGGTTTGGCCTGGGAAAGTGGTGAACAGCTGCAGTTCCCATTGAGATCAAGAAGTGCAGGTGCTCAGGAATTCCCTTGTGAAGCACCTTTTAAACAAATTCTTTTCACAAAAACTTTTCACAGTCACCTTTAAAAGCAGAATCTCCACTACTAGGGACTTTCAGTTCCTCTCTTTTTCCTGGCAGTTTCACATTACAGGGACTAGTGGAAATTGAACAAGTTGAAGGTTGCAATCGGTCCTGTCTAGAAGCAACCAAATATAACCTGGAACCGTTAAGCGTGCACCCTTGGGGGTGTTTTTAAGTAAATGGAATGAAAGCTCCAAGGAAAGTGGTGTGAGCCTTTCATACATGACTTTATAGCGTTCTCTATAAAGATACAGTAAAATAAAAAGCTGTTCAAATGTACATATATGTCTCCTTATGTTGTGCAAGCTCCACTGCAGAAAGTGCTGCTTGCAGCCTCTTCCTGTTTTCTTCCCCATACCGAGGAGCTGGGGGGGGGCACCGAGCAGCTGTGTGGGTGCTAGGCTGTTGCTTGGGGTGAACCCACCACACCCAGTATCCTGGTGTTTTAAATAATCTTGCACTTAAGATGCTGCTTGAAAAGGAAAAAGCCAATATTGAGCCTCCCTCTTTAACTAGTGTCTTCCCTTGCAACCTCTTGCTTGTAGTAGTACATGGCAGTTACGAAGCACTTCCCGCTTCCTTAGGATTGTAAAAGTGCTCAAGCAAATTAAAAGCCTACATCCTGCAAAAAATATGTTTATGAACCTATCTTTGTGTTCTCCTAAATTCCCAAATCATACATGAAAATGGATCTTAGGCTGCTGAGTTACTGTGTTGCCGTTAAACCTCACAAAAATCCTGTGAAGTAGATAATTTACTATTTCCATCTGAGAGATGGTGAGTATGAGGTAAATTTGTCTACTGATATGCATCTTGCTGCTAGTGCCAGATTAGTGACTACCTGTTACTGATTGCATTCAGTTTCTTGACTCTTGTTTTACCCTATGAGAAGATGGAGACATAAATGCCATATTTGTTTTCATGGTGTGGGAAAAGATGAAGCGGGTTCTGAAAATAACAGAGGCATTGGATACCTAGATGAGAAATATTCATTACCTTGCACAACACTTCTAGCCTTGCCCTCTCTTGCCAAAATGGTTGAGCCCTGCTGTTCCTCTGGGTCATTGCTGTAGAACTGTAACAGGGAAGAAGGAAAAGAAAAAAAGACCCAGGTGAATGGGAATAAAGGACTTTAACTGGTGAAGGGATGCAGTTGCCTTCCCAACCTTAGTTTCTGGAGCTAAAGAGACAGGACTTCTGCTGCCACATAGAATAGGCTGGGAGGAACGAGAGGGCCAGACAGTGTAAAGATGCATGACCCTTATCCATGTCCGCTGGCACAGAGCTGCAGTGGCTTTGGTTTCTCATTGTTCTGATGAGAGATAACGCAGTAGCTCCCTCGAGGAGCGCAGCTTTCCTTGCCTTCAGCGTGTCCCCTGCGCTCAGAGCCAGGGCCCGTGAGGGGCATCGGCAGCCTGCCCCGCGCCCAGCTCCATCCGCTCAGGCAGCCGGGCTTGCGCAGCTCACTCCACCGCTGCTGCCCCTGCCCGGCTTCGCCTCCGCTGCTCAGAGCGGGGCTCCCCGGGGCAGACACGCGCGTGGTGGGTTTGCCCTCAGCGGCCAGCGTAACGTGGACAGCCCCCAGGCTGGCTGGGGTTCCCCAGCGCCACGGTAAGCAATACTTGCTGCCCTTGGTAGTACCACGCACACGGTTGTCAGCTCAAAGAGCAAGCAAAAAAGTAAAAGGGTGCCGCAGAGCAGTTTTGACCAAATCCTGTGGCTTGCATTGGTAAAAATTGCAGGGCTTGGTAGTCTTCCTGTTCAAATATTAACTTGAGTGATGAGGACTTTTTATTGAAAAGTCTCAGTGTACTGTTGTAGGCTGAACTTTTTTCACCTCTGCTGGCTAAAACCCTGTTTTATAGAAACATGGGCATGTGGGCTTGATAGCTGTTCAATCAACCCTCGCGTCAGCAGTTGACTTTCAGGCACTCTGTTGTGCAAGATTAATATCATCTTAATAAAAGTAACCTTGCATGCATTCAACTCTGCTTTCATGCGGATATCTGAAAGCAAGTTGAAGATGGGTTTGCCAATGTTACAATCAGAAGGTAAAAAAAAAAAATTTAAAATAGCATACAAAATATTAACAAACATTTTCTGCACTCTGAAGTTGTCAGGAGAGCATGTGATTCTTTCCACATTAAGAAGGGAGTTTCTCAAACAGTTCAGCAGCTGAGTCCCAGGGGCTGCGCTACGCAAAACGCTTCTCCTTCTCAAGGCAGCTTTTACTACAGCTGAGTAAATGATGCAAGTAGGTACGCATGGCTAAAGGTGGGCACCAGCAGGCAGCGAGAGGAGAAGTTCAGATGGGAGCTCTTCAGGGACAGCCAAAGCCACGTCCTGCGTGTGGTCCATGTTCCCTCCTCGAAGGGGCAGGTCTGCATTTTGCAAGCGAGCAGCTCATCTTGGGTAAAATGTCCTCCCTGTGCTGACACTTGCTTTGTCTTCATTTTGCCTACAGTGGCTGAGGAACCCAGGTGCCCAGCACGAGAAACGGACTCTCTTTGGAGACATGGTGTGCTTTTTGTTTATCACTCCGCTGGCGACCGTCTCTGGCTGGTTGTGTTTACGAGGAGCAGTGGACCATCTGCACTTTAGTAGCAGGCTAGAAGCTGTTGGCCTCATTGCACTCACTGTCGCACTCTTCACTATTTACCTCTTTTGGACCCTAGTAAGTATTGTTTTTCTATTCAACTCACAGGAATAAGGGAAGGAACAAATTAGAAAATTAATTACACAGATTGCTGTAGAGTGGGTGGACCATTGTACACAGCATTGCGTGTATTTACCTTCTGCACTGATAACTTCTGCACTGAAAAATTTAAGTTAGATCTGCAAGAAACCTCTTGGTTCCACACCACTCAAGTTCTCTGGAAAACCAGAAAGACAGTTTGCCTTTGGGGTCAGTAATTCCCAAATCCCAGACACCAGAGATGAAAACAAGGAACTAACATAGAGGAGTTCAAGACAGATGCTACAGGAGGGAATTTCATCAAAAATAATATGCAGAAGGTGAAGACACAGTGCCCAAAAAAGCTTTAGGTGAACAACCTGGCTACCACAAGAGGACTCAGATATTATTCTAATCCAAGATCTGACCAATTTTAAAATTCAGAAGGGGTAGATGGGGGTGCATCCCATGCTTTTGCCATTCCTCGTGCTCGTGGCGCTGTGGCAAGTCCATGGCAGAACACACCGTACACCCAGGTCTGTAGAAATGCAGCTGCCTGTGCAGTGCAGATTAAACTGCTGCCTTACTCCCATCCTGCACCCAGGTGTGCTGCCTCTTGGATGCCAATCCGTCCTAAAAGCTGCTTGTTTTGTGCCAAGATGTTAAACTGAGATCAGTTACTGGCCCCAGCACACCAACAAACAGTTGGCCCAGCAGAAATGAAGGGGACCCAGAGGACAGCTGCCAGAACAAGTGTTTATCAAGCTGTGATCTAGTCGTTCACTGAAAACCCCATGTTACTGTCGAGTCTGAGATGTCACCTCTCCAGCGCTGGTGGAGGAAGGAGAGCAGAACAGCGGACGCAGACGGGGAGCATTCACACCGACAGCGTGATGCTTGCACGACGGTGCAGGGCTGTGCTGGTGTGGGAGGAAAAGCTCGTCTGAGCCTGCACTGCCCTGGGTGGGGGCAAGAGCACCCTGCCTGTGGTGCTGGCACGGCCACGAATGCCGCGGGCCAGCACCCAGCTCTCCCCCTCTGTGGGTATGGCTGACCCCTTCCAGCAGTGTTTGGTCAGCCCCAGCTGTGGAGGAGGTGACACTTCAAGAACTGCCTTAACAGAGCTAGTCCACAGCAAGAAACCCCTGTGCTGAGCCCACAGTAAGCTTGGAAAAAGGGAGGTGAGGGGAGACACAAAAAGCCCACACCACCTAAAAACTAGCTCAAAGAAAGCTATGAAAGGTAACATCTCATTCACTTCATTCATAACAGTGAAACCCTGTCTCCTCCGTGGAGGACTGCAGGCTTTTTTTAGCAGCGCATGACAGTAGGGAAAGCTCGGAGTTTTGCCTCAGTCTCCTGCAGTTTCTGTTTTTGTTGTTTCTAATTCCATTTTCTGTGAAGCAGCAGCAGCAGCACTCCCCTTTCACAGGGTGGCCATTTACTCCAGCAGTGAGGTGGCACTTGTATGTGCTGCAGTACTGTGTGTAGATACGTCTGTCAGGTATTCAAGCAAAGATTGTTGAAGTTTCGTTTGTGTATGACTGTCTTAGAAAGCCAAACACTGTTTGATTTACCTAACACACGTAATTCACAAGCACCAAAAACAGCTGGAAGTTGGAAAGGGTAGTCAGGCTAAGTAGTTGGATTTAATTACTCATGACACATGGACATATCTGACCTTGCTCATTAAGACTTCTGCAGCATCTCATTTGTAGTCCCTAACACTGTCTGTTGTATTTGCATTGGAAGTAACAAAAATCCCTTCTATTCACTTTATAACTCTTACCCCTCCAAAAGCATATGGAGAAATGTGTTCTAGGCACTTGAAGAATATGGTGATAGTGAGCCTGATGTAAATGCATACCTTGGTTGATAGAGTTGAAACACAGAATCTTTAATGTCTGCTGAGTAGTGTAAGATGTAATTCCACTCTAATCTGTTATTCAGAGCAGCAGGAGGTGGATGGGCTAATGAAGCGCTAATGAAGCACTGTGTTCATGAGGCAGGGCAAGGCAGGAAGGCTTTCAGGCCACAGTAACCCTTGTTAGTTCAGCAGGCACGGCAGGGAGACGTGGTGGGAAGGACTCTTGGGCTCTCTTTGGGCTCTCTTCACGGTCCAGAAGGTGCCATCATTGCCCCCACAGCATTAGTATGGGACGTGGGAGTTCTGAGGAGGTTTAAGTATGTCTGCAGATGAGGTCAGTAGGCGTGAACGACGGTGTTTTCACACACCTGCTCAGAGGGCATATTTGCAAAGTCAAGGTAGAGATTTAAAACAGCTACTTTACAAATGGCACCGAGCACCCTGCACACAGAGGACATGCCCGAGCTCTGCTCAGCAGCCAGAGACCCGTTGGTCATGCAGGAAAGCCCCAGCCTGCATTTGCCTTGGGTTGGCTCCGGGCTCCCCTTGCCCTGCAGCGGGGAACGGACCCACACGCAGAAGTGCTAACCCTGTCAAGTGCTGCAGCAGCACCTGCTCTTTAATTTTTGGAAATGGAAGAATTCTGTACTGCTCACTTAGTTACGGCTGTGCAGGGAATATACTGAGTGCTGCAGGGTAAATTACACACAACATGTGATATAATGCTCCCCTAGGTCCTGGGAAAATTGAGAAAACTAAAACTTCATTTTACTTCCAGTAAATCAGCTTATTTTCTCTGGAGGCAAAAGCTGGCATATAGATTATTTACACATCACAGTTCTCCCGGAGAGAACAGGAGAGATGCTGTTTTTAGCATCCAAGAAGCTATTTTATCCCTTCCCCTAAAACAGCCAAATATTCTGTAAAACACTGTTGCTTTTTTTCCTCTGCATTTAATCACTGTAACTGATGTACGCACACAAAAAAAGCCTGCTTCTCCCAAGAAGACAGCTTCAGACACAATCCAGAGATTGCTATTAAACTAAGAATTCGGGGCCACACTCTGTTTTTGTTTACACACAGGTCATCTTGACTCCTGTAAGATCAGGTAGCGGGCTGGAGTACAACAGGATCTGCCCCTACAGCTTCCAGTATGACGTAACTGCTGGTTCTAAACACGGGCTAGCCCGAATTAATTCAGAGTAAGTTAGAAAGACAGACACTCCCCCCCCCTTGCTGTCCTACTGGAGAGTCGAACAAAGGAGTTCAGTGTGCCGAGGACCAGTGTAAATCTGGCCTTTGTTCGCCATCTGGAGAGTTTTGCATCCAGTGTAACAGCTCAGGGTGGGTGACCGTAGCTCTGCTGACGTTCAGTAGCTGACATCACTTGGGAACTGCCTCCGGGCAAGAACCCATGGTAAACAACCTGTCAGACTTAACTAGAATATCCCATGAAAATGCCTTAAACAAACACGAGGTTAAAACCTGGCTTAACAATGCAGCAATTGCTCCAAGAATCTCATGTGATGCTACTTGAAAACCTAAACCGTAGTTCACTCCTCTGAAGCAGCCACTGCCTTTTGCATGGCATTCGTCTCTGCAGGTGTTTGGGGTTCCCCCCTCCCCGCCCTCCCTCTACCAGATGATTTCTGCTTATACTGCAGTGCCTTTGAAAAAGAGATTTCTCATGTTCGTTCAGATACAATGTTCCACAGGAACGAAGATGCAGGCTGCTCTACCTTCACGGGGAGCAGAGGAGACGGAAAGGTGGGGAATCAGTTCATCTGTTGGAAGAGCTGTCTCTGGGCAAATGGTTAGTGAACAAAAGCCCTGTAGGTTTCTCTCGTTAACAGCAGACAGCTGTGTAAAGATAACATAAAAAGAAATCAGAAAGTGTTTTTTTGTCCCTAGCAGGGTTTTACAGAAAGGTAAACAAATTATTTAGTTAAAAGCACCCTGTTTGCAATAAGAAAGGGGTTTGGAAGGATAGGCTCCCAGATATGTGCATTATTCAGTATCCCTTCACGCTGCACAGGCAGCCGGCCTGTCATTGCTGTAGGTGTAGGAAGGTGAGGAGCACAGCCCCTTTCCACCGCACTGCCAATTCTCTGCAGACCGAGTCAGCAGCATCTTCCTTCCCGCCACCCGCGCAAACCAAGTGTGTTACCTCCGGCCTTTATGGCACCCTCTGTCCCCTGAATAGCACTGACCTACAGAAGTGGCACAGTTGCGTACAAACTGGTGATGCACGACCGGCTGCACACGAAGACAGAACCGCTGACGAGAGAAGGTTCCTCCGGTGCTCGCTGCATGGGTCGCTCCTGCCCACAGCTCAAGAACACAATAATTGTCATGGGGCGTACTTCATCCAAAAGGTCCCAGGGCGGTTCACAGGTTGGTCTGTTGTTTTGTTTTGTTGTTTTTGCTTTTTAAACTGCACGTGTACATCATCTTACACAGACATAATTCCCACTACCCTTGGCTGTCACTAAAATAAGCAGCAAACTATTTTAAAAACATATAGAGCTAAGCTATCTGGTACATCCATAGCAGTCAGTCACTTCTTTTCCACTAACAGCAGAACCACACTACAGTTGACATCAGTTAGCTGACAATAAAAAAAATTCAAAGACAGACTAAGCTGAGATACACACATTGGCAGATGTCTCGCACTCGCCTTGTAGCGTCTGTGCAATCCTGAATCTGACGCATTCAGCAGTGACGTGTTACGAGGCAGAGCACACAACCCTGTCTGTCAGTGTCTGCACTCCTGTCAGCTACCTGCAGGCCTCCACCGTCCAGCCAATTACACTGTCTCTCTGTCAGCTTAACAACTTGCAGCGTGGTAGTACCCCAAACTCATCCTCATTGCACGTGGCTGGGAGTAACCAGCTCCTGGGAAAGACACAGGCAGGATATCAGATTTTTCATGTTATTACAAAAGGGAATGGGAGGTGGGCAACAGCAGAAAGTAGGGCATAGGCTGCTTTTCTTCTCTGCTGTGGCCACTTGGGGAACATGGCAGGTCTCATCTTTGCCTGCCACTTTGTGCTCATTTTTACACCCCCCCAGTTAAGCTGCTTAGCAGCTTTTTGTTCCGCTTGAAGGTGTTTCCCCCCAAACCCCAGCTGATTCCCTGGAGGACCGCGGTGACTCTAAAGACAGTGTGTCTCTCTTCTCTCCCCAGGTATCCTTTAGGTATCACTGCAGATTATACAACGAATGGCGCCGGACCAACCAGCAGGTGATACTCCTAATTCCAAAGCCTGCCAACATCCCCTCCAACCAGCAGTCCCTGCTGGGCCTGCAGTCCCTCAAAAGGAACTCGAAGGAGACAATTGTTTGATTTGGGTAGTTCTGCACAGGGGCCATGCGCTAAAAAGATGTTTTCCTGAGACTCACTGGGGTCCGACACCGTCCAGAACCCAGGAGCGTGCTGCTCTGATTTAGAAACTCTTTGCAGGGGAATAAATCACTGAATTCAGATCATGGACACTGCAATCATATGATATTTGCTAAGCTGCCAAAATTGTTTATTTAGCAGATACTGTATGGAATTCTACAAACTCGTGTTAATACACACATCAAGGGATGCAAACTTTTTGTTGTTCAACATATTAAACTATGATAATGAACAATGGAAAACAAGTTTTGAACATGCTTTGTTTTGTCATTTCCCATTCCTGCAGGACTGTTTCTTGAGATAGCTGGACAGTAACCACTGCTGCTTTTTCTTTTCTAAAGCACAGCAATGTCATTCCTCCATTTGAGTTTATTTGCAGGTCCTTTATACCAATATTTTGGATTATTAAATTTTGTATGTAATGAGTTCTACATTATTTAAATGATATAAAGTGATTAGAAAATGATCTCTGTTTCTTCTGTGGCAGGGAAGTTCCGACAGGAAAATTCTTCAGTAACAAATTTCGCATGTGCAAAAAGAAAGAAATTACACAAATTGTAATAATCTTCCTACTCGGAAGTATTCTAGTACACAGCACTCTGGAAAAAAATAATTGTACTTTTTTCCACTTAGAAGCAAGAAATTAGGCATAACATTCTGCACTGAAGTGCACATTCTGCTGATGTGAATTCAAACTTAGCCAATTTCCTCTGCATTTACACTACACTGAATTTAACTCTAATTGTATGACTTATTTTCATAAGGAAAACTCTCCTTACATAGTGAATGAGATCATTAGACATGTTTTAGGAAGCAGGAACTTGTCTTGTGTAAAAATTAGCATTATTTACAGCTGCAGAATTTTCAGCTTGACAGGTAGATTTAGCAGAGTGTATGCAAACCCTGACCTCTCGTTGCAGCACTGAGACTAAGGCTCTTTTTAAAAAATGTAATATACAGCCTACTTACGGTGACCAAACTGAATTTGGACCGTAAAGACAAGACTTTACTCCTGGGTGGCATTATCTGTTTCCCCTTGGTTTGCCGCCCGGTTCATTCAGCAATTCTTCATACTCAGAAGAGACACACACTTATGTAGAGAGACTTATTTTACAGAACTACACAAAATTTCATTAACAAATGTTACTAGAATTCAAAATTGATACACAGTCCCTTTGAATAAATTAATTTTTTAGAAATGTGCCTAGATGGCAATGCCACCATGTGCTTTGTTTTACAAACTGCAGAAACTGGAAATAAAAAGGAACACATAGCAAGAAGGCTAATAATTTGTAATTCATAGTTCAACATATTATGGGTGCTTACCATCAGACAGGAGCTTATTTGATGTTGTGTGCGCTTTATGGGAGAAAGCTTAGTATACAAAACCCAATCTGTTTGCTTCTTTATTCCGTCTTTGGACCAGTCTAGCGACAGTCATGATACTTAACAGTATTCTTTGTAACTGACAATTTCATGAGGATGTAAGAATGAACTACCCATATAAAGCAAGAGCAGCCTCATCCAGACATAAAACTAGTTTCACAGCAAGCCACGATGTGTAAGAAAATCATGAACTTGCAGATCTATACTCACTAGTCTGACAATAAGGTCGGGGGTTGGTCACGTTTGGCAGTGAACACTTGCTTCTCTTCTAGACAGAGCTGTAAAAGATTGTGAACGCACGGATGTCACAAACACTGCGACGGCCTAAAACCCATAGTGCTTTTTTTTCAAACCCTCTTCCCAAAGGCAACTGCCTGCTTGGGCAGGCAGAAGATGGAACATGCACGTAAGCGGAGAGTTCCAGGTTAAAAGGAAACCTGCTAGCCATGGGCACAGAAACAAAGCAAGTCTAGCTGGGCCAGGACACTGTCGGACAGTGTCTCAATGCCGACACATTTGCTCTTTCCTCAGAATTGTTGCTACTTTTGCTTCTTTGGGAGATACCACAGAAAGCTGGTCCACAAAAGAAGTGTTATTAAGTACTATTCTTGGGTTTGTTTCATGAAACAGAAGATTAGGATGATGCGGAATGAAGTAGCAACTAGAAAAACAGTTACTCAAATCAAGCTGCAAGGTAAACGCACACAGATCAGCATAGGGCCTTAGTCCAGCTCAACTATGTTATTTCACATTTCATTTTTTTGTTTAAAGACAGCTTATTTAATCTAAAGAAGGCATACTGAAGCAGTCAGAGAGAAAGTGTGGCCCAGTTTAGCAAACAGATGACTACTCTAGTTTCTCTGCTTGATGCACAGGTACAGAAAAACTGACTGGTGAAGTCACCAGCAATTGTCCCCCTGCGTTTTCTTGGAAGGAAAAAAAAAATGCCAGAAAAGATCCAGTCACACACTTACCCTTTTGCATTAAACCCATAGAAAAAAGCCCATTTCATACTCCTCCTTGGTTTTCCTAAAACATAAGAACAGGAAGGTGGGTGATATTAACTGTTATTCCCACTTCTGTTCTGAACTAAAGACTTGCAGACAGAAGGCTCCTCCTGACGAGTATTGCTTTTTCCTCCATTAGTTGAGGCTGTTGGTGCCACACCGAGTCCAAATTTCAATTAACAATTTTAAAACTGGATCATTACAGCAAATATTCTACAACAGCAGTAATACTCGTTTTCATCTGAATAGACGTGAAAGACAAGATTAACTGCAGCAGCAGCTACAGCTAGGAAAGCTCCTAGCAGTACAATGACATCTTTGTTACGCTATCCTTGAAGAGTTCCCAGTTAAGACAAAATAAACATTAACTAATGAAAGGATGGGGGAGCTCTCTTTTTTTTTTTTAAAAAAAAAAAATGTCACTCAACTTCCTTCCCAGCAACATGCTTTCTTCTCATGCAGTTGGCCTTACCATTTACATTCCTTTTCCATGTAAGAAGTTACATAGAAGGAGCAGTATTCAAATCAGTATTTTGAGCTGCAAGAGATAAAAGCAGCAGCAACTTAAGCCACCCAAAAAAACCCTCCAAGAAGCAGCAGACATAACAGCTTTGTTCCTTCCCTTCGCATCCTGCTTGCTGATGACAGAGATTGCCATCCAAAGTGTGTAGAGTTAAACCCACAGAGAGTCCACAACTCGGTGTTAATGAGGAATGCAATGCAAAGTGAGTGAAGTTTTACATTCAGTGGGTGGAAGAAACTGATACAGAAGGATGTAACTGAAGATTTAGAAACACCATAGCCTTCTGTTCAGCTGGAATAAGTCACAGCCTGAGCTGGATCAAAGACAGTTCAGGTTTTTGCATTTTTTTCTTTCTTTACTCACAACTGTATAGTCCTGCCAGACTGAGGCTTCAAACTTGTAATTTACATTTCATTTATTAAAAAGAGCTTTGCATCAGTTTCACTGTAGGAAATCACATTGGGCACTGTGACATCTCAGTACATAAGGGGTATCGTGGCCAATATATGCAACTGGCCTTTGATGTGATGAATACCATCAGAAATTGATCTGAAAAGCTACTGGGAGAGACACTCATGCACAAAGGGCTGAAAAGGCTGACCTTTCTCTTCCACCTGATCTCCGCTAGGAGCTCCTTGTTCAAGATTCAGAAAGAAATCTAGCAAAGGAGGCAGGAGACCTGCATGATTGAACAAGGAGCTTCTAGTGGAGATCAGGCAGAAGAGAAAGGTCCATGGAATGTGGAAAGAGGGACAGGCCACTTGGGAAGAGTACAGGATGTGGTCAGAGCATGCAGGGATGCGATGCAGAAGGCCAAAGCCCACCTGGAATTGAAGCTGGTAAGGGATGTCAAAAACAACAAGAAGGGCTTCTTCAACTACATCAGCAGCAAAAGGAAGGCTAGGGACAATGTGGGGCCGCTGCTGAATGAGGCGGGTGTCCTGGTGACGG
>Ga0065711_1028310_pt1 | contig 42056 bp, 26 predicted proteins | sample Hoacrofraction12_FD_59098 | JGI IMG/M metagenome (GOLD analysis project Ga0065711, IMG submission 59098) | Hoatzin crop microbial communities from Cojedes, Venezuela - Epithelial fraction 12 v2 (version 2) | ecosystem: Host-associated > Birds > Digestive system > Esophagus > Crop | place...
AGCCTCTCCTCATAGGACAGATGCTCCAGTCCCCTCATCATCCTCGTAGCCCTCTGCTGGACTCTCTCCAGTAGCTCCTCATCTTTCTTGAACTGGGGAGCCCAGAACTGGACACAGTACTCCAGATGGAGCCTCACTAGGACAGAGTAGAGGGGGAGGAGAACCTCCCTTGACACAGTCCTCTTGATACACCCCAGGATGCCATTGGCCTTCTTGGCAACCAGGGCACACTGCTGGCTCATGGTCAACTTGTCATCCAGCAGGACACCCAGGTCCCTCTCCGCAGAGGAGCTCTCCAGCAGGTCCGTCCCAAGCCAGTACTGGTGCATGGGATTGTTCCTCCGCAGGTGTAGGACCCTGCACTTGCCCTTGTTGAACCTCATCATGTTCCTCTCTGTCCAACTTTCCAGCCTGTCCAGGTCTCACTGAATGGCAGCACAGTCTTCTGGTGTATCCACCACTCCTCCCAGTATTGTATCATCAGCAAACTTGCTAAGGGTGCACTCTAACTCTTCATCCAGGTCATTGATGAAGAAGTTAAAAAGGACTGGGCCCACTACTGACCCCGGGGGGACACCACTAGTTACAGGTCAATACAGGTGGAGACCGTAGGCTTCTCAGAACTGCACGGGAGGAAGGAGGTCATCAATACCTATGAGTAGTGATGGCTAGAAAAGCTGGTGATGTTAGTGTGAGGGTAGATGACAGATTAAACTCCTAGAAGTGTTTTCAGTGTGCTGAGTCTACACATCTGGTACCTGAAGAGTCAGTCCAGTTTGTTAAGGTGGAGTGCAGAGTCTGTAGTTTGTTACCACACATTCCTACATGGGGAGCATCCCAAAGGCTGACCACCTCTGGTGAAAATGTATGCAAAAGACTTGTCATGCCTCTCACAGGACCAGCAATGGGTAATTCCTCACCCTCTCACGGAGGCAGTGTACTCCTGTGCCGGGGTCGAGGCCCCTGTGCAGACAGCCATGGGATGCTGTCTGTTTTGTGTGAGAACAATAACAAATAAAAAGAATAGGCGCTCTCCGAGAAATCCTATGCAGTGCTTAGACTTGATGAGTTTCTCTAACTGAACATTCGACAAAAAGACAATAAATCAGGATTGCTGCATGCCAGATGTTTCCACTGGAACCTCTGATACTTGTTGGATCAAAAATCCCCTAAGGAAGTTTGGGTGGTTCTGTATGAAAATACTCACATGGGGCCCTGTTCTTTTGTCATATGCAGCATGTGAAATAAAATGCTGCCTTTGGGTTGAGAAAAAAGACATGTTGCCCTCTAGGCTTAGTTTTCTGTGGCTTTCCTGTGTCTCTCATGGTTTTTGTTGTTGTGCTGGTTCTAGCATTCAGTACCTTTCGGCGTTCATTTTCCTTTTCTCTGCCTCCTGATTAGGGACCACAAGGGGTTTGTATTCCTTTTTCTGTAGCTTTCCTGTTGCTTTTAGCAACAGCTTGGTACTGAAGAAATGTCTTCTTGTCAGCTTCCTCTTGTGCTTGGCCCTGGCTGGGCAGCGAAAGCAAACTGTCAGTCTAGCACTTAAAAAAAGTTTAAGAGTTTTTCTGTACAAATCATTTTCACCTTAGCTGGGAGAACAGACACAAATCATCTGATAGAAAATAAAACTTGGGAAAATATTTACTTCTGGAGCTTTCAATTTTCTAAATTCCTGATATGACAAATGTTTCTGCTTGCATGGAATAAACACACTTAATAGAATATTTCTACTTAGATGGTAACATTATCATTATTTGACCTCATAGTAACCCTCAGTAGACTCAGAAATACAACATCTTCGAAGAGGAGACAGGGACACTGGTCTTCTCTGTCTGCAGGAGGGGGCCAGAGATGGTGACTTGACACAACTCTCTTGGACATAACAAAGGCTAAAAAAGCCTACCCAAACTCACCCTATCTCTTCCTCTCAGAATGAAACAAGCTGTATTAGGTTTGCATGGCAAGATTTTGGTAGTGGGGAGGCTACAGGGGTGGCTTCTGTGAGAAGCTTCAAGAAGCTTCCCCCATGTCCAACAGAGCCAATGCCAGCCAGCTCCAAGATGGACCCACTGCTGGCCAAGGCCAAGCCATCAGTGATGGTACTAGTGCCTTTGTGATAGCATATTTAAATAGGGAAATAAACCTGAAGCATGAGAAAAGAATGAGAATATGTGAGAGAAACAGCTCTGCAGACACCAAGGTCAGTGCAGAAGGAGGGGGAGGAGGCGCTCGAGATGCCAGAGCAGATATTTTTCCCCTGCAACCCGTGGAGCAGACCATGGTGAGGCAGGCTGTCTCTCTGCAACCCATGGAGTTCCATGGTGGAGCAGATCTCCACCTGTAGCCTGTGGAAGTGACCCCACACCAGAGGAGGGGGATGCCCAAAGGAGGCTGTGACCCTGTGGGGAGCCTGTGCTGGAGCAGGATCCTGGCAGGACCTGTGGACCCGTGGAGAGAGCAGCCTGTGCTGAAGCAGGTTTGCTGGTCTGACTTGTGACCCTGTGGGGGACCCACGCTGGAGCAGTTCATGAAGAACTGCAGCCCGTGGGAAGGACTCACAATGGAGAAGTTCATGGAGGACTGTCTCCTGTGGGAGGGCCCCCACGCTGGAGCAAGGGAAGAGCGTGAGGAGAAAGAAGTGGCAGAGACAATGTGTGATGAACTGACCATAGCCCCCATTCCCCGCCGCCCTGTGCTACTCGGGGGGAGGAGGTAGAGCATACAGGAGGGTGGTGAGGCCCTGTCACAGGTTGTCCAGAGAAGCTGTGGCTGCCCCCTCCCTGAAAGTGTTCAAGGCCAGGTTGGATGGGGCTTTGAGCAACCTGGTCTAGTGGAAGGTGTCCCTGTCCATGGCAGGGGGTTTGGAACTGGATGGTCTAGAAGCTCACTCGAAACCCAAACCATTCTGTGATTCTATGTTGTGCCTGGGAAGAAGGGAAGGGTGGGGGGAAGGTGTTTTTAAGTTTTGGTTTTCTTTCTCATTATCCTACTCTGATTTGATTGGTAATAAAACAAATTCTGCAAGTCAGGTCTGTTTTGCCCATGACAGTAATTGGTGAGTGATGTCTCCCTGTCCTTATCTCAACCCACGAGCCTTTCGTTATATTTTCTCTCCCCTGCTCAGCTGAGGAGGGGGAGTAATAGAGTGGCTTTGTTGGGCACCTAGCATCCAGCCAGGGTCAACCCATCACACAAGCAAAAACTGGAAAAAATCAGCACACCCAAATCAAATCAGTTTTACCCTTCCCCAAACAAGATCACAGTGTCCATCTCCCTTACACCTGTGAGGTGGGAATTTGCTAATAGCTTTGCATGTTACTGTGATCAATTACATTATCAGACATCCAAATAAATCTACAGGAATTCCATATGGATATTATAACTATAGTATTAATGTATTTTCTTTTCCTATGACTGTCTCTTACTTTATGGGGAAGCTTGTAGTCTTTCTGGACAAATACACTGGGGTGAGACTCCAAAGATCTGAGTCTTTTTCCATGCTCTGCACTGATCTGCTCTTGCTAGTTTTTTTACTTTTCTATGACTCTGTTTCTTCATCTGTTAAAATGAAGATACTGATACCTGTCAGAGTCCTTTCAGATCTGTACAGAATACATGCCAGGTGAGAAGGAATTAGTTTTATTATGAATAGCCTTTTCCCTTTGAAAACAAGCCATCTTTTTTTTGCAGCCTTCTTTCTATGGATGTATGGGAGTTTCTGATTCTTCACTGTTCCTTTTGGTAATTTCCTTTCATCAATTTAGAATTTATTAGAGGTGTTTGAGAGCCAGATACACCATCCTGTATAAACACAAAGATTTTTAAAAAGTCATGGAAAGCTCCTATGTATGTGCTCTCCCGACAACTTCTGGTATGAATGGACAAATATTCATAAATAGGTATCCTTTTTCCCTTTTAGAGTGTCAGTCGGCTACTGCTCTCCAACTCATGATCAAGCGCTGTCATGGGAAAAGAAGCTGCGACGTATATGCCAGCACCTATGAATTTGGAGATCCTTGTTACCCAGGCATCCGAAAGCATCTTAATGTCATCTACACCTGTGGTGAGCCATGAAATTCTCTTACTTTAACTTTCATTGACGAATGTGTTTGATGAACAGTGGTCTGTGAAGAACGACAACTCTTTTAATTGTACATAAAAAGCTGCTGAATTTCCAGTTGGCTCGTGATGATTTTTATTTTGTCAGCAAGGGAAAACTTTGTGGATCACCTGAGTGGTTTAATTCTGTCTCTTTTTCTACTCATTGGCTGGATAGAAAAAAGCAGAAAACATGGAAATGGTATTTTGTAACCCATTGAACACTGCCTCTGCAAGGCAGGAAAATCTGGTGGTGAAATCAATGCAGTCAGTGGATGCTGACATCCTGAATGTTAGCATCCTACTGTTTCATTTGGCTGCAGCAATGTTGTGATTATCAGCAGGATCCTTATTACTTTGTTCTGTATTTCATTTTGTGCTGTAGAATAAGACAATCCCCAATCCATACCCATCCATGGAGTTCGTAGAAAATCACTCCCAAAATCGTCAGGTGAACATTGCAATATTTTCCTAGCAAAACACTGTTATTTGAAAAAAAACCACCCACCGTTGGAGCTCTCATCTGGGAGCTTCAGTCATAGTGTTGAGCAGACAGTGTCCTCCTACCTGACCAGTCATATTGATCTTGTGATGTATGATCTTATTTTGCAACAGTGAAAATATTGTTCCTGTCTGAGCTCTGTAGTACGAAAACAACATCAGGTCTGTCTCCTTCCAGTGATGACATTTTGGTCATTTATAGCTGATATATTTGAAAATATTTGCTTGAGGGTTTTGCTTATGTAGTTGTTGCTAGGATCAGCTCTGTGTCTCTCTCTGTTTCTTTCTACATCCACCTGGAAGAGGAAATTCTGGTGCTGTTTTGAATCTGCTGAGCAGATGGTAGAACATTTAGTAGAGGAGGTGCTGGCTGTGTCCTCACACAACAACAGGTCGATCTCTGTGTGTAACTGCTGCATGCTGAATCTGATAGATGGTATTTGAGATGGAGTCACTGTTGCATTTTAATAGTTGCTGTACATGGCTGATGTACAACACCCTGAAGAGCAGAGAGGCTGATGCAGGAGTGTCAGGCTCCGAGCTCCTATCTGGCTGTTGGCAGGAGTGGCAGGGAGGTTGATTTGTTTTTTTTTTTTTCTCTTGGTTTCTTGGTTTTTGTTTGAAAGGAACAAGTAGGAAGAAGTATATTTTATATTACTGGTGAAGTTGTGGTTTTTTAACTTCTTATGCAAACATCCAAGGTCAGGTTGGACAGGATTCTGAGCAACCTGATCTGGTTGAAGATTTCCCTGCTTGTTGCAGGAGAGTTGGACTTGATGACCTTTAAAAGTCCCTTCCAACCCAAACCATTCAATGATTCTCTGATTCTCTGATTCTATGATTCTAAGTAGCAAGGCTATCCATCAAAGCCCTGTGAATTTTCTAGCCAGGAAGGTGATATTTTTGTATCGCTTTTCTCATAAAGAGGCTGGAGACAAGCTATCCTCATGGAGATTTGACAGAAAGCAAGGCAATGCAGCAAACCAGGAGCTACATAACTCAAAAATCCAGGCACAAACCAAACAGAGCCCAATGATGTATTTCCAAGAGGATATCTCCTTCAAGGGCCTGTGCAGCCTTATCCTGGCATTGTGGTCCTGGTCCCAAAGTCCACTACAAAAGGCATTACTGATCTCTTAATCTCATCTTAACTTTCCTAGTCATAGCCTAACTGCATCAGGAAATGAGTCACGCTTGAGAGCACAAAATGGCATGTTTGGCTTTTTAGTGGGTGAAATCTGCCTCATCCTTTGAAGGTGGCCATGGCTCGTTTTCAGAACTGTGATCTCAGACATGTCTCTGAGCTGGATTTTGTGATCATAAGACACATATTTCTCCCCTCAAACAGCAAAATCCTTCACAATGTAAAAACTAAATAAACAAGAAATCAAATTCCAGTCCCATGTGCTTGTTCCAGACAGAAGTAAATCCTGGCATTCTTTTAAAAGAAATGATAAAACCAAGAAATTTGATGTTCTTATGGCTTAGAGAACAGTTGCAGTGTAGAAAACCTCCAGACGGATACCTCTTTGTTTCAGGTTTTCATAAAGCTGCATGCATCGTTGCTCCTGGTATTGTGTGCTCCTACTGTCACAAAACCTGTGGGAGTCAAGGGGGACAGGTTTTGACTGGTAAACATGACCTGTACCTAGATACATGCTCCTATTCCCCACCTCTTTTAGCTGGAAGCACTCGGTTCCTAGAACGCTGGATGTGGCTTTGCTGGTGTTCACTGGAGAGCAGTGAGAGACGTGGGGTAACGCTGACGTGGTTTAGGAAACGTGATGGGTGTACAGAAGGGGTTTCTCTGAGCATCTCTTCAGCCTTTCTCATTGCTGGTTCAAATTGGTGACTTCGTCACTCGCTGAGATCAAGCAGTGCGGGCAGTCTGATCTTTTCTGTCCCTCTCCATCTTCCAAGGTGTGGCAGAAGTGTCCTGCCACGGTTCTGCAGTTTGGACCACGTCTCTAGTCTCACTGGTGACAAAAACTGCGATGTGTCCTTGCTCACTGTTACCGACCCACTGTGCTGCTTCAGAAGAGGTGGTGAGAGCAAGCATACCGGTGGACGTGGCGGTGTGGGTAGCAGGGCATTCACATAGACATTCCCCTGGTCAGAAACTTCAGTAATTGTGGAGACAGGGCAGCTGAACTCTGCTCTTGTTGCTAAAACATTGAGAGGGCTGGAAATAGAAAAATATATCTTCTGCTACTAGCAATTAATGAAAAAAAACAACCCAGAACTGTTGAGGGAGTAATTTATGACGTGACAAAAGGTAATATTAATTGAAAACTCATGTGTTGTTAGCAGAGATCATGGCCCTTTTGCTGAGGTAGACTTTGTGACAGGCATTAATGCTGGTGTTGGCTGCATAGAGCAATGACTAGTGAAGAGCTAGTGAGGCGACTTATCTTCCAGTCCTGGCGGGAGAACATCTGCAAGAGTCGTTCAGGTCAGCACGTACAAACTGTTCTTCTCTGGCTTGACAGCAGGAGCTGAGCCCTATCCCGGGTTTCCGAGAGGTAAATGGATGAGGCAACAGCTTTGGTTTCTTTAAGCCATGTCCAAATTTCTTGGAGGTTCATTCCTCAACCTCCATGTTTTATTGGACATGAGAATTCCTGCCAGACATACACAATTTGGTTGATGAATCTGGTTTTAGGTAAAGGTATCTAACTTTTTGCCCAGTTTTTTGAATGATTTTCTGTAATTGCTCCAGCCAGTGGGAGTGTCTCAAGTCAGTTATCCTTCATATCATATCATATCATACCCCTTTGCATCTTGCACTAAATGCCTATTGGCATCACTTAGCTGAGAGGGAAATGCTACAAGTTAGCGTGTATGTACAAGATGATTGAAACAAGTGAGTAATGCAGCCCCACGTGCTAGCGATCTCTCGTGTGCGTTAGGCTCCCATTAGCCCAGACAAGGAAAGAGATGAAAAATCCCCCAACGTAAAAACATTCCAAACCTAAACTTTGGCAGGAGCCGAAATACTGAATTTTGGCCCAAAAGCAGATTTAGCTAATGGGATGGTGTGGAAGGTGGGCTTCTCCAGTGTGTGGGTCCTCTTACTACATTAATAAATACATTGATTATTTTTTTAAAAAAGGGAAAGGCGAGTTAATTGTGGGAAAGCACGCAGCATGTGGTGGGGTTGCTTTCTGACTGTGGCAGCTGTAACTAGAGTGAGATATAAAAATTTTTGCTCTACCTTTTCTTCAAAATACCCTGAAACTCTTAGAGGATATCAGCAAATAAGAGAGTGTTAATGCCGCTGAGAAAAACAGACCAGCAAAGTCTTTCTCCCTTTCTTTCTGCTCCTCCCTGCCCCCATCTATCGGTCTCCCTGTCTCTCTGTCTTTCTTTGGTGTAAAGCATTTTATTTGTCATATCTGCAGGTAGCTTGCTAATGTCATTACTGCTGTGGTTTTGTACTTACTGATAAAAGCTACTCTACTCCTAACCTTTTCCTTTTTCTTAGTTGTCCACTTATTACCTTCAAAGACTGCCTTTAATTCTCTAGATCTCTTTCCTCTCTGGTATGCTAGACTTGTTTTTTTGGCCTCTGCTGAAGTCCTAACTCAGCAATGCATTTTGTTGAATTGTGTTGAATATTTTTCATGTGCATACTGCCACTTGGATTCAAGGAAGTGTTGAAGTGTGTGCTTTATTCTAAGACCCATGCATAAATACCATGAAAGTTAAATATTTTCTCAAATACTTCCTTGAGTGGGGATGAGGGGCTTGTCTGTGTGTAAAGAGAAAGCTAATTCTTAGCGCTGAAAGTCAAGGGAGCAATACAGAGTGCCTAATGTCCCGACTGCCAGACCTACCTCCCCGTGCAGTCGACGGAGGCTGTAAACATAAAACCTCTGCTAAGTACCTGCTATTCTTTAAATACAGACATGTGTCAGAAATGGTCTGATGAGAAAAAATAAAAAGGATGGGGATTGTGAATTTTTTTTGTGTCTAGGCTTGTGTGAGTGGGTTGGCTATCGGTCCTGATAACTGGTGACTTTTTAGTGCCTTTGTGAGACATACGTTGCACAAAATGGAGGAAACATGGCCTTGGATGTATTTTTGATGTGAATATCCATCATGTATTTAGATGTGTGCCCGCCTCCTTCTTGATTCATGCTTGATGGAAAGGGGTCACTGGGCTTAGAGCTAATGAACTGCCATGGTAACTCATAAATCGTTTGGAAAATCCTGCAGTTCTGCCACATTAATAACCTTGCCGTCCTGCTTTATGAGGCAGTAAGCTGAGTCCCAGAGGCCAAGCGCGTCACATCCCGATGCGAGAACCGGGCAGGTAAAGGATAAAGCATTAGCGCAGGGAGAGCAGCTACTGTTGTTTTGCGGTGTCTGGTGCTGCTGGGAGACCAAGCAGGGTCAGTGAGAGCTGGTGGAGATGCTCCGGGGTGAATGGAGGTGCGCTGACCATTGCTTTCTCTGGGTACTTGGGAAAGCAGTCTGGCATTCACCCAAATGTTGTGTTTTTAAATAAATATTCTATCAAGCTGGACTAAAGGCAGGGTCTGTGCTAGACAAGAGAGCTCTGGGGCAGTTGCCCTCATGATGGCGATGAGAAGGGAGGCTGAAGAGCTGCTCAAATTCTCTCCTGTCGTCTCAAAGGGACTGTGCTCTATTCCATTAACTCCTGTGCAGTAAATCTATCAGTGCCTCAGGCTGGATGGATGTAATGGGCCCTTTTGCTCTTAAAATTTATTCTACAAATAAATGTAGAAAATGTATTTTTATCACTGCAAAAATGCTTTCTGCTGCTATAAAAAGCAATGTCTGAAATCTGCAAAAAATAGGAAAACAACAATTCCAGACTTCCAAGAAAAGCAAAAGCCTTTAGACCCTTTCGAAACGGGGTAATACAGACAGGGTCTTGCTAGAGAAAGATAGACACAGAATATATAACACAGACATCCTTTCTTCACGAGTTGAAATAAAATTGATGTTTACAAACAAGTAAACATTTTAGGCAGCCTAGCTCTAGGGATGATACACTGAATGTATAATGCTTGATAATGTCTGTTTAACTGGGATTCTTGTGTCATACTGTAAAGCAGAACTCACAGACATGTAGACTTTAAATTCAAAGCCCCATAGTTTGACCTACCAAATAAATAAAGAATAGAGTAATGATATAAAGTAATTCCATTATGCGTCTACTTTCAATGTCAAGACACTGGGTTCAGAGATGGTTTAGAACATCTGTGCAAATCCTCTGTCTTATTTTCCTGAGATAATAGGAGTTTATCCAGTAATTTTTGTATCAAGCCAATGCTTCTTTTCAAGCTATCGTGTATTTTTTCAAAAAGCGATCCAGTCCTCATGTAAAGACTGCAAATAACGAAAAATCCATGAAGTGGGATTCATCCGACCAAGTGTAGGTACATAAGCCATAGAGATTTATAGTGTAGCTGTTCCCATCTGAGAAAAATTCCTTTTACAGGTAACAGAGAGGAACAGCTGCTTTTGAGGCACGAATCGTCTCATCCTAAAGCAGGTGCCTGAAAGAGATGAATTGCGTATTTAAAGTGACAGTTCTCCTGTACTGGCTATAAAGGGAGCTTCTGGTGCTTAGCTGACACATTGTTATCTACATGTAGGACCTCTACAATGCAGATATCTATATTTGGTTAGATGGCTTTCAACCACTGTGTTCCTATACAGGTGCTTCTTCTGGTCAAAATCATCACTGCCATGTAATGATAATACCAGTGTTGTGCCTTACATTTGTTGGTTTCCACTCTCTCTGCTTGACTGGATCTCCAATTATCACAGATTCATCCTGGTCAGAGAGGAACGTGATGGTTATGTAAGGTCTTAAGGGGGATTTCTTCCTCTGAACCTTGAGAAATTACCTGTAGCCAGACGAGTGTTAGTGCTCAAAAAGTTCTCAAATAGCAGCTCCATGTCTTGCACCTCCGCTCAAGGTTATGTCAGTCTCCAGCCTTGGGTTTGGAGAAGGATTTTCCTGTTAGTTGGATTTGCATGGGACTGAGGTCCACTTTCTACATTTCACCTTTACAGATTCCCTGGATGTTTCCAGGAGCTAGGATGGGTTTGATAGCTTTGCTGTGTTCATTGACTGGCTTTCAGGTTTTTACTGTTTTGGTCTTTTGTTCTCCAAATGTGTTGTAGACTGTCAGGGACTGTGGATGGTGGTATGGGAGAGGGGGCAGAGCAGATTTTCATTGGTGGTGTGGCATCTGTTGCCTGTTCCTGCAAGCGCATGGACTTTTGAACCTCCTTCCAGCTGTTTACACATTTCCATCCAGGAGAAGGAAAACCAAGGAGCTTATTTCTCCTTTCAGAAGCATAGACCTCACTTTCAGAAATACTCATACTTCACAGAACCTGTTTAAAAAGCATCTGGCAGTGTAAATAAAGACTGCACCGTGACCGGTAAGCACAAAGCTTAAGCCTGACATTTTCCAGCTTCTGAGGCTGTGACTTTGTCATCTTTGGTGATGTTGTCTTAACAATTTTTGTGGATGCAGTTTCCTGGATCTTAGAGAGAGGCAAAGAAGGAAACCTCCCAGTCAGCAAGGCTCATATTGGATTCATGGCACAGATCTGTTGCAGATGATGGATTACCTGAGGGCAAAGGCAAGATGCCATCTCTTTTGCTGACAAGTGCTAAAGTGAGTGGTGCACATGCTTTACCAATAGGCTTGAAGGTACCTGCTAATAACACAGACTATAGTAGCTCTGACATCTTAAATCAAGGAGGAATACGCTATAGAGACAAAGAACTGTTTAGATTTAACGTTAGCGATTGCACAAGAATGTGAAACGTGAGTGACATGACACAAACAGCCTGATTAATTTTAAGATCAGGCTTGGTAAATTAGGTAATTGGAAGCTGTCATTGTGCTGCTCCTCTTTGCTTACTGTACAACTCACTGTGGCTTGATCTGAATCACACATCCAGAAGAGTCCAAACACGTCTGGCCTGGCTGGCCCAGACACATCAGCTCTTCATTACGAGGGCAGAATAAGCCTGTATCTGACATAGATTAGGGTAAATAAATATTCTGAGGAAGCAGAGCTCTGCATCTCAGGTGGAGGAGGAGGTAATGCTGTCACCTCAAGGGAAAGGCTTGAAAGCCCTTTGATTCTTGGAGAGAAGAAATGGAGGCCTGGAGATAAAAATCATTGCCTTGGGGATGGGGAGGAAGGAAGATGGGGCTGAAGGAAGCAGAGAGAGAGTTCAAAGCATGACGTTTAGGATGATCCTAAGCAGAATGAGCTGTAAGACAAGGGTTGCCTGACAATTAGTTAAGCTTTGCAAGCCTGCTGCTCTGGTCCTCCATCTCTGCTGTTACTGGGAAATGTATAGAGCTTCTACTATGGAAGAAGAGTCCCATAAAGAGTTAGCTAAAGTACACTGCAATCCCTGACCTGCCACTCTTCACAAAGTGTGTGCACCTGAGGCAGTTATTCCTTTTATCTCTATTTTTTCAGGTTTTGTTGTAGTTGATAAGGACCACAGTCTATAGGTCACCATGGTCTAAAAGTCACGGGGGAGTGCATCAGGGGCTGACTGCCAGGTTCCTGTTGAGAGTGAGGGGCTGCTGCAGGTCATTTTACTCAGGGTTGGTGCTGCTCCTGGCTAGGGGCAGTCATGGCTGGATGCAGGGAAGGGCGGTCGGGCTGTCATGGAGGAGTGGGTGATGGCAGGGATGCGAAGGAGGCAGGTGGAACTTTTTTTCTTTCTGGTATTATTCTTGCATTTTAGAAGTTTAGGAATTTTAGAAGTATTTTAGAAGGGATCCAGAGTTTCTGTTGGAATAACTGTGATGATAAACCATGAGGTAACCAAGATTTTATAGAGGCTGACAAACCTTTGAGGTTTCTAAACAGATTTGCTCATTGAGTGATTTTCTCTGGCATAAGTATGCACATGTCCTTGGGGCTGAACAGCAATCGGCCAACTGGAGAACTGATTTCAGGCCGGGGGTGGATCGGGGTGGTCTGCCTGGCTGTCCTGAGACCTCAACGCTTGAATAGCAAGGGCATAGCCTTGAAAACAATTGTGATCCATCCATGATTTCACCCCAGAAAAGCGGATCTACCTGAGAATGACTGTGCAAGATGACATCTGAACGTAAGATAGCTAAAGGAAAACTTTCAGGAAGTCTGGAGATAGAAAAGTGGGGCAGAATTAAAGTTACATGGGTTATCTATGTGGTGATTTTTTTTCTGTAAGCATTCTTTGGCAGACCAACTCCCTTAACTGTGTTCTTTTAAAAATTCTGACCACTAATAAGTGGTAGATATTTACCATTTTATTATCACAGGCTACTTTTTTACCTGGGAACATCATGGTGTAGCCTCATTAAATAGGGTTACTGTTGATTCTCCATGCCTGTCAAGACCTGCACAGGTTTATAATGTGGTAACTAACAGTAACATTGCCACATATGAGTCTTGTTTGCTGAGCAGGCCATAAGCAGCCAGCCTGCCTGCCCCTTTCATGCAGGAGACTGCAGGCTATAGCCAGAGGAATGTCTCAGCAATGAATGGCTGACCCTTCATTCGGAGATCACCCTAACTCCTCCTAATTGAGGTTAATGCCAAAAGCCTTGACACCTTGATGCTAACTCATTAGTGCCTGGAGGCTACTGGAGATCGCTGACAGCTCAGCGAAACACTCACTAGATTAAATTTAAAGGGAGCGTTTGACACCGTGACCAATTAAGATATATTTGCATGGATCACATATATATTTGCCTTCTTTTTTTAGAATGTATGAAGACAATGCCATTTCCTTGCACCATTTGTGGAAGGATTCACAGCTGACATCTTTCTGCAAGCAAGTGCACATTTCTCTGCTGAGCATGGGTACCATGGCCCAGCTATTTTCTAGCTGCCCTCTCTTTGCTTTCTCCAATTTAATGCAAAGCAAACAGGAAATTCTCTGGGATTTGGAAAATCCTTGTTCCTGACCGTGAAGAGAGAACTGGAAGAGTGGCGTGGAGAGGGGAAATAAGTAGCAATTTTGTGAAAGCCACCAAAGATGCAAATATGTGCGACCTCCTTGTTGGGGTCCTTTGGTACGATTGGGGTTTGTGAGCTGCTGCTGAAACAGAATAACAGTAATGGCCACTCGGGTGTCTGTAGCTCATTGATGAAAGGCACATGGACTTCAAATGTGTATTTAATTGCTGGGAAGTGCACTACTGATTTACACCATGTAGCCATGCCTACAACCCTCAGCAAGGACTGTCCTGTCATGCAATGCGTTCACTTATTAAGCAGCAGTCCCTGCTAGGAGTAATTTAGTGGTCACAGAGGAAGGGCCGGGCAGACTGTGGGAGAAAGTATTAGTCTCATTTTACGAGTGGAGGCAAAATTTACACAAGGAATTGTGTCACAGGAGCTGAACCTAATGATCATCATCAGGTAAGGCTGAATGATGCCTTACATGTGCATGCCTCCTCCTTACCTAGTAGCTTATTGATGTATGCTCTGTGGTGACTTTGTTACGTGAGTAGATCCACGCTTTGTTCTCCAGGTGGACTTTTCACTGTGCAGTATTTCGTGTCTAATCCTTTCTTACATGAGACAGAAAGAAACCAGCAAGATGTGGCAAGATAATTTCTACCTTTTACCTGTTTTGAACCTGAGCTGTGGTTCTCCATGGCCAACGCAATTAAGGAGAGAGCTCCGTAGCAGGTAGCCCTCAACACTCCCTGCCCTGCACGGACTGGGCAGTGAGGAGGGTGCTGTGACTTAAATGACTTATACGACTTTTGTGATTTATAACAGCTGAATGATGGCCCACTTGGGTGTCTTTAGCTATGTGTCGCTAAAGAGCATTTCCCTTGTTCCAGTTCAGGTGCTTGGATGGGAGAGGCAAAGTGACAGTAGGGCGTAGAGGCTGAGGTTTCTGTGTCTTCTCACTACCAGGGAACACGCCTGGCCCTATTTCATCCTTCAGTGGTGTGAGAGAAGTCCAGTGTGCCACTGTTCTCCCCCTCTTTGGACATTTTCTTGTGTTACTGCTGGATTTCTGAGGGTATTTTGTCTTGTGTCTGTATGGAGGTCTTGGAATGGGCTTTTACAGTCTCAGTGTCTGGTCATCCCTGCACTAGTGCTTAGAGTTGAGGTGGCAGTAGAAGCTCCCCAAAAGTTCCTTAAGTAATGTCTGCTCAGTGCAGGTGAAAGGTCATCCCACCTTCAGTTACATTGGGGAGGAGATTGCCAGGGTAGTTACACCCCAGCAGTCTTGATCTTCAAGACACTTTCCGAAACATTCAGCTGGCATCTACTTTTCCTACCTCCATTCCATGACCTCCATTTATTCAAAGTGTACGCACCCAAACAGTTAATGCCCCTTCAAACAGACACTTCAAATACTGTTGACAGTGGCTACTTTTCTTGTCCTGTTTTAGTCATTGTTTAGCTAAGCCATTCATGTTCAGCTCCTTTAATCTTTCCTCATAAATCAACCTGTCCAGTCGCTCAATTGTCTTTTTGTTGCTCTTTTCCACAATTACCTGTATATTTTAACAAACACTGTGCAGGCTTATGATTATTTTTCCCCTGAGGGCCAGCAGAGACTTACAGTTTCTTTGCCATATATTAACAATGGCTGTTGTTTCAGCATCATGCAGTACCAGCACCACTACCTGGGGAAGAAAAGCTGACTTTCTCCTGGGAGGTTCAGTCACAGGTACCCTGCTGCTCAGTATTTCACTTATTTTCCCTCACTTTTGTGAACCGAGCCAAAGAAAGTAGCAATTTCTGAATGTCAGAGTAGGAAAGCATTTCTGAATGGGGCAAACAGGATCATGGGGGACAGTATCAGCATCCCTTGCTGGCTGGTTGTGTTCGCAGCCTTAGTAATACAAAAGCCTGGGGCCTTAAGGATGACTGATACTGCATAGTATAAACAATGAAGCAAATCCTGCTAAATCCCTTTAGAAGATATTTAACTAAATTCCTAACCCATGAGGCCACCCTGGGCTAACTCTTATCTTTAAAAGCCATCTCACAGCTGCCTGCAAAGACTCTAGAGGTTGGTTAATCCAAGCAGATGGACCCTTGGTGTTGGTGCCTTCAGGGGAGTGAGGGCAGAGACTTGGAGGTCTCTTTTTTGAATGGGTGTCACTCCATTGCAGTCCAAGCCAAAGCCTCAGGGAGAGGAAGATACCTGGTACGCAGCTCCATCTGGAGTCCAACAGATTTGTTCCCTAGCTGGTCAAAAGTTGCCTCAGTGTGGATGCTCATGGGTTGTAGTGACCCAGGGAGTATTTATCGGGGACCAGTTTGTAGGTGGGACTTGCTCTGTCTAGTCCCTAGATTGTATATATTTGCTTCAAGCTTTGATCAAATTCTTGTAGTATTTCCTTTAGAAGAAAGGAAAAAAATACCTCTTGGAATATACCTTTGCCTTTTTTACAAGGTTACGTGAAAAACTAGAAAGAAAACGGATCAGCTCACAAAAGGGCAAAACCCCAACATGTTTCTTCCCCCTCCTCCTTATCAACCAGTGTTGCCTCTTTGGTTTTGGGCAGGCCTGGTAGTCAGCATGGCCCAGTGGATGGGCACTGGCCTAAGGCCAAAAGGCTTTCTTCTTAGACCTAATTTGTCACCAGCTCTGTGGTACTGGGCGGTCACTTGGCTTCCTCCTGCTGTGTGCGGTTAGGCTGCAGGTCCTAGGGCTGATTGCTCAGCATCTGGCGTGAGGGAACAGCAGCCTCACCACCTCCCTTGGGGTTTCAGTTTTTCCATCTAGTACAGACATGATCACACAGGTGTGATGAGTCTCCGCTTTCAGTGCCTACAGTTACTGTTGGACTTCATTGACATGGAGCTTTGGGAAGTTCAGGTGTTAAGCTCCTGCCTGAAATGTCCATTATTGTCACGATAATTTACTCAGTCATGAATTCAATGACTGTCTCATATTTCTTTCATTCTTTTTCTTTCTTCCGAAGTATTATTGTAATTCTTATTACTATGAAAAGTAACTAATATTAAATTCTCTTCTCCCCTATTTTTTTTCAGTGAAAAACCCAAACTGTCCAGGGTTTATCCCAGGATTACATACTAAGACACATTTTTTCATGTGCTGTATATTGATCAAAGGGTCTGACTGCTGCATGAAAGCTGTACCTGATTCCCACAAGTAAGAAAGGCAAATTTTCTCCTCTGTACTATTAGAGATTATCAAAACCTTCTGCAGATGCCTTGGGTATCAGTGAAGAATGAAGTATAGGATGTTGGTGCTGTGTTGTGTCTCTCTTTTGAGCGGATCAAGCCACCTAGTAAATTGGAATTGGAACGTGTCTAACGTAAATTTTCTGTCAGATGTATCATAGCCTGTTATGGTATTAACAAACAAATGGATTTTCTTTCCTTCCTCACTTCATCATTCTTTGTCCCTTAAGTTGCGCTTAATTAAAAATGAGGGTGCCTCTGACGGTAAAGAAAATGAAATAGGGAAGGCACAGATATTGATTTGTATTTTTTGTTTTCCTTTCCTTCCTGTTCCCATTCAGTGTTGTCAGGGTAGTGATTTTCTCTTAAGCAACACTTAGACATATGCATATGTTTGCATTTAATTTCCAGATGGGGAAGCAGACTTCTAATAACAGTGCAAGTTGATGCTTTATAGATCTGGATGACTGGCTTACCTTCCTTTTGCAGTTGGCCAAGAAACTGCGCCCCATACCCTGGCATGCCAACGCACTCATGGCTGAGCCACGCTTTTTGACTTTCAAGCTAGGCTGGTGCAAGTAATGATTTACCTGCCCAAGACTGTAAAAAGGTTCACCAGCTCTTTACATACGTGAGGCTGGCTGGCTCGCTCTCGAATTCAGGTTTATACAAACTGCTTTACTTTTTTGGCGCGATAGCTCTTTGTAAAGGTGTTTCCTGAAGTCTTGCGCAGACAGGTTTTATTCAGGGAAATGTATTTAATCATTAGCACTGACATTTGGGTTAGGGAAAAAATATTTTCCTAAGTGAAGTGACTTGTAATGATTCTTCTGTTTCTCTGGAAGAGCTCCTCTGCAGACTTGTTGGAGGGAACGCCATGTCTCTAGCTGCGGCTCAGGTGTCTTGTCCTGGCTTGGTGAATTGTGTTTTCCTGAGAGACCTTACTGAGCGAGTTGTAGCTCTCAGTGTAGCTGGTTCCAGCCTACAGATGCTTTTGAAGCTCAAGACTAAAGGTTTGGACTAGCAGTGGGCACAATCTTGAGTGTAAATAAAGAGAGGGAGTACTGAGTGCATAGACATTGATCTGAACAGGAATGTAGTTGCAAATAGGTATGTTATTAAACACGCTCTAATGCTGACCAGATGTAGCCGTCTACAGTATAATCAGCTACATATGGACTAGATGTGCTGGCCTCCTTTTGTAGTCAGTATATGAAAAGAAATGGTCATTTCTAGGTTGCAGTTCATCTCATTTTCAAGTAGATATCTCAGGTACCTTACAAGTGCTTATTTCTCCCTTTTGTTTTCAAAGGAACCCATGGTGATTAGACCAAATGCGAATATCTGCATTGTTGACATCTAAAGTTAGATCAGATAATTCTTACCCTGAATGTGTTTTCTAAAAAATTACATATTTTCAATTACTATTTGTCATTACTTTCCTGAGTCTTCAAACCTCATGATGTTTGTTCTAGAAATTAAGTTCTAGCACCTTGTTGATTGTTTCCTAAATTGCTTTGAATCTTCTTCTTTTTAAACTTACTAGTCTTTGACAGTTTCATATCTTATTACCAGAAAGGACAAAAATTAGGTATGTAGTTCAATAATACCTATCTCTTCTGAAGGGTTCTTACTCTTCGATGGGTCTGTACCCATTTTTGCAGGATGGGATTCAGGTTTTGAATCTGACACTGAGTGTAGCTCTCTAGAGGTCAGTGAGATATCAAAGCTCCTGGTGTAGCCAGTGAACTAAGGAAACTTGGTTTTGTGCTGACTAAATACCTAGAGCTGAGTTGCCCTTATATACGCCCTTTATGATATTGTAGACAATTAGTTTTTTTTATAGGTCCTCCCTAATATTTGCATGGCCTGTCTGATGTTTCAGCCTAGGGCCTTTCAAAAGCACTGGACACTCGTGTTTAACTGGATCATAAGTATGTGGCCAGCTGAATTATTCTCAGACTGTAAAGACCAGATCAGTGCTGATAATAATGGAAACACACACACTTAACACCCATGTGGACATTTACATTGCAGACACTGAAGTATGGGTGTCTGAATCCAATGCTGACTCTCCTACTTCTTGTCACCGAGCAAGGATGAAACCCTGGGAAGGGTTTATCTTCTTCTAAGAGATGCAGTGGTCCTAATATAGTTTTGTTGCTCTGGCAGCTGTCCCTGTGGAGGACAACAAGAATGCAAGAGAGAGAAGGCTAGTGTTGCTATTTATTTCTTGTTTTCAGCCATCTTTGAAAACAACGGATCCCCAAAATGGACATGGCAGTGTTATGCTTCTTGTGGCACAGAAAAGCAAAGAGCCTCTTCTCTATTTTGAGACATCAAAAGAATCCATGTCCTTCCAAAGGGCATTTCCTTTGCCCAGTTAGCGATTAAAGAAAAACTTTCCCATTCTTTTTATTTCAATGGAAACTTACCCAGCTCAGAAGCAAGGGTTTGGGGTTAGGGCTAGCCATGGAAAACACGGTAATCTGTGACCAGAAATACTTTGTACCAACCCAAGAATAACAACACAGCCATAAGCTCCTGGTGGTATTTATGCTCTGCAGTAATGCGAAGCGCTCCGGTGTGTCCATATTTTGCACACTAGCTCTGTGGGTTGTTTGTTCACATGGAAGCATCTGGGGTGACACCAGCAGAACTGTGAGCACCTCCATAGCCCTCCTGCTTCCTGACTGCCTGGCTGTTCTGCGTGCACCCGGTGCTGGCAGGGTGCAGCTGACCACGGCATGGCCTCATGTGCTGTGGGAAGTCTGGCCTGGTTTGGAGGACGTGTTCTGACTGGACAAGGAGCTGCTTGCTTTGACAATCTGTGTCACCTGAAGAAAGGACCAGGGTCCCTCCGGTGGAGCGAACACCCCCAGTAACACAGGAAAACTCTCTTCTCTCCAGTGAAGCAGAGCATTTAGCGCATGCAGCTTCCAGCCAGACCCCACGGCCCGGGAGTCTCTCCAGGGACTATCCAGCCCTCATCTTGGCAGAAGCCAGCACACCCTAGTTAGAGCCCTTTCCAGCTGGCTCTGAGCCTGTCGGCACCATCTGCCAGCGGACATGTTGCAGCGCTACAAAGCCTGGCCACTCCACTGTCCCCGCACCATGGAGGAATCCCGGGAGCTAATGGTGTTGGTTTGGTTCCCACTGGTAGGAAATCCACGTGGCAGGGGGAATGCCCCCACACTCGCAGTCCCCAGCATCTTCTGCTCCCTTTGTGTCTCTCAGGCAGCAGAGAGGGCAGGGGATGACTCTGAATACATCGAGGAGGCAGCTACGCCCTGCCAGGCATCCCCTACACACCGCAGCAGCCATTGCTCTGCCACAGTTTGGACATTTAACTGTGTTTAGGAGAGAGTCCCTGCGAGCTACACTTGTGCAGTGAAAATGTTTTCTGGCCCTAAGGGCATCAAGTGGCATGGCATGGCTCACATTTGAAGAGAGGAACTCTCTATACCCAGACTGTCTGCAGTAAAATGTCCCCTGGCTGTGCTGTCCCCTGGACCATGCCAGGGTGGGCACAGGCCAAAATATCTCCGGAAATTTTGTCAGTTACAACATACGTACAATTGCAAGCCAGTGTTTGAGCCCTTTATGTTATTAATATGGATATGCCCTGGTTTTGACCTCCAGATCAAAGGAATTTATTGATTGTTATTCTTCCAGTCCTTTGTTCATTCTTCGGTCTTTCTGGGATAACAGGCTGCTGCCTTCAGCATCCTGGCATACTTAGAAACATCCCTGCTCCAGATCGGGACAGCTTTCTTGCCAGAAAGGGCTAAGGAGCTGCAGAACTATCTCTTACAGGTGAAGAGTTGAGACAGTCTGGCACTTGTGTGATGGAGAGCGAGTCTTCCGTTGGCCAGGGAACGGCCAGCGAACCCTGAACTTGGGAGCGTTTTCTGCCTTGGCTCCCATGGTAGTGGCAGGGCCAGAGAGGGGTAGAGGAGAGGGCTGTGCCCTGCTGCTTCAAGGGAAGCTGCCCTATTTTTTCTCTGAGGCTATTCTCAAATATTTTTGTTCATTTCCTGCTCTTGTTTTTGTTGCCATAACGTTGCAAAGCAAAACCTGCTAATGCCAGTTGTTCCCTCTGCACATAGGACATGGCCACTCAGCTGCTCCTCTTCTCCTTTTCCTGGGCTCCCTTTCGCAGAGAGCAGCAGTACCTCTGCTCCACGTACCTCTGTCTGGTATGTTCGGGGCAGGAGGATGTCTCCTTTCTGGTACTAATGACTTTGCCCATGATTTCTCAGCCTGTTTGGAAGGAAAAAGAAGTTGTTGGGCAACATCCATCATTATTTAGGTTGGCGGTGGAAACCACGCTGGGCAATTTGATAACTTAGGAAAATACAGACTCCTCAGACCCATGTTTCTTTTGGACATGTACATTCAAGTAGCATTTAATTGATTTTTTTATTAAAAAAATCCCTTATACACTTTATTAAAAGTTCCCAGTTTAGTCTGAACTCTGATTTACTTTGAAGGTGCTTGGGATCATATCCTGTCGCCAGGAGAAACTGGGGCATTTCTAGTCATTAACCAAGAATGAGTCTGAAAGGGGCTTTGAGGCTCAGAAATGTGGAGGTGTTGGAGTAACTTTTCTAGTCCATGTTTGAATCTCTTCTTTGACAACAGCTATTGCAGGGAGAAAGTCCAGACTCCCTGAACACGCTGGGCAGAGCGGATCAGTAAGAGATGATGTCTTGTCTGAGTGAGTCCTAGTACCTGCTGCAAAACATTTCAGTGGAGTCAAGAGATTTGGAGTCAGATCTCAGATGATTCTGTTCTGCAGTGAACATAGAGGAACACCAGTAATTGTAGACCGTGGTGTTCATTTTGGTCACTATGATGTTATTATAACTGATTCCCAGTCCACAAACACACCCTGTTTCCTTTGCTTGCCTAGCAGCTCTTATGAACCAAACATGCTGTTGAAAGGGAGCTGCAGATGATGTTGTTTCTCTGAGCCTTTCAAACACATTATAAAACCAGTGGAGCCAAAGTAATCATCATTATTAGTAAGTAGACTTGGAGCTGGAGTCTGAATCCACTGTGAGTATAAACAACCTGCATTTGCGAGCATCCTCCCTGCCCTTGGTGACTAAGGTTTCAGTGTGAGATTAGGGGTTGAAGGCTCTGAGGCAATAATTTCAGCTGTGTGCCTCTTAGAGCTATAAAGCCTGTAGAATATCAGAAAATTTATTGCTGTGACTTAGTCGCAAACTCCCTGGAGTGGACGAGGGTTGCAGACCTCATGATAAATAGCACGTGCTAATATTTAGCAAATGATAATGCAGACCACAGAAAAACATGGAGACAGGAAAGTATATTCCCAAAGGCTGATAACTAATGTGAAGAGCCAAAAAATAGTTTGGATTGGGAGGAAATTTCCCCAGCTTCCCTCCTCCATGGATAAGTCACTGGTGCGCTGCATGGGGCCCAGCGTTGATCCCTCCAGCACCAAAGTTACTCCTGGCAGTGGTTCAGAATACACACATTCGCAAAGACCCGCAGGCAGAGCAGACCTGATGTTTTCCAGCCCCAGCTGGAAGGTGATAGAGCCTATATCCACAGCAGACAAAACGGCTGTGGCTAAAGCTCAACTGGTTGTTTACAGGGCTTCTCCGACGCCTCTGTGCCATCTGCCCCATGCAGAGGGCAGGTATTTTACAAGACAGTTTCCCTGTCACCACTTCCCAGCTAATCACTTTCCAGAGAGCTAAAAAATACTCTTCTTGCATCCAACCAGCGAAGCCATATCTGCACTAGAAAGCTCCCTTTGCCTGGGATATGCCCCTCCTGCAAGAGTCATATTCCCTGGTCCTAAACAGAAATGTGCCATTGGAGGGGATGAGGCATGTGTAACGTGGTGTCAGGTGGCGGTGGGTGAGCCAGCCCTGCTTGAATCGGGGTCGCTTGGTGAGATGTTAAACATGCCTGTGTACAGACAGTGCAGTTCTGGTGAGCTCTGGGCCAAATTACCTCAGTCCTTGAGGCAGGAGGGTTTGTACAGCTGGTGGGTCCTTGCGGTAAGCCAGGGGCTGGGGTGACCCACAGCCTCTTTTCTTCTTTGTGGCCTTAAACAGAGGCAGCTGGAAGGTGGATGATGCCAACCAGCTGTGTCTGCTGCTTGCAGCCTGGGATGGGGAAGGGGCCAGGCACAGTGAATTCTTGGTGAGTAGAAGGGTATGAGAGGGAGGAATGAGAGGCACGAGTCTCAGCCTTGAGACGTGATGGATCTGCAGTGGATGGGGCTGCTTCCCCTCGATAACCACTAAAAATCTGTACCTACTTCATCACTATATTCTGACCTGTGTTAGAGGTTGATCTTTTAGACTGAAATATTTTGCGCGGAGAGCCTGTTTATTCGTCCCCAACACTGGCCCAGTGTAACACGAGCTCACAACGTGCCGTGGGTGATGCATACCTTTGCAGAGCTGTCTGCTACAGAGATGGGAAATGTCCACCTCATGCACCACCACTGTGCTTAATCCACAGCTGAAATGAGGAGAGCTCAGAGGCAGAGGACAGCAATTGCCTGATGACTTTCGGTGTTACTTTGGGACAGGAGGTGTGAAATGATGCAGGTGAACAACTGATCATGAAGGGTAAGGTTTTGTTTGTGATGGAATTAGATTCAGATATTTTTCCATCCTTTGTGAGAAATACAGGCTGTTGGTGATCAGAGATACAGTCGTGACACTTCTGAAAGACAAGGATTAGAACTGCAGCCTGTGTCCAGTGTTACGTGTTGGTGCTTGGCCTCATAAGGTGAGAATTAAAGTTTCCTGTGTGATTATGTGGAAACTGCAGTAAAACATACATAAAATCAAATTGTGGGCCATGCGTTTCAGATGCTGGAAAGGGAGAAATGATAGACAGCCCGTGGCAAAATCTGATGTATGTACGTGTGACTGCAAAAGATCAGAAGAAGGCATAAGCATCTGATTTAGAATACTTGTACTGCAGAGGCAGATTCATCGCACATGTTGAAAGCTTATAGGGAACAGACCATGCAGTATGTGATACCGCACGCAGAGAGAGCTAGCGCACTGGAAACTTTGTTCTCCTGGGAAAAAGATCATGGAGCAACATTTATTTTTAAGAGGCACCCTTATTCTTTATTTATTCGTGCTTTCTGTCGTGATATTTGATAGCATTACATTTCATCACTTGGAGACACACTGCTTGGGAAGGCAGGCTTGGACAGTACCTGTGCTCTGCACAAACCCATTTCCCTGTGGATGCATTCCATGCTAGTCCCACTATTGGACCATTGTGTGTCCTGAGAACAAATTGTGTGTAGTTAGGTTTAGCTAATGAAGTGTATCCTGGAAGAGATGAGCTGGAGGAGGACATCATAGATTAATAGACCCTAGGAGCAGGTCAGTGATATGCTCACAAGTAGTAAGTCCAACTCTTCCTTCCAAGTTTAAAAATAAATTAACATGATAACTGTACACCTTCAGACCCCTGTGTGCTCAAATCTGAGCAGCAGTGCTATGAAAAACCTGCTCCCCTTCCTCGTTCCTTCCACAGAACACCAGGGAGCTGGCTGTCCTGGCTGTGCCCACCCTCTGCTCGACCCGACAGCCCTTTTTACGAGCAGACTGAAATACTGTGTATTCAACCTCTGGCTGTGGGTGAGCAGCAGCCTTGGATAGTTGTCTACCCTCTTGCTGGAGTGGAGATGACTGGTGGAGGCACATCCCTGCCAGCCAAGAATCTCTCATCTGTGGTGATGCACAGACCCTTCTGTCAACAAAATCCTTCATGCCGGATGAAATATCATTTGGGTGAGGCTGGGGGGGAGCAACCTTTCTCCTTCAGATCCCTTTTCCAGTGACTAGTGGCTCCTTCCAGGGTACTGAACAGGCAGCCAAGGCCTCTTACTGCTCTCTCTGCTGACACTGTCACTCAGCATCCTCCTGCAGCATAGCCAGGGCGAATGGGGAGTCCGCTGGCTGCTTTCCAGCCACCAATAGCTGGATGTTCCCCTCCTGAGAAGCAGCTCTGGTCCTAGGGAGAAGGCCTGATGCAATGAAATCTAGGGAAAGACCGCAGGCAAACTACAGAACTGGGAGGAAGGGATCGTTGCTGGGAGAGGGACAGCGGGAAAGACTGTGGGAAGGGAAATGACAATAGCAAAGAGAGAAATGATTGACAATCGGAGGATGGTGGGGCCGACGGAGAAGGAATTGAAGAGAAAAATCTGAGATGAGGGGTTCAATCACTTTGTAGATAATACACGATACTTCAGCCAGGATTTCAAGTTTGTTGTTTTTTTTTTTTTTCATTCCAGCTCTGATCTGTGAGTTACTGCAGAAGAATTGTTTTATTGTTGCCTGAATGACTTTCCCCACTTATGAAACAGGGATAATGGCCATTAGCAACCCTGCAGCAGGTGAGGGCATCTTAAGATCCCAGCCTGGAAGTGTTGACACTTGAACATTATTGACAGACATGTGGAGACAGGCTGTCTCTCTGAATACTTCTGTGAAAATCTTCTTGAGTGTATTTAAATTTGGCAGCTCCTAGACCACATACACCAAACCTGAAGTACCTTCACAAGGTCTGACGCTGGGACTTTTGCCCTTAACTGTTCTGCCTTCTCATGACAGGTTTTGGAGTGTCTGGTGACGTAGGGGCTGTCATGAGGGGAGGGTGCAGCAGAGCTCTGAGCACATCCTTAAGGACCAAACAGTTGTGAGATTTGTCTGCAGCTCCAAAAGCGCAAGTGTTGGTGGTCCCTGACTGAACTGGTGCTGCAGACCTGGGCAGACCTTAGGTAATTTATTCCCTCTCTGCTTCAGGTCTGTATTTAAAAAAAACAAATATGAGGATACTTCCCGGGAGAGTGATGAAGCTAAGTAAGGTAAAATGTAGGATGTGATGAGGTGTATTGAGAGTCCATGGAAGTGCACAGATAGAAGTTCGTCACAAAGGTGGATGTTTGTCATCTGCCCTTCATCATGCCATTTGCCTTGCTGCGCTTCACCCTTGGTTGGTGATCATTAACAGCACTCAGAGACTTGAAGTGATTTTAACAAATTGCCTGAGGTGTGCTGTTTCTCATTTCCATACGCCTTAGTCAAGACAACAGGGACAAATAATTCAGTGTCACAATGCTGACAGCAAAAGAGTCACAGATGCTGATATCAAGAGATTTATCTAGTCCATTTTGATCTTTTTTTTGTCTTGCTTTTCTCATCTCATCAAACAATCACTGCTGGACTCCACAATTGGGTCTTCTTGAGATCCGCTCTTAAGATTCACAGCCCAAGCCTGAAGCGCCCCAAAGGACTGGTCATTTTGAAGATCTTCACCATGTCTTCAGATGTGCTCAGTTCTCTTTTCAGAACCCAAGTGATGAGGTGTTCAGCTATAAGTATTTCAGATACAGCTGTGACCATTAGGCTCCTACCTGTCTACACTCATCTCTATGCTTGTGCTTCATTTGCATATGTGTACAGTAGATATGTTGACTGATGGGACATAGTAGGGAGCCAGAGATGGTCAATAGTTTGGTGTTCAATTACTTGAAAGTTCCATGTCTTCTGAACCAAGGCAATATTTGGCCTTTATTTTCTCCCCACTTTGCTGTCCCAGAACTGTCCTGGCCAATTATTACGTTTATGCCAAGCTGAGTCACAGGGCAGCTGGAAGAAGTGGTTCTCTTCATTAAGCTTTGGAGAAGTCTGTCTGCTTTAAAAGGGTAGGGCCTCTTGTAGCTTAATTTTCTTCAAGTTACATCATTTTTCTACTCAAATGTTTGGCTTTTTTTTTGGGGGGTGGTGTCTCTAAACTTCAGGAACTCTCTGCTGAAACAGCTATTTTATTTCTGCTGATGGAAATTCACATTTATGTTTAATGGAATTACAGAAAGAAATGAAGAACTCTTTCTTCATGACCCTGATGCCACCCTTTCATCACAAAAAGTTGATGATTCAGACATTAAACTGATCCAGAATGCTGTTCTTATTACTGGGGTGACTCCCCCATTATATGTGATCAAAAAAAGAGTTCAGATCTCTGCAAAGAGTGATGCTAGGCACTAACTTTTTCATGTGCCAAGATACCTTACTGCTGTTCCTGTGAGTTAGCTGACTTTCACCAAGTTGGGAAACATCCATAAGCACAGCTGTGAGTGGAAGTGACATATTTACCTCGCCTTGTCTCCTTTCATCCTGTTTGAGACATCAAACTGTCTAACAGCATTAGGAAGCCCCACAGAATGAGAACTTGAAGTCAGTACTGCTGGACTTACCGAATCTCTGCGCTATCTCCTGACACTAGCATTAACTGAATACATGGGGAATGGGGCAGAGTGCAACCTCTGTGAGATGAGTTTCAGGGCTATGGGAAACAGGAAAATCTTACAAATAGAACTTGTGAAACCAGATCTACCTCATATGTTCTTACTGCAATTAGCCAAGAAGCTGACTGGCTCACATACAGTTATCTCTGAAAAACAGAAGAGTCAGACAAGAAACAGAGGGCAGTGAAAAATATGTTGCATTGATCTTTATAAATAAACAGCAGTCAGTAAAAGATCTAGTAACTATCCAATAACTTTGGCTTCTATCTCTAGTAAAACAGCCTAAATAAGGAAAGAAGAAGAATTTGCTGTGCCATGCATTCGCGTGGAGCCATGTATATGTTTGCTAACCCTCAACGATTGTTGCCAAGACAGAATGTAAACTCTGGAAAAAGAAAGGAGCGAATTTTGTCGTAGCAGAATAATAGAGAAAATACTAAACAAAGTAAATCTGCAAGCAGTTTAAGCAAAACTTATCTCTGGTGAAGAAGAGCTTATTGAGTTTTCTGTGTGACTCAGAGCACAATTCAGTTATTAATTCAATTCCTTTAGTGGCGTGTAGGAAGTATGCAGACACTCTACACAAGTTAACTTTACCATTGAAAAGGAACATGAATGACATATACAAAGATTTGTAAGAAGCAAATCCAGACACAGCTTAATCACTTAGTTTGATCCAACTGCAGACCAAGTAGATGAAAAGAATATGGTCATTTAATCTGTGTAACTAAGATGTCTGTTCATGTACTGAGGCAATTAATGTATTGTTTCACAAGGACTGAGCTGAAAAATTAATCTAGATTGACTGGAGATGAAGATTATAAAACAGACTGAAAACAGGCTGGAGGGACCAGAAACACATACTGATGCCAACACTTGGTGGGTGATACCTCAGGGGAGCATAAGGGAACAATATTAAACTGTTTTTGCTAAAGATCCTTATTAATGATTTGGAAGGAGGGTTGGCTATGATGTAAGCTCAGTGCTGGGATGGTGCTCATCTTGGGAGAGATCGTGCTTTCCAAAGCACTAATAGTAACAACTTTTCATCTGGGAAATTTTTGATAAATCGGAATCACAGAATATGGTGCCAGAAAGTTCAGTCTGGAGGCCCTACCTAGAGTCCTAGGATTGCACCTGTCTGTAGATGCTTCACTTTGAAATCTAGGTCCATAAGTTCCACCATTTAGGACAAATGCAGGTTATCTTGGTTTCCACTATGATTCAGCCTCTCCCACTTCTTTATTTAAAGTTTGTGCAACTTTGTCCACACTGGCATCTCCATACCAAAGCCTCCTGGCTGATCCCATAAACGTACTGTTTTATTGTAGTGGTTTTTTAACATATATTTTGATTCTAGCAAATATCTTGATACTACTAAAAATTTCAGACAGAGGGCTGGTGAAGCAATAGGGAGTCGTAGGGTCTCTGTTCCCTTACTAAATCTACTGTTCCACAGCTTGTTTCCAGAGGCCTGGGCTTTAGTCAGTGAAAGCTGCACTTCAAGACTCTCCTTCAGGGACTATCATCGTTGCTTTCGGAATGGAGATTCAATCAGCTGGGTCATCTGCCACCTCTTGACTTTGATCGATGTTCAGAAGTCCTGCTAACGGGTGAAGGACATGGTCCTGGCTGTGAAAAGGGATGGGGCAGTGCAGCTTGCCTTGCTGCACACAACTGGGGAAAAGGAGCTGGACAGGTAACCCCACCCCATATCTGGAAGGAGGGGCAGGGAGAGGGCTGCAGGAAATGCAGAGCAATTTTGCTATAATTTCACAATGCGTTTGTTGGCAATGTCCATCTCTAGTGATAAGGCCCAGTAGAAGAATGCCTGTTCACTCATTAGGCATTGCTGTGCTGCCCCAGGAGATGCTACATCAGCGTGCATGTCTCCTGCAAGGCTCAGGAGGAAATCTAGTGGGATTGTCTGTGCTGGATTCAATTTGCAGGCCACCAGTTTGACAAGGCTGGTTTGTATTCTGTGTTGTGAACTCTCTGGGGCAGGGAATGTCTTAATGGGTTTCACTTACACAATAGGATTGCTTCTTTGTGGTCTTAAGGAAACATGCACAATGCTTAGACACTGACTAGCAGGATTGAGATTAGGAGGCAAATTAAAGCAAGTGACAAAAGGGACATGCCACAGCCAAAAAGCAGGTGAGAATGGAGGGAGAGATAGAGAGATTGCGTTAACCACAGGAGCATGTTTATCTCAGCCCCTGCAAGAATCTCAGTTTCCTCTGTGGAGTCTTCTGTTTTGGATAGATACCATGAAATATGACAGTCTGAGGGTCACAAATGCCAAATTTCCTTCTTCTTCGCCAGTGCGTGGCTGAAGGAAACATTCATGACATATTCTTGTGCTTAAGCAAACATTGGTTTGGGACTTGAGTAGGAGGAATAACTAAGAATTCAGGATTAATTGCTTGATTCACTCTCTGATCATTCTTTACAGGTATTAGAGAAGGTGTTATTATCTATTATTGCTGAAAGATCATTATTTTAATTGCCCTTTGCTGGGAACAGAAAACAAGGGAATCAGTTACTCAGTGTGGTCCATTACTAGTGTGTTAAATTAAAAAGCAAAATCCCATGAAGGTTTTCGCAAAGATGACATTTATTAGGTTGTAAAATAGCCTCTCACAGAAGCATTTGAAGCCCTGTTACTTAATTGATAGATTACCGAGACCAAGAGGCCATAAGACTTTTCTCAATTACTTGCTGTTTGAACTGGATTGAAACTTTAAAAAAGGTGAAGATTCCTATTGACTGTAAGTATCCCACACCCTTGCAAAATTGTCAAATGAACTGGATTTATTTTGGTTCTGATTGTCTAGATTTAACTTCTAGGTATTGGCCATGGCTAGATCTTCTACTCTTCAGGCTGAAGAAACCTTGTTAGCTAATTCTTATTCTCTCTTTCAGTATTTATAATCTGTGATTAAGAAACCTCTTAGCCTTTTCTTTGTAAAATTAAAGGGGCAAAAATTCTCATATCTTTCTCCAGAATGAAGTTTCCCAATTCTTCATTAATTTTTCTGGCTTTTCCCTGATTTCTTTCCAATTTTTTAGTACCTGCAGCCTCTGGAATAGGCTCTGAATATCAGCAGCAGTTGCATCAGTGCCAAATGAGGATGATGTATAATTTCTTTGCTTCTTCTACTTGATATTACATCTCTAGTACGTGCATTACCCTGCTGAAGATGTCAGACTGGTAGTCCGTATTAAACCAATTAGATTCTATAATTTGCTAGGCTTTTTCCGGTTTCCCTCTGGCCTCCTTTCTCATGTCTGAGAAGACAGATCTCCACTGTTCAGTCCTACATTCAAGACTTTGCATATGTCTGTACTGAAATGCATACTCTCAGCTTGTGTGCAGTTTACTGGATTGCTCTCTGGATTGCTTTGCTTTATTATCCTCTTCATTTCATACCACTTCCCCAAAATTTCACAAACCTACTAGGTGATGATTCAACTTTTTTTTTCTCTGTCGGCAGTAAAAATATTCAATAGCAACTAGTAAGACAGGACCTATATGGGACCAAAAGTTCACTCACGGAGTGAACATATGCCATTTCCTGTTACATTTGAAAAGGTGTCAGTTAGCTGGTCTCCAATTCATCTACGCTGTACTACGTTGATTTTAAACCAGGCAAGTTTATCGCTCAATAATTGAAGTCTGGTGCTTTTCAGAAGCCCATTACATCAACTCTACTACTTTTATCCGTCTCATTTTAGGCTCATCAAAATGTGAGACTGAATTAATTTCCCAAGATTCCTTTTCCATTAACTGTTGTAGATGGACATGAATTATTGATTGGTAGAGTCCCATTGCAGCTGTTCTGTGCTTGTTCCTGGGATCGACGTGAAACAAACAAGTGCATGTTGATAGGCATATTTGCCCCTTTTTAATGTATGTGGTGTGCAGAGAGCATTGATTTATTTACCACCTTCTAAAATCTTCCAGGAGTTGCAGAAAAACATTGCGTTGCGGTGAGCTGGGGGGCATACGTACAAGCAGCTACTGGATTTCACTAAGGGCTTTTAATTTTTAGTGTTCTTCTAACTATGACTGTTGGTTTTTATTATTGTACCATGCTCCCTTCTGTATGCAGTTTGCATACAGAATCTCTTGGGTTTTTTGCTTCTTCAGAAAAGGGATAGGAGGAATCTTTGGGAAGATCACCTGACCTGGCCTGAACTGAAATGTTTTATTTTCTGTTCTATTCCTGCACTCATCAGATGAGCATTTGAACATCTTCCAGTTGTGCATTAAGCAAAATGATTATACATCTTTCAACTGTTGTTTTCACAGCCTCCCTCTGGAGAGGAGTGTTTGAAGTGCAGTATATTATTTTGATACGATTTTAAGGCGGTTTGATTTTTGTGAAATATGTGTTCTCTCACGTATTTTATTTCATATAGGAAATGCTAAAGAATTGTACCGTGTACTTTCGGTGAAAGGGGATGAGACCTGAAGTAGTCTGCAATTCCTAAGGGAGGAACTTTCCATGAAGCCAGATCATAGTTGCTTACCTTTTTTTCTTTTGGACCTTTAGTATGTCTTGGAGATGTCCCGGGTCCAGACAACAAAGATGAGGATCAGGGCACACAAATCATTTCAGAGTTCTTTGGGAAGCTGGACTAGATGGTGGAGGAGAGGTTTGGTGTGTAGTGATGTTCTCAGCTGGCTGAGTTTCTTGTACCATGATATCTCCATGTCCATATCTGTCCCATAGTTGTACTCAGCTAGCCAGCCCGACCTGAAAGGCATTATTCAGAAATAGCAGTCTATGGGAGCTTAGCATCGGCATGCATTGTTAGCTGTGCTACTGCAAGTCAGAAAGAAAGATTTGTTCTCTGAGGCACTGGGGATTTTGAGTTGAAGTGTTACCGTGGCACAAGTCAGGAAGAAAGAATATATGGTTCGGTAATCTTAGCTCAGAGTCCAGAACACATTGGCGAGGCTGAGCTCTGGGTATACAGATGCACTGATGGTTAATGGCTAAAAACCAAAAAAAGCTGTGTTATAAATAGCGAGATACGTGGTATTTCTCACAGAGCATGACCATGCTTCTTTGCAATGACCAGTTATGATGCGCGCTGTAGTTACTTAGAAGGATTTGCCATCTGATAACAAGCTGGGGCAGAACTTATAAGCTTCAGGGAGGTCAGATGGAAGGTTTTATTTGTTCTGGATTTTTTTCTGACAGCTTGCTATATGGTAAACCTCTTGCTAAAATTCATCACCTTCCTAAAGGTAGAAATGCAACTCTGAGATATTGAATACAATTAACCCTTAACAAGACATGACAAGAAGCACCTAAGTAAAACTCTTAAGAGCAGCAGTTCCCAAAGATTCCTCTTTGTGAAGCCCTTTTTGGTGCCATGGTACTGTTTTCCTGTGCACTTCCAGGACCGTGAACTTTTCCAGTTCTGGGCTTGGGATGCAGCCCAGTGTGGGAATCCCTGCTCCTGCCCTGTGGGTTCCTGACAGAGCAAACACTCTCCTTGCTGAGCCCTTTGAGTCATGAAGTCTGTGCTTTCACGGGACTCTTTCTCTCTCCTCTGTTATCTCTGTTAGAAATGCGAGAGCATCAGCAGTGCTATGCAAGTGGGATGAAGGCTTTCATCGCTCCTCTGTCTATGGTTACCCTTTTAATTTTTAACAACAGGATCCTTGATCTCATGTTTTCTTCTCTAGCACATGGGACATGCTCATGGATAAGTAGTTACTGAATGGATCTGGATTTGGGAACAGATCTTTGGCCTCAAGAACATGGAGGTTTCCACAGAACGTCTCCCATTGAGTTGTGTGCCTTAATTTAAATAACTGTTTGTTGAAAATTTATGTCGCTTTCACCAATTAGTGCAGCAAAGATGATGTTGATGTCAGTGGTGCAAACTGACTGCAAAGCCATCCTGCTATTAATAAATGGTGTCTGCAACCACAGTGGTGTTTATTTTTCTAAAAATTGTCTGCTTTTGGCTGTGCTGTGGAAAAATAATGCCTACTGGGGTGTTTCTGCCTCTGACTGTCTTCTGACTGTGACCTGACACGAACCCATTTATGTAATGCTTCCTAGCAGCAGTGCTGCTGCTGGAGACGCGGCTGCTCCTGTGACCAGAGGAAGATCCTTCTCCAATTTTAAGGGTCTTTCTAGCTATTCAATTTAACAAATGTTGTGCCAGGAAGGAGGGGGCTTCTTCACAATCATCACAGTGCTGGTGCTGGAAGCCAGCAGTGTTTTATCCACGCCTGCTCTGCTAGGTGAGCTTGAAGAGAAGGGCTGCATTTGTCCTTTTGTCTCGTAGTGTGCTGTCAAAGACTCCCCCTTTTCTTGTGTTGCAATTCCTTCCCTCTTGCAGGTAAGGGATACTGGTTGAGTGCTGCAGTGAGGTGATTAAATGAAATTTTTTTGCTGTTGTGTCAAATGCAGAACAACCATGTAGTTTCGGAAGATTTTGGTGTCTTAGCTCAGGGGTGGATTTTCAAACAGTTGACTTCACAGGAACATTGCTATGGCAGTCTGAGGCTCTGCAGCTGACACTTCATGGCTTCCGTCTAGGCAGCTTTTAAGGAGATGGTCTCAATTTAACACGATAAACAATAATGTTTAGTTTCAGGCCAGGAATCTTCTTCATCATCTATGATATTTGTGGTAGTCAAGATTTCTTTACTGTAGCACAAATCTCATGTATGCAAGGATAGACACTTCCAGATGTTCTTCCAGGCCTGAATCCAGAGCTAGAAATCTATACCATGCTTCATTCAAGAGTAATGGAAAGAGGCCCTTTATTTCTTTGAGCTGCCTCCATATTTCAAGAGCAGAGGCTTTGTAGCATGAAGGTGTAATTTAAGGTTATTCATATGCTGATTGCAAGCACTCAGTCCTTTGCATTTTAAGAATTAAGTGCTCTTGGAGTGGAAGTGGTGTGTCTTAGATGAAGACTATCTTAAGATAGTCTGCTAGTGATTAGTTGTCTATAGCCAGACATCTGGCAAGAAACACATGGCAAGAATCAGATCTGTAAGGCTTACATATCCCCCTGAGATGAGTTAGACTGCTCCAGTTGAGTGTGTTCCATGGGACAGTAATTCTGACTCATTTCCATGCCACAGATTCGTGCATCCATTCACAGCAGACCTCAGACTGCAACACTGGACACCAGGTATTCTGCTTTCTTTTGCTCAGATGCTAGAGCTTATATATAGGGCTTTCTTTTTTTTTCCCCTCTCTTTTTTCTTGTTGTCCTTTGTTCTTAATTTTCCCTCTTCTCCACTCTTTCAGTTTCTATATGGGCAAGATTACACATCTCAGCTTAGAATTTATGTTAACATGTACTTGTCTCCTGTTCTTGCTCATGATGGCTTAGAAAGCCTGGAGGAAAATTATGTAATTTAACGTCCATTCATGTGTGTTTTCAGTCCTTCTCTTCAAACATAGCTACTTACAGAAACCTTGGCAAGAACAGAAATAACAAAAAAGCTGTCCCCACTGTTCCATGGAGTACAAAGCAGTCATTACAGGGATAAATTGTCCTTATTTTCATGGGAATAACTCATCACTTCAAAGGCTATCCCTTTGACTTCCTAGCTGATCTATCTCCCTGTTAGCAGCTGCAACCTAGAATTGGAAGTGTTTGGATAGAGACACCTCAGCTGTAGTGAGGTGTACCAGCAAGGGAAGGTCTGAGCACTGTAGTGAAACTCATCTGTAGCCCCCAATTTATATTACTGCAGAATACAGTATGGTGTGGAGGTGTTTGGGCTGGCTCCACATGGAGTAAGACAATACTTGTAGTGCATCCAAGCTCATGTGCTCTGTCAGTAGGGCTGATTGGCTCAAGAAGCAATGTCCCTTGCATAGCTTCACTGCGTCTGGACCAAACTGATGCATTTACCTACCAAGTGCGCTCCTGCAGCATGAGGTAGCATTGCCAACTCGATAGGACATCAACTTGGAGATCTCTCTGTGTTGTGGCAAAACTGGTTAAAACCTGCATGGGAAGCACCCAAATTTGTATTTCAGCTGAAAGCATCCTCAAAGGCATCCAATGCACTTCTGTCCTTTCTCTCCTAGGTGTCTGGTATGCCTCTGGCTTTCATTGCTGAAGGCAATTTTTGCCTTATTGGCAAACTGCCTTGTTTTAATAACCTTCCATTTTGAATTTTCAGTTCATAAGCATGGCTTTGGTTTTCTTCAGATGACCAGAGCTGTCTTCTGCAGCATAAAAAGCACTAGTAGAAGGCAGAGAATGGAACTGATTCTTCAGGAACAGCACCTCAAATGCATTTATTTACTTCTGAAGTGCTCTGGGAAATGCTTTCCTTGAAAACTGCAAGCTGCGATACATGTGCCGCCTGGACATGGTCCTCTACAGCCTACTGTAAGTGACCCTGCTTTGGCAGGAGGGTTGGACTAGATGACCCACAGAGGTCCCTTCCAATCCCTACCATTCTGTAATTCTGTGATTCTATGTAGATTGATAGCTGGGTGGTTTCGCTGAATATAGAAATAAACAGCTCTAGACTAATTGGAGGCACAAAGACCTTGCTGACACCTCTGTGACACAGGATCATTCAGTCAGGATAAGGTCATACCAGAAAACTTGCTGGAATCTCAAAGCAGAATCTGATAAACCTTGGAAGGTCAAAACCATCAGTGTTTTGCCTGGATTCTCCCTTTCTGCCACTGGAGCCTACTTCCTCCAAAAGAGGTTAAAAGAAGAAAGGTACTTTTAAGTTCCTCTTTGTAAATGAAATCATAATTGATGGAAAAAGAAAGCAATTGATGTAATGTAAACCTCCTGGAGTAACTGGAGAATGTGCTACAGAGGCTTCCCAGCAGTTACACATCAAGAAACATTCTTAATCTCCTAGATAATGTAGAAAAGGAACGACATTTAGTAGCTACAAGTCCACACAAGCTGCGGATGCAGTTTATAAAACTGCATTTGGCTCCACCTCCTTTTCCTCCTTTATTGTAATCCTTCACCATGGATCATTTTACGTCTAAACTCACCTTCATCTGTTTTCATGCTTCAGTGATTTATCGACATCACAAACTTCTGATTAATAAGGCTAGAAGAACATCCATCAGAAGAACTGGGAATGTGTGATCATTTCCTCTCAGGCTCTCATCAGCTGTGGCTTTCCTTTTGGGAGTTTTATCTTTGTCTTTCTATTTCCAGACTGAAGCATATGATGTTTAAAAATAATTTCTTACAATTAACCTTTTGTTTCTCTAGACTTTTAAAAATTTTGGTCAAGATGGAATATGATCGCAATATTGTTAGCTGAAATAAGTGGAAAACAACCCAAACTGGCCATGCTCAATAATTGAGCAGGCAAGTCAGAATGAATAGATGGCTTGATTCAGCTTCCTTCATTCAAGATGGACAATACAAAGCTGTACAGATAATCCTATGATCATATAAAAATGTTTGTGGGATAGGTAGGAATTACACTCACAGTGTCTTTTTGAAAAGAATTTCCTTTTTCTTTACGTTGCTTTGTTTTTAAATGACATGGGTTGTGATAAAATGCAGCACTGGTATTTTCAGATTGCTACGCCAAGTTAAATGGGAAAGGTTTTGTTTTAGAGTTTGCATATGAAGTTCTCCTTTTAATGAGACACTCCTAGGCTAAAAATACCTTTCAAAAGTGACTTCCCATGTCTTTTCTACATTAGTGGCAGACTGGAGAAGAAAACATGGAGTACGCCTGAAAGTGATAAGTTGAGGTTAGAGGTCTAGCCAAAGTCAAGTGCTAGGGAGTTTCAGCTGTAGAGAGCTGATGCTTTGAATTATAATCAAGTGATTAATGTTTCTAACATAAGTGGGTTTGGGAGTTACAAGGACTTGCAGGAACAGCTTGGATAAGTGTGGTGAAACCTGCTTTTAGAGATACTTTATTTATAGCACATTCATTAGGTGGGACAGAATGGACAACGTGCTTATGTGGTTAATGATAAATCCATCTGAGGACTAAACTAGTCTGCTGAGTTATGAGAAAGCCATTTGTAGGTCAGATTTTTCTGGAGAGGGACGGACTTGAGAGAAACAATTCTTATTTGTTTGGGCGGGGAGCAGGGAGAGGGGAGTAGCTGAAACCGGCTTTTCTCCTGCGGTGAAATACGTAGGATGTAAATGTTACAGATCTTCATTCATTTTTAAAGGTCATTTGCCTGTGAAGTCTGTGTGGCTGGCTTCAAGAGTACTAAAAATAATACAGGAATGAGCAGGCATGCCTGGAAAGGTATAGGAATATTTTGTATAAAATAGCAGGTAATGTAATGTTAACGTATGAAAACTGCAGTGATCTATATGAACTGCAAAAGCTAGAAAAGACTTAATCTCTGTGGCATTATAGTTTTGCTTGTGGGATTCAGACATTCTAGCATGAAATGAAAGGTACTGAACAAAAAAATTTTATGTAAGGCTGCTCCTTTCACTTGAAATCACCAGACCTTAATCCTGCTTCTGTAGGTGGTTTAAAGTAGTCTTTCAAATAGAAGTAGTTTTCCCTGAATGATAAAACAAGGTGGGAGTACAGCTAATAAAAACAATGTTTTGGCACATTGTTAGTGTTGTGGTTTTCATTATAGATCTACCAACAGGATAAAAAAATTGGTTCCCCTCTCCTAGCCCTATCCAGGGTAGTGTGGGTCGTTCATCCACAGGTCCCACCTGGTTTCTGCTGTGGACCATGATGCCACAGGGTTTCAAACTGAGCTCTGGACAATTCTTATCTGGGGGAAGGGAGGAAGGAAAGTACAGCAAGACAAACAAAGACAAACAAGTAGAACAAAGCCCTCTTTCATTCCCTTTATATAGCACCCAAAAGCAAAGGTGTGTTATTTCTCTCAAGGATCTCATTAGTTGCTTGTCTGGATAGGACAGCTAAACATTGTAGAAGTAAAGACCTCACAGATAAATGACTATCAGAAAGGGATTGCATGCTGCACATCCTCGCAAATAAACAGGCAAAACCTGTCCTTTTGAAACACACCTTTTCCCTGCCGCTAGTCTTATTTTTAGCTAAAAATGGAAATGTGATGTTCATTGTCAAGGAAGCTAATTGCAAAGTGACTACTCTCAAACGTGTTGCCCATACCTATTCCAGGTGTTGCTGCAGGTGCTGTTTGTGAGTGAGTTTAGTTTATCAGAAGTTTGAAAGCAGACTGGTTATACTGAGTAAGTATTTTTAGAGAGAGTAAATGGCACCTGGCAAAAAGGTATTTAATTATATACATAAATGTACAACAAAACCAAGTACAGGAAGCTGCCCCAGATTAATTAACATTGAAAACTCATTTATCACACTACAGATAATGAGCTGATGAAAGACACAATGGCTTCTCCCCTCTCTTGACACCTTACAGTCCAGAGTGGATGCCCTGCTGAGAAGATATGCTTTAGTGCCACATAGCTTATCAGGATCCAGCCATAACTGAATGAAACCTAATGACCTAATTGGAGTCTACCTCATTCAGAAGCTACACAAGATTACTTGTTACTGGCATCAAAGGGCATGAGGATGCTATTGTCATATTTATTTTATAGATATGAAATAATCTTTGGTCTGTTATACCAGGCAAACACGTATCTTGCTTTTGGCCTGCATGTTAGACACTGAAAAATTAGGTGTTGAGATTGAAAGAATTATCTAGGCTCCCTCCATAATCCCTGGAGCAGGAGGGGCAGCTCCGGAGGTGATTCATCTCACCTGTCTTAAACCATGTTTGGATAAGCCAAATTACGCTCTGCAAGTGCCAATCTCTCTTTGACAGCACAGGTGTTGAGTTTGGATCTGCCTTTGAGATGTCTAAGCTGGATTTAAGGAGCCGCACTTCTGCTTTGAACTGCAGGGGCAAGGCTCTAGGGGTAGATGTGCTCCTTACCTGAAACAGCTCACAGCCAAAATCAGAGTGTCTTAAGTGTAAGAAATAAGGAAGTTAAAGCTGTGTAGAGAAGTCTGAGACTCATAGAGGCAAGCTTGCATTTATCCAAGGCTTCAGGATGAAGAAAAAGTCTTGTGGGGCTTTCAGATATCTTGTCATTCTGTAACTACGTTTCAGTTAATTGGCTAAGTTAATCAAATAGCGTGAGGGCCCTGCCACTGGAAAACTTTTATCCATGGTGTTAAATTTTGGTGTGGTCTCTGTTTATCCCAGCCCAGCGGCAGCCCTCTGGCATGGCTTGAACACTAGCATTGGCCAGAGCTCGTTTCCAACCAGCAATCTGGATGGGGCCATTCTCTTTTGAAGGTTGAGGATGTTTAGCCTCCAGCGTGCATGTGGCTGGGCACTGCCTGCTGGCCCCAGGACCAAAGAGCAGCCCTGACCCTGTTTATTTCATTACAAGGTGCATCAACAGTCTCTTACAATCTCCATCTTCTGTTTTTTATTATTTTACATTGTTAGGATCACAGCCGTGAGGAAATAGATATAGTATGCTGGGCTTGATACAGGGCTATCCTTACTTTGAAATAGTATGGTGCTATCTAATTCCCTTCTGCTTTTCTCTCTAATCTACAAAGACCTTGCAAATCTGATTTTGGCCTGGATACCCTTATCTGCATCACAGGCTGCCCCGTTTGCTGACTTCAGTGGGCCACGCTGGAGTATGTCAGGGTTTGAAGCTAATAGTAGTTTTTTGAACTGGTTGAGCAAACAGATCTGCAAGACCTCTTCCTGACAGTACATCAGCTCTGATCTGAAAGGAGACACAGCCTTAGACATCTGTTTTAAGGGCATTACTATTCTGGGCTTATTTGAACTCAATACAAGGTTCTGTTTATATTTCTTTGATTAATTGAAAATAACTTCTTGTTAAGGGAGTGACAACCAATACCTTAAGATTGTGCTTAAGTCATTCACAAGAGCAAAAAAAATGCACCAAAGGTTAAGCAGGTCAAAGACCTTGTTTGGATCAAAGCATATGTTGAACACTGTATAAATGCCAAATCTGAAAGTGTTTTGTATTTAAGGCTGAAGTTTGGAGTAAAATGATACTACAACAATAAATTCCTAATTCAGCTTGTTAACACGCCACCACATTCACAAAGGCACAGCAAAGAGAGAGGTGATTCTGATGGAGCAACTGGATACCAGTCTAAGTGTGTTGAAAATTTACAGCATAGGTGAGATCATTACTATAATACCACATCCAGTTCTGGTAGGCACATTTCAAAAAGGGCTTTAATGCAATGGAAATGGATCTCAAAAGAGTGACAGGCACGATTTGCGGTCTGTTGGTAAAATCTGCCTTACTCTGAGAGACTAAAAAAACTCAGCTAATTTTATTTCTTCAGGACAAGGTTATGAGATTGTTTGTGGTTTTGTAAGGTCGAGCCTACGTGGCGAGGGAACAGCAAGCTCCAGTTTCCACTTGGAGCTACATGGGCTGGGTGCTTTCAACCAAAACACGGGAGGAACCCCAGCTCTGCCTGGGCTTGCAACATTCCTGCTGTGCTGAGGGTAATCTGAGGTTGGGCTGTACCTTGGTGGGCTGCAGCCCTTCACTGTCCATGCCTGATCTGTAGCTTCCTGGAGTGGATTGATGAGCGATGGCCAGGGTTGAGGGTGTAGAGTGAGGCCAGACAAATGCAGATTCAAAAGGCAGACTTTCTTCTTGACAGCGTGATGGCCACTGAAATAACTTACCTGGCACAGATTGTCCTTCACTGAAAGTGTATGATTCAGGGTGGAATGTCACCTTGAAAGATGTGCCATATTTCGTAGGGGTTCTGGTGTTGGTTTGGGACACCACTTTGTGGCTTCAGCTATGCAGGTGATCAGACCAGGTGACTGAAATGATCATGCCAGGGATCTCACCTGGCCTTAAGATATCCCTATTAAGTAGTAATATTTTAAAATTCTTATTTTAATAGGAAAATTATATTCCTGTTAAACTGATTGGGGAGTGGAGAGGTCTCAGTGAGGCCATCTGTAGCCTGAGAATGCTGAATTTTAAGAAAAAAAAACTCCCACCGCTTCCAAATTTGTGGCCAGAATGACTATGTTTACATTTTCTCTCCAGTAAGGAGGAATCTGAGCTTAGACTTGGGTTCCAACTGTCCCTAGGCAGTGCCCCTATCTGGTGGGACATCTTTGAGCAGGATGAGGGGTGACTCACCTACTTCCAAGTGAGTAGGTTCCATTTTACCTGCTTCTCAGTCTATAGTGACCTGTTGCATGGACTTCTCATCCACCCTACAGCGGTGGTGTGGGTGCCAAACTGGGAAGACAGGAGGACCCCCTAGAAAGCCCCATGGGCTCCTACCGAAGGGTTTATAGCACTGCCCACTACAAAGGCAGGTGGGATTTGTAAAGAGCCTAAAGTCAAGCCAGGTCTGGGCTGCCTGCAAGGACCCATATGTACCGGGCGTTACGTCTAAAGGATACTTTAAAAACTGCCACCCAGTTCAGTAGCCGTTGTCCCCTTGTACCCAGCATTTAGAGAGGCATTCAGAGGATTTACCTCGCTGGAAGATGTCCATCCAGTGTTGTTCAATGAAGGCAGTATTTTCCATCCATCAAGGCAAAGTTTTGACCACACGTGTGATTTTCTACTTCTGTGGTCATGCCATCGTCGTACCTCGCCGGTGCTTGGGCTGCCCCTTGCCTTGTCCCCGAGGGGTGTGGAGCGTGTGTCCCCAGGCTGGGCACAGGACCCCAGCAGCCCTGGCCCGTCTCCTCCGCTGTCCCCACGCAGCGGGGGCTGCGGGCAGTGCTGCGGGTCGGTGCGGCTGCCTGCGACCCCAGGCAGAATTAGCCCTCAGGCACAAGCTGGAGCATTCTAGGAGTTTAGAAAAGACAGAAAGCTGTTGAAAATGGCATCATTCTGCTCTCAGTGCCTGACATCCTCACACCGCTCCTTCTCAAATAAATAAACTCTGATGGGAATCCTCCCCCCCGCCCCCTCCCCCCCG